>Ga0209391_10000400_pt1 | contig 20042 bp, 23 predicted proteins | sample PPLLak3March2015_FD_187246 | JGI IMG/M metagenome (GOLD analysis project Ga0209391, IMG submission 187246) | Freshwater sediment microbial communities from Prairie Pothole Lake near Jamestown, North Dakota, USA - PPLs Lake P7 Core (1) Depth... | ecosystem: Environmental > Aquatic > Freshwater >...
TTTCCACCATAAAATTATATTCGCCGTCCTTGTATTCGGCATCATCCAATACAGCATAGATCTTCTTTTCAATTTCTCTGGTAATCTTGTCGGTTTTTTCTATATCTGTTCCTTCAGGATATTCAATGTACACAATGATCTGATTGGGTTTGTTGTCCGGAAAGAACTCAACTTTTGTCCTCTGGGATCCCAGCGACATCCCAAAGGCCATGAAGGAGGCTATGAGCAATAAAAAAGTTAATCCTGTCAATATATAAGGCATCCTTCCGGTTAAAGCTTTGCGCAACTGTTTTTCATAGAAGTTCTCAAATTTTGTCAGACTGTTCTTCTGAAAATTGGCGGCCATTTTTTTTATGAACAAATGGTAAACCCATAGCAAAATCGCTGTAAAGACCATAATTGTTCCCAGAGCCCGGAATGGCCCTCCAAACAGGATGATCAGCAAGCCAACTACAGAAAGAACTGAAGACAAGAGTATGAGTTTTTTACGGGGAATATGTGAATCCTCGAGGGTCATGAATTGTGAGATCTGTACTGAGTTAAAAAAGATGGCAACAAACAGGGAGGATCCCAATACTACTGAAAGAGTAATGGGTAGTATGACCATAAATTCACCCATAATACCCGGCCATAAACCAAGCGGTACAAACGCGGCCACTGTTGTGGCAGTAGAAATAATAATGGGATAGGCAATCTCTCCGATCCCTTTTTTTGCCGCCTCAATTCTCGGCAGACCTTCCTCTTCCATCAGCCGGTAAATATTTTCGACAACCACAATTCCGTTATCGACCAGCATACCCAGACCCATGATCAGTCCAAAAAGAATCATGGTGTTCAGCGTATAACCCAGGGCATTCAGGATTGTTAAGGACAGGAACATTGACAAGGGTATGGCAAAGCCTACAAAAAGGGCATTTTTAAAGCCAAGGAAGAACATCAAAACGGTAACTACCAAAATAATTCCAAAGATGATATTGTTTAGAAGATCATCTACCTGGCCAATGGTTACTGATGACTGGTCATTGGCAGTATGTACACTCAGATCCACGGGAAAAACATTTTTTTTGGCCTCTGCTATAATGGCATCAATCTTTTCTGTGGCTTCTACCATGTTCTTACCGGCTCGTTTTTTAACATCGAGCATGACCACAGGTTTTCCAAATTCCCTTGCATAGGTCGTCTTGTCCTTGTCTCTGAAGGTTACCGTAGCCACATCTTTGAGGTAAACAGGATTGTTATTTTCTGATTTTATAACAAAGTTTTTCAGGTTTTCAGGCTTGTCGATCTCCCCCAGGATTCTGATGGTCCTTCTTTGTCCGCTCGCGATGATGTTTCCGGCCGACATGGTAACATTACCGTTGTTGATCGCACTGATAATATCGTCAAAACTTACTGCCGCTGCCATCATTTTGTATATATCAACAGCAACTTCAACTTCTTTTTCCTGGGCCCCCCGTATATCGGCTTTTTTAATTTCCGGTAAGTTTTCTATTTCATCCTGCAGGTATTCGGCGTATTCTTTTAATTTATCAACCGGATAATCTCCTGAGATATTGATATTTAAAATGGGCATTTCTTCTGAAATACTGAGAGAGAATGCCGAAGGCTCAACCTTGGCACCATTAAAAGTAGGCCAGTCTTCATTGCTTTTTTCGGTATCAATTTCATCTTTTACTTTTTGTAAGGCGTTTTCTACCAAGATATCCTCGTCAAATTCAACAATGATCATAGAAACATCTTCCTGAGAAGTTGAGGTTACCTTTACAACATTGCTTACAGTTTTTAATTTGTCTTCAAGCGGATCTGTTATCAGCTTTTCTATATCTTCCGCTGTATTCCCTGGGAATACTGAACTTACGTAGATCTTTGTTTCCTTGACTTCTGGAAAACTCTCGCGCGGCATATTGAAATAGGCAAGAATCCCCGTTACAAACACCAAAAAAATGAGGACATAAATGGTAGTGCTGTTGTGTATAGCCCATGAGGACAACCCGAATTCTTTGTCTATACTATTTTTCTCGTATGTCATATGCTTAATTAATGATTTTTACAATTTGCCCCTCTCGTATACTTCTGGCACCTTCTTCAATTATCTCGGCTCCATCTTCTATGCCACTCAGTACCTCGATCAGATCTCCCTGCATTTTTCCGGTTGTTATGATCGCTTTCTCAGTCTGAATCTCATTGTTTTCGGTTTTGTTTGTTACGATGAAGACATATTGTTGTCCGCTTGCATTTTCTGAAATGATACCCTGAGGGATCAGTATGGCTGCATTATTTTTATAGTCATTGATCCGGATCTTTGCAGTCATGTTGGGTTTGATGTTTTCGTCTTTATTCGGGACAGAAACTTCAACCTTAAAGGTCCTGTTTGCGGGGTTTATAAAATTACCTGCCTGGCTTATATTTGCATCCATCGTTTTATTGAGGACAGGAAATTCAACTTCCACCGTTTTATTTTTGGTGATATCCTTTACATAGGTTTCTGGCACATCAGCTTCAATATACATGTTGTTCAGATTGACGATACGAATGATGGGCGACTGCCCCGGACTAACAACACTTCCTTCATCAGTCATAATATCGTCGATCACTCCGGAAAAAGGAGCCTTGATCCGTGTTTTGTCAAGTTGAATTTTTAGTTGTTTAACTGCTTTATTTTGAGCCTCATAATTTGATTTTGCCTGAAGATAGGCCATTTCACTTCCTATTTTCTGATCCCAAAGCCGCTTTTGTCTCTCAAAAGTGGTCTGAGCCAGACCGGCCTGAATTTCAAGTTGCGAGACTTGTTGCTCCAGCCCGCCGTCATCAATGCTGGCCAGTAACTGACCCTTATTGACCTTTTGGCCTTTTTTGACATAGATGTCAATGAGGATTCCGGGTAATTCCGGATAGATGATAATGTTTTCTTTTGTCTTCACACTGCCCTGTAGCTCAACAAAATGGTTGAAAACCTCTGATTTGGCGGTCAGTGTGGTTACAAGGGGGATGTTCGCTGTAGTATCCAGTTCATGAATCGCCTGATCCAATTGTTTTATCTGATCCGAAAGGGCGTTGTATTCATTCTCAAGGGATAACCTTTTCTCGCGTATTTTTTTAAGATCCTTAGAGGCCAGAACGGTTTCAATATTGGATTCATCACTACTACCACAAGAGCTCAAAATAAGGACTAAACAAGCTGTTATTATTTTTTTCATAAGGGTTCTCTTTTTTTATTCTTAATATCCTGAAAAATTATTGAGTGCATTTTCCAGTGCTACTTTTGACTGAATGATATTCAGGATCGATTGTAAATAATTCTGCTGACTGTTAAATAATTGATTTTGTGAATTGGTCAGATTAAAGCTCGAACTCAATCCTTCAAAGAACTTTATTTGTTCTTTCCTGGCAATGCTTTCTGCCAGAACGAGGTTTTCCTTTGAGGTCTGGTAATGATCAAGAGCAAACTGATACTTGTTTCGGGCTGTGTCTACCTGCAATTTTAGTTTTTGGGAAGTCTCATCCAGTGTGATCTGTGACTGCATCAGTCCAATCTTCGCCTGTTGTGTTCGCGCACTCCTGCCCATACTGCTAAAAATAGGAATCTTTAGATTGACTCCAAAGAGCGAGGAATCAAACCATTCCCCGTTATTTTCAAAAAAAATGTTATTGTCGTTGTTGGCAAAAACAGAATAGTTGAGAAAGGCATTCAAAGAGGGCAGCGATCTGCTTTTCTCATATTTTACCATCAATTCGTTTGTTGTAACTACATTGTCTGCAATCATGTAGTCGATATGGTTTTTCAGATCAAAATCCCGGGACAGCAGGGCGAGGTCTGAGCTTTTCAAGCCGATGTTTTCTATGGAATCCAAAAATTGTACCTCAGAATCGATGGGTATACCCAGGCTCATGTTGAACATTTGTTCAGCAATGGACTCCAGGCGTATGGCTTTATTCAGTTCATTTTCAATATTTGACAACGTAATCTGTTGTTGCTCAACATCTTGTTCCTCAGTCATGCCATTCTGAAAGATAATTTTGGTTTCGTCAAGATTTTTTTGCAGTAAGGCCCGGTTGTTGTCAAGAATCCGGATATTTTCTTTAGAGATCAAAACCTGGCCATAGGCGTTTATTACCGCCTCCCTTACGGTTTGGTTGGTTTTGTCTTTTGACAGGGAGGAAATTTTAAGATATGTTTCTGCAGCTTGTAAACCAATGAGATAGGAGCCGTCAAAAAGCAATTGATTCAGGGTAACAGTACCTGTAAGATTCTGCTTCGTGCCAAAAACGACCTCTTCAAATTCGCCGGGAGGCCCTCCAAAAATTTCACTGGGGATCAGGGTAACGCCCTGTTTCAGGAAATTGGAATAAGTTCCGTCTGCATCAATCTGAGGTAAACCTATGGCTGTTGTTTCCCATTTCTTTTTTTCGGCAGCGTCGATGTCCAAATCTGCGAGACGGATAGCATAACTATTGGTCATGGCATAATTAATTGCATCCTCTAATGTAAAGGCATAACTCTTTACCTGGGCATGCCCGAGGCTTAAGTACATGAGTGTGATTAAAACAAGGCTTCGTTTCATTTTTGAATTTTTGTTAATTGTTCCAAACCTTTTTCCGTGCTGATGGCCCTTAGATGGTAATCCAGGAAACTATCCATTAAATTTGACGAAGAAAATTCTTCGGATGGAAAAAGATCCATATTTTTAATTCCCATAACTCCGTTAAAGTAGATCCGTGTAATGAAATTTATATCTATTTCTTTTCGGTATAGTCCCAGGGCAATTCCCTTTTTCAAATTATCTGAAACACAGGTTTTAACCAGGTTTAGTTGCTTTTCGTGCAACTCTTTGTGGATCCTTGGATAGTATTTTAGCAGCTGGTACATCGGCTGCGACTCTTCGTTATTCAACTGCCTGGATACCAACGATTTTATCTCAAAGAATTCTTCTATGGGTGTGAAATTGGCCGAACAGATCTGTGTAATACCCTCATTTATTTCATCAAATACAAAAAAAGTGACTTCTCTGATGAGCAAGGGTTTTGTTTCAAAATTGGCATAAATTGTTTTTTTTGAAATACCCAGTTCACTCGCTATCTCATCCATAGTGACGCTTTTGAAACCGTATTTCAAAAAAAGTTCTGCCGATTTTTGTAATATTGATTTTTTCATGGTGCAAAAGTACGGAAATGGAAACTATAAAAACAAAAAAAGTTTCCAAAGTTTTTAATGGGATTTGTTTATTTAGAATTTTATAAACTAATTTTACATAAAATAGATATGTTTTGGATTTAACGATTTACCAAAAGGCTTTTGATGGTCATTTAAAAGAGGCGCTTAAACAAAAAATAAGTGGTGATCCGGCCAGTTTATATGATCCTGTACATTACATACTCAAAATTGGAGGCAAGCGCCTCAGGCCTGTGCTCACGTTGCTATCCTGTGATATTTTTTCAGGATCCTGCAGTAAGGCATTGAATGCCTCACTCGCGATAGAGATGTTTCATAATTTCACACTTATTCACGATGATATTATGGATAATGCAGACCTCAGAAGAGGACAGCCCACAGTACATAAAAAATGGGATTTAAATACAGGGATCTTATCCGGTGATGCACTGATGATTCTGGCGTACCAGTTTTTTGAACCTTATGAAGGGGAAGTATTCAAGGGAATTATCTCTCTGTTCAATGAAACGGCGATCAAGGTCTGTGAAGGACAGCAAATGGATATGGATTTTGAGAAAAGAACGGATGTGAGCATACCTGAATATATAAAAATGATCGACCTGAAAACAGGAGTGCTGGTAGCCAGCGCATTAAAAATGGGAGCGATCATTGCCCATGCTGCACCCCGGCAGGCACAATTGATTTACAATTATGGTTTAAATCTTGGAATTGCCTTCCAGCTACAGGATGATTATCTGGATACCTTTGGTGATGACTCATTTGGCAAAAGGATAGGGGGAGATATACTGGAAGGCAAAAAAACCTTTTTGGTTCTTAAAACGATGGAACTTGCCAACCAGGAAGACTTAACGGAACTCAAGGAAATTTTATCTTCAAGGGAGAAGTCCACCGAAGAGGACAGAATAAAAAAAGCAAGGAAGATCTTTATGCATTATGGTGTGCATAATCTTATAGGCGAAGAAATTAAAAGGTATATAGATCTTTCTTTTGATTGTGTCAACAAAACCGATTTGCCCGAAGCAAAGAAAAAACACTTTCTCGCGTTTGGTAATTACCTTATGGGAAGAAATACATAATAATTTAGATAAGCCTTCCGGCCATACCGGATCACAACGGCTTACCCAGAAAATAAATTGTAATGAGATGATACCATCCTTTTCACTCTCCCAGTTAACAGATACAAAGGAGAAAGAAATACTTCCCAATATCATTATGCAAATCAATAAGGATTTGCAGTTGTCCGGAAATCAATATGAAATCGACGAAAAATGTACTGCCCAACAACTTGTTGCGGATCTGGGTAATATCATTCAAAAACTGCTCCAAACAGATTTCAGTGGACTGCTAAACCTGTTTTACCGAATGGATATTCCGGAATCTTTGCTCCTCAAAATGATGAATGAGACACCCGATGATCTTACCCAGAATCTGACACTCCTCGTTTTAAAAAAGGAATGGATGAAGGTCTGGCTTAGAAATAAAAACTTATGACCGGCGACCAGGCAGATGAATAAGGACTGGTACCCTCATCATAGAGCACGTCGTATTGAAACCCAAAGGCAAAATGCCCGGAAACAAAAGAGGCTCCGAGATAGAGTGCAGAATTCCAGTAATCATCACTGAAATCTGTATTTAGGTATTCATAATCCTGATTTACGTACAATTCCTGAAACTCAGCTGAGATCTGGAGAAAAGGAATCGGTCGGTAAAGGCCTGATATACTGCCTCCAAAAGCACTGTAAGTAGACTCATATATACCATAATCATAATCTGAATAATTGTAGATCAGTCCAAGCCCACCTATAAACTTAGGCGTAAAATTGTAATAAGCCTTAGGAGCAATCAACAAATCGGTTCCTCCGTTCCAGAAAGAAAAGCCGACATTACCTCCAAAACTCCAATGCGGGGTAAAAGAAGGGCTTGTTCTGATTACCGTTTGGTTATTCTGTTCATTACCTGACTGAAACTTGTAATTCGGGTTGTTTGGTATTACTTTTTCCTGCGCACTTACAAAGACTACAGCAAAAAAGAAGAAAGCGACAATAAAATAGGATCTGGCCATAAAAAAAGGTTTTATAATTTTAGCCAAATGTAATTAAATTGGAATAAATATTGTACAGCTACTAAAAAAATAGTAATATTGCACTCCAATTTTTGGACTCATAGCTCAGTCGGTTAGAGCACCTGACTCATAATCAGGTGGTCCCAGGTTCGAGCCCTGGTGGGTCCACAATAACTTGAAAACAACTATTTAATAGTTGTTTTCAAGTGGTTTTTTTGAGAGATCAGATATTGGTGTTAAATTATTGTAAATCATAAAAATTTCAAAATAAGTTAAGTTATTTTGGCAAAGGTTTTATATATTTGCAACATATTAGAGTTATTTTCGTTCTATTAGCTAACTAAATTACGTTTATGAACAAAAAATACATTAAAACTATTGTTACACTTGCCTTTTTACTGGTAGTTGACAGAGTTTTTTCACAAGGCCCTCCCCCGCCGCCGCCGCCAATTGATACGCCAATTGACGGAGGAATTTTTTTGTTGATGGCTGCCGGTATTACTTATGCGGTGAAGAGTATTTGGGATAGAAAGAAATAATTTACTTCTGCAACAACCGGGCTACGTATTTTCCAATAACGTCAAATTCAAGATTTACTTTATCGCCGATTTTTATTTCTGAGAAGTTGGTATTTTCCTTTGTATAGGGAATAATGGCAACTCCGAAGGTATTGTCTTTGGAATTTACTACTGTCAGGCTAACGCCGTTTACTGTTATCGACCCTTTTTCTATGGTTATGTTGTCATTTACGGGTTCGTATGAAAACGTGTAAAAAGTACTGCCACTTTGATCTATGACATCAACGCAAGTGCCAATTTGATCCACATGACCCTGCACAATATGCCCGTCCAGGCGGTCGCCCAGCAACATGGCTCTTTCGAGATTGATCTTGTCTCCTATCTGTCTCTGACCCAAATTTGTTTTTAAAAGGGTTTCCCTGATAGCCGTTACGGTATGGGTGTCATTGCCCTTCGCAACTACCGTCAGACAAATCCCGTCATGGGATAAGCTCTGATCGATTTTCAGTTCCTTTGATATTTTACTTTTAACAGTGATATGTATATTATCTTTCTCTCTTTCTATATTTACTATCTCACCAAATGCTTCTATAATTCCGGTAAACATAAATTCATGTTTTATTATTGATTAACTTTGCTCTTTACTTTACAAGGTCAAAATTAATAATATTTAAGTGGTTTATGAAGAATTCTGACAAAATAGTCGTGGGCATATCTATTGGAGATTTAAACGGTATCGGTTTGGAAGTCGTGCTCAAGACCTTTGAGGACAGTAGGGTACTGGAGCTTTGTACTCCGGTTATATTTGCTTCCGGTAAAGTGGTGAGTTTCCACAAAAAGGCTCTGAACAACAATGCGCCTATCCATGGAATTGACGATATTGAAAGTCTGATACCCAACAAACTCAATTTATTTAATGTTTGGAAGGAAAATGTAGAGATCGAATTGGGTACTCCGACCAAATTATCAGGCTCCTATGCATTTAAGTCTCTTGAGAGCGCAACAAAGGCCCTGAAAAAGGGGCAAATCGATGTTTTGGTCACCGCTCCGATAAACAAAGACAACATACAGTCTGAGGAATTTAAATTCAGTGGGCATACAGAATACCTGGAATCAAGGCTCGAAGGCAGGAGCCTCATGATCCTGATTGCAGAAAACCTGAGGGTAGGGTTAATTACCGGTCATATTCCCATCGCGGAAGTGGCCCAAAAAATCACTCAGGAACTCATTGCAGAAAAAGCAAACCTGATGCTTAATTCATTGATAGCGGATTTCAATATCCGAAAACCTAAAATAGCCATTCTGGGTTTAAATCCGCATTGCGGAGATCACGGTGTGATCGGAAAGGAAGATGACGAGATCGTCAGACCGGCGATTAAAAAACTACAGGATGAAGGCAAGTTGATCTTTGGTCCGTATGCAGCAGATAGCTTTTTTGGCTCAGATACCTATGAACAGTTCGACGGTATACTGGCCATGTACCACGACCAGGGCCTGGCACCATTTAAAACACTTTCCTTTGGCAAGGGAGTTAACTATACTGCAGGTTTGAACAAGATCAGAACTTCTCCCGACCACGGTACCGCTTATGAAATTGCCGGTAAAAATCTGGCTTCTTACAGCTCTTTTTTAGAGGCTGTCTATATGGCACTCGATATCTTTGAGAACAGAAATCAGTACAAAAGCCTGATGGAAAACAGACTAAAAGAAAAAGTTAGGGATAAGTCTTCAAAAAAAACAGATAACTAATTTTTAATTAAAGTAATATTTTTTATCTTTGCCCGCTCAAATAAAATGAGGTGAGAGATCCGTTAAAAGAATATGATATATCTTTTACCGGTTTAAAAGCTGGTAAACATCACTTTTTTTACAAGATTGATAAAAAGTTCTTTGATGCATTCGGATACGATGATTTGTTTGGATCTGATGTTGACGTGACAGTTGATCTGAATAAAAAAACCAATATGCTTGAATTGCAGTTCAATGCAAGCGGTACGGTGGAAGTAGCTTGCGATATAAGCAATGAACCATACCAACAAGCAATTGAGAATAGCTTTGACATCATCGTAAAGTTCGGTCCCGAATTCAATGATGATAATGAAGAACTGCTGATCCTGCCCTATGAAGAGCACAAGTTGAATATAGCTCAGTATATTTATGAGCTTATCGTTTTGGCTATACCAAAGAAGCGGGTGCATCCGGGCGTGTTGGACGGAACATTGAAATCAGAGATTGTCGATAAATTAAAAGAATTGCATCCACAAAATCACAAAGAACAAGATATAGACCCAAGATGGTCAGAATTAAAGAAGTTAGTAACAAATAAAAAACCTTAGAAATGGCACATCCTAAAAGAAAAACCTCGAAAACGAGAAGAGATAAAGGAAGAACACATTATAAAGCGACCGTTCCTCAAATAGCAAAGGATCCTACAACGGGTGAAGCTCATTTGTACCACCGGGCACATTGGCATGAAGGAAAGCTGTATTACCGCGGTCAGCTCTTAATTGATGCAACTGAAAACGCAGCCTGATTTGCTTAAATAACAGGCAAAAACCCTCAATTTTGAGGGTTTTTTTATGTAATTCATTCGTTTTTTGTAAAATTCAGATTTTTTTTCAATACTATCTTTAATAAATTCCGTTACTTTGATAGCTGTTTTAAAAAGAAGATTGATCAAAAATTCAATTAAACGATTAAAGCTTTAAACTCTGTACCATGACGAAGATAACTGCCGCCATTACAGCCGTTGGGAAATATATTCCGGATGATGTACTCACCAATGCTGATCTGGAAAAAATGGTGGATACCAACGATGAATGGATCATTTCGCGTACGGGAATCAAAGAGAGAAGGATCTTAAAGGGAATTGGAATGGGAACTTCGTTTCTGGCCATTAATGCTGCCAGAAATCTACTCTCTAAAAATAAATTAGATCCGAAAGAACTTGAACTTGTAATTGTTGCAACCGCAACTCCTGATATGCAGGCAGCCAGTACAGCTGCTTATGTCGCTACCAAAATAGGTGCTTCAAATGCGTTTTCCTTTGATCTTGAATCGGCCTGCTCAGGTTTTCTGTATGGCATGTCGGTTGCTGCCCGATATATTGAATCGGGAAAATACAAAAAAGTACTCCTGATCGGCGCTGACAAGAACTCTTCCATGATTGATTATACCGACCGCACAACCTGCATCATTTTTGGAGATGGCGCCGGGGCTGTACTTTTTGAACCCAATGAAGAAGGTCTTGGCTTACTGGATGAGTACCTCAGAACGGATGGCAGTGGCAGGGAATATTTAAAAGTTCTGGCGGGGGGTTCATATATGCCGGCAACGGAAGAAACTGTCAGGGAAAAGCTTCACTTTGTAAGGCAGGACGGACAGTCGGTCTTTAAGAATGCGGTATTTAATATGGCTGATGTTTGTGAGAAGATCATGGAAAGAAATGGCCTCACCAATGATCAGATCAGTTGGCTCGCTGCACATCAGGCAAATAAAAGGATAGTTGAAGCAACAGCGGGCAGAATGAAATTGGATTCTTCCAAGGTCATGCTGAATATTCAATATTACGGTAATACTACTTGTGCCACGCTTCCCTTGTTGCTGGCAGATTACGAGCATCAACTCAGGAAAAATGACATCATCATTTTTTCAGCCTTCGGCGGAGGTTTTTCCTGGGGGGCAATTTATTTTAAATGGTCTTATAATGGATAATAACATAAAGTAATATATTATGGAATTAAAAGAAATACAAAATTTGATAAAATTTGTTGCCAAGTCAGGTGCAACAGAAGTAAAGCTGGAAACTAAGGATTTTAAGATTACGATTAAAACAGGCTCGGAAAGAGGGGACTATACAGAGGACCAGCCATTTACCGGTGCGCACGGAGAGCATTCCTATGAGGTTTCCGCCCCACAGGCTGTCCATGCTCCAAAAGTTGAGGCACCTGCTGTAGGCGGAGCAGATAAATCCAAATTTCTGATTATTAAATCGCCTATTATAGGTACATTTTATCGCAAATCTTCTCCTGATACACCACCTTTTGTACAGGTTGGAGACCGCATAAATGTTGGTGATACGGTATGTATTATCGAAGCGATGAAGCTGTTTAACGAAGTTGAATCAGAAATAGCCGGAAAAATTGTTGAAATACTTGTTGATGACACCTCTCCGGTAGAATTTGATCAGCCACTGTTTTTAGTTGACCCGTCAAAATAGGGCTTCCATATTTTTTAGATAAATTTAAAATACGCTTCTAACTTTATTTGAATATGTTTAAAAAAATATTGATTGCCAATAGAGGAGAGATCGCGCTTCGAGTTATTCGAACCTGTAGGGAAATGGGTATCAAGTCTGTGGCCGTTTATTCTACTGCCGACAGGGAGAGCCTGCATGTCAGGTTTGCAGACGAGGCCATTTGTATAGGCCCGCCCTCGAGTATGGACTCCTATTTAAAAATGTCGAATATCATTTCGGCTGCTGAAATAACCAATGCGGATGCCATTCATCCAGGTTATGGGTTTTTGTCTGAAAATGCCCGGTTTTCAAAAATATGTGAGGAGCACAGGATAAAATTTATTGGAGCCTCTCCGGATATGATCAGCAGAATGGGCGATAAGGCCACCGCAAAGGAAACCATGAAAAAAGCTGGTATACCTACGATTCCCGGATCTGATGGCCTTATAGAATCCTATGAGCAGGCTGAAAAGACGGCAAAGAATATAGGTTATCCTGTCATGTTGAAGGCGACTGCCGGCGGAGGGGGTAAAGGAATGCGGGCTGTTTGGAAGTCCGATGATCTGAAAAATGCCTGGGAATCAGCCAGAACAGAGGCGAAAGCAGCGTTTGGGAACGACGGCATGTATATGGAAAAACTCATTGAAGAGCCTAGACATATAGAAATTCAAATAGTAGGTGACTCTACCGGTAAAGCCTGCCATTTATCCGAAAGAGATTGTTCGGTTCAAAGGCGCCATCAAAAATTAACAGAGGAGACTCCTTCACCTTTTATGACAGATTCCCTTAGAAAAAAAATGGGAGAGGCCGCCGTAAAAGCCGCTGAATTTATCAATTACGAAGGGGTGGGAACTATAGAGTTTCTGGTGGACAAACACAGGAAATTCTATTTTATGGAAATGAATACGCGCATCCAGGTGGAACATCCCATTACAGAGCAGGTCATCGGAAATTTTGATCTCATCCGGGAACAGATCATGGTGGCAGCCGGAATTCCGATTTCAGGAAAGAATTATTTTCCAAATCAGCATTCCATCGAATGCAGGATCAATGCCGAAGATCCTTACAATGGTTTCAGGCCGTCCCCCGGCAAGATAACAACATTCCATGCTCCGGGAGGGCATGGCGTAAGACTGGATACCCACGTGTATTCAGGATATACCATTCCGCCCAATTATGATTCCATGATCGCAAAGCTCATTGTAACTGCACAGACCAGGGAAGAGGCCATAGCCAAAATGAAAAGGGCCCTGGATGAGTTTGTTATTGAAGGAGTGAAAACAACCATACCATTTCACAGGCAATTGATGGATGAACCGGATTATATTGCCGGAAATTACACCACCAAGTTCATGGAGACCTTTGTAATGAAACCCGAAGAAATATAGTTATAAAGAAATATTACAGGATATGTTGAATCATATCCTTTTTTTATCTTCTGTTAAGCCGAATGAAAAAGAACGAGCATATTATTGATGGTATTGATAAGATCATTCTTAACAGCCTGATCAATGATGCCCGGACACCCATACTGAGTATAGCCAGGGAGGTGGGTATATCGGGCGCGGCCATACACCAGAGGTTGAGAAAGCTGGAAGCATCGGGTTTGATTTCAGGTTCTAAATTCATACTGAATCCCAAGGTGTTGGGCTATAAAACGCTGGCCTTTGTTGGTATTTTTCTCGATAGCTCCAGTAAATACAAAGAAGCTGTACTCAGGCTGAAAGAAATAGAGGAAGTAGTTGAAAGCCATTACACCACAGGAAATTACGCGATCTTTGTCAAAATATTATGTAAAGACAATGAGCACCTTATGCAGGTGCTCAATCATCGGATTCAGAATATTAAAGGTGTATCCAGAACAGAAACTTTCATTTCGCTGGAACAGCAAATAGACAGGCAGATCAAGGTTTAATGCCTTAGTTTCTGTTGCTGTAGATATTTAAGTAATAGAACAAAGTTACAAGGGAACTGATTGCTGCGACTACATAAGTGCGCGCCGCCCATTTCAGAGAATCTTCTGCACCACCTTGCTCCTGCGGGGTCAACATGTTTTTGTCTTTTAACCAGGCGAGGGCCCTGTTGCTCGCATCATATTCAACCGGCAGGGTAACAAAGGTAAATATTACGGTAGCCGCAAAGAATAGTATACCGATCAGCAACAAGCTTGGAAAAGTATTGACCGTAAAAATTCCTGCTATCAATAAAAAAGAAGCAAGTTTTGAGGAAATATTTACGGTAGGAACCAGCCTGGAGCGCAACTGCAGCCATGGATAGGCCCTGGCATGCTGAACGGCATGACCGCATTCATGGGCGGCAACAGCCGCTGCGGCTGCATTCCTCTCATTGTAAACAGATTCACTTAAATTGACCGTTTTGTTGGCAGGATTATAATGATCTGTTAAAGCACCCGGTGTAGAAATTACTTTTACATCAGAAATATTATTGTCTGCTAGCATTTTCTCAGCAATTTCCCTTCCTGACAAACCGTTGGACAAATGCATTCTCGAGTATTTTCTGAATTTACTTTTTAGTTGCATCTGCACGAGCATTCCGATGCCTCCGATAACTAAAATTAATAGGTAACCTGACATATAAGATAGATTTGTTTTAAATTTGATTAAACATTAATTTCAAAGGTATAGCATAAACTATTCCAAAATTTATACGAATGACAAAAATACCGAAAATTTTATTGATATACACAGGAGGAACCATTGGGATGGTAAGAGAAAACAGAGAAGGCTCACTGCGTTCCTTTGATTTCAAAGGAATAAAAGATAAAATTCCAGAACTGAACCTGGTGGATTGTAAAATAGAGACTTACTCCTTTGAAAAACCAATTGATTCTTCCAATATGTCTCCCAGATACTGGATACAAATTATGGAAGTAATTGAGAAAAATTACCATAAGGCTGATGGCTTTGTGATTCTTTCCGGAACTGACACCATGTCGTATTCAGCATCCATAATGAGCTTTATGCTCGAAAACCTGTGTAAACCTGTCATCTTTACCGGTTCTCAATTGCCAATAGGAGACTTGCGGACTGACGCAAAGGAAAACCTGATCACTTCAATACAGATCGCAGCAGCACAACTGAATGGAGAGCCGGTTATTCGTGAGGTTTGTTTGTATTTTGAATACAAATTGTACCGGGCTAACCGCACAAAAAAGATCAGCGCAGAACAGTTTGATGCCTTTCAATCGCCCAATTTTCCGCCGCTTTGTGAAAGCGGAGTCCATTTGTCTTTTAATTTTGATGCCCTGATCCGGCCTGATTGTTCAAAGGAATTGATCCTGCATAAAGATTTGGATCAGCAAATAGTAATTCTTAAATTATTTCCCGGCATCAAAGAGGAAATCGTAAAGCACATTTTGAACATTCCGGGCTTACAGGGTGTAGTACTTGAGACTTTCGGCTCCGGAAATGCACCAACTGAATCCTGGTTTGTGGATGTTTTAAAGACTACCATAAACAAGGGCATACCCATAATTAATGTTACCCAGTGTATCAGTGGCAGTGTATTAATGGGCTATTATGAGACCAGTGAACAGCTAAAAGAGATAGGCGTTGTGAACGGGAAAGACATCACCACCGAAGCCGCTATCGCAAAAATGATATACCTGCTTGGATTGAATTTGGATATAAAAGAATTTAAGCAATGCTTCGAAATTTCGATTCGCGGAGAAATGACAGATTAATTTAGTTTTTTTTAACATTATATTTTTTCAAATAAAAAAAAATTTGTTAATTGGCAGCTCATTAGAGAGCGCCTTTTGGAGAGGTGGCCGAGTGGCTTAAGGCGCACGCTTGGAAAGCGTGTTTATGAGAAATTGTAACAAGGGTTCGAATCCCTTTCTCTCCGCAGAAAGTGTTTTATTGATAAAAATTTTATACCTTTAACCTGTTAACTAAATTAAAAAAGATTTACACAATGAAAAAAGTATTTACTACCCTGGCAATTTCAGGTACGATGATTCTAGGTTCACTACAAAGCATCTACGCCCAAGCAGAACCTGTAATTGAAGACAAGACTTTTCACCAAGTACTAAAGCAGCGCTTTATTGAAGGTGGTCCATTTTTTATGGGAATTATTTTGGTAGCCTTTATTTTGGGCTTGGCCATTGCAATCGAAAGAATTATTTATCTGAACATGTCAACAACAAATACTGACAAATTGGTTGGAAGTCTGGAGGAAGCACTTAACAGTGGTGGCGTTGAAGCTGCAAAAGAAGTTTGCAGGAATACAAAGGGGCCTGTTGCATCCATATTTTATCAGGGACTAGACAGGATGGACGAAGGACTTGAAGCTGCTGAAAAGGCAGTTGTTGCCTATGGTGGTGTTCAGATGGGCCTGTTAGAAAAGAACGTATCATGGTTATCTTTATTTATTGCATTAGCACCCATGCTCGGTTTCATGGGAACTGTAATTGGTATGATCAGCGCATTCGACTCTATTGAGGCAGCGGGTGATATTTCTCCTGCAGTTGTTGCCGGTGGTATTAAAGTAGCATTGTTAACAACGGTTTTTGGTTTGGTTGTCGCCATGATTTTACAGGTTTTCTACAATTACATCATTGCAAAGATTGACAGTATTGTAAACAGCATGGAAGATGCTTCAATTAAATTAATTGATCTCTTGATCAGACATAAATAATACTTTTTAGTTATGAACAATAAAATAATAAAGATTGTAAATCTGGTCGCAGGATTGATTGGTGTTGTAGGCATCTATTTCCTAATCAGATTAGTTGTTGCAGGTGACGAGGCTGTAATGGCTTCGGCTGATCTACAGAACAGCATTGTTTCACCGTTTATCGGTTTTACGAACATCATTTTAATTGTGGCTATTATTCTGGCAGTAGGGTTCTCTATCTGGAATTTGATTTTACATCCTAAATTGTTGAAGCAAGCACTGTTAGCAATTGCTGCACTCGCAGTTGTACTTGTCATTTCTTATATGTTGGCAGATGGAGGTCCAGTAACTGATATGTATGGAAATGTCATCAAGGATGGTGAAGCAGGTAACGTTTCAAAATGGGTTAGTACCGGAATCTGGTATACAGCAATTTTAGGCCTGGTAGGTTTTGTATTGTTCCTGCTTGGCTTTGTGAAATCATTATTTAAAGCTTAAATCATGGCTAGAAGGACCCCACCGGAGATTAATGCAGGCTCAATGGCTGATATTGCATTTTTGTTATTGATTTTCTTTTTAGTAACAACAACAATGGATGTGGATACCGGGATTTCCAGAAAGCTACCTGAAAAACAAGATCCGAATATTCAGCCTCCAAAGTTGAAAGAGAAAAACGTGTTTGTAGTAACTGTCAATAGAAATAATGATATTTTGGTTAACGGCGAAACATACCTTCAGGTAAATGAATTGCGTGAAAAGGTTATCAAATTCATTGACAACGGTGCCGGCCTGGGAAATCCCATCGATGGAGCAGCACCTGCTGAATGCACCTGGTGTGAAGGTGAAAAGGATCCCAATTCCTCAGACCATCCGAATAAAGCGATCATTTCACTTGAAAGCGACAGGGGTACGTCTTATGGCATGTATGTTTCCGTTCAGAATGAACTGGTTGGAGCCTATTCATTTTTGAGAAACCGTTTGTCAAAAAAACTTTATGGGAGAACATTTGATGAGCTTTCCAAAGAATCTGATAACGATCCTAATAACGAGAGTTTGAAAGCTAAGGTAGAAGATATTAAGAAAAAGTATCCGCAAATTATCTCTGAAGCAGAACCATTTAAATAATTAGTCATGTCTAAATTTAAGAAAAGGAAAAAAGAATTGCCAGCTATTTCCACAGCATCTTTACCGGATATTGTGTTTATGCTCTTGTTCTTTTTTATGGTTTCTACGGTAATGCGCGAAACCGAATTAAAGTTAAAAGTCACACTACCTTTCGCATCTGAAGTACAGAAGCTGGAACGTAAGAGTCTGGTTAGCTATATTTTTGTTGGGAAGCTTAAAGATCAACCCGGTGATAAAATTCAGTTAAATGATCGGATTTCCGATGTAAGCGATGTAAAGTATTTTATTTTTGCCGAGCGTGAGTCCCATCCCGAAGATGAAATACCCTTGCTGACCACTTCCATCAAGGCTGATCTTGAGACTAGTGTAGGTACAATTACCGATATTAAAGAAGAACTCAGAAATGTTGATGCCTTAAAAATTAATTACTCGACCAAAAAGGGTGATATCATGGGAAATTTTAAAAAGTAATCAACCGGTTACTACAATTGAAAGGCAATCAATGACTTACTTGATTGCCTTTTTTTGTTTATGCCAGTATTTTTTTTATGAATATGAGGAAAGTAATGCTATTGTTTTTTCTTTTATCTAATAGTCTTCTTGCTCAGGACGAGCAGATTGTAACCGATGAACATTATTTAGAAGACCAGTTGTATATTTCACTTAGTTACCAACAACTCATGAATTTGCCTGATGAAATTAGCCAGACAGGTTTTTCCTATTCACTCAGTTTGGGTTTTATTAAGGATTTGCCCCTTAATTCTGAAAGAAACAGAGGTTTGGCCCTGGGTTTGGGATATAATTTAAATGTACATTATTTTAATGTGGATGATATTGGTTTGGTGGAAGATGATGGTACCGTAAAAAACAACAAGGTTGCCCTTAGTATGATAGAAATGCCAATTGAATTCCGATTTAGGAATTCAAGTCCGGTAAAGTATAAATTTTGGCGTTTTTATCCGGGTATTAAACTCAGTTATTCTTTTTACGATTCCAATAATATCAAACAAAGTGAAGATTTTGATGTTTCAGAAGTAATTCAAATCAACGATTTTCAGTATGGTGTTTCGCTGTCGGCCGGATACAACAACTGGAATTTTTATACGTATTACGGAATCAGTACACTTTTTAATGAGTCAGAATCCTATCCCAACGAAATAGAGGCCAATGAGATCAAATTAGGAATAATATTTTATCTGTTGTAAAAGAAAACAAGTAATTGGGATCCAATGCCTATAACAATTCCCAAAAGTATTTCAAAAGGCTTATGCACCTCGAGAGCCAGCCGGGCACTCCCGATAAATCCGGCAAGAATTACCAAAACAGCAAGTAGCAGGTTGAAATTCATTTCATAATAGATGCTCATCATCACAATGAACCCGATCAATGAACCGATACCCATGGTGTGGATGCTGGTTTTAATTTTTAGGTAAAAAAGCAGATAACTGATGAGCAGGGCTATGCAACTGCCATAAAAGGAATAAGCCAGCAGATCAACAACCTGCAGGGACAACAGCATCCGTCCTATCAAATAAGTGAGCAGGACCAGAAAAAGTATGGGAAATTTTCGTTCCTCTATGGTTTCCAGTTCGAAGGAATCGATGAGCTGAAAATGTTTAAGAATATAGAGCAGCAGCAGCGGAAGTAAATACGTACTCACAAAGATCACCACCAGAATGATATGCTCCTGGGGTTTGGGTATATGACTTGGAGAGAGTAAAAAATACATCAGACTGCCTATGGTACTGAAGAGTATAGGATGGAGTGCGTAGGAAATAAATTTGCTGAGTGTGAGCATCTAAAGGATCTTTTTTCTTAACCGGGCAACAGGTATGTCCAGTTGCTCTCTATATTTTGCAACGGTTCTTCGGGCGATCAAATAGCCCTGATCTTTTAATATGGCTGCCAATTTATCATCTGTGATCGGATTTATCTTATCCTCTTTTTCAATTTCGGCAGCGAGTATGTTCTTTATTTCCTTCGTAGAAATATCTTCTCCCTTTTCGTTTTTCATAGACTCTGAAAAGAAGTCTTTCAAAAGTTTGGTTCCGTAAGGTGTATCTGCGTATTTGCTGTTGGCAACCCTTGAAATGGTTGAAACATCCATGTTTATTTTGTCTGCAATATCTTTTAAGACCATGGGTTTCAGTTTTCTCTCGTCACCACTTAAGAAGTATTCTTTTTGGTAATTCATGATCGCATCCATAGTCAATAACAAGGTTTGCTGCCTTTGTTTTATTGCGTCAATCAGCCATTTGGCGGCATCCAGTTTCTGTTTGATGAACATCACCG
>Ga0209391_10000401_pt1 | contig 20011 bp, 10 predicted proteins | sample PPLLak3March2015_FD_187246 | JGI IMG/M metagenome (GOLD analysis project Ga0209391, IMG submission 187246) | Freshwater sediment microbial communities from Prairie Pothole Lake near Jamestown, North Dakota, USA - PPLs Lake P7 Core (1) Depth... | ecosystem: Environmental > Aquatic > Freshwater >...
ACTGCAGCACGCTCTTGGCACCGTGTCGCTTCGACAGCTTGTCGCCTTCGGGCGTGAGCACGGTCGGCAGGTGGGCGTAGACGGGTGGCGTCGCACCCAGTGCACGCATGATGTTGAGCTGCCGCGGCGTGTTGTTGACGTGATCGTCGCCACGGATCACGTGGGTGATGCGCATGTCGATGTCGTCGACGACGACGCAGAAGTTGTAGGTCGGCGTGCCATCTGCACGCGCGATCACCAGGTCGTCCAGCTCGGCGTTGGCGATCTCGATCGCGCCCTTGACAGCGTCGTCCCAGCGCACGCTTCCCGCATCCGGGTTGCGGAAGCGCACCACCGGCGCGACGTCTGGCGGCGGGGTCAGACCCGGCACGCGTTCCGGGCGCCAACGACCGTCGTAGCGCGGCTTCTCACCCCGCGCCTGCTGTGCCTCGCGCAGCGCGTCGAGCTCGGCCTGCGGCATGTAGCAGTGGTACGCGAGGCCGCGCGCGAGCATGTCCGCGATCGCCGCGCGGTAGCGGTCCATGCGCTGCATCTGGTAGTAGGGCCCCTCGTCGTAGTCGAGTCCCAGCCAGTCCATCGCGTCGACGATCGCGCGGGTCGCCTGCGGCGTCGAGCGCTCGGTGTCGGTGTCCTCGATGCGCAGGATGAATGCACCGCCGTGATGGCGCGCGAAGGCCCAGGGAAACAGTGCCGAGCGGATGTTGCCGAGGTGGATGAAGCCGGTCGGGCTTGGTGCGAAGCGGGTACGTATTTCAGGCATCAGGAATCAGAGATCAGGAATCAGGGATCAGCGGCGTCGATGCGACTCGGAGCGTTCGGGCGCGCCATCGAGGCGCGGCAAACCGCATCGATTCCGAACGAGTGTGCGATTCTACCGATCCGGCATCGGCGCTCGGAAGCGCCGCGTTCGCGGCGGCTCGATGCCACGCCTTCCGGTTCCGCACGACGAATCCGCTATCCGATCCCTGTCATCTGATTCCTGATGCCTGATACCTGAGATCCAGCGTCGTCGGCGTCGCCGGATTCGGCGACTCGGGCTCGACCGCCATCGGCCCCGGTGTGTGGCCGTTCGGCCAGAAACGGGCGAAGCGCCGCGCCTCGGCCTCGTTGGCGTTGACCGGAAACGTGTCGTAGTTGCGCCCGCCCGGGTGGGAGACGTGATAGGTGCAGCCGCCCAGCGCACGCCCCGCCCACGCGTCGACGAGGTCGAACGTGAGCGGCGCCTGCACGCCGATGGTGGGGTGCAATGCCGAGGGCGGGCTCCACGCGCGGAAGCGCACGCCGGCGACATGCTCGCCGGGCACGCCGGTCGAGGTGAGTGGCAGCACGCGCCCGTTGCAGGCCACGGCGTGCCGTCCGGTCGTCATGCCGGTCACCTTGACCTGCAGGCGCTCGACCGACGAATCGACGTAGCGTGCCGTGCCGGTGCCGGCCATTTCCTCGCCCAGCACGTGCCACGGCTCGATCGCCTGCCGCAGCTCGATCGTGACGCCGTCGTAGCTCACCGTGCCGTAGCGCGGGAAGCGGAACTCGACGAACGGGTCGAACCACGCCGGCGCGAACGGGTAACCGGCGCGGCCCAGGTCGGCGACGACGTCCGCGATGTCGGCCGCGACGAAGTGCGGCAACATCCAGCGGTCGTGCAGCGCGGTGCCCCACGGCACGAGCGGGCCGCGGTACGGCTCGCGCCAGAAGCGCGCGACCAGCGCGCGCAGCAGCAGCATCTGCACCGCGCTCATCTGCGCGTGCGGCGGCATCTCGAACGCGCGGAACTCGACGAGGCCAAGCCGACCCGTGGGGCCATCCGGCGAATACAGCTTGTCGATCGAGAACTCGGCACGGTGCGTGTTGCCGGTAAGGTCCGTGAGCAGGTGCCGCAGCAGCCGATCGACGAGCCAGGGCTGCAGCGACTCCGTGCCGGACTCGTGTCGCGCGTCCATCTGCTGGAACGCGATCTCGAGCTCGTAGAGCTTGTCGTCCCGCGCCTCGTCGACGCGCGGCGCCTGGCTGGTCGGCCCGATGAACGTGCCGGAAAAGAGGTACGACAGCGAGGGGTGGTTCTGCCAGTAGGTGATGAGGCTGCGCAACAGGTCCGGACGCCGCAGCAGCGGACTGTCCGCGGGCGAGGCACCGCCGAGCGTGACGTGGTTGCCGCCGCCCGTGCCGGTGTGGCGTCCGTCGAGCATGAACTTCTCGGTACCGAGTCGCGACTGCCGTGCCTCCTCGTACAGGATTCCGGTGCGCTCGATCAGCTCGCGCCACGTGCGCGACGGATGGATGTTGACCTCGATCACCCCCGGATCGGGCGTCACCATCAGCACCGACAGGCGCGGGTCGCGTGGCGGCGGGTAGCCCTCGATCGACACCCGGACGTCCTGCGCCGCGGCGGTGTCCTCTACGGCCGAGACGAGCGTGGCGTAGTCCTCGACACGGTCGACCGGGGGCATGAACACGCGCAGATGGCCGGCGCGCGCCTCGACGCACACCGCGGTCTTGATGACATCGCCCGGCGCGTCGCCCCGCACCCGGCCCGGGGCGGCCCTTACCCTAAGTGACTGCCCCGACGGCAGGGCACCGGAGGGTGCGAACGGGTCCGGCGGGGGCTCGGCGTCTTCCTCCGCGGGCAGCACCCACGGCAGCGCATCGAGCGGCAGCCGCAGGCCGAGCGGCGAGTCGCCGCCCAGCACGTACAGGCGCTCGCGCCGCAACGGCCAGGGACTCGACACCCAGTGCGCCGGCGCGTCTGCGGACGCCACCACGGCTTTCAGGGGGAGCACGTAACCCGCGGGCCGCTCGAGGCCGGCACCGAGAAGCCGCGCGAGTCGGGCACGTTCGGTGGGCTTCGAGAGGTCCGCCTGCAGCGGATCGACGTTGACCGGCAGCGCCGCCTCGTCGCGCAGGAGCTTCGGCACGTCCTCCCACGCGGTCAGCACCATCGCCTCGGGCAGCTCGAGTCGGCCAGCGAGCGCGCGCAGGAAGCGGCCGGCGTCCTCGTGCGCGGCGCACCCGGGTTCGGTAGTTTCCGCGAAGCGCGCCGCATCGCGCCACAGCGGCTCGCCGTCGATGCGCCAGAAGATGCCGAGTGCCCAGCGCGGCAGCGGCTCGCCCGGGTACCACTTGCCCTGCCCGTCGTGAAGCAGCGCGCCGGTGGCGAAGCGCGAGGCGAGGCGGCCGTGCAGCGTCTGCGCGAGCTCGCGCTTCGCGGGCGATAGCGCCGCGGTGTTCCACTCCGGCCCGTCCATGTCGTCCACCGACACGAACGTGGGCTCCCCGCCCTGCGTGAGACGTACGTCGTGCGCATCGAGCTCCCGATCGACGGCCTCGCCGAGCGCGTCGATCGCCTTCCACTGCGCGTCGGAATAGGGCTTGGTGACCCGCGGATCCTCGTGGATGCGGGTGACGTGCATGGCGACGGAGAACTCGGTCTCGCAGACGTCGGTGAAGCCGATCACCGGCGCCGCGTTGCCGGGATCGGCCGAGCACGCGAGCGGCAGATGTCCTTCGCCCGCAAGGAGCCCCGAGGTCGGATCGAAGCCGATCCAGCCTGCTCCCGGGAGGTAGGCCTCCGCCCAGGCGTGGAGGTCCGTGAAATCGTGATCCGTCCCCGCGGGACCGTCGAGCGGCTTCACGTCGGCGACGAGCTGGATCAGGTACCCCGACGCGAAGCGCGTCGCGATGCCCAGGTGGCGCAGGATCTGCACGAGGAGCCAGGCGCTGTCGCGGCACGAGCCGCAGCCGAGCGCCAGCGTCTCCTCGGGCGTCTGCACGCCCGGCTCCATCCTCACGAGATAGCGGGTTTCCTGCTGCAGCTGCTGGTTCAGGCGGACGAGCAGCAGCACCGTGTTCTCGCCGGGCGTGATCGTCGCCCGGAACGCGTCGAGCCAGCGGGCAAGCCGCGGTCCCGGCGGCGCCTGCTCGAGGAACGGGATCAGTTCCTTGGCCAGTGCCGGTGCATAGGTGAACGGATACTTCTCGGCGTAGGGCTCGACGAAGAAGTCGAAGGGATTGATGACGGTGAGGTCCGCCGTGAGGTCGACCAGCACCTCGAGCTTCTCGGCCGGCTCGGTGAACACCAGCCGGGCGAGCCAGTTGCCGTACGGATCCTGCTGCCAGTTGAGGAAGTGGCCCGACGGCTCGACGTTGAACGAGTAGCCCAGCACCGGCGTGCGGCAGTGCGGGGCCGGCCGCAGGCGGATCTCGTGCGGAGAGAGGCCGACCCGCCGGTCGAAGCGATAGGTGGTGCGGTGGTGGAGCGCGACCCGTATCGCCATGTCAGTGGCGCCGGGCCGCCCCAAGCCACTGACCAGCCCCCTGGGGGGTAGCGAGCGGAGCGAGCGTGGGGGGATGTTTCATCCTAGGCTGCCCCGGGTCACGCCCACTGCGGGTCGGGCAGCTGCCCGAACACGCGCCGCAGCCCTTCCCCCCACTGCGTGTGCACCATCTGGAAGTAGGGGTCGTCCTCGTCCACGCACCGCACGAACTTGATCCGCAGCGCATCGTGGTCGTACACGCACAGGTCGATCGGCAGACCGACCGAGATGTTCGAGCGCATCGTCGAGTCGAAGGACACCATCGTGCACTTCACGGCGTCGGTGAGCGTCGTGCGGCGATTGACGACTCGGTCGATGATCGGCTTGCCGTACTTGGTCTCGCCGATCTGGAAGTAGCAGGTCTCGGCGGTGGCCTCGATGAAGTTGCCTTCGTTGTAGACGTGGAAGAGCCGCGGCGGCTCGCCGCGGATCTGGCCGCCGACGATGAAGCTCGCCGAGGAGTCGATGTTGTTCTGCATCAGATACGCGCCGTCGCGGCTCTTCACTTCGCGAAGCGCGTCGCCCAGCAGGCGCGCGACGTCGAACATCGAGTTCGCGTTGTAGAAGTGGAGATGCGAATCGCCGCCGCGGATGCGCTGCTCGAGCACCGACAGCGCGTTCTGGGTCACCGACAGGTTGCCCGAGGACAGCGTCACGATGACCCGCGAGCCCTCCTCGACGAAGATGCGCATCTTGGAGTACCGCGACACGTGGTCGACGCCGGCGTTGGTGCGGGAATCGGAGGCGAAGATCATGCCGGCGTCGAGCGCCATGGCGACGCAGTAGGTCATGGAGGAAGGGGTCGCGCGGATGCGGGTTGGAAAGTCGACATTCTAGGCGCGACGCAGCAACCCCGCCCTGCCCGCGCGTCGGGTTGGGCCGGGTGGGCTCACGCGGTCGGCGCGAAGAAGCGCCGCGTGATCTCGCTCGCCAGCGCGTAGATGCGCTCGAGGAAGTCGACCAGGTACTCGTGCAGGCCGAAGCGCATGATGTCCTCGGTGCGGCCGAACTCGAGGCGCGCGTGCAGTTCCCCCGCCATCCGCTCCAGTTCCCAGTTCTGCTCGTCGCAGAGGAGCTTCAGCGTGTCGTTGATCATCGTCAGGCAGGCGTGCAGCGAGCGCGGCATGTCGCGGCGCAGGATCAGGAGCTCGGCGACGCGCCGCGGCGTGATGACGTCGCTGTAGATGCGCCGGTAGGCCTCGAAGCCCGACACGGACGTGAGCAGCGATTGCCACTGGTAATAGTCGACCGCGCCGCCCACGTCCTCGGCCGACGGCAGCAGGATGTGATACTTGGTGTCGAGGATCCGGGCGGTGTTGTCGGCGCGCTCTAGGTGCGTGCCGAGGCGCAGGAAGTGGTAGGCCTCGCCGCGCAGCATCGTGCCGAAGGTCACGCCGCGGAACAGGTGCGAGCGCATCTTGATCCAGTCGCAGAACCCCTGGACGCCGACGCGCTGCACGTGGTCGTAGTCGAAGCCGCGCATCTCGAGCCACGAGGCGTTGGCCTCCTCGTACATCTCCGAGGTGATGGCGCCGCGGACGGCGCGCGCCGACTCCCGCGCCGCACGCAGGCTGCAGAACACCGACGAGGGATTCGACGCGTCGAACAGCATGAAGCGGAGCACGTTCTCCGCCGACAGCACCGGGTGCTTGCGGTAGTAGGCCGTGGCGAGGCCGGTGCTGATCAGCGGCACCGCCCATGGCGCGGCCCAGGCAAGCCCCGGCTCGCCCAGCTGGTAGGGCAGGAGCGAGTTCCGATAGGTGACGTCCAGGATGCGTGCGGTGTTCTCCGCGCGCTCGAAGTGCCGGCCGGTCCAGTACAGCTCGTTGGCAACGCGCGACAGCATCAGTCTCAATCCAGTACCCAGGTGTCCTTGGTGCCCCCGCCCTGCGACGAGTTCACGACCAGGGAGCCTTCGGTGAGCGCCACGCGCGTGAGGCCACCGGGCACCAGGTTGACCGTCTTGCCGGACAGCACGTAGGGCCGCAGGTCGATGTGGCGGGGCGCGACACCCGATTCGACGAACGTCGGGCAGGTCGACAGCGCGAGCGTCGGCTGTGCGATGTACTTCTCCGGCGCGGCCAGGATGCGCTGCCGAAAGGCCTCGCGCTCCGCGGCGGTGGACGTCGGGCCGATCAGCATGCCGTACCCTCCCGCGCCGTGGACTTCCTTGACCACGAGCTCGTCGAGGTGCTCGAGCACGTAGTCCCGGTGCTCCTTCAGGTAGCAGCGGAAGGTCTCGACGTTGTTCAGCACCGGCTCCTCGTCGAGGTAGAAGCGGATCATCTCAGGCACGTACGGATAGATCGACTTGTCGTCGGCAACGCCGGTGCCGATCGCGTTGGCAAGCGTCACCCGGCCCGCGCGGTAGGCCGAGAACAACCCCGGCACGCCGAGCATCGAGTCCGCCCGGAATGCGCGCGGATCGAGAAAGTCGTCGTCGACTCGCCGGTAGATCACGTGCACGCGCTGCGGCCCGCGCGTGGTCCGCATGTAGACCGTGTCGTCGCGAATGAACAGGTCCGCGCCCTCGACCAGTTCGACGCCCATCTGCTGGGCGAGGAAGCTGTGCTCGAAATAGGCGGAGTTGTAGGGGCCCGGCGTGAGCACCGCGACGGTGGGACGGTCCCCGCCGTCCGGCGCCACGGCGCGCAGGTTCTCGAGCAGCAGGTCCGGGTAGTGCTGCACGGGCCGCACCGACTGGGTCGCGAACAGCTCCGGGAAGAGCCGCATCATCATCTTGCGGTTCTCGACCATGTACGACACGCCCGAGGGCACGCGCAGGTTGTCCTCGAGGACGTAGAACTCGCCCTCACCGGCGCGCACGAGGTCGACGCCAGAGATGTGGGCGTAGATGCCCCCGGGCACGTTCATGCCTCGCATCTCGGGGCGGTACTGCGCATTGCCGAGCACGCGCTCGCGCGGTACCCGGCCCTCGGCGAGGATGCGCTGGTCGTGGTAAATGTCCTCCAGGAAGGCATTCAGCGCCGTGACCCGCTGCTTCAGGCCACGCTCCAGCATCGCCCACTCGTCCCGGGGAATGATCCGGGGAATGAGGTCGAACGGGATCAACCGCTCGGTACCGGTGTCCTCGCCGTAGACCGCGAACGTGATGCCGACGCGCTGGAACGCCCGTTCGGCCTCCTCGCGCTTCTGGGCGATCCGATCAGGGGGCGTTCGCGCGAGCCAGTCGGCGAACGGTCGGTAGTGATCCCGGATCGTCCCGTCCGGAACCTGCATTTCGTCGAAAGGGGTGGTGGGCACGGCTGGGCTTAACGTCGATTCATCGGATAGCAAGCAAGCCGCGAGCCATTCCGGAAAAACCTTCGGGCACGGGGGCTTACGGATTCTAGCTCGTCTCGCCAAAGGCGAATGCTCCAGATTGGTGCGAACTGCGTGCAAATCTGGGGCACGTATGTCCACGACAGACATGGACATTGCCGGTTTTCCGGTTTGACCCCCCTTCGACCCCATGATTAAATCGCGGCTCCTGTCTGGGTTCGCGGGGCGGTTAGCTCAGCGGTAGAGCACTGCCTTCACACGGCAGGGGTCACTGGTTCGAACCCAGTATCGCCCACCACATGAACCACGGGGTCGCATGCAGATGCGACCCCTTTTTTTTTCGTTCGGTCGACCGGGCGCTCGACGCGACGCCGGCGACATCGAGCGACATCGTCCCGTCTTCGCCTGGCACCATGCGCAGCGCTCGTTGCTGGCGCCCGCCATCTGCAATCGCGCGTCCGTTGATCGCTAGAATGACCGTTCCGCACTTTCCGGAACTGTTCGAGTGAGCCGCTTCCTTACGGTCTTGATCGCCGGTCTCGCTGCGTTGATCACAGGCTGCGCGACCCTGCCACCGCCGGAGAGCCGCGTTGCAACCTCCGCGCTTGCCGATACCGCGGGCACGCGGCTGGGCAGCGCGGTTGCCGCGGACATTGCCGCGCATCCGGGCCGAACGGGCATCCTCCCCCTTCCGGATCCGCGCGATGCGTTCGCGGCACGCGCCCTGCTCGCCGGGGTCGCGGACAGCTCGCTCGACGTGCAGTACTACATCTGGCACGGCGACACGTCCGGCTATCTGCTCTTCGAGGTGCTCTGGCGTGCGGCGGAGCGCGGCGTGCGGGTGCGCCTGCTCCTCGACGACCTGAACACCGCGGGGCTCGACCCCACGATCGCGGCACTCGACGCACATCCGCACATCGAGGTGCGCCTTTACAATCCGTTGACCCAGCGCGGCGTCAGGGCGTTCAACTTCCTGACCGACTTCGCGCGTGTCAACCGGCGCATGCACAACAAGTCGTTCACCGTCGACGGTCAGGTGAGCGTCGTCGGCGGGCGCAACGTCGGAGACGAGTACTTCGGCGCGGGGAGCGGCGTCGTCTTCGCCGACCTTGACGTGGTCGTGGTGGGTGCCGCCGTGCGTGAGATCGCGAAGCAATTCGACACGTACTGGAACAGCCCGTCGGCCTATCCGGCGGCGAGCTTCGTCGGCGGTCCAACCGCGGACGGCGCGGCAGGACTCCAGGCGCGGCTCGTCGCGACCCGGGCCGATCCGGAGGCGGTCTCGTACGTCGAGGCGGTGCGCTCCACGCCCCTCGTCCGCGACATCCTCGGCCGCAGGATCGCGTACGAATGGACGACGGCACGGCTCGTCCACGACGACCCGGCGAAGACGCTCGACACCGCCGGGCGGAAGGACGTCCTGCTCTTCCCGGAGCTGATGCGGACGATCGGCCGGCCCGCACAGGCACTCGACCTGATCTCCCCGTACTTCGTTCCGGGCAACGGTGGCACCGAGGCGCTGGTCGCCGCGTCGAGGCGGGGCGTGAAGGTGCGGATCCTCACCAATTCGCTGGCGTCGTCGGACGTGAGCGCCGTGCACGCGGGCTACGCGAAGCGGCGCGTGGACCTGCTGCGCGCGGGCGCGCGGCTCTACGAACTCAAGCCGACGGCGCAGCAGGAGGTGCGGGACGAGAAAGGCGCGTCGGGATCCGGCTCGTCGTCGGGGTTGCACGCCAAGACCTTTGCCGTCGACCGCAGCCGCATCTTCGTCGGCTCGTTCAATTTCGACCAGCGCTCGGCGCTCCTCAATACCGAGATGGGCCTGGTGATCGACAGCCCGAAGCTCGCGCAGCAGCTCGCCGAGACCTTCGACAGGACCATCCCGCGGATCGCCTACGAGGTTCGCCTCGGGCCCGACGGCCGCAGCCTGGAGTGGATCGAGTGGACGCCCTCGGGGGAGGTGCGCCACGACACCGAGCCGGGGACGAGCTGGGCCAAGCGCACCGGCGTCGAGATGATGTCGATCCTGCCGATCGAGTGGCTGCTCTGAACGGCCCGCTCCGCAGCACGGACGTTTCGCCGCGACCGCATCTCGATCGTCAGGGCCGCCCGAGATAGAAGTACGCCGCGCTGTTGCCCCCCGTGCCGATCCCATAGCCCAGGTACATCGGTCCGAGCGGGCTGTCGAGCGCGAGGAACGCGGCCCCGGAGTACAGCGTGCCGGTCGGATTGCCGGCGACGAGCGGCCGGCCGTAATCGCCCACCTCGGCCGAGACGCCGGCGTAGAGCCCTTCGAACAGCGGCACCGTGAGCAGGCGGTAGTTGTAGACGAGGCGGCCGTAGAGGTAGCGCTCGTTCAGCAGTTGCCCCGTCTGGAATCCGGACTGCTGCAGGAACCCGCCCCACGGCGCCGAGACGTAGGCGGGGCGCTGCTCCTCCGCGATAGGCCCCGAGCCGCGCATGGCGACATTCAGCGTGTGGCGGCCGAAGCTCTTCGCGAGCACCAGCGACGCCTCCCAGCGGTCGTAGTCGAATTCCGAGCCAAGCGCCTCGAAGCCCTTGATGAGCTGGAAGTTGCCGGCCCACCCGTCCTTCGGGAAGTTGACGCTGTCGAGCTGGTCGAAGTAGCCGCGAAGGCGCACGCCGGCGAGCGACGAGGACCGCTCGTCGTCGATCAGCGCAGCGCCGGAATTGAGTTCCGGGCTGGTCACGCCGCCGAAGAGGCCGAGCCGCACCTCGCCGTAGCGGGTGAACTGCGTGCCGAGGTCGACGCCGGCGAGTGCCGTGGGCAGCGCATACTCCGACGTCGGCGTGTCACCGACGAACACGTCCAGGAAGCGGCGCTCCAGGTCGAGGTAGGGCGCCACGAAGAAGCGCTGGCGCGCGTCGAGCGGCTGATAGAACTCGGAGTACCATGCCGTGTTGCGCCCCAGCGCGACGTCGTTGTACCACTCGCCGCCGTAGCTGTTGATCCAGGTGCGGCGGTATTGCGCCTGCAGGTTGAAGAACGCGTTGCCGCTGAAGTCGGACGACAAGCCGAGCCCGAAGCGCAGGAAGTTCGGCCCCCAACTCTTCTCGACGCCCTGGATGTTGAGGATCTGCTTCGTCGGCGATTCGATCAGCCGGTAGCTCACGTGCTCGAAGTCCCGCGTGCCATACAGGCGCAGCAGGTCGGCATCGAGCGTCGCCTGGTCGAACGGCTCGCCCGCCCGGCTTTCGATCAGCGTCGCCATGAACTCGGGATTGACCCGCTTCGGCCGCGGTTCGAAGCGGATCTCGTCGACCGGACGGGTAGTCGCGACGATCGTCTTCGTGCGCTGCGACTGGAACTGCGCATAGCGGTCGGCGGGCAGCGACAGCGCCGCGAGCTGGTCGGCGACCTTGCGCGCCGCTGCCTCGCCGATCGGGAAGGTCGACTTCATGTTGTCGAAGTCGCCCGCCGTGTAGTTGCCGAGCTCGGGCAGGATCAGGATGTCGGTGGGCTTGAGCGTCGCGAGCGTCTGCTGGACATTCTGCTCGGTGAGGATGGCAATCATCTGTCCCGTGATGCCGAGGACGTTCTTGACGTCCTCGCGCTTCGCGAGCGGCGTACCGAGGTTGACCGCGATCACGATGTCGGCACCCATGCTGCGGGCGACGTCCACCGGCAGGTTGTTCACCAGGCCGCCGTCGACCAGCATCATGTCGTCGAACTCGGCCGGCGCGATGATGCCGGGGACGGACATGCTCGCGCGCATGGCCAGCGCGAGATCACCCCTGTCGAAGACCTTCGGCTTGCCGGTGACGAGATCGGTCGCCACCGCCCGGAAGGGTATCGGCAGCTTGTCGAAGTCGACGTAGCCCTTGATCCGCGACAGGTCGCGCAGCACCCTTTCGAGCTGCACGCCGGAGACGACGCCCTTGGCGAAGCCGACGTCGCCGCGGTCGTTGACTCCGATCTCCGGCGAGAACAGGTTGAGGCGCAACTCGTCCTGCTTGCGCCGGATCGTCAGTTCCGGGCGCGGCGGCACTTCCTTGAACAGCAGGTCGAACGTGATCCTCTCCGTCAGCTTCTCCATCTCGGGGACCGTCATGCCCGTCGCGTACCCGGCGCCGACCAGCGAACCCATGCTCGTGCCGGTGATGCAGTCGATCGGCACGCGATACTCCTCGAGCACCTTGATCACGCCGATGTGGGCGGCGCCGCGGGCGCCGCCTCCGGAAAGGACGAGGCAGACCATCGGCCGACCGACCGGCTTCGCGAACCGCGGCGCGATTGAACCCATCGCCGTCGGCGGAGCCGGCTGGGCAAGCGCGAAGCTCCCGGCCAGCGAAACCACCGCAGCCACGATCGCGACCGCGGCTGTGCGCTGTGACGTCATGCGGCAGTTCTCCCTTCGGGCCTTCCGCGCCCGCCTTCCGACTTCGCCCGCGGCCGTGCCCCGCCGGACCGGCAGGTCGCGACGGCAGCGCGGATCGCCTCGATCGCCTGCGGCCGCGGGAAGCTCTTGCGCGCCGCGAGCGCAACGCGCCGCGACGGCGCCGGCTTGGCGAACGGCACCGGCACCACGAGCCGGCTGTGGTACTTGGGGGTGAGCGCATCGTGCGGCAGCACCGAGATGCCGAGGCCCGACGCCACCATGTTGCGCACCGTCTCGAGCGAGCTCGTGCGTGTCACATGCGCGTCGGCGCGGTTCAGCTCCGGGCAGCGGTCGAGTACCTGGTCACGGAAGCAGTGGCCGACGTTGAGCAGGATCGTGTGCTCGGTCGCGAGCTCGTCCGGGTGTACCGACTTGCGCTTCGCCCACTTGTGGCCCTGCGGCACCACGACCTGGAACGGCTCCTCGTAAAGAAATGTCGTGACGATGCCCGGCGGATCGAACGGCAGCGCGACGATCGCGGCATCGATGCGGCCGCTCTTCAGCGCGCCCTCGAGGTGCTCGGTCAGGTTCTCCTCGATGTCGAGCGGCATCTGCGGCGCAAGCTCGTGCAGCACGGGGATCAGGTCCGGCAGCAGGTAAGGCGCGACGGTGTAGATCACCCCGAGGCGCAGCGTCCCGGCCAGCTGATTGCGGCCGGACTGGGCGATCTCCTTGATCCGCGACGCCTCCTCGAGCACGCGCTGCGCCTGCTCGACGATGCGTTCGCCGACCGGCGTGACGGTGATCTCGCTCTTGCCGCGCTCGAAGAGTGGCGCGCCGAGCTCCTCCTCGAGCTTCTGGATCGCGACCGAGAGCGCCGGCTGCGACACGAAGCACTTCCCCGCGGCGCGCCCGAAGCTTCGTTCCTGCGCGACCGCGACGATGTAGCGCAGTTCGTTCAGCGTCACGACCGCGCCGCATCGCCCGGCGAACGGGCACGGTTGGCGAGGAACGCGGCGAACTCGCGGCCGGTTTCCGGGTGCTTGAGTCCGAAGTCGACGGTCGCCTCCAGGTAGCCCACCTTGCTGCCGCAATCGTAGCGTCGCCCCTTGAACTCGTAGGCGACGACGCGCTCCTCGACGAGCAGTCGGGCGATCGCGTCGGTCAACTGGATCTCGCCGCCCGCGCCGGCGGGCATCGTCCGCAGGTGGTGGAAGATCCGGGGCGTCAATACGTAGCGGCCGACCACCGCCTTGGTCGAGGTCGTCGATCCCGGCTTCGGTTTCTCCACGATGCGCACGATGCGTGCGATGTCGCCTTCCGGCGCGGCAGTCTCGACGATGCCGTAGCTGCCCACCTCCTGCGGATCGACGCTCATCACGCCGACGGTCGCCACGCGCTCCCTTGCGGCGACCTCGACCATCTGCTTCATCACCGGGACCTCGGCGTCGATCAGGTCGTCGGCGAGCAGCACCGCGAACGGCTCGTTGCCGACCACCGGCGCGGCGCAGAGCACGGCGTGACCGAGCCCCAGCGTCTCGGTCTGGCGAATGAAGATGCAGTTGATCCCCGGAGGTGTGGCCGCCTGCACGCACTCGAGCAGCGCCGACTTGTTGCGCAGCGCGAGCTCGGTCTCGAGCTCGTAGGCCTTGTCGAAGTGATCCTCGATCGCGCGCTTGTTGCGCCCGGTGATGAAGATCATGTCGGTGATGCCGGCCGCCGCGGCCTCCTCGACCGCGTACTGGATCAGCGGCTTGTCGACCACCGGCAGCATCTCCTTCGGACTCGCCTTGGTGACGGGAAGGAAGCGGCTACCGAGCCCGGCGACCGGGAATACGGCCTTGGTGATCTTCATCGGAACTCTCGTGATTCGTCGGTTGAAACCATGGTCGCCGCGAGGAGCGCGCGCAGGCCGTCCTCGTCGATGACCTCGATGCCAAGCGCGCGGGCGCGCTCGAGCTTGCTGCCGGCGTCCGCGCCCGCGACGACGTAGCGGGTCTTCACCGAGACGCTGCCCGCGGCCTTGCCGCCCGCGGCCTCGATCAGCGCCTTCGCCTCGTCACGCGACATCGTTGAAAGCGTACCCGTGAGGACGAAGGTCACGCCGGCGAGCGGACCGGCGGTCGCGGTGCCCGGAGCCCCCTCGGTCCAGTGCACGCGCGCCGCGCGCAGCGCGTCGATCACCTGGCGATTGTGGGGCTCGGCGAAGAACCGGGCGATACTCTCGGCCAATACCGGGCCGACATCGCGCACGCGGGTGAGCGTGTCCAGGTCGGCCGCCATCAGCGCGTCGAGGCTGCCGAAATGTCGTGCGAGTTCCTTGGCGGTCGCCTCGCCCACGTGGCGGATGCCGAGCGCGAAGACGAAGCGCGCGAGCGTCGTGGACTTGCTCTTCTCGATCGCGCCGATCACGTTGGCGGCGCTCTTCTCGGCCATGCGCTCCAACGCGGCGAGTTGTCCCATGCCGAGGGTGTACAGGTCCGCCGGCGTGCGCACGAGGCCCGCGTCGACCAGCTGATCGACGAGCTTCTCGCCCAGGCCCTCGATGTCCATCGCGCGGCGGCTCGAGAAGTGCAGCAGCGACTGCTTGCGCTGCGCCGGGCAGACGAGGCCCCCGGTGCAGCGCGCCACGGCCTCGTCGGCGAGCCGGATCACGGCCGAACCGCACTCGGGACACTCGGCCGGTATCGCGAAGACCGCCGTGCGCGCAGGACGGAGCTCGTGCACGACGCGCACCACCTCGGGGATCACGTCGCCCGCGCGGCGCACGATCACCGTGTCGCCGACGCGCACGTCCTTGCGCCGCACCTCGTCCTCGTTGTGCAGCGTCGCGTTGGTCACCGTCACGCCGCCTACGAACACGGGCACAAGCCGCGCCACCGGCGTGATCGCCCCGGTGCGTCCGACCTGGACGTCGATCCCGGCGACCACCGTGGTCGCCTCCTCCGCGGGGAACTTGTGCGCGATCGCGAAGCGCGGCGCCCGCGACACGAAGCCGAGCCGCCGCTGCGCCTCGAGATCGTCGACCTTGTAGACGACGCCGTCGATGTCGTAGGGCAGCGCCTCGCGCAACGCACCGATCTTGCGGTAATAGCCGAGCAGGCCGTCGGGACCGTCGGCCGTCGCCCGGGTGTCGCTCACCGGGAAGCCGAGCGCCGCGAGGCGGTCGAGGAGCTCCGAATGCGACGTGGGCGGGCGGTCCGTGCCCCAATCGACGTCCCCAGTCCCATAGGCGAAGAACGTGAGCCTGCGACCGCGCGTCACGTGCGCGTCCAGCTGCCGCAGGCTGCCCGCCGCGGCGTTGCGCGGATTCACGTAGAGCTTCTCGCCGCGAGCCGCCTGCGCGGCGTTCAGCTTCTCGAAGTCGCGCTTTTTCATCAGCACCTCGCCGCGCACCTCGATCAGGCGCGGCGGCGAGCGCGCGGCGAGCGCGAGGGGGATGGCCTGCACGGTGCGCAGATTGGCGGTGACGTTCTCGCCGCTCGTGCCGTCGCCGCGCGTGGCGCCCACGACGAAACGACCGTCCTGGTACAGCAGGCTCACCGCCAGGCCGTCGAACTTCGGCTCGCAGGCGTAGCGCACCGGCTCGGCCTGCAGGACTTCGCGCACGCGCCGGTCGAAGGCTTCGGCCTCGGCATCGGCGAAGGCGTTGTTGAGCGAGAGCATCGGCACGCGATGCGTCACCGTCTCGAATGCCGTCGCCGCCTTGCCGCCGACGCGCTGCGTGGGGGAATCCGGCGCGAGCAGCTCGGGGTGCTCCGACTCGATCGCGGAGAGCTCGCGGAACAACGCGTCGTACTCGGCGTCCGCAATCGCCGGCGCGTCGAGCACGTAATAGCGGTGGTCGTGCTCCGCGATCAGGCGCCGCAACTCCTCCGCGCGGCGTGCGACCGCCGCGGCTGCGATGCCATCGCCTCGCGCGTACGCCGGTGACGGCACTTGGGAAAGTCCCTCAGGCCGCGAAGAGCTTGAGCGCCCGCGGGCTGCCCGGCTCGATGTTGTAGCGCCGCAGGGCGGCGTCGCCGCCCGCCACCTGCTCGCGGATCGCGGCGAGTCCGGCGTCGTTCAACAGCCGGCCGTTGTCGTCGACCAGCTCGCCGCCGACGGTCTGCGCCATGCGCTTGGCCGCGAGCTTCATCTGGTCGAAGGCGCGCGGGGGATCAGCGACCCGCGGAACGTCGAGCAGGAACACCACGCCGGCGGTTGCGCCGGCGCGAAGGCTGTCCACGGTGAATGCCTCGTCGGTAACGTTCTGCAGCGTGAACAGCACCGCGCCGGTGTCGTCCTGCACCCACTCGAAGCGGCCGGTCGGCGACAGCCGGAATCCCGCGGCTTCGGCGACACCACGAAGTCGCGTCCCGGCAATCGTCGCCGGCGGCGTCTTGCGCACGGTGAGGCCGATCTGCATGTCGAGCTCCGCGCACAGCCGGTCGAGCGCCTCGGCGCGTTGCGCCTCCTCGCCAAGCGGCGACGCGGTGAATGCCCCCGGCAGCGAAGCGGCGACGTCGCCGACGAGCTTCTGGAAGGTCTCGATCTGCGCTGCGGTGGCCGGACCGTTGCGGTCGGCGAGCAGCATGCACGCCGCGAACTCCCCGTACTCGCCACGGCTGTCGGTGACGAGCCGCTGCCACGGTCCCCGCGGCTCGCGGCGGCCGTACCAGCGCACCGGCTTGCCGATTCGCGCATGCAAGCCCGCCGAGAGCGCCCCGGCCGTGGCGGGACGCGTCGGCTGCACCATCACGATCGTCTCGATGTCTACGTCCGGAGCCGCCACGGTCGTTGCTGCCGACGCCGCGCCGCGGGGCCTCGGCGTCGCGCGACCTTCGACCGGCTCGTCCGTTTCGCCGTCGGCGTCGGTGTCCGGTCCGACCGGCGCATCGCCGAGCGCGCCGTGCAGTCCCACTACCGAGTCCATCGGCGGCCGCCAGTCGGGATCGTGTTCCACCTCGGTCCCGGGAACCGCCGCGGTCGCTTCGACCGCCGGGGGGGATGCCGGGGGGGGTGCCGCGGGCGCGGCCCTTGACTCGGCGGTGCCGCGTAGCGTCGGCTCGACGCGCGCGTCGTTCGCCTGCGGCTTGTCGCGTCCGCTCGCGAACGCGGCGTCGATGCGTTGCCGGATGCGCCGCTCCTGCCAGCGGTTGAAGAGGATGACGCCGACCACCAGCAAGACGCCGGCGACGACGAGACCGAGTTGAAGCGAGCTCACTAGACTACCCTCCGCGCTGCGCGCTCCGGGCCTGATTCGCCCTCGGGGCGGCCCTTCGGGCTCATCGGGATCCAATCGCGCGCGCCGCCCGCCCCGCGCGGGGCATCGGCGAATGCGGGACGCGCCATCCGTTGAATTATAGGCTCACGCCGATCGATAACGAACGATGCCGGCACCACCAGCGGGATGGGGGTCAGGCGGCGGCCATCGCCGGCGCGCCGGCGGCCGCAAGCCCCACGGCCTCGGCGATGTCCACGGCCACCACGCGCGAGATGCCCGGTTCCGGCATCGTGATGCCGATCAGCTGGTTCGCCATCTCCATCGTGATCTTGTTGTGGGAGATGAACAGGAACTGCGTCTCGCCCGACATCTCGCGGACCATGCGGCAGAAGCGGTCCGTGTTCGCGTCGTCGAGCGGCGCATCGACCTCGTCGAGCAGGCAGAACGGCGCCGGATTCAACTGGAACAGGGCGAACACGAGCGACGTCGCCGCGAGCGCCTTCTCGCCACCCGATAGCAGGTGGATCGACGTATTGCGCTTGCCCGGCGGCTGCGCGATCACCTGCACGCCGGAGTCGAGGATCTCCTCCCCGGTGAGCACGAGGCGCGCCTGGCCGCCCCCGAAGAGCGCCGGGAAGAGCTTGCCGAAGTTCGCGTTGACGACGTCGAAGGTCTGCTGCAGGAGCTGCCGCGACTCGCGGTCGATCTGCCGGATCGCGCTCTCCAGCGTGGTCATCGCTTCGGTCAGGTCGGCGGCCTGGCGGTCGAGGTAGGACTTGCGCTCCTGCGCCGCCGAAAGCTCATCGAGCGCCGCGAGGTTGACTGCGCCGAGCTCCGCGATCGCCTTCGCGAGCCGCTCGATCTCGCCCGGTAACTGGGACTTGGTGCCGAACGACTTCTGCGCTTCCGGAAGCGCGGCGAGGTCCGCCTGCGCTTCGGCGAGCTGCTCGCCATACTGTGCCTCGGCGAGCGTGGCGGCCTGTTCCTTGAGCTGCATGTCCTGGATCTTCTGCCGCGCGGGGTCGAGCCTCTGCTCCGCGCCGAGCCGCGACTCCTCGGCGGCCCGCAGTTCGGTCCCGAGCCCCTCGAGCCGTTCGCGCGCCGCGTGCAAGGCGCGCTCGGCCTCGCCGCGAGAGCCAAGCTGGCGCTGCAGCGCCTCTTCGACCGGCGACCAGTCGATCGAGGCGCGCTCGCTCGACAGCTGCTCGAGAAGCGATTGCTGCGTGCGGTTCGACGCCGCGAGCGCGTCGCGGCGCCGCTCGAGGTCGGCCATCCGATCGCGCGCGCTGCGCTCGGCGAAGCCGGCCTCCTGCATGGCCCGCTCGGCGACTCTCACGCGCTCGCGTGCCCGCTCCTTCTCGACTTCGGCTTCGTTCCGCGCGTGGCGCGCGTCCTCGCGCTCGGCAATCTGGTCGTGCAGGCGCGACTGGAGGTCGGCGATCTCCGCACCGATGCGCTCCTGCTCCGCGCGCTCGGCGGCGACCTGAGCCACGGCCTGGTCACGGGCCTCGACCAGTTCGGCGCGCCGCCGTTGCGCGGCTTCGGCGGCCTGCTTCAGCTGCACGAGTTCGAGCTCGAGGTCGTGGCAGCGGCGTTGCTGCGAGGCGAGTGCCTGCGATTCCGCGTGATACGCGTGCTGTTGCGCCTTGAGCTCGGACTCGACGCTGTCGAGCCCCGCGCGCGCCTCGCCTGCCGCTCCGCGCGCGGCGGCAACGGCGTGGGCGAGCTCCTCGAGCTCGCGCTGCCGCTCCAGCACGCCGTGGATCTCGCCGTCCGGCTTGAACAGCGTGACGGACTGCGCCGTGACGACGTGCCCCGTCGGGGTCACGAACGACTCGCCGAGAGCGAGTGCATCGCGCTCCGCGAGCGCTTCGGCGAGCGATGCCCGGCAACGCACACCGTGCAGCGCGTCGGCCACGAGACGCCCCAGCTCCGGTCGCTTGATGCGCACGCGCGCGAGCAGGGCATCGCCGCTGCCGGAAGGCCCGTGGCGGACGGGCGCCGGCGCGTACAGGGCAAGCCGCACCGGCGGCGCGGACGTCGCTTCGTCCCATACGGTCACCCGGTCCAAGGCGTCGAGCTCGCGCGCCTCGAGGCGCTCGCGCAACACGGATTCGAGGGCGTCGTTCCACCCCGGCTCGACGTCCAGCGCACGCCAGAGCTGCGGCGCATCGGTGAGACCGGCGACACCGAGCCACGCGTCCTTGTCCTGGCCGTGACCGACGCGCGCCTGCAGCGCGGCGAGTGCCTGCTCGCGCGCCTCGAGGTCGGCAAGACGCCGGCTCGCCTCCTGCCATTCGTCCGACGCGCCGCGATGCCGCTCCTGCAGCGCCTGCACGCGCGCCTGGAGCTCGGCGAGCGCGCCTGCCCGGCTGGCGAGCTCCTGCGATTCGTCAGCGAGCTGGTCCTCGACGATGCGGATGTCGTCGGTCGCGGGGACCGACAGGCGCTCGAGCTCGCCGTCGAGGCCCTCGCGACGCTTCTCGGCCTGCGCGAGCGTGCGGTTCGCGCTGTCGCGCCGGGTTTCTGCGACGCGCGCCGCCTGTTCCGACAGGTTGACCTTCTCGGCGAGGTCGGCGAGGGCACGCGTCGCTTCAGCGACCGCCGCCTCGCGCGACGGCAGCCCCTCGCGCGCTGCCTGTTCTTCCGCGGCCGCGTGCTCGCGCGCCACGAGCGCCTCCTTGAGTGCGCGCTCGAAGCTCTCACGCTCGCCGGCGAGTGCCGCTTCCTGCGCGGCAAGCGCACCCAGCTGCTCGGTGATCTGCGCGAACTGTTGCGTGATCCGGGTTTCGTTCTCGCGGGCGAACGACAGCTGCTGCTCGAGCCGCGTCACCTCGGCATTGGCGGCGTAGAACGCCCCCTGCCGGTCGTGC
>Ga0209391_10000404_pt1 | contig 19951 bp, 22 predicted proteins | sample PPLLak3March2015_FD_187246 | JGI IMG/M metagenome (GOLD analysis project Ga0209391, IMG submission 187246) | Freshwater sediment microbial communities from Prairie Pothole Lake near Jamestown, North Dakota, USA - PPLs Lake P7 Core (1) Depth... | ecosystem: Environmental > Aquatic > Freshwater >...
TTGACGGATTCATCGCCACCGAAGACGACTCGCTGGAGTGGCTGTTCCCGCTCGGTGATCTGAATGATTCCAGCTATCCGGCATTCATAGCGGACGTTGGTGCGTTGGCGATGGGGTCGGCGACCTACGAATGGATGCTGCGCAACGCAGAAAAGGTTGCCGCTGAGACTGGTTCGCCGTGGCCGTATACCCAGCCGGTCTGGATATTCTCTCGCCGCAAGCTTCCACTCACTGATGGTGCCAACATCCAATTCGTCAATGGCGATGTGCGCCAAGTCCATGCCGACATGCGAGCTGCCGCCGGCGGCAAAAATATCTGGATCGTCGGAGGGGGTGATCTCGCCGGTCAATTCTACGGTGCCGGCCTGTTGGACGAACTCATCATCCAGATGGGCTCCGTCACGCTTGGCAAGGGGAAGCCGCTCTTCCCTCGCAGGGTGCTCAGCCCACATCTGCGCTTACTATCTGTTCGTCAGATCGGGACTGGTATGGCTGAGTTGCGCTATGAAGTTCAGAAAGGCAGCGCTGTCGATGCTGTCTAACAATTCATTCAAGCCAAAATCCAGACGCACAACTATCTGCTCAACTACGACGCGCCGCACGGGTTAGCGGAGGAAAACAAAGGGGGGCAGACTCCTTAAGTTCTTCCGGTTAGAACGGGCCTGTGGCATCTGCAGCACATGCGGCTGCCTGAATTGCACGTGCGAATAAACCAGTCTGCCAGCATTGTCCCAGCTACGAGTCCTAGCCCGATACCCATCCCAGTTCAGTCATTTTTACAGGCACTGTAATAATTGGCGTGCTCTTCCGTCTGAAGGGGTGAAGAACCCGCGTGGCTTTAAAGTAATCACGCGTAACCCACTCACAGAGGAGGTTTGCCATGGAAGAATTGATCCTAAAGATCACCGGGATGACTTGTGGGCACTGCGTCGGACAGGTCACAAGGGCGCTGACCCAACTTGATGGCGTGCACATCAAAACCGTCAAGGTTGGCGAAGCGTTCGTCGATTACGACCAGCGAGAGATTACACCAGCGGACATCGCCCGCGCGGTGAACGAGGTGGGGTATGAGGCCAAGCCAGCCGGGAGGGTGGCATGAGTGGAGTTACTGTATCGAACGGGAAGGCTGCCACTAGCCTGAGTTCAGGTGCCTCAGCCGGTGCGGAGGCGCCCGGTTCTCCTATGCTTCGGAAGGTCACGATCCCGGTACAGGGTATGACCTGCGCCGCTTGCCAGAGCCGCGTCCAGCGGGCGTTGCAGGCGGAACCCGGGGTCGTCGATGCGTCCGTCCATCTCATGTTGAAGCAGGCCGTCATCACCTATGCCTCCGCCGTTACCTCGGAGGCATCGTTGGTCGAGGCGATCAACCGGACGGGGTATGAAGCCAAGCCTGCAGTTCAGGGCCAAACTTCGTTCGATGAACAGGCGGCGCAGGATCGGGGACAAGAAGAAGAATACCTTGCGGTGCGGCGTAAGGCACTGTTGAGCGGAGCCGCCGGCTTGGTAGCCATGGCATTGTCTATGCCGCTAATGGCGGTGAATGAGTCTGGTGGCCATGAAACGGGGTTCTTCATGTCTTGGATGATGCAGGCGGCATCCTGGCTGTCGTTTGCGCCTCCCGTCGTCTGGTCCTACGTTCTAATGGCTCTTACGGTCATAGTGATGGGATCGACCGGGCGTCATTTTTATGTGCGGGCCTGGTCCGCGCTCCGGCATCGCGCAGCCGATATGAATACGCTGGTTGCGGTGGGAACCGGCGCGGCCTTTGTCTATTCGGCGTTGGCCACCGTCGTTCCTGACTTATTTCTGCGCCATGGGGTTCGGCCGGATGTGTATTACGAGGCCGTGGTCATGATCATCGCCCTGATCCTGACGGGTCATACGCTGGAAGCTCGTGCCAAACGGCAGACCTCGGTTGCGCTGCGACAGTTGATAGCGCTGCAACCGAAGACAGCCCGTGTCGTACGGGAGGCAGTCGAGATTGATGTGCCGGTCGAAGCAGTCAAGAGCGGAGACATGGTCGTGGTCCGACCGGGCGAGCGAATTGCGGTGGATGGCGATATTCTCTTCGGCACAAGCACCGTCGATGAATCCATGTTGACCGGCGAAGCGATGCCGGTAGAGAAGCGGGCGGGAGACCGAGTCATCGGCGGTACGATCAATAAGTCCGGTGCGTTCCGCTATGAGGCGACCACGGTGGGCACGGAGAGTGTGCTGGCCCATATCGTCAAGCTGCTTCGGGAGGCGCAGGGTTCACGGGCTCCGATCCAAAAACTGGCCGACCAAGTCAGCGCGGTCTTTGTGCCGATCGTGATGTTCCTGTCGCTCGCAACGTTCGTGGTCTGGTATCTCGTGGTGGATCAGGCGTCGGCGGTGCAAGCCTTCGCCGCAGCGGTCGCAGTCCTGATCATTGCCTGCCCGTGCGCAATGGGGCTCGCGGTGCCGACGGCGATGATGGTGGCGACCGGCAGGGGGGCCGAACTGGGCATCCTGATCAAAGGTGGAGAAGCGCTGCAGCGGGCCGGCGCGATTACGACGGTCGTGCTCGACAAGACCGGTACCATCACGGAAGGGAAACCGGCGGTGACTGAGGTGATCAGGACTGAAGGAAGTGGATGGTCCGATCGTGAATTCCTCCGGCTCGTGGCCTCGCTGGAGGCCTCTTCGGAACATCCGGTAGCGGAGGCGATCGTGCGTTCGGCTGGAGAGCAGATGCTTCCTCTAGCGGAGGTGGAATCCTTTCAGTCCTTTGCGGGGCGTGGGGCTGCGGGCGTAGTGGACGGCGCGGCGATCCTTGTTGGGAATGAAGTCTTGATGACGGACTATGCGGTGCCGTCGACTGCCTTCCGTGCACGAGCGCAGCAACTGGCCGAAGCAGGGAAGACTCCGGTGTATGTGGCCATCAACGGCACGCCGGCGGGGCTTATCGCGGTGGCCGATCCCGTAAAGGCGACGTCACGCGAAGCCATCCGTCAGCTCAAGCAATTGGGGCTCACGGTCGTCATGCTGAGCGGCGATCATGAGCGCACAGCGCAGGCGGTGGCCCGCGAGGTTGGCGTCGATCGAGTCGTGGCCGGAGTGTTGCCGGAGGGAAAAGTGGCGGAGATCCGGCGTTTGCGCGAGGCGGGTCAGGTCGTCGCCATGGTCGGAGACGGCATCAACGATGCTCCCGCACTGGCTCAGGCCGACGTGGGTATGGCCATCGGGACTGGGACGGACATTGCCATCGAGGCGAGTGATGTCACGCTGATGCGTGGAGACCTACAGGGCGTCGCCTCGGCAATCAGACTCGCTCGGAAGACGATGCTGGTCATGAAACAGAATCTGTTCTGGGCGTTCTTCTATAACGTGATCGGCATTCCCGTCGCGGCCGGGGCCTTGTACCCATTTACGGGACTGATGCTGAGCCCGGTCTTGGCAAGCGCGGCCATGGCCTTCAGCTCCGTCAGCGTCGTAATGAACAGCCTGCGGCTAAGGAGAGTGCGGATCCACTGACCGGGTTTAATGAGGGAGTGGGTTAGGGGCTGTAATAAGATGTATGATCAATCATGTGAGAGTAAGAAAAAGGTTCCAGGAACTATTCATTTCTCCTTCGGGTGGCAGCGTTAGCCTGCTGGGCCATTCTTGCGAGTGAATAACATATTTGTTACTATCGCCAAGTGGACTATACCATCACTTACTACAGTGAGCCGTGCAGGGAGAAATTTTGGCTCTCCCCGACACACTGGCTGCTCGGTACATCGTGCTCACGAGGAGGATGATTGCTCTTGGGCCACATCTTGGCGAGCCTCATACGAAAGCCTTCGGTGAGGGTCTGTTCGAGCTGAGGCTTAAAGGAGCTGAAGGCATTGCCCGCGTGTTCTTTTGTGCTTTTGTTGGCAAGCGCATCGTCATGCTGCACAGCTTCATCAAGAAGTCAGACAAAACACCTCTTCGAGAGCAAACGATTGCGGAGCGCCGTTTGAAGGAGATCAAACATGCAAAGTCATAACCAGCTTATCAAGAAGCTCATGCGTCGTCCCGGCGTTCGTGCGGAGGTGGAACGCCTTGAACGTGAGGAGTCTGCGCTTCTCGATGCGCTGCTCAAGGCCAGGCAAGCAGCGGGGCTCACGCAGGCTCAAGTTGCTGAACGTATGGGCACCCAAGCGCCAGCCGTCGCGAGGCTTGAGCGCGCCCTAGCAAGCGGCAAGCATTCACCGTCTGTGGCCACGCTGCGTAAGTATGTCAAAGCTTGCGGCAAACGCCTCGTGCTGAGAGTCGCATGAAGAGTCTCATCCATCGTTATGAGAAAACAAAAAACGACTCCTTACATCATCTGTACATGCGAGTGAGTTTCTAAGGAGTTCTTATCAAAGGTATCACTTCACTTGAGGGGACAGACATGAATGCGGACGAGATTGCCGTGCTGGCAAAGGCCGCGCTGGATGGCTCGATCCCGTTTCCTGAAATTGTGGGCAAGCTCATTGCCAACGGCGTCGAGTATTACCATGTGGACTATGCCACTGGCTCGTTCACCTTCTACAGCGCAGCAGGGGCAGCCGTAGTGGCACCTATCACTTTCGAGAGACTGCCCTCGATATCAGAGGACTTCGATGTGGGCGCACTCAAGGCGGCCATTCTCGACAGTCAACAGCACGGGCAAAAGTTCCGGGCATTTTGCGAGCGCGCCATACAGGCCGGGGTGCAGGGATACATCGCGTATCTTCGAGGCAAGCGAGTCACATATTTCGGGCGTCAAGGGGATCAACATACCGAGTGGTTTCCTGGCGCAAGGCCACATGATGCCTAAGATCCGGTTGCAGCGGAGGGTTCGCTACGCGGCCTGCCGCTGGGAGGAGATAAAGGTTTCAAGCACCTTTATCTTTGCCAAACGGTAGGCGGGGCTTGGATCCTTGCGTAGAGAATCCCGCTGGGGAGAGTTTCTCCCTCTGGGTAGTAGAAAAACAGCCAATTCTTCAGTAGACTTGCCCGTGGCGAAGGGGTGGTCTTCGTTCAGGACGATGTGCTGGCGAAAGATCTGGTCGGGAGCTGTCTGTCATGGCTGAACTTGTCGATCGTATTACCGTGAATCCTGAGCAGTGCGGGGGGCGGCCCTGCATTCGGGGGATGCGGATTCGAGTGATCGATGTACTCGATCTCCTGGCCGCTGGGCTGACGCAGCAACAGGTGCTTGAAGAGTTGCCGGATCTCGTCGCGGAAGATATCTCTGCCTGCCTTCGCTTTGCCAGTAGTCGACTCAATCACCCGATCCTCGCTGCGTGAAGATCTGGCTCGACGCCCAGATTTCTCCTTTCATTGCGCCATGGCTGAGTTCGACCTTCGACATTGAGGCGATTGCACTCAAGGATATAGGTTTGCGCGATGCGACGGATCGTGCCATCTTTCTTGCCGCACGCAGGGCCAAGGCGGTTGTGCTGACGAAGGACCGTGACTTGGTCGATCTCGTGACCCAGCTTGGTCAGCCACCGTAAATTGTATGGGTCACTTGCGGGAACACATCAAACGCAAAACTGAAAGCGATCCTCACGCAGGCGTGGCCTTCAGCTCGAACCCTCTTTGAGCGCGGTGAGGCTATCATCGAAATCAGCGACATAACGATCTGATGGCGCGACATGAGAAACAGAGATGTCAGATACCTTTATTCCTTCATACGAGTGAATCTCGCCTCTTGGGCGGCAGGTAGCTGATCGATATGGTGTATCGCCTCAGTGCGGATCTGGTCTTGTTCGCGCACTTTCTCTTTGCTGCGTTTGCAGTCTTTGGAGGAGTGCTCGTTTATTACGAGTCCGCATGGGCATGGGTGCACATTCCAGTGGTGCTCTGGTCGTCGGTTGTGAACCTCATGAGCTGGACCTGCCCGTTGACCCCGATTGAGAATTCTCTGCGCACTCGTGCCGGCCAGCTCGGTTACGCGGGTGGTTTTGTGCAACACTATATCGGACGCGTGGTGTACCCGCGTGGCATGCCGCGACAGTTGGAACTCGTGGCCGGTGTGTCCATTGTGGCAGGTAATGCGTTGGTCTATGCGATGGTTCTCGTCTGGGCTGCGGGAGAACAATAGGAACATTCTACATTCCCGGGGGTGAGGAAGCCGGGTAAAGTGGAGATAGTGCCGGGAACCATCTCGCCGCCACGTGGGATGGCCAGGCTGTCGTATTTATGTGGACGTTGCGAGGGGGGAGAGACGATGCTCGAGTTGTATCAATTTGAAGAGTGTGAGTTCAGCACGAAGGTCCGATTGAAGATGTCGGAATGGGAGATCGATTACATTCTGAGGAATGTGTCGAAAAATAAATCCAAACGGCAGCGGTTGAAGAAGATTTCCGGACAGAGTGGTGTTCCCACCCTCATCGATTCCTCCCGCAACATGGTCATTGCGGGCGATGATCAGAAGATCATCGCGTATCTTCGGAAGCACTATCGGCTGCGCGCGAAATAGAATTTGGGCTATACTGTCGTGTCCAGGGGATGGAGTCCCCCGTATAACCGCCTCGGCCAGGCTGATGACTCCTACGCTACTACTGCCGTAGCCGTAGGATTGCCGCCAGTGTGGCGGCACCCGGTTTGTAACAACCCGGCCGAAACGGAGGACTCCCCATGGAACCCATCTTCATCACTGCATCTCTGTGGCTCGCCCTCGCGGTTGTGTCCGCCCTCATCGCCTCTTCCCTGGGTCTTTCGATCGCGCTCGTTGAAATTTGTGTGGGTGTCGGTGTCGCCGCTACAACCGGCTGGTTCGGCCTCGGCGATGTGCTTGCCGCCAACTCCGACTGGGTGCGATTCCTCGCGGCCGCCGGCGCAGTCGTGCTGACGTTCCTGGCTGGTGCGGAATTAGACCCTGACGTGATCAAAACGAAGTTGACTGAGGTCAGCGTCGTCGGCTTGGTGGGATTCCTGGCGCCGTTTCTCGGTTGTGCCGCGATCGCCTATTATTTGTTGGGATGGGATGCGAATGCCAGTTGGCTCTGCGGCATTGCGCTCTCGACAACCTCCATGGCGGTCGTCTATGCCGTGATGTTGGAAACCGGCTTCAACAAGACGGAGTTCGGGAAGGGGATTCTCGGCTCCTGTTTCATCAATGACCTCGGAACCGTGATTGCTCTCGGCCTGCTCTTCGCGCCCTTCACCTATAAAACGGTTGTGTTCGTTGTGGGAAGCGTGGCGGTGCTGGCGTCGTTGCCGGTCACGACGGCGTGGTTGACCCGTCATTATGCCCATCGCACCGCTGCGATCAGGACAAAATGGATCATGCTGATCCTTTTCGGATTGGGTGCGTTGGCTTTGTGGTCGGGGAGTGAAGCAGTTCTGCCGGCGTACCTGGTCGGCATGGTGCTGGCCGGGAGCGCAGCGAGAGATACGCATTGGATCCGCCGATTGCGGACGCTGACGGTGGGTTTTCTCACACCCTTCTATTTTCTGCGGGCCGGGACGCTGGTATCGCTGCCGGCTCTGCTTGCGGCGCCGCTGGTATTCATTGCGTTGCTCACGGGCAAAGTGGCGTCCAAGATTTTCGGCCTCTATCCGTTTATCAGTGTTTTCCGGCAGGACCGCAACGAACGCTGGTACTATACGCTGCTGATGTCGACCGGGCTGACATTCGGGACCATCTCGTCTCTCTATGGATTGGCGCATGGCCTGGTGACCCAGGAGCAATATTCCTTTCTCGTTGCCGCTGTGATTGCGAGCGCGGTGGTCCCCACGCTCATTGCGGGAATGGTTTTTGTCCCGACGCATCTCCTGCCCCAGGCCGGGCATCCGGAGAAAACCACGCGGCATAGCAATGGCCTGAGCGACGAGGGCTAGATCGAGTGAGAACAACGGGGATATTCTGAATTTCTCGTGATCGACACCGTCCCGACAAAGGATCTATGGCGCGCATCGACTGGGATGAGAAGTATCAAAAGGGCGAGGCATTCTGGGATAAGGGCGTGCCGGCGCCGGCGATGAAGCAGTATCTGGCGCGTCAGTCGGTGCGTGGGCGGGCGCTGGTGCCGGGCTGCGGCCGCGGGCATGAGGTGGCGCTGGCGGTGGAGCACGGGCTGGATGCGACGGGGCTGGACATCGCGCCCACGGGAGTGGCGGAGGCGCGTGCGAAGTATCCTCATCTGGCGGAGCGCTTCGTGATCGGCAATTTGTTTGATCCGCCGGAGGAGATGCGTGGCGCCTTTGACGTGGTGTTGGAGCACACCTGCATGAGCGCGTTGCCTCCGACTCTGCGCGTGGACTACCGGCGGGGCATCGATCTCACGCTGCGGCCAGGAGGGTTGCTGATCGGGGTGTGGTTCATCAATCCGGCGCTTGATCCAGGTGAAGTGGGGCCGCCCTTTCCGTTCAGCGTGCCAGATCTGACGGCGCTCTTCGCGGAAGGCTACGAGATCGTCGAAGATTATGTGCCGGAGATGGCCTTTCCCGGTCGCGAGGGCCGTGAGCGGGTCCGTGTGCTGCGACGCGTGGCATGATGAAGTAGGACTGCGCGCTTCCTTCTTCCAGAATAACCATCATCAGACAATCACCAGCATGCCCATTCCAGACTTCATTCAATCTCTCCGCTCCAAGATCGGCACGGAGTTGCTCCAGGTTCCCACTGTCGCAGTTTTCGCCTCTGACGAGAGCGGACGCTTGTTGCTGATTCAGGAGAAGGGCTCAGGTTTGTGGGGCGCGCCGGGAGGCATCGTCGAGCCTCTTGAGTTGCCCGCTGATGCGGCGGTGCGGGAGACCTGGGAGGAAGCCGGAGTGTTTGTCGAGTTGACTCGCATTCTTGGCGTCTTTGCCGGGGAGCATTTGTCCGGCACCTACGACAACGGCGACCAGATGGCCTGTGTGTCGACGGTCTTTGCTGCGCGTCCGATCAGCGGGACGCCTCACCCGGATCATGCCGAGACGGCCGATGCGCGGTTCTTTCATCCCAATGAGATCGCGGCGCTGCCCTGTCAGCCGCATTTCCATGTGATTCACAATGCTCTGAGTCAGGGCCAATCCCGAGCTTACTTCAAGCCCGCCACCTGGCTGCCCAGCGGTAGCTAGCCTCTCGATGGATCAACCGACAGCGTGCTTCTATTGGATCGTGATGACAAAAGGCACACGGTACGATATCATGCGCTGTGAAATCGTATCGCTGGAATGAAGAGAAGAACGAGCAACTCAAGAAGTCGCGCGGGATCTCATTCGAAGAAGTCGTTCTAGCCATTGAGTCGGGGGGAGTGCTAGATGTCCTGGCTCATCCCAATCCCGGGAGGTATCACAATCAGCAGGTGTTGGTCGTGGCGGTCATGGAGTATGTCTATCTAGTTCCGCATGTAGAAGAGACGGACCACCTGTTTCTCAAGACGATTATTCCCAGCCGGAAGGCGACTCGGGACTATCGAAGAAGAGGTCAGATATGAAGAAGCTGACTCGTGAAGAACAGACGATACTTTCCGCTTTTGAGCGCGGCGAGCTTAAGTCAGTCGTGACATCGGAGGCATCGTTGCGCCGGTATCAAGAATATGCGCGATCGACGCTGACGAAGAATCGACGGGTGAATATCCGGATGTCCACGGTGGATTTGGCTGATATTCAAGCCCGCGCGGCCGAGGAAGGGGTGCCGTACCAAACCCTGATGGCCAGTGTTCTGCACAAGTTTGCAACGGGACGACTGCGCGAACAACGATCAAGTGTGACATCGCGATCAAGGCGGACGGTCCGGAAGCGCACGGCCGCATAACTGTTAGTGAATCGTTCTGATACGTCCTCATTCTCGCATGCCCATTCCAGACTTCGTTAAATCCCTCCGTTCCAAAATCGGCACTGAGTTGCTTCAATTGCCGGTCGTTTCGACATTCGCCTATGACAACCAGGGGCGACTCTTGCTGATTCAGGAGAAGGGATCAGGTTTGTGGGGCGCGCCGGGGGGAATCATCGAGCCTCTTGAGTTGCCCGCTGATGCGGCGGTGTGGGAGACCTGGATGCTCGCGCCACGACTCAGGAACTCTATCGGCGTCGTTCAATAAGAATATGCGTTTTGCCGGCTTTGTCGCACTTGTCGTCTTGTCTCTCGCGGTTGCGGGCTACGCCGTCGCCGTCTATGGCTTTCTCCCTCTTGGGGCGCTGGTTCAACCGGATATGCGTGCAACCTTCGTAGCCCATCCTATCGGAATCTACACGCACGTATTCGGCTCGGCCGTCGCGCTGGCCCTGGGGCCTCTCCAGTTTTCATCGATGTTGCGTGAACGGCGGCCGGTTCTGCACCGCCTTCTCGGCCGGCTCTACCTGGGAGTCGGTGTTCTGGTCGGAGGGCTCGCAGGATTGCTCATGGCGTTTCACGCGTTCGGCGGCCTGGCCGCCCGTTTGGGCTTCGCGGGCCTGGCCGGCGCCTGGCTGTACAGCGGCTCCCGTGCCTATCTTGCTGTTCGCACCCGCGACTTTATGGCTCATCGTCGCTGGATGGTTCGAAACTTCGCTCTCACCTTTGCCGCAGTCACGCTGCGCCTGTACATGCCGACCTCCGTCGCCATGGGGGTGACAGTTGAGGTCGCGTATCCCGTCATCGCGTGGCTGTGCTGGCTGCCGAACCTTATTGCAGCCGAGCTTCTCTTCAACCGGGCAACTCACTCTTCCATCGAGCGAACCACGTCCGGCCTCCGGCCTCCGTCGGCCGCTCATACCAAAGGCTAGACCACACACATGCCCATTCCAGACTTCGTTAAATCCCTCCGTTCCAAAATCGGCACTGAGTTGCTTCAATTGCCGGTCGTTTCGACATTCGCCTATGACAACCAGGGGCGGCTCTTGCTGATTCAGGACAAGGACTCCGGTCGCTGGAGCGCGCCGAGCGGGATTGTTGACCCGCATGAGTTGCCGTCTGATGCGGCAGTGCGGGAGACCTGGGAGGAAGCCGGGGTATTTGTGGAGTTGACCCACATTCTCGGCGTCTTTGCGGGTGAGCACTTCTCTAAGACCTACGACAACGGTGATCAGCTCGCCGCCGTCACGACTGTGTTCGCCGCTCGTGTCATTCGCGGGACGCCCCGTCCGGATCACGAGGAGACATCCGATGCGCGCTTCTTTTTACCGGGTGAGATCGATGCCCTATCCTGCTCCGCGCCCTTTCTCGTCATCCGCAAAGCAGTTAATCAGAACCGACCCGGGGCCTACTTCAAGCCCGCCACCTGGCAACCGTTAGACGTCTGAGCATTCTTCTGGATTAGAGCGTGCTTTAAGCTGCTGTTCCCACGAGGCTTTCGAGGGGAATGCGGAGTTCGTGGTGCAGACGGCGGATCATTTTCAGCGAGAGACCTCGCTTCTTGGTCAGTATTTCAGATACTCGCCCTCGCCCTCCTAGCAACGTTTCCAAATCCTTCCTTGTCATGCCGAGTTGATTCATTCTGAATGTAATGGCTTCGATGGGATCAGGAGGGTAGATGGCATGGTGCTTCGCCTCGTAGGCTTCCACGAGGGTTGTGAGGACATCCAGCTCATCTCCGGCCTTAGTCCTTGGTTTTGCGTCCATGAGCTGCTCAATGCGGCCGAGTGTGCGCTCGTAGTCTCGGGCAGTCTTGATTGGAGCAATCGTCATAATGCCTCGGTGCGGTTAGATGGTTGTGACATCGATGGCATCGTAGTGCGCATGTGTGCCCACGAAGCGAATGTAAACAATTCGATATGGGTAATTGATCTTCACGATTAATCGGTATTGATTGCCAGCGATGTTAAATGCCACCCGGTTTCCTTGCAGCATGCTAGCCGAACGGAAATGAGATTTCACGGCCGAGGGCGTAGTCCAGTCGGCGTGAGCCACTTCCTGATGCCAGGCTTCTAGAGGACCTTTGGCCTTTGGGTATCGTTTCCAGAAGGCCCGCAGAGTTCGTTTGGCAATAATGCGCACAGCTCAAATCTAGCACGATCCCAATATGGGATCAATGCCTTGTCTCAGAAGTTATCAGCGCAAATAATGGCGGCATTCTGGTCGTCTTGCTGTTGGAGCGACTCGTGATTCAGCGGGTGCAATGGCTGAGGGGGGGGGCGGTTGTAGAGTTCTGACGGGTCTCTTCTTGCTCTTTATTCTCCCTACACGATTCGCCGCAGGCCGGGCACTTGCTGCATGAGGGCGACGAGGCTGAAGGTGATGGCACAGGTGAGGAGGAGGGTGACGGGTATGTAGTAGGGAGGACGGAGCAGGATCGGCATCGCCAGAAAATAGCCATAACGCAGCAACTCTACCACGATGGGATGGGCCAGGTAGACCCCAAGGGTCAGTGGGGAAAGCGGTTGTGCAAGGGCTTCGATGCGCGGAGAGATTCGGCCGTGCAGAATGAAGGTGAATACGCTGATCGCCAACGCGATGCCGGTGGGGCTGAAGTCCTCAAAGGGATAGAAACTCCACCGGTTGCTTAGTCCCAGGGCGGAGACCAGATACACGGAGGTTGCGGTCATGACGGCAATGGTCCCTCCGATAATCGGGACATAGCGGCGCGGCTGCTTCTCCATCACGCGTACGCAGTACCACCCGGCCAAGTAGTAGGCGAGATATGGGACGAACATGGTAAAGGCGCTGGACGCAAGGACATCAAAGAGGTTGGCGGCCATGGCTAGAAAGCCGATGATGAGAATGGCTTGCCGGAGTTGTGCGGAACTGAGACTTCTGATGACTGTGGCGAGCAAGGGGGTTACGAGGTAGAGTCCTGCGATGAGAAACAGAAAATACAGGTGTATGTAGGGCCGCCCTGCGAGCAGGTCATGCAGGATGAGCGCCGGTGTGAGCGGCTCTTTCCAGAACAGGTAGCGCCAGGCCAGATAGATGGTCGACCACACAATCAGCGCGGGCAGGAGCCGGTGTGCTCGCTTTGTCCAGAACTCATTCGGGCGGACATGTTTCTCGGGGTTGAGTAAGAGTGCTCCGCTCAACATGATGAACCCTAACACGCACCAGCTTGTGGCGGCGTCTACCATCACGGAGATGTACCAGCCTGCGGACCAGATGAATTCCCGATCCCGCACGATCGTGGCGGAGAGATGGAGCAGAATAACGGCTAGGCAGGCGCTGACGCGGAGGACATCGAATCGGGCCGAGTGTGCTTCCGGTTCGGCATCCTTTTCGGGGAGGCCTCGGGATGAGGGATGGGGGGGCATGTCACGAGATGCCGGGGAGGTCGTCATGATCTCATTTCGCAGGTAAGTCTTCCGATGGGGGCGACGGAGGTGATGCCCGGCAGCAGTGCGGTCAGGAGCGTCAGGGCGCTGGTCTAGTGTTCTGTTTTCTTGAATCGGGCCAGGCTCGTCTCCCTCACGCACTGGTTTTGCGGGAATCCGTCTCCGGTATCCCGTTGACTATTTTCGATCCGTACGGGATTAAGCGGGGCCGTGGATTGTCCGGTGGCGAGGGCGGGAGAGATGGCTTCGAGCGCAACCACCAGACTCCAGAGGATCTGGCGGGAGACGATTCGGGCTCGCATCGGCATGGCCAGCTCTTTGCTCCACTCGATCACGGGGGTCAGCGGGGCCAGGATTTTAGTCATGGCCCACGAGCCTGTACGCCGGGCGTGACCGGCCAGGTCGCTGACGGTTTCAGTGAGGCTCAGACTGAGATCTTTCTGCATTTCGGCGAAGCCGATAAACTGCCTGATGCCATAGAACAAGAGGCCGGCATTCACGAGCGGGAAGGTGCCCGTGATCCATCGCTGCTGGGAGAAATAGTAGAGACCCAGGGCCAGGCTGGCGAGTGCCATTCCAAGCTGCAAGGCCAGATCGAGCCCTGCTGTCCTCGTTCGTCCGGAGATTTTCGGCGTTCGGCGGAATGGAATCTTGGTGCCGGCGACGGCCTGTCGCATAGAGGTGGCTGCGCCGGTCAGATGAACGGGGATCAACAACAGATTGAGCGCATAGGCGCGCAACAGATCTCTGAACGGCCGATAGCCGATATTCGCCAAGTCTCTGGTGTAGAGCGCGAAGTAGGGAAGCGCGCCGATGAGCATCCACGGCGTCATCAACTCTGAGGAAAACGGGATTGCCAGCAGGAGCAGGACGCTCAAGGGTGTGAAGGCGAGCGAGGTTAAGTAGTGGATCTGCACGAGGGCTTGCGGCAGGGTGCGCGACTGTTTCGGGGTGTGGCGCAGGAAGGACAGCAGTTTGGGGAGGATGATCAATCCTCCGTTGGCCCACCGAGCCCGCTGAATGACCAACGATCCGAAATCCGGCGGAGTGGCGCTGTAGGCCAGCCGCTCAGGGTGGTTATGCAGGGACCAGCCTTTGGCCTGGAGATCAACGGTCGATTCCGTATCTTCAATGACCGTCCGGTCCTGGATATACCTCCGAACGATGTGGCCGCGTTCGACGGATTCGTTGCAGATCTCTTCCAGTGCTGACTTTCTCAACAGCGCATTGGCCCCTACCCAGAAGGTCGCGCCGTAGTAAGTGAAGCCTTGGTGCACGAGATATTGAATATCGGTGGTGGCTCCGGCGGTCCGCTCCAAGACCCCCGGTGCGTTAGGGAAGGCGCTGTAGGGAGTTTGGGCGACTGCCACCCGCGCGTAGTCGGGCTGTTCCATCAGTCGGACCAGCGTGCTGGCGTAGTGGGACTTCAACAGACTGTCGGCATCGAGTGTGATGACATACGGCGTATTGGGGATAAGACGGCTGCCGGCCTGTGAGGAGGTTTCTTCCAGCGCGAGCCCTGTCTGACGCATTACCGGACGGACGCGTCGGCCCATCAGGCCCAGGTAACTGTTCAGATTCATTGCTTTGTTGGGCTCGTGGGACAGGTTGCAGTATTGCTTCCGCTCAAAGACATCGAACTCGACCTGAAAGCGGGCCGCCAGTTCCGTATAGGCATCGTCGATTTCGCCGAGGAGTTGCTCGTCGGAGGCCAGCGCGGGCTCTCTGCGTCGGGCGAACCACCGGGCGCTCTGTTCCCGGCAGGCGTCTGCGGTTTGATGGAGCACCTGCTCTACAAACCAGACATCGGTGTGGGTATCGGTCGGGGAGTCCTTTGCCTGGGTTTCAAACCACTGGGTGGCCAGCCTGAAGGAATCTGAGAGTCGGACACACTCATCGGCTACTGTAGTGGTATGGCTTGCTCGTCTGGCCAGGAATGCAGCCCGGCTCCCGGTGATGTGGGTGGCCGGCTCGTTCAGTAATGCCTGCAATTCAAAAGGCAGGTTCCGTGCCGCCCACAATGCAGCCCGGTCGGACCTGGTTTTGGGGGCAGGTGGATCATCCAGGAGCAACACGACCCGCTTATTCGGGTAGTTCTGAAGGGCGGCAGACAAGAGTGTTTGGCGGATAACAGGGATTTCTTCTTTGTACGATGGCACCAGAATGGTAAGGGATGGAGCTGACAGAGGGTCGAACGCCTTGGTCGATGGCGCGGTTATCCCCTGGAACGAGGCAATCCGTTTCAACTGCCCGATTCTCGCCAACTCGTAGCACAGGTTGCCGTAGGCCAAATATCCGGCCAGCGTACCGAAGAGCAGGGCTTCCAGCAGATCCGTGATGCGGGTTTCAATAAATGCCGTTTTTGCGATCGCCCCGGTCGACCAGATCAATAAGGCGGCAGCTGTGGCGGTGATAGCGAGTGAAGCCTGAGTGAAGCGAAGTTCTTTGATGTAGCAAGAGTGCGTCATAGGAAAATCCAAAGGATAAAAATGGTCCCAAGTTGGCGCGTGAGCATGTGCAATCCAGGTGCCGCGATACGTCTGCTGCCGGTATGTGAAAAAAGCTTGAAAATCGTTGCATTGTAGGATTCTTGATCCGCCGACTCTGTATAAGTGTAGGCTCTGGTCGCTACACTGCCTCATGGGCTGTGGCGGTTATGCAGAGGGGGGCTGTTCCTAGCTACGAGAGTTCTTTACCCCGGTCAGTGCGGTGTGTTTCGAACGCCTCAGGAGGGGGGGGCGGATTAGAAGGGGTGCGGATTAATGGGGGAATCAGAACTGTGGAATCTTGGCAAAATAATCCCGTACGAGGGTTTCAACCGACCCGAAGTGCCGGTCGGGCAGGTTCTTGAAGCGCCGTTTGCAGTCGGCCAGGGCCTCGTCGGCGGTTTTGAAGGGGGCGATGACCGACAGTAGATGGTTATGGTAGTCCACAAGCTTGAGCTCGACGGTTCTCAGGTAGGTCGGATCGCCGGCGATGGCCAGGGCGGCCTTTGCCTGGTCGCCGTTGGACTCGACCAACCCCTGGAAGCAGAGGCCCTTTAATCGCTGCGTGACGGTGCTGCGGTCCCAGCCGAGGGTTTTCGCCGTGGCCTGCATATCGAATCCGTGCCGGCGGAGGCAGCTCAGCACGGCGGCGTCGCCGGCCGGTTCAGGCAACACCGTCGCCTGGCTCGATCCCTTCGGAGTCCGGGGCGCTGCGGATCCTTCCAGTAAGAAGGCCGCCTTCGTCAGCACCGGCTCATCGCTCAAGGCGACGGCTCGCTCCAGCGCGTGGCGGAATTCCCGGACATTGCCGGGCCAGTCATGTTCGGCTAACAGGCGCAGGGCCTCGTTGGAGAGTTTCGGGACCGGTCGGCCCATCTGCGTGGCGATCTCGGTGAGGCAGACGTCGGCGAGAAGCGGGATATCCGCTGCCCGTTCGCGGAGCGGCGGCAGCCTGAATACCAATCCCTTTAACCTGAAATAGAGGTCTTCCCTGAACCAGCCTTCGGAGACCCCGCGTTGCAGGTCGCGATTGGTTGCAGCCACAATGCGCACATCGACAGTTGTGGGCACGGTCGCTCCCACTCGATAGAAGGACTTTTCTTGTAACACGCGGAGCAGTTTGCTTTGGTGATCCAGCCGTAGATCTCCGATTTCGTCCAGAAAGATCGTGCCATGGTTGGCGAGTTCGAAGTAGCCGCGCCGATCGGTTGAGGCGCCGGTGAAACTGCCTTTGGTATGGCCGAAGAGTTCGCTTTCAAACAGCTCCGGCGAGATGGCTGCCATATTCACAGCGATAAAGGTCCTGCTCGATCTGGGACTGAGCCGATGGACTGCGCGGGCGAAGAGTTCCTTGCCGGTGCCCGGTTCTCCGAGGAGGAGGACGGTCAGCGGCGATCCGGCGCCTTTCTTCACGTCTTTGAACAGACGCAGGAGCGACGCATCCCTGGTGACGATCCCGAGCTGGCGACATTCGCCGGACAGCTGGTTGAGCGCGGCATCGCCGATGGCGCCGGATTCTGAGCCGGCGGCGCGCAGATCGTGGAGCTGCCGCTCCAGTTGTTCGAGCTGTTCGCGGGCGGTCTGTTCCTGCATCTGAACGTCGGCCAGCTCGGCCCGCAGGGATTCGGTCGTGCGGGCGAGATCCTGTCGCTGACCGGCTGCTTGCGCGGCGGCTGCCTTGGCTGCGTCCAAATCTTCCTGTAAGGCTTCGGCGCGATTTTCCCGCAGCGCGAGGGCTTCTCGCACGGCGGCGGTGTCCTGTTGGATGCGGAGCATGTCCCGCTCCAGCAGCACCAGGCGTTGGCCGGTCGTGAGGTGCGTCCAGGCGGTGGTGCCGAGCAGGACGAAGAGTGCGGCGGTGAGCGGGAGCGCCACCGGCAGCACGAGGTGCAGTCCGCCAAGCATGGCGGCGGTCATTGCGGCATAGAGGGCGATGGCGCCGGCGGCGAATACCAGACCGATGAATCCGTGAAATCGCAACAGGCACCAGGCGATGAGCGCGGCAACGACCATGGTGATGCCGGCGCGTCCGGGCGGGCCGGGCTGGCAGAGGTGGTTTTCAGTGAGCAGACTATTGAGGAACTGGAGCTGTGCGGTCATCCCATCGACGGATTGTCCGGTCGGCAGCAGCCAGAGGTTTTGTGAGGGAGCCTGGGACAGAATCACGACCACCTTGTCCTTCAACCAGCCATCGAGGGCGGTACTGTCGTGACGTTGGATCGCTTCCCATACTTTGGATAGTGGAATGGTCGGCAAGTCCGCCAGCGTTCCATTGCCGACCACGTTCACGAGGCGTGTTTCGCCGCTTCTCCGGGGAAGAGGCTGGCTTTTCCCGAGGGAGAACAGCGCGAGTCCGAATGAGGGGGGATTCTGAGAGCCGTGTTCTACGAAGAGGGGGAGGGAGCGGGCCACATGATCGCTATAGGGGAACAGGGCCAGATGCCCTTGAATGATGGCATCCGAGGCCAGCGGGGCCTCCTCGTCGAAGACGGTCACGACGCGGCCGGCGGCTTTTATCGCTTCCAGGAGCAGCGCGTCGCTGGCGGCTCCGCCCAGGTGGGCGGGACTGGCGTGGTTGAGACGATGGTCGATCCCGATGGCTGTGGCGCCGGTTTCATGTGCGGTGGTGATCAACTGGGCGAGAACGGCACGATCCCATGGTCCGATCCCGAATTGTGCTTCGCTCACGGGATCGCGCGCGACGATTATCAGCGCGGGGCTGACGGCGATCGGTGTGCGATGGCGGAGCCACGTGTCATAGACCGTCCAGTCGAGGGCGGTGACAGTCGCGGGCGCAATGAGCCAGAGCAGCCGGGCCAGGAGGGTTGCCAACAAGCCGATCGCGAGCGCCTGGAGGGGCAGTGAGGTGATGAAGAGCCGCCAGAGTTTGTGCCGGTCAAGCATGTGAATTATCGGAGGCTCAGTTCATCCATCAGGGCTTTCGCCTCTTGCCTCGGGAGGCCTTTGAGCGCGGCTTTCGCCTTGGCTCGATCCGGCGCCACGCCAAGGCCGATGCCATAGATGCGCGCGAGCGCTTTCTTCGCCGGCGCAAACCCCTCGGCGGCGGTCGTTTCAATACAGACGAGCATCTTCTTGTCGAAGGGCGCCAGGTGCTGTTGCCATCCTGCTTCGTAGAGCGTGGCAAGCTCGTTCAGCGCCACGTCGCTCAAGGCGTAGCTCTCCTGAAGGAGCGCAGTCACCGCATCGTCGGGTCGATTGTTCTTGAGTAAGGTCGCTCCCAATGTCTCCTGTTCGTCAGGGCGATTATAGTCAGGAAACTCCTCCCGGAGCAGGGCGCGGTAGGTACGAAACCCTTCGAGCGCGTCGTTGCGCCGTCGATCTGTCTGGTCGGCCGAGAGGGCCTGCCGTCGGAGTTTGGCAAGGGTCTCCGCCGCCGGCTGGTGGCCGAACTCAACGGCCTTGGCCCACCAGAAAATGGCCCGTCCAAGATTCTTGGCGACACCCTGACCGCTTCTGTAGGCATTCCCGGAAAAAAACTGCGCCTGCGGGACTCCACCGATGGCCGCTTCCTCCATGAACTGCGCCGCTTCCTGATCACGATTGGTCAGCTTCAATAACAAGGCGAGGCGATAGCGGGCGTCGGGGAAGTGCGGCTGCAGTTCGATCGCCCGTCGATAGGATTGAATCGCGGCTTTGATGTTGCCGAGCGAGTACTGGACGTTGCCGAGACTGTAGTGTGCATGGGTGAGCTCGGGGTCCAGGAGAATGGCTTCCATCAAGGCTGTGGCGGCCGCCCGCCCATCCTGTTTCGCCATGAGTATGATACCGAGTTGCAGCAGCGCCCGTGCGTTGTTCGGCTGCAACTTGAGCGCGACGCGGCACTCATCGAGCGCGGCGTCGAGGTCGCCGACGCGATAGAGCCCTTGCGCCAACTTGAGGCGATCCTCTGCGCTGGCGGGAAATGTCCTGACCCGGCCACGCAACTCACTCAGCATCAAGACGGCATTGTTGCGCTCTTGCTCCGTCCATTCAGACAGATGATGCTCGTTCTGTTGCGGAGGCTGGGGGACCGGATTGGGATCCACATTGAGATTGGGATCGGGTGATTCGATGACCGGCGGCGCGGCCGTCTGTTCGTCAGGTGTTTGGGCGGACGACTCGCCGTGCAGTTCGAAGAGCAACGGAACAACGAGGATGGTCACGAGCACTACGCGACGACGCATCGAAATCTGTGACCCTCCTGAAACGGGTACGAGTGGAGACCATTATAGCATCTGATCAGGCAGGGTAGACTGTTTAGAAACGGCACAATGCGGCGAGGGAACGGTCTAGCGCAATTTGGCCATTGCTTCTTTTATCTGTTCAATGTCGGCCCG
>Ga0209391_10000405_pt1 | contig 19949 bp, 16 predicted proteins | sample PPLLak3March2015_FD_187246 | JGI IMG/M metagenome (GOLD analysis project Ga0209391, IMG submission 187246) | Freshwater sediment microbial communities from Prairie Pothole Lake near Jamestown, North Dakota, USA - PPLs Lake P7 Core (1) Depth... | ecosystem: Environmental > Aquatic > Freshwater >...
TTTTTCCACTACATCAACGACCTTGTTTTTTTCAAACAAAACATTTTCTCCCACTATGCCAATATCTGCTACCCCATCTTCCACATACTGGGGGATATCATCATCCCGGAGGAAGAATACTTCCAGGGGAAAATTATCAGATTCTGTCCGCAGGCGGTCTTTAACGTTGCGCAGGTCGATACCGCATTCTTTTAATAAGGTTACGGAGTCTTCGTAAAGACGGCCGGATTTCTGGATGGCAATTTTAAGATTTATCATTTTCATTTTTTTCCTCAAAGAAAAAGGCTTACGATCCCGTAAGCCTTCAGTTATGTATACATGCAATACACCCCTGGCTTACCGGTCAGGCAAGGTATGATGATGTATATGCAATTGTTTGTTCACAATTCAAAAGTAAGCTGTGGATTCATTATTACCAAAAATTGATTAAGCAGGCAGGGGATTTCTTAATTTTATGCTTCACAGAATCGTTTTATGAGGAAATGGCCCCTGCTTGTCTTTTTTTACCTGGTTTCTTTAGCGGTTTCAGCCCAATCTGATTTGCCGGGGATTTGGAATGCCGGTGTTGGCGGACAGATTTACCCGGTTTTTCCGGTCGACAGTATCCATTTTGGAAAGATTAAGATGCAAAAGCAACTTATCATGGTAAATCTCTACGCAGGATTTGCCGTGGTTAAAGGGGAATATACTTTTATAAATACGAATGATGAGTCAATACATATACAGATAGGCTACCCGCTGAGCGGCCACTATCCCCAACGTATAGTGGAGAATGTGTTCTATAATGAGCTGTATAATTTCAGGGCCAAAGCCAACGGCATACCTGTCAAACCATATCGATTGTCTGATTCGGGCAATGTAATACCCGCGAATATCAGCGGAAAAGAAAGTTCATCAAGCCTTGTTACCGACTGGCATGTTTGGCAACAGGCATTTCCGGCCGGTGATACTACTACCCTCACCGTTTATTTCATTACCCAAAATAACCTCTCCAAATTTAAAAAAGGCGATGAATCAAGGGATGCAAACGCATTTGGTTTTTTCCTTGAATCAGGTAATGCCTGGGGAGGAAAAATAGAGGCCGGAGATATCCTCATAAAGATGAATGATAAACTTTCCCTGATCGATATAAAAGGGCTGCTTCCGGACAGCCTCCTAAAAGGTAACCTGTATCATTTACAGTACAGCTTTAAAAATCTGGAGCCAGCGCCCGGAAATAACCTGCTCATCTGGTACGAGGGTGCAGCACCGGATTATAAATTTGATAAAAAGGTACTACCGTTCACGGATACCCTATACAAAATGATGGATGCATTTCCTATATCGGAATTCAACGATACCGGGTTTAAACTTATCTCCAGGAAAAACTTTTCGGTTGCCAAAAGCGGCCTTACATTTTCCGGTGTGCTTTATTTCCTGATGTTTTTCATGCCCTGGATCATATTGGCGGTGGTGATTGTTTTTTTGCTGAAAGGCAAAAAGAAAATCCACAGTGAAAAATCGAAAATCGAAAATAATGGGCCTAATTTTAGCTGACGTATCTTTGTTCAAATTTGCAATATGAAAAAATGGCTGTTAACTACTGTCATCCTGGTTTCGATCGGATTAACATATATCGCTTTTTTACCTTATGTCGCGCCAAAAATGAAGCTGGTTTGGGCCGATGAATTCAATTATACCGGCCTGCCCGACAGCAATAAATGGAACTATGATATCGGTGGCGGCGGCTGGGGGAATAACGAATTACAATTTTATACCAAAGGCAGAAGTGAAAATGCCAGGGTAGAAAATGGCCACCTGATTATAGAAGCCAGAAAAGAGAAGTGGGAAAACAGGGAATATACTTCAGCACGTTTAATAACCAAAGGCAAGGGTGACTGGAAATATGGCCGGATCGAAGTAAGTGCCCGAATCCCTTCCGGACTAGGCACCTGGCCGGCTATCTGGATGCTGGGATCTACAACTCCATTAAAATGGCCTGACGACGGAGAGATTGATATTATGGAACATGTGGGTTATGATCAGGGCAAAGTCCATGCATCTATACACTGTAAAAAATATAATCATGTGATCGGCACACAGAAAACCGCTTTTACCATGGTGCCTGATTGTTCAACACAATTCCATGTTTATACAGTAGAATGGAATGCAGATTCTGTAAAAGTGGGGATCGATAAAAATGAATATTTCCGTTTCGCGAATGATAAAACAAATTATGAAGCCTGGCCTTTCGATAATAAAATGCACCTGCTCCTCAATATCGCCGTTGGCGGCAATTGGGGTGGTCAAAAAGGGGTAGATAGTACCATCTGGCCCAGGCGAATGGAAATAGATTATGTAAGGGTGTATCAATAATAACAAAATTGGTTACTTGTTTACAGTTATAATTAAATCTTACGAATGAAAAAGTTTCTATCAGTAATTTTTGTTTTAGTCTCTCTTTTCTCTTTTGCCCAGGATCAACTGAACTACCAGCAACCTCCGGCAATCATGCAGAACCTTTTACTTGCCCCCGCTTCACCTTCGGTTAGCCTTGACAGTAAAGGAGAGTGGATGCTGATCCTGGAGCGGAGCAGTTACCCAACGATAGCCGAACTGGCAGAACCGGAACTGCGCATTGGCGGATTAAGGATGAACCCCGCAAACTTCAGTGCCAGCAGAACTGGTGCTGTAACCAAAATCATTTTGCGGAATATAGCCGCTAAAACAGATTATCCTATCAGTGGAATCCCCGCAGATCTGCATGCCGGCAGCATACAATGGAGCCCCGACCAATCAAAATTTGCATTCATTCATACTTCCGATACCAGGGTAGATCTGTTTGTTGTTACTGTGGCAACGAAAACTGCACAAAAAATTAACCAGCAGCCATTAAATACATTACCTGGTTTCTCTTTTGCATGGGCAGGAAATGAAAAACTGGTTTACAAAACCGTACCCGCAAACAGGAAGCCGATGCAGGAAAAAATTTCCGCGCCAGCGGGCCCGGTAATACAGGAAAGCCTGGGTAAACAGGGTGCTTCCAGAACTTACCAGGACCTGATCAAAAATCCTTATGATGAAGAGATGTTTACCTATCTGACCACGGCGCAATTGATGGTAAACGATTTTAAAACGGAACAGGCGCTAGGCACACCGGACATCTATAGTTTAGTTTCTGTATCACCCGACAATAATTATATCCTTCTTTCTACAGTTGCAAAACCTTTTTCTTACCTGGTTCCCTACACAAGATTTCCGCAACGTGTTTATATCATGAGCATGAAAGGGATGATTGTAAAAACGCTCGCCAGCAATCCATCTGCAGAAGGAGCACCGATTGGTTTTGATGATGTCCCGGAATATCCCAGGAATTTTCAATGGCGCGCAGATGTACCGGCAACCATTGTATATGTTCAGGCAGTTGATAAAGGAATGGGCAGGTCCAAAAGTGAATTCAGGGATGCGGCATACGCCGTCAGTCCATTATCGCAGGACCCCCCTGTGGAACTATTTAAAACAAAAAAACGCTTTCAGGGAATTACTTGGGGTGATAAGGAACACGCCATAGTGTATGAAAGTATGTTTGCCGACCGAAAAACCAGGATGAATCTATACAATCCAACCAGTGGAAAATTGGATTCACTATTTGAAAGGAGCAGTAATGATGCGTATAGTGATATTGGTACGCCCCTGACCAGGAAAAATGAATTTGGAAAGAATACCCTGATCATCCAGAAAGAAAAAGAGATTTTATTACGCTCGCAGGGTTCTTCACCAGAAGGCGATATGCCCCTGTTGCAGTCGATGGATCTTACTACCGGGAAACGCACCATTCTTTGGCACTGCACTCCGCCTTATTATGAAACGGTTATTGATATGATCGATCCCGTAAAAGGAACCTTCCTTACTTCACGGGAAAGCACAACCGAAACGCCCAATTATTATCTTCGCGATCTCAAAAAAACAGCTCCCGTTGGACTGCCATTAACTTCATTCAAGGACCCTTATCCGCAACTGGAGGGCATCACTAAAATTAAAGTATCCTATAAGCGGGCAGACAATATAGACCTTACCGGCGATCTTTACCTGCCTAAAGATTACACCGCAACAAAAAATGGTCCGCTTCCGGTAATTATATGGGCCTATCCCCGTGAATATAAATCCGCCGCAGATGCCGCACAGGTTAGGGGCAGTAAATTCACTTTTACCCGACTAAACTGGGGATCACCCATTTACTGGGTTACCCAGGGATATGCCGTTCTGGATAATGCAGAAATGCCTATTGTAGGTGAAGGAAATAAAGAACCCAATGATCAGTTCATACCACAATTGTATTTAAATGCACATGCCGCCATTCAACATCTCGCAATACTGGGCGTGGGAGACAGTAACAGGGTTGCCGTTGGCGGACACAGCTATGGCGCTTTCATGACAGCTAACCTGCTGGCACACACGAATTTGTTCAAAGCAGGTATTGCACGCAGTGGCGCTTACAACAGAACCCTTACCCCTTTTGGTTTCCAGGCGGAAGAAAGAACTTACTGGGAGGCGCCGGATGTTTATTTCAATATGTCGCCATTCAGCTTTGCCAATAAAATTAAAACGCCCCTCCTGCTGATACATGGTGAAATGGATAATAATTCCGGCACTTTCCCCATTCAAAGTGAAAGGCTGTATAATGCCATTAAGGGGCATGGCGGAACGGTAAGGTATGTCCAGTTGCCATATGAGAGTCATGGCTACGCTGCACGGGAAAACCTCTTGCATATGCTGTGGGAACAGCACCAATGGCTGGAAAAATATGTTAAAAATGCCGGCAAATAGGGGGTAGAAGTTCCACAAAAAGCCATTAAATCCGGCTTTTGACTAACTTTGCGAAAATCACCTGAAATCAATTTCCCCTGGGGGATTTACGACTCAACGCATTGTATGACAAAAGTAACATTTTCACATAACGGACAACCCTTTTACCAGTCGCTGAAGAAGTCGGTTGACCAGTATTTTACCAGTTCAGGACTTAGAAGAACCGGAAACATCAAGCTCTACGCAAAAGCCTTCATCCTTTTCCCAATAGCTTTTGCCATTTATTTTTTTCTGCTAACAGGAACGTATAATCCCTGGCTGGGCGCCGGCTTATCTGTTTTGCTGGGCTTTGTGTTGGTATCCATCGCCTTTAATGTGATGCACGATGCCTGCCATGGCAGTTATTCCAGCAGGAAATGGGTTAATGAATTGCTGAGCCTGACGATGAATGCGTTGGGCAGCAATGCCTTTATCTGGAAGATAAAGCACAATATCCTGCACCATACTTATACCAATGTTGATGGCCTGGATGATGATATTGCCAAGTCGCCGGTTTTACGCCACTGCGTAACACAGAAATGGGTTCCGGCACACCGGTACCAGCATATTTATATGTTTGTGGTTTATTCCCTCAGTACCATTCTCTGGTTATTGCTGACAGACATGATGAAATATTTCTCGAGGAAAATTGTGGTAACTGAAATGAAGATCTCCGTGAAAGAACATATCATTTTCTGGGTGAGTAAATTGCTCTATATATTTTTCTATGCAGTGATCCCCATTATGATGGTAGGCTTCGGCCCATGGATAGTAGGTTATTTACTCATGAACCTGACGATGGGCCTCACCATTGCCGTGGTTTTCCAATTAGCGCACGTAGTAGAGAAAACAACTTTTGAGGTAGCCACAGAAGGACATAAGGTGATTGGTGAAGAATGGGCGGTACATGAGATCAAAACAACGGCAAACTTTGCACCTGATAATAAATTCATTAACTGGTATGTTGGCGGACTTAACTACCAGGTGGAGCATCACCTGTTCCCCAAAGTGAGTCATATACACTACCCTGCTATCAGTAAAATCGTAAAAGAGGAATGCGAAAAATTCAACCTTCCTTATAATGTATATCCCAAAATGACTACGGCGATTGCATCACACGTAAAGGTGATGAAAAGGCTGGGAGAACCGCAAGCGGCTTGAGAAAAATCGAAAGTCGATCCTCCATGGGCGGGAGAAAAGTCGAAGTAAAATACAGTGACTTTTCAAAATAATCCCAATATCGGTGCTCATTTATAAAAAAAGTGTGTCATAATCATACGAGAAATAAATTTGGCAGCTGTGGGTAACATCAGTAACTTTTGAGAGCAATTATCCATTCATTAATTTAAACTCAAGCAGCTATGCCACCCCCCAAAAATGCAAACGCAACTTTACAGGTTAATACGAAAGCGCTTTACGATGCCCTTCACGGAACACAGCCGGTAAATATTGATAATTATTGTAAATTCAAAGAGAATACTCCGGGAACCAGTAATGAAAATTTTTTAATTACGGTTAATGCCGGCGACACCATAAACTGGACTGGAGAGGTTTTTGGGGATGGTTCAGGTGGTGAAATTAATATTGTTGGAGTAATTTACGAAAGGGGCCATGAAGTTTTTTCTGAAATAGATTTCACCCGTGATAATGGCAAAAAAAATAAGCCTATGAAAGCAAAAGGAAATATTGAACAAAGTTTGCCAACCGGGTATAATGTCGATAATGAATCATATACATTATATTTCAGTTATACAGACGGTCCGGGGAATTATTTTGGCACTTTTCAAATCGATCCCAAAATTGAAGTTAATCCTTAATGAAAATTTCAATATATAGAATAAAAGCTTATTACTTATTAATAAGCTTTTTTTATTTTACCCAAACTATTACCGGCCAGGATCAAAAGGTGGCGGACAGCCTTGCCATCATTTATAAGAACAACAAAATACCAGACACATCAAAACTGGAGCTGCTCAGAAACCTGGCATTTAATGAGCGTACAGATCTTGATCTGGGCATAAAGTATGCGGATGAGCTTATAAGTTTATCTACAAAACTGGGAAATAATTTATACCTGCACAGAGGGTATTTGCAAAAGGGAAATAAAAAAAGGCTACAGGGAAATCTTGAAGAAGCTTTAGCCGCTTATTTTAAAAGTGTTGAAGCCGCCAAAAAAGCCAATTATATCAAAGGTGAAGCAGCAAATTATATGACGATAGCTGATATTTATTCACTATCAGATAATCATCAAAATGCCATGCTTTATTACAATAAGGCGATTTCAACATTCAGAAAATCTAACGACTCCTCATCACTTGCTTCAGCCATTTTAAATGCCGGAGATGAATTCATTAATACTAAAATGTATGATTCGGCTACAGTATATTTGAAGGAAGCAGGTATGATATTTGAAAAAATCGATTACCCAATCGGCAAAGCTTATAGCCAGGGTAATTTAGGAATGGTCTATGCCAATACAGGTGAAAATATACTTGCAGAAAAATATATCAATGAAGCAATAGGAATACTGGAATTGTCCGAAGACTATTCCCCAATTTGTGTTTACCTCATTTCCATGGCTGACATATATGTTGAAAAAGGTGATAATCCCAAGGCAATGAAATATGCGATTAGAAGCCTGAACCTTGCTAAAAAATATGGACTTAAGGACCAGATCAGTGATGCTAATCTTAAATTATCTGAACTATTTGAAAAAACCGGCGATAAGGACCAGTCGCTTAAATACTACAAAGATCATATCCTCTACAGGGACAGTGTAAACAATATCAAATCAGTTCAAAAAATGGCTGATCTGCGTACAAACTTTGAAGTTTCGCAAAAGCAGGTAGAAGTAGATCTGCTCAACCAGGAGAAACGAAACCAGCAGATCATGGTTCTCTCCCTTATCATTACATTAGGTCTCATAACCGTAATATTAGGAACTTTATTCTGGTATTATAAAAACATATCCAGGGAGAAAAAAAGATCAGAAAATCTACTTCTAAATATATTACCTGCAGAAACCGCAAAAGAATTGAAAAAATATGGAAAGGTGGAAGCTGTAAAAATTGATGAGGTCACTGTGTTATTTACAGATTTTGTAGCTTTTTCCAGGCGGGCCGAATTCGAAGAACCAGTACAACTTGTAAAAAGCATTGATTTTTATTTTAAAGGTTTTGATGAGATCACTGAAAAATATGGGCTGGAAAAAATTAAAACAATAGGTGACTCATATATGTGTGCCTGTGGTCTTCCAACAGCCAATAAGTCTCATGCCAGTAATGTAATAAAAGCCGCTAAAGAAATGATAGAACTGGTGAGAGGAGCAATGAATGCACAGGACGGACTGATTCACTTTGATATCAGAATTGGTACTCATACAGGCCCGGTTGTAGCCGGGATAGTGGGTATAAAAAAATGGCAATACGATATTTGGGGGGATACCGTAAATATTGCATCCCGGATGGAATCCAAATCAGAACCCGGAAGGATAAATATATCCGAAACCACTTATAATGAAATCAAAGATGAATTTCCCTGCGAATTCAGAGGTGAAATTGAAGTTAAAAATCGCGGATCATTGAAAATGTATTTTGTTACGGATCAATATGCTTAGTATTTATCGGCTTACTCAACAACGCAACCCCCAGCCAGTACAGTAAAATAAAGGGAAACCCGGGAATGAAAAACAACATCATAATTTGAAGGTTTTGCGGGATTGCCAAACCTTTAAAAATTATAAAGACAGCAGTAGAAATTCCAATGAAAGATAAAATCAGCAACGGCAAAAATGTCCAAATTTTAATATGATGATATCGAAGGAAAATAAAAGAAAGCCATGCCACTACCGTATATTGAAATAAACGGCCTATTGCCCCAAAACGAAGCAACGAAAAATTATCATAATTCTGTACAAATTCATCCGCCTTTTTGCCTTGATCCATCCACAATTGTAAATTTTCAGGATAATAATAATGGTGATAAAATTCCCAGCACATTTCTATAATCCCGGCAATAAAGAAAAACACAATCCACTTATCCCCTTTTGAAAAAACATCCCACTTGTCCTTAATGATCAGGAAAAACGCAACAACAAACAATAGCAGGGCTATTGAAAGCATAAAGTACCTGAAATGTTCCCTTTCAGGATGCTGAAGCATTACAATACCTAAATCAGGAGCGGCTCCCAATCCAAATATTGAAGCGATACAGGCGCCAAGGAAAAAAAGGAAAACGCCACCATATAATAGTTGTCGTGGTAAGGCTTTATCCACCATAAAAAATAAAACAAGTGCGGATAAGAAAGTATAGGCAAGGCAAATGGCGATATAAACACCAAAACCATTGCCGTTAAAATAAGGAGAATATCTGCTCATTAAAGAACTGGCCAGAAATGGCAAAAGAACCGCAAGAATAACGAGTAAGATCTTTACTATTTTTTGAAGCATGTGATCAGGTTTTAGTGTTTATATGTACTAAAGCTCTCATGTAGTCATTGGATTTAATAATACTTCATGGCGAGTGAATGATTTTATGAGCAGGAGGACGGAATCGTTATTGGAACGATGAAATTGGCAGCAAATACTATTCCCTCAGAAAAACTGCCATTCACCCTGTCAATTAGGTAATTACAATAAGCTTGGCTATTTTTAAACGTACATGCAAAGGCTCATGTTCATTGCGGGCATCCTGGTAATATCCATGGGCAAGCTTTTTGCCCAGGATACGATTGTATTGAAGGAACAGCCACAATGGAATGCAGGTATGCCCATTTTTGAATACTGTTCATTTTACCAGGAAACAGGTGATAAACCGCTTGGCTTTGACGAAATAAGTAAGCAACTATTTGTCCCATATGCCGACAGCCTTCGACAGGTACGATCCACTAACCGTCCCCTGATGATTCAATGGCTCCGCTTCGCAATTAATAACCTTTCAGTAACCGATACCATACGCCTGAATCTCCATATTGGGGCACACTATTTTGCCCGTTTGTATGACAAAAATGGAATGATAGCAAAAATTGGCATCTATGAAACCAGTGCCAAGGGATATAATAAAGCGACATTCCAAATAATGCTGAAACCTAACAGCAGCAATGTTTTTTGGGTAAGAACTGAAGACCGGCAGGGCATGATTACACCTGCCTGGATAAGCCTGGAAACAGACAGTACCCTTTCTGCAATGAACCTGGCCGGCGTGAGGCGAGACCGGTTGCTTTTTCTTTTTCTGGCCATGCTTACAGGCTGCCTCTTCTTTATTTCAATATTTGCTTTTTATCAATATTTGCTCTATAAAGACAAGGCATTTTTATGGTATGTTGCCTATACAATGACAGCTGCTTTTGTTGGGCTATTCTGGATTGACATCCGACTTTTTTTCGATTTATTTTCTTCTTTTTTTCATGACCTGATTTTTTCCGTATTCCTTTTTATTGTTCCTGTGCTTTACAGTTTTTTTATTGGTAAAATGCTTAAGCTGCCGGATCAGTTTAAAAAAGGATGGTTGATTGTTAAAATATTGATGACAGTAGCGATCCTGCAAATGCTGATTGAATTTACAACCATCAGAACGGGCCGTTTTATGTTTACCGACTATTACGGATATTTTGTATCCATGATTCCGGTTGCTTTGCTGAACATCGTTTTATTGGTGCTTACAGCAATGAGCAGGGAGAAAGTAAAGTGGTTCATGTTTGGAGGGCTGCTGAGCATGTTGTTGCTCTGGTGTATGCCGATGATACTGTTTCCGGCCATAGATTTTCGTATGGATCCAATTACGATGGTTCTCATTTTCATTCCTTTTTATTTCCTGTTCGGACTTACCATAGAAGCCGTAATTTTTTCATTCGCCCTATCCTACCGGAGCAAAATCGTACTGGTTGAAAAAAATAACCTTCAGAAACAATACTCATTACAATTACAGGAAGAACTATCAAAGCGAACGTCGGAACTGGAAGAGAAAAATAAACTGGTGGAAAAGCAAAAACTCATACAGATACAAACCGCATTTGAACAAAAGATAGCAGAAACCGAGATGATCGCATTGAGGTCGCAGATGAACCCTCATTTTATTTTCAATTGCCTGAACTCCATAAAATTATACACTTTAGAAAATGATTCTGCAGCTGCTTCAGAGTACCTTACTGTTTTTTCGCAACTGATCAGGTTGGTTTTGGAAAATTCCCACTCGGAAAAAGTATCGCTGCAAAAGGAATTGGAAACGCTTCGGCTCTATATTGAGTTGGAAGCCATGCGGTTTAAAGATAAGGTGCAATACAAAATAGATGTAGCACCGGAAATTGATCAGCAATACACAGAGATCCCGCCCTTGCTGATACAACCTTACGTTGAAAATGCCATTTGGCATGGTTTGATGCATAAAAAAAACGGGGGTGTCATTAACATCGCCGTTACACAATCAACGGAACAAAGTTTACTAATCGAAATATCAGACAATGGTGTAGGCAGGCAGGTGGCAGCTGCATATAAAAGCAAATCTGCCACCCGGCAAAAATCATTTGGCATGAAGATGACCTCAGAACGGATCAGCATCATTAACCAGTTGTATAAGATGGAAGCCGATATAGAAATTAAAGATATTAAGGATGACTTTGATAACACCGCAGGAACAAAAGTGAGTATTAAAATTCCCGTATAAATAAAATATGCTGAAAGCAATTATTATAGATGACGAACCCGACTGTGTAAAATTGCTATCCCTGCAATTAAAAATGTATTGCCCCCAAATACAGGTAATCAAGGAATGCACAGACAGCGAAGAAGGATTGATAAAAATAAAGGAACTGAACCCTGATATTGTTTTTTTGGATATCGAAATGCCCGTTATGAACGGATTTCAATTGCTTGAAAAAATTAGGCAAATTAATTTTAGTTTGGTATTTGTAACAGCCTACGACCAGTTTGCCGTAAAAGCATTCCGGTACAGTGCATTGGATTATTTACTAAAACCTATTGACGGGAAGGATTTGAAAGCTGCTGTAGAAAAAGCGCAACTCCGTCAATGGCCACAGGAGCAACAGCTTAGTTTGCTTAAAAATCAACTGCAGGGTAATGGAGCAGCATTGCCCAATAAAATTGCATTGCCTTACCAGAACGGGGTAACATTTGCAGAAATAAATAATGTGATCTATTGTGAATCAGATAATAATTACACCCGGATTCATACTGTTGATGGCAACGTGTACACAGTAGCCAAAACGCTTGGCGATATACAGGAAGTCCTGGAGGAAAGAAATTTTCTGCGTATACACAGGCAGTACCTCATTAACATAGATCACATTAAAAAATATGTGAGAGGGGAAGGTAATTATGTGATCATGTCAAATAATCAACATATTCCCGTTGCACGCAATCAAAAAGATAAGCTAAAAGAAAGGTTTGGATGGTTGTAGGTAACGTTATTCGATGCTATTGACAAGATCAGGTAATTACACGCTCAAAAGATAAAATTTCGGGACATCAGTTCGATGTACTCCGATACTCCTGGGGCGTAACTCCCGTATATTGTTTAAACACACGACTAAAATGCTGCGGATATTTGAACCCCAATCCATAAGCAATTTCACTCACCGATTTGCTGGCATCAACTATTCTTTCCTTGGCCTCATCAATGAGCTTGAGCTGAATGAATTCATGGGCAGATTTACCTGTTTCCTTTTTAATGAGATCGCCAAAATAGTTGGGCGACAAATTAAATTCGCCAGCGCAATATGCAACAGAAGGCAAACCTATACGCTGCGGCTTGTCTGACGAAAAGTATTCATTGAGCATTGATTCAAAACGCTCGAGGATTCCCTTGTGCACATTATCCCGGGTAATGAACTGGCGGTCATAAAACCGAACGCAATAATTCAGTAGTAATTCAATATTGTCCGCGATCAGTATCTTGCTGTGTTTGTCAACCGCATGTTCCAATTCATATTTGATTTTAGAAAAAGAATCCAGCACCAGTTGGCGCTCGCGTTCAGACACGTGAAGGGCTTCGCTCACATTATAGCTGAAGAAGGTATAATCGTCGATATGCCGCCCGAGTGAAGTACCCTTGATCAGGTCTGGGTGGAAAACAATCCCGTAACCTTTTGGCTGATATAACTCTTTCCCATTCTCGCCAAAAATCTGGCCCGGAGCCAAAAATATCAAAGTGCCCTCCTGGTAGTCATAGGTATTTTTTCCGTACCGGATATCGCCACAAAGCACATCTTTTATTAAAACCAAATAGAAACCGAAATAGGTCCGTCTTAACTTCCTGGGAGAAGCTTTCGAAAAATCAATCACGCTCACCAACGGGTGAAGCGTTTCGTGATTGTTGAATGCATTGTATTGGCTGACGGTTTCAAATTTCAATATGTCTCCCATATCATTTTATATTGAGTAATTAAAAATACGTTTTTGGAGTGTTGACTTTCTACATTAAATCCGTAATCAGTAAAAATGGTAGGAAATACAGTGATTTATATACGCCCTATGCCAAAATATAAGAACAACTTTACAGGGCGAAAAATGATGCCATCCTTCAGGGTAAAAACGATCATTTTTCATTCAGTTTAACTGTTTCCATTGACATGGCTGATTTTCAAATTTTCAATGGATAATAAATTAAATAAATATTGGAAAAACAAAAAACTATAAAACTATCAATGCTCGGAATCTGCTTTTTACTCCTGTGTGCGTTTTCGTCCAACGCCCAGGTTGCCCCTGTCAAAAACTTTGGCCCTTCAGAACAAGAGCTAATCAACCTCTCTAAAGAGAAATGGCAGTGGATGGCAGATAAAAATGTGGACAAGCTTGCCACACTCTTCCACGACAAAGCAAAATTTGTACACATGAGTGGTACCTGGAAAAAGGATGAGGAACTTGAGATCATTAAAACCGGAAGCATCTGGTATAAAAAAGCGGATATACATGATGTTGCGGTAGAAATGGCGGATGACGCAGCCATTGTATGGAATCGCATTACGTTAACCGCATTTGTTCGGGGCAATGATGTAGTTACAGAGTTTACCGTTACTGAAGTCTATAAAAAGCAAAAGAAGGACTGGAAAATTTTAGCCCTTACATTCAGCAGTGTGCGCGACACTCATGTCATTAAACATTAATTAAATTCAATATTAAACGCTTAAAATTATTTTATATGAAATCATTAATTCTTGGAATATTATTTGTCTTTGTAAGTGTGCAAACCTTTGCACAAAATGCTGCTGCTGATCAGGAAATCATCACGCTCTCGAAAGACAAATGGCAGTGGATGGCAGACAAGAATGTAGATAAACTGAAAGCCCTCTTTCATGAAAAAGCTGTCTTTGTACACATGGGTGGATCCTGGGGAACAGACCGGGAACTCAATATTATTGGAAGCGGAGGTATTCATTATAAAAAAGCGGATATCCATGAAGTATCAGTGAACATCATTGATAATACGGCGATCCTGCTTAACAGGATCACCTTACTGGCTGTTGTTGGTGGAAATGAAGTGACTAATCCTTTTATGGTAACTGAAGTGTATATTAAAAATAATGGTACCTGGAAATTAGGATCATTATCATTTACCAAACTCATGACTCCTGGAAATTAATACCCATGGTAAAACGTATACTGTGCCCATGACATCCCAGGCATATTTGACGGATATGCAAATTGCTGATGTACTCAATTATATTAAAAACAGTTGGGCAATAAATTACCTGGTAATATTAACCCTGCAATGGTTGAAGCTAATAGAAACAAATAATCCCATAAAACATCAACAATCATTAACTTAACTGAATAATCTTACATCATGGCAAAATACAATTTAAAGATTAACGGGAGTACAAAACAAGTTGATGTAGATCCCTCCACACCTGTTCTTTGGGTACTGAGAGAGCACCTGAATATGCAAGGCACTAAGTACGGATGTGGCGTTGCCATGTGCGGTGCATGCACTATCCATTTGAACGGAACGGCTGTCCGGTCTTGCCAATTACCTGTTTCTGCCATTGGCAACAGTGAGATCACAACAATCGAAGGGCTTTCAAAAAATGGCGACCATCCCGTTCAAACAGCCTGGCTGGAGCATGATGTGGCTCAATGTGGTTATTGCCAAACCGGCCAGATCATGACTGCTGCAGCTTTGCTGAAAACAAATCCCAATCCGACTGATATTCAAATTGAGGCTGCGATGTCTGGTAATATTTGCCGCTGTGGTACCTATTTGCGCATAAAAGATGCCATCAAATCAGCGGCTAAACAGAAATAACCATATTGATCTAAGCATCGCTATTAAAATTTTAAAAGATTAAAAATGGAAAAGAATATCACATCACATAGCAGACGTTCCTTTTTAAAATCATCCATACTTGCAGGGGGTGGCCTGATGATTAGTTTTAGTAGTCTGGCGAAATTCAGGCCCCAGGGAATCATGAATGAGGCCAATCTACCGGAACAATGGTATGAAATAACCGGCTATATCAAAATTACTCCTGACAATATCATAAAAATCCTCAACCCGAATCCGGAATTTGGACAAAATGTGATGACCTCACTTCCTATGATCGTTGCTGAAGAATTGGATGTGGATTGGGACAAAGTATTGATAGAAATGGGCCCGCACGACAATTCGAAATTAGGGCCACAATTTACCGGCGGAAGCAATTCGATCAGGATGTATTGGAAACCACTCAGGGAGGCAGGTGCCGCAGCACGCCAAATGCTGAAGGAGAGCGCTGCACAAACATGGGGAGTACCGGTGGAAGAAGTAACAACAAAATCCGGGAAACTCTACCATGAAAAAAGCGGCAAGTCGGGAACCTATGGTGAATTTGCTTCTAAAGCTGCCAGCCTTCCCATACCGAAGGGCGTAAAACTGAAAGATGTAAAATCCTTTAAGGTTGTAAGAAGCTCCCGGAAAAATGTGGAAGGTTTGAAAATAGTCACCGGCAAACCTCTTTTTGCGCTGGATCATATGCAGGAAGGAATGCTGATTGCCATGATTCAACATCCACCGGCCTTTGGGATGAAACTAAAATCTTTTGATGCAGCTGAAACATTGAAAATGCCTGGCATCAAAGATGTTTTTACACTAAAATTGTATACAGATGGTTTCGAACAGGGCGGTTTCGACACACGCACTTTCAACGATTTGCTGGTAGTTACAGGCAATACCACCTGGGAAGTTATGAATGCCCGTAAAAAACTCAAAGTAGATTGGGAACCCATCAGCGATACGAAAGATACCATGGCCGGCAGGGGTCAAAAAAGAGAGGTTATTGTTCCTGCCGGACTGGAAAGTACCAGCTCGCATTTGGCCAAAATGGCTGAATATGCAAAGAAGCCGGCACAGCAATTACGTAAAGACGGAGATCCTGAAACCGCATTCAAAAATGCAGCCAAGATCCTGGAACGCACCTACAATGCACCGTTTTTGGCACACAACTGTATGGAGCCTATGAATTATTTCGCCCATGTTACCGATGATAAAGCCTTGCTAATAGGGCCACATCAGGCACCGGGTTGGATAGAACCTACTTTATCAAAAATTTTAAACCTGCCAGCCGATAAAATTGAGATACAGATGACCCGGATGGGCGGTGGCTTTGGCCTCAGGGCTTACGGACATTATCTTGTAGAAGCCGCACTCATTTCCAGAAAAGCAAAAGCTCCGGTCAAACTGGTATACAGTCGCGAAGATGATATGACCTACGGCATCTATCGACCCATGTACACAGCAACATATCGTGCTGCGCTGGATGCAAATAAAAATTTGATCGCATTTCATGTAAAGGGTGGCGGCATTCCGGAACATGCAATTCATGCAAACAGGTTTCCTGCCGGTGCAATAGACAACTACCTGGCAGAGGGCTGGGAAATACCTTCCAATATTACCATTGGAGCATTCAGGGCGCCAAGATCAAATTTTAATGCTGCGGCAGAGCAGTCATTCCTGGATGAACTGGCTGAAATAATGGGCAAGGATCCCATTGAATTCAGGCTCGAACTTTTAAAGAGAGCCAAAGAAAACCCGGTGGGCAAAAACAATGAGTATGATGCCGACAGGTATGCTGGTGTATTAAAATTGGTTAAAGAAAAATCCGGCTGGAATAAAGCAGAGAATAAAAAATATAGCCGTGGTGTAGCTGCTTATTTCTGTCATAACTCTTATGCCGCACATGTTGTGGACGTCGCAAAAAAGGATGGCCAGCCATATGTAGAACGGGTTTTCAGCGCTGTTGACTGTGGTGTTGTAATTAACCCGGATGCAGCCATTAACATGGTGGAAGGCGCAATAGTGGATGGCATCGGAAATGCATTATATGGCGGGTTAACATTTAAAGATGGTGTTCCGGAACAAAACAATTTCAATCGTTACAGAATGATCCGCATGAGAGAAGCACCTAAAAAAATCGATGTCCATTTTGTAGATAATGATATTGATCCAACCGGTTTGGGTGAACCTCCTTTTCCACCGGTTTTTGGAGCAGTTGCCAATGCATTATATAAAAACATGGGCAAGCGATTTTACAATCAGCCTTTCATAAATGATTTGTCGAAAAAAGCATAAAAAAAAGCTCATCATCAAACCTGCCCTGCCCTGAAAACCCAATCCGGTGCGCTATCGATGGATTGACGTAAAAGCAGATTCAATTGAGCTGCATGATGCTGTACATGCCGTATATTATACACTAATATTTCAAGAACCGAATAATTCATTGATCCTGAAACATTGATCCATGGTTCCTGTAATTTCTCCATTGTTAAGGTCGTGATTAGCGAATAGCATTTTTCACGATTGTATTGCAAATAGTTGATCAATTCATGTTTTTCATACACAGAGTCCGGCATGGCATCTTCGAATTCAGAAACTGTGAATGGTTTAGGTGGAGAAAAAGTCTTTGGGTCCATTGTCAGATAGTAGTCCATAAAGAACAGGCAATGAAAGGCATTATACCAGAATTTGGTACCTGTGTTCCATTGCTCTGGAGGACAAAGCCTGATAGCATTTTCAAGCATATCAATGCTGGCGCCGAATTGACTCCACAAGCTTTTGTTTATAGGATTTTCCATATGATATTCAAAAAATATGTTTGTTTCATTTCCGGAATTTTGACAGTTAAAAATCCGGATATCTAACTAATTGAAAAGTATATATTAAGACCATGAGAACAACAAGTTACTCCACAAATTCAAAAATACCCCCTGACTCGTCCTTTTCAGGGATTTTGTCATTTAAAAAATCATGGTTTTCAAGGATAGCCGGGAGCAAATGCAGGGACTACATTTGGTAAAATATGCAAAAATGAGAACGCTCCTACTGTTCATTATTCTAATCGGATGTATTTCACATACCCATGCCCAGGTTTTAAAAAAAATGAAAGAAAAAGCCAACCAGGTAATGAATAAGGTGGAGGAAAAAGCTTTGGGAGGGAACCGTGAGGCAACTAACGGGCAATCTGCCGAGGGAAATGCAGGGGCTGATAATACAACCAAAAGCAATTCTCCAACAGATTTAAAGGTCTATAGTAAATTTGATTTTGTGCCGGGTAGTACTATCCTGTACTACGATAATTTTGAAAAGGACAATATTGGGGAAACACCCATGGGCTGGATAACCACCAATTCAGCAGAAGTGGTGAAAATTGAAGGGCTGGATGGAAACTGGGTTAAAATGTCGTCTACCAGTTCCAGGCATATAGTGCGCAATAAAAAGCAAAGCTGGGGAAATAATTTCACCATTGAGTTTGATTTGCTGATCGTAAAAACAGGTTATGATCCCCGATTGGTTATTAACCTGATTAATACTTCAGGTAAAATGGTTACGGATGAAACTATTTTGCTGGAAAATAAGCCGGTACTTACATTCGAATCAATCATTGTACCGGGTGGAAAAAGCAGGCTCAGCCTTGTTTCTAAAGAAGGAAATACCATCTCTGACAATATGAATGGGGATTTACCCTATTCAAATACGGTACCTGTTCATATCAGTATATGTATACAGGGAAAACGATTTCGTATGTGGTGGAACGAGAAAAAATTATATGATCTTGCAATAATAAATGAAGAATACCTGCCCAATCAGTTTGGATTTCTTTTTGGCAGTGTGGGAGGTTCAGATTTTTTTGTAAACAATATCCGGGTGGCAAAAGATATTCCGGACACACGCGCCAAATTTGAACAAGGAAAAGTGGTTAGTAATCTCCTGTTTAATACCGCTACTTCCAATCTGAAACCGGAGAGCATGGGTTCACTATTAGACATAAGTAAAATATTAAAAGAGGTTAGTTCTCCCGTTAAAATTGTTGGACATACTGATAGTGACGGAGAAGATGCATCTAACCAGAAACTTTCACAGGAAAGAGCAGAAAAGGTTAAGGATGTTTTAGTAAAACAGTTTGGAATAGATGGATCTAAACTTACCACTGAAGGACGCGGCGAGGCACAGCCAATTGCTGATAATAAAACTTCAGAAGGAAAAGCTCAAAATCGCAGGGTGGAATTCATTTTTAAGCCCGATGCGGATGTATACACAAAACCTGCAGGAGAGACTGTTGATAATACAAAACCTGCTGCCAATGCTAAACCTGCTGCAGGTAAGGTGGCTTCATCTGATGGCAATACAGGCAGTGGCGTAGTAAAAATGCAGAGTAAGATTCTGACTGTAAACCTTCCATTTGCTCAAATTATGAAAACAGGTGAAAGTAGTTATGTTTTTTTAGCCGGCAAAGAAGAAGGGAACAGCAAAGAAAATTTTCTGAAAATTGAATTGAAGACCACCGGGATGCAGTTGAAGGCGGAGACTTTTTATTTTAGGGAAACCAATCAAAAGAATCCACTTTATGGTACAAAGAAATTTCCGGAGATAACAAAGACAGAAGCCATCCTGTATTATGGTGGTACCAAAGCACCTTATGTTTATCAGTTTACACCCATCATTGCCAATGGTCATATGGCAACTTATGTAGATGAGTCATTGCAACGAAATCTTCCTGAGATTTCCCCCAATTGTAAATTCGTTATAGAAAAGTTGGAAGACGGGAAAGCGAGTGGTTATTTTGTTTTTGGAATGATGAATCAAGGCTTGAAACCAATTAAGAAAGGTGATGCCATGCAGGAAACTTTTACTACAGGGTT
>Ga0209391_10000406_pt1 | contig 19920 bp, 14 predicted proteins | sample PPLLak3March2015_FD_187246 | JGI IMG/M metagenome (GOLD analysis project Ga0209391, IMG submission 187246) | Freshwater sediment microbial communities from Prairie Pothole Lake near Jamestown, North Dakota, USA - PPLs Lake P7 Core (1) Depth... | ecosystem: Environmental > Aquatic > Freshwater >...
AGAAGCCGGCCGTCCGGGCCGTGGCCGCGCCGACGCCCGCACGCAGGTCGATCACGGTGACCGAGCCCTCGGGGTCGATGGAGTAGTCCTCGCTCGGCTCGCCCTCGTTCGCGACCAGCAGGTACTCCCCGTCAGGCGTGAACGTGACCATGTCCGGGAGCGCGCCGGCGGGCACCTGGCCGAGCACGCCGAGCGTCGCGGCGTCGAGGAACACGACGCTGCCTGTGTCGGTCTTGACGGCGGCCTCCGAGGCGACCGCGACCAGGCCGTCATGCACGGCCACGCCGTTCACGCCGCCGCCGAATGACGAGAAGTCGATGGCGGTGACCCGGGTCGGGTTGGCGGGATCGGCGAGGTCTACGACGTCGACCGTGTTGGCGCCAGCGTTGATGGCGAACACCCGCTTCGAGGCGCGGTCGTAAGCCAGGATCTCGATGCCGGTCGTCTCCGGTACGCCCGCCGCGCTGCCGGTGTAGCTGGCTAGCGAGTTGAGCTGGATCGAGAAGTCGGGCTGGCGGGCGGCGGCCGTGCCGCAGGACAACGCAATGGCGGCGGACAGCATGGAAAGTCGCAGAATCATCGTCGGATCCCCTTGTTCTTCAGGTCAGGTCCGTTACGGACGGACGGGGCAGGATGGGCGACGGACTTTGCGGTGATGTGACAGTGCCGTGACAGGTTGACTCGCCCGCGGCGGATACACCCAAATGAAAAGGCCCGGGCCGCAGTCGCGACCCGGGCCTCGCAGGCGTCGGCCTGCCGTGACGATCAGAACTTGAAGTTGACCTCCAGTCCGTACGAGCTGCCCGGCGCGTCGTGGATGAACGACCCGCCGAACTCCGGTGCCGGGATGATCTCGGCGAGATAGTCCTCGTCGAGCACGTTGCGGCCCCACGCGGTCACGCCCCACTGCTCGCCCTGCAGCGTCATGCGGGCATTCATGGTCGCGTAAGCGTCCCGGCTCATCTTCGAGAACTCGCCCTGGCCGAAACCGAAGTACGTGAACAGGTTCGGCAGGCGCTGCTCCTGCACCGGGTGGAACCACGTCTCGCCAACGAACGAGCCGTCGATGCGGGTCACGAGCGCGAGGCTCGCACCGACCGGAACCGTCAGTTCAGCGCCGAGGTTGCCGGTGTACTCCGGCGCGTAGGGCACGTTACCGCCCTCCGTGTACGGCCGGCCGGTGTACTTGTCGATCTCGCCGTCCGTGTACGCGAAGCCGCCGAACACGCTGATCATGTCGTTCGCGCGCCAGCGGAAGTCGACCTCGGCACCCTGCAGCGTGACCTCGTCGATGTTCGTCACGACGCGCAGCAGGCCGAACGGACCGGCGAAGAAGTTGAAGAACTGCATGTCCTCGAGGTCAGTGTGGTACAGCGCCGCGTTGACATTCAGCGAGCGATCGAGGAAGAACGCCTTCACGCCGACCTCGGCCGCGGACGACACTTCCTTGTCGAACGTGTCGCGCACGTCGGTAATGTTCAGCACCGAGTCCGGCCCGCAGGTCGGCGGCTCGAACGAGGCGCCCAAGCACAGCGGCGTCAAGCCGCCGTTCTGGCCCTGGTAGGCCTGGGCGATCGTGTCGGCGCTGCCTGAGGAGTTGAAGCCGCCGCTGCGGAAGCCGATGCCATAGGACGCGAACAGCGAGAGGTCCTCCTGCAGCTTCCAGTTCGCGGAGATCTTCGGCTGCAGCTGCTCAAACGTGCGGCTGCGGTCCGGGATGCCGCTGGTGGCGAAGTCCGGATTGGCCGTGTAGGCGGGGTTGATGTACGGGTTCGAGTAGAAGTTGAAGCCGAACGTCTGCGCGCGGCAAGAGGTCAGGTCGGTGGTCGTGCACACCGGCACGTTGTTGGTGACTTCGCGGTCCTCGCTGTCGAAACGCAGCGCCAGCGCGACTTCGAGGTTGTCGATCACGTCGTAGGCGAGCTGGCCGAAGACCGCATAGACGGTACTGTCGAACGTGTCGTCGTAGAGCAGGTCGGTCGGGTTCGGGCCGTCCGCCGGCACGAACGGACGCGCCCGCAGGTTGCCGCCGAGGTCCGAGCCTTGTGAGACGACGACGTCGCGCTGGATGTCAGCGAAGTACACGCCGCCCAACCAGCGCAGCCGCTGGTCGCCCGGCGAGGTCAGTCGCAACTCGAAGCTCACGTCTTCCTGGTCGCGTTGCTGGTACTGGTAGCCGCCGCAGGTCGACGGGCCGTATGGGGGCAGGAAACCGGCGGCACCGCCGCCTTCCGGCGTGAACCAAAGGCTCGACGGGATGCCGAAGAACGGTGGCCTGTAGCCGGGCACGACCAGGTTGTCGTCGTTCGACTGCTGGCAGGTGGCCGCCGCCTCGGAATTATTCGCGGGATTATTGAACGCGTACAGCAGGAACGCGTCGCTGGTGCCGTCCGTCAGGAAAAAGTTGGTCTGGTCGTTGTAGGCGACGTAGCTCGTCAACGTGCCGATGCCGACGTCCCAGTCGCCCTTCAGCGAGAGGTTGACGTTCTCCTGCTCGTTGCGCGGCTCGACATTGTTGATGTAGCGGAAATTGTGCTTGTTCGGATCCTCGTAGAACGCCGGACCGACAATCGGCGCGACATCGGCGAGCGCGATCGAGCCGTTGAAGTTGATCGCGCCGGCCTCGAGTTCCGAATACTTGGCCCGGAAATCCATTTCGCCGCCGGCGAGGTCGAACAGCAGCCGGCCGGAGACGCCGGTCTCCTCGAAGTAGTCGACGCAATCTTCGCAGTCGAGCTTGATGTTGCGCCACTGCCCGTCGGTCTTGCGCGTGTAGGCGGAGAACGAGCCTTTCACCGAATCGCTGAGCGGGCCACCGGCGTAGAAATTGCCGTTGTAGGAGTCGTGGTTGCCGAAACCGGCGCGCAGGTCGCGCTCCCATTCGTCGCCGGGCTTGCGCGTCGTGACGATCAGCGCGCCCGCGAGCGCGTTGCGGCCGTAAACGGCGCCCTGCGGGCCCTTCAGCACCTCGATCTGCGTGACGTTCGCGAGTTCCTGGTTGAGTGCGTTCGGATTGGTCTGCAGCACGCCGTCGATCACCAGCGCGAAATTAGGCTCTGCGTCGCGGCCGGTATTGATGCCGCGGATCGTGACCTGCAGGTCGCCGACCTCGGCCGTCTGCACCTGCGCCATGCCGGGCGTCAGCGCGATGAAGTCCTGCGGCCGATCGATGCCGGCGCTGCGGATGTCGGCTGCCGTGAATGCGGTGATCGACACCGGCACGTTCTCGATTCGTTCCGCGCGCTGTCGCGCCGTGACGACGATTTCTTCGAGCGCCCCTTCGGCCGGGGCCGCCTGCAGCACCGCGGGAACCGCGAGCAGCGAAGCGCCGTGTGCCGCCGCGAGCGCGAACAGCCGAGATTTGCCAAGATTCATGGAGTCCCCCTGATTTGGATGTATGAGCCCTGCCGCCCGGGCTCGCAATACGTTGCGAACATACCACCAGCCCCTGCACGTTTGGTAGGATTCGCCCCGGAAACGACAAGCGATTCAGCCTCGGCGGCGCGGCTGGTCCCACCTGACAACTCCGCCCGCGATCCTCGGACATGGCCCGCAAAGGCATCTTTTTTCCGCTCAAGGACGCGGCACTGCGCAACGACGTGCACGCGCTCGGCGAGCTCGTCGGCGAAGTGCTGAAAGACCAGTGCGGGCAGGACCTTTTCGACGCCGTCGAGGGGGACCGCCACGCGGCCATCGGGCGTCGCCAGGGCGAGCCAGAACAGGCGATTGAGCTGGTCGTGCGCACGCAGGGTCGCACGCCGGCCGAGGCGCAGCAGCTGATCCACGCCTTCTCGAAGTGGTTCCAGGTCGTGAATCTCGCGGAGAAGGTGCATCGAGTGCGCCGCCGTCGCCAGTACATGAACGACAGCAGCACTCCGCAGCCTGGCGGGCTCGAGGAGTGCTTTACGCGGCTGCAGGCTCGCGGCTACACGCTCGAGCAGGTCATGACGCTGCTCGGCAAGCTGAGCATCGAACCGGTCTTTACCGCGCATCCGACGGAATCGACGCGCCGCACGCTGCTGCGCCAGCAGCAGCGCATCGCCCGCCTGCTGATCGGCCGGCTCGACCCGTCGCGGACGCCGGCGGAGAGCCGCTCGACGATCGAACGCGTGCGCACGGAACTCACCACGGGCTGGCAGACCGCCGGGAACTCGCGCGACCGCCTGACCGTGGCCGACGAGCGCGAGCACGTGCTGTTCTTCCTCGTCGAGGTGATCTACGAGGTGATCCCAGGATTTTACGAGGAAATCGAGGACGCGCTGGGCACGGTGTTTGGCGAGGCCGCGGTTGGCGTCCGGGTCCCGGAGATCCTCCATTTCGGCTCCTGGGTTGGCGGGGACATGGACGGCCACCCCGACGTGCACGCCAAGACGATCCGCGAGAGCTGCCTGCGCCACCACCAGTTGATCGTCAATCGCTATTTCCTCGAGGCCCAGACGCTGGCGGAGCGGCTGAGCCAGAGCAGCAGCCGGATCGAGGTGTTGCCGGAGATCGCCGTCCGGATCGAGCAGTACAAGAGCCTGGTGCCGAGCGCGCGCGCGGCGACGCCGGCCAGTCACGACCGCATGCCGTACCGGGTGTTCCTGGGCCAGGTTGCCGAGCGACTGCGCGCGACCTACGAAGGCCGTTCCGGCCACTACGATCGCGTCGAGCAACTGGCCGATGATCTCGAGTTGATCGCGCGCAGCCTGGCCGAGAACCGCGGCCATTACGCCGGCCGGTTCCACGTGCGCCGCCTGCTGCGCAGGGTGCGCACGTTCGGCTTCCACCTGGCGACGCTGGACGTGCGGCAGAACGCCGAGGTTCACCGGGAGATCGTCGGCCGGGCACTCGCCGAAGACGGCTGGTGCGACCGGTCGACGGAGGAGCGCCGCCTGCGGCTCGGCTCCGCGCTCGACCGCGACGAGTCGCCGACCGCCGGTCTCGATGCGGCGGCCAAGCGCGCGTTGTGGGTCTTCGAGGCCATGGAATTCTGTGCCCACCGCTATGGGACCGCCGCCATTGGCACGTACGTGGTCAGCATGGCGACCGACGTCGATGACGTGCTGACCGTGCTGTTGCTCGCACAATGGGCGGGACTCGCCGACGGGCCCGAGGGCGTGGTGCCGCTCGACGTGGCGCCGCTGTTCGAGTCTGCAGCCACGCTCGAGAACGCCGGGGCGATCGTCGCCAGGCTGCTGGCCGACCCGGTGTACCGGACCCACCTCGCGACGCGCGGCAATCGCCAGGTCGTCATGATCGGGTATTCCGACAGCAACAAGTCGATTGGGCTCGCGGCCTCGCGGTGGCTGTTGCGGGAGGCGCAGGCTGCGATGGCCGAAGCCTGTGATGCCGCCGGAGTCGAGCTGCTGGTGTTCCACGGCCGCGGCGGCTCGATCAGCGCCGGCGGCGGCCGCACGGCCGCGCTCGTGCGGTCCGTGCCGGCCGGCGTGTTCCGCGGACGGCTGCGCGCGACCGAGCAGGGCGAAAGCATCAACGAGCGCTATGGCCTGCGGCCGATCGCACTGCGCAGTTTCGAGCAGAGCCTGCACGCGGTGGCACTGGTGACCGCCGGTTATTACCGCGCGGAAACAGTCGACCCCCGATGGCGCGGGGCCATGGCCTTGCTGGCCGCGACGAGCCAGGTCGCGTATCGCGACCTCGTGCACGAAGATCCATCGTTCATCGAATTTTTCCAGGCGGTGACGCCCGTGGACGTGATCGAGCGGATGCAGATCGGCTCGCGTCCGGTGACGCGGGGAAGCAGCACGGGCGTCGAAGCGCTGCGCGCTATTCCCTGGATGTTCGCCTGGTCGCAGAGCCGGCACATGCTGCCGGGCTGGTTCGGCGTGGGTGCCGGGCTCGCGGCCGTGCACGAGCAGTTCGGCCCGGAACTGCTGGGCGAGATGTACGCTCGCTGGCCGTTCGCCGCGGCGCTGGTCGACGACGTCGAAGTGATCCTGGCCAAGGCGGACCTGGGCATTGCCACGTTCTACGACCAGCTGGCCCGACCCGAGCATGAGCGCTTCGCGTCGGCCATCCGCCGCGAGTTCGAGATCGCGACGGAGCGCGTGCTCGCGGTCAAGGGCTGCGCGCGCCTGCTGGACTCCGAGCCCACGTTGCAACGCTCGATCCGGCTCCGCAATCCGTACGTGGATCCGATCCACCTGATGCAGGTGGACCTGTTGCGCCGCTGGCGGGAGTCGGGCCGGCAGGACATCGAGACGTTCGAGGCGTTGGTCACGTCGGTCAACGGCATCTCCCAGGGCCTGCAGGGATCGGGCTGACGCGGCTTTCCCCGACGCGGCGGCCGGTGCGTCCTGTTACGGTCGGTGCAGGACTCGCATCGAGCGCGGAATGGAAAAGCGGACCGAAACTCTCTGCCTCGCGGACTTCCTGGTGGGGGATCTCGACTGCCGCAACTGCGTCGTGCGGCAGGGAAAGCTGTTCTTCTCCGTGTCGAGCGAGGCCATCGTCCACGAGGCCATGGACGTGCACGATTACGAGGTGCCGGCGGGACAGACAGTCCTGCGGCAGGGCGAGGAGGCCGACGCGATCTACACGGTTCGCGAGGGCTTCCTCAAGCGCTGGCTCAACTTGCCCGATGGCGGCACGCGCATCGTGCGGCTGCTGCGCCCCGGGGATGTGCTCGGTCTCGATGCGATGGTGCAGCGGCAGTACGCGCTCAGCGCCGGCACGCTCACCGAGACGAAGCTCTGCCGACTGCCCATCGCCGCGGTGAACCGGTTGCGCGAGGTCGAGCCAAACCTTGCTTCCGCCCTGGAACGTCGCTGGCATGGGCAACTTGCCCGCACCGAGCATTTCCTCACGACCGTCGCCAGTGGCCCGTCGCGCGAGCGCGTGCTGAAGCTGCTGGGTTATCTCGCCGAGTTCGCTCGACCGCGGCCCTGTCCGCGCGTCTCCCGGCTCGACATGGCCTCGATGCTCGACATCTCCAGCGAGACGGCCGCGCGGGTGATTGCGGAACTCAAGGACGCGGGTCTGCTCCAGGAGTCGCACGACGAGCTGCGCTTTGATCCTGCGCAGATTGCCAGCGTGATGCAGTCCCACCATAAGGCGTGACCTGCCGATACGGCCTGGTTGACACGCATGCCGCAGGCCGACTGACGGCCGTCAGTCCGCCGCGAACGCCACCCGGATCGCTTCCATAGACTGCATCCAAGTGCCCAGGGAACGTCGGCAAGCCCGCTGGACTCCAGGCACCCATCGGAGCAAGTCAATGAAACGATTAGTTATTTACTCGCTGGCGGCGACTGCGGCCGCGTTCAGCGCGCAGGCGCTGCCCCAGGACATGACGACGGCGGACGTGCTCGAGTTCGCGCCTGGACCAGAGGTGATCTCCGACGGGGCATCGACCAACAAGGTCAAGATCCTCAGGACACCAGATGGCTCGCTGTTCGCGATCTACGGCGAGGCTCAGGACGTGACGATGAGCGACGGTAACTCGCTCGTCTGGGACGCCAAGGGCCAGGTCACGCGCAAACCCTACGACATCGTCATAAAGTACTCGATCGACAATGGCGTGACGTGGACGGGGCCGATCAACATCGACAACACGGCCGCATTGTCCTCGGCGAAGGGCATCCTCGTGCAGGAAGGCCCGCCGATGATCGACCCGGACTCCGGTGCCGCAGACCTCACGAACGACCCGAAGGCCGTCGTCTATCCGGGCGATTCGGACAAGCCGAACGTCTTCAACGTTGGCAACAACATCGTAGTGACCTGGAACGGCAAATACTGCCCGGCGGACGAGGCGCGCTTCCCCGGTGAAGCCCAGCGTTTCGTCGTCTACCCGGAGCTGTATGGCGTCACCGTGCCCTACAGCTGCCAGTACGTGTCGCGGCTGCTCTGGAACAGCACGACGAAGGCCTTCACCATCCAGGCCGCCTGGGGCAACAAGCCTTACAAGACGGAGCAGCTCTCGAGCGGCATGCGCGACGCCAAGCAGGACGCCAATCGCGGCAACATGTACGCGTTCGTCGCCAACTGGCAGGAAGACCCGCAGGGCCTGCGCATGGGCGAGGCCGACGGTCCGGGCGACGGCGCATCGGGCGCCATCGTCACCCACGGCACGGACATCTGGTACAGCAGGCTCGACGTGCTCAATGCGCTGGGCACGGGCGTCGATCCGGCGAAATTCATCAACAATGCCTGGACCCCGGCGGTCCGTATCACCAGGAACGTCTTCCTGAACCGTCCCCTGGAGGGCAACGACGTCGCGCTGCATCCTGCCGGCGACTATGACCACGGCCAGGTCGGTGCCTCGCGGCCGAACATCGGCCAGATCGACGACTCCGTGATCATCGCCTACGAGGAGACCAAGGGCACGGAAGGCTGGGACGACGGCAAGTATGTCCGGTACCACGCCTTCAAGTACAATGAGCCACCCCTGGGCGGCGAGCATGGCTGCATCGTCAGCGAGCCCTGGGAGAACGCGCGGCGCGTGCGCTTCCTGACGCAGTCGATTTCCCCGACCAGCAGCGTGCCGCTCGTCATGTTCTACAAGCAGGGCAATTACACGACCGGCGGGCCGTCGGACATCATGCTGCGCCGAGCGGTCGGCGGCTTCATGCCTGAGCACCTGCAGCCCTCGGTGGACGTGGCGCATTGCCGCGACAGCATCATGGACGGCCTCGATCCGATGTACACGATCGTCAACGACCAGCCCGCCATGAACTTCAGCGGTGCCCGCGCCCTGGGCGGCGTTCCCGGGACCGGGCAGATGGGCGAGTTCATCGACACCGAGTCCAACTACCTCGAGAACGCGCTGGCCCACCGCGGCATGATGCGTGGCAACCTGATGCTGATCGGCTTCAGCTGGGTGCCGGACATCTACCGGTTCCAGTACCTCAACGACCAGACGCCGTACAACTTCTACGTGCGTCGATCCGAGGATGGAGGTGCGACCTGGACCGATGCGGTCAATCTCACTCCGCGCGTGACTGCGGCGTCCGGTTACACGGTCAAGGAGCCGCGCATCGTCCCGACGCCTGCCAGTGGACCCAGCTGCGCGACGAATCCGGCCGACTGCCAGGACGGAAACGTGATCTACGTCGGTTACGGCATGCAGGAGAACGTCTACTCGCAGTCCGAGGACGCGAGCGATGTCGACATCTACATGATGGCCTCGTTCGACGGCGGCAAGAGTTTCTCGGCCGAGAAGGCGATCACCGCCGGCGACGCGCTCGGCAGTCTCGAAGACGACACGGAGGACTTCGAAACGCAGGTCAAGCTGCGTCCGGACGGTCGCGCGAGCTTTACGGTCTGGTCAGGCGCCACCGGCGGCGCTGACAATGCGCTGTTCCGTCGTGGTCTCGTCAGCGGCGACACGCAGCAGGTGCTCTCGACCGGTGGTGCAGCCACGCAGCTGACCGTCACTCCGCCTGACTCGATGACGGCGGTGCTGAAGAACGCGCAGTGGTTCCCGATCACCGAATACCCCGACCTGCCGGCCGGCTACAGCCTGCTGGAGTACGGTGTGCTCGAGTTTGACGTGACCCGCGTCGCAGCTGGCGGATCTGTCGAAGTGGTGTTGAGCTTTGCGGAAGCGCTGCCCGCCGACACCAAGTACCTGAAGTACGACGCGATCCAGATGAAGTGGATCGAGGTACCGGCGGTGGTCTCCGGCAACACGATCACCTACTCGCTGACGGATGGTGGGCTGGGTGACGAGGACGCAACGGTCAATGGCGTCATCCTTGACCCGGGTGCCGTGGTCAAGGCACTGCCGGTCAAGCCCCCGAAGCCGGTCAAGCCGCCGAAGCTGCCCAAGCTGCCGAAGTGATGACGCTCTGACGTCACCTCGGTGGAGGGAAGGGGCGCCCGCCAGGGCGCCCCTTTTCTATGCGCGTTCGGCGGGCACTCACTGGTTCTCGCCTGGCTTCAGCGCCGCGCTGGTTGCAGCTTTCCCTTGTTGACTCCGCTGTGACGCTGCACTAGCGTCCATCGGGAGCCGATGCACGCGCGGCGACCGCCGCGCCCCGAATCAAACGAGGGAGTCTCAATGGCAGCGAAGAAAAAGGCGCGTCGTACGACGCACCGCAGCAGCAAGGGCACCAAGCTCTACGCGGTTCGCGATTCCAAGGGCCGCATCAAGGATATCCAGACCTACAAGCGCGCCCACGGCGCGGACCTGCAGCGCAAGTCGAAGGCCGAGGGCCCCGCCAAGAAGGCCAAGACCAAGGCGAAGGCCAAGACCAAGGTCGCGAAGTCCAAGGTCAGGGCAAAGGCGAAGGTTGCGAAGACCAAGGTCGCCAAGGTCAAGCGCACGGTCCGCAAGACCGCGAAGAAGGCGCCGACCCGCGTGCAGAAGCAGGTCGCCGCAGTCCGCAAGGCCGTCCGCAAGGCGCCGGCCCAGGCGCGCTCCGCGATGAAGAAGGCGGTCAAGAAGATGCCGCCGAAGGCCCAGAAGGTCGTCGCGCAGGCGGAAAAGCAGGTCAGCAAGGCGGAGAAGCAGATCACGAAGACCGTGAAGGTCATGAAGAAGCAGGCTGCCGATACCGCCAAGCAGGCCGAGACGACCGTGGCAAAGGCACAGGAGACGGTCGAGAAGACCGCGACGAGCATGTTCGACCAGGCCAAGGACCTGTTCCAGAAGGCGACCGATGCCGTCGAGACAGCCGTCGAGAACGTGATGCCGGGGCCCGCGAAGTAACGCGCCGCCCGGTGCCGCCGCCTCGGTCAGGCGGCGGGATCGCGAGGCCCCGGCACGCCGTGCCCGGGGCCTTCGCTTTTCTGGCGGACGGTGCGATCGCGGGCCATCGTCACGCACGAGTCGCGCCGCCGCAGGTGCGCCGGAAATTCACTCGCCGGTATGCATCCCTCGCCCGGTGCGGTTGCGTAGCCGGGATCCCAGGGCATCACGACGCGGACCGAGTCCGGGCAGACCTCGATGCGCGGCATCACCGGAGGGGTCGACCGGCCGTGCTCGGCGATCAGCATGGCCTCGAGTCCGCCGTGCCGCGCGTGGCTCTCGGCGAGATCCTCGAGCGTAAGCAAGGTCGGCGCAACGACCCGGATCTCGCCGCGCTCGATGGCCGCGTGCGCCAGGGCGGGTTTGACCCACGCATGCTCGGTCAGCTCGGACAGGTCCGCGCTCACGGCCTGGTCCGGCGGCACCGGGATCGCGAAGAAGCGGGTGTCGTAGCGCTTCGGCTCGATCGACGGCGTGATCCAGTGCGACCAGTAGCAGAGCGGGCCGATGTCGACGTACAAGTCCTCCGCTTCCAGCAGCGCGATGAACCGGCCGGCGTCCCGCTCGATCTCTCCGCGCAGCGGCTGCAGTGCCGCCACCCGGTCCGGCGAGCAGGGCCGTCCCGCGCGGTCTCGCGCCAGCAGCACGCCGGCCTCCTCGAAGGTTTCCCGGCAGGCGGCGACGTGCAGTGCAATCGCGTCGTCGTCGGGGAGACGCTCGCCGTGCAGCGAATGGAGCTGCCCGCAACACGAAGACAGCGCCTCAGGCGAAATGCGCGCGCGGGCGGCGGCGGAGGCATCCGCCGCGTCGATGCGTCCGCCGGGAAAAACCCACATGTCGGCCATGAAGGCGAGCCCGGCGCCGCGGCGCATCATCAGCACCTCGAGTTCGCCGTCGAACTCGCGCAGCAGCAGTACGGTTGCTGCGGCGCGCATCAGGCGAGCTTGACCAGCTGCTTGCCGAAATTGCGGCCCGCCAGCAGTCCGATGAATGCCTCGGGCGCCGCGGCCAAGCCATCCGCGATGGTTTCGCGGTACTTGATCCGGCCCGTCGCGACGCCCTGGCCGAGTTCCGCCAATGCCTGCGGCCAGACGTCCATGTGCTCGCTGACGATGAACCCCTGCGCCTTCAGCCGCATCACGAGCAGCATGCGCACGTTGTGAATTGCGATGTCCTGTCCGCCGTAGCCTGCGATCAGGCCGCAAAGCGCGATGCGCCCGAACGGATTCATGCACGCGAGCGCGGCGTCGAGGCAGACCCCGCCAACGTTCTCGAACAGCCCGTCGACACCCTGCGGCGCGACCTCGCGCAGCGCACGGACCATCGACTTCACATCGGTGAACTGCCGGTGGTCGAGACACGCATCGACCCCAAGTTCCGACACCACGTACTCACATTTGTCCGGCCCCCCTGCGATGCCGATGGTGCGGCAACCGGCCTGCTTCGCAAGCTGGCCCACGACGCTGCCGACGGCGCCGCTGGCCGCTGAAACCAGCACCGTCTCGCCGGGCTTCGGCTCGCAGATGCGATTGAGCCCGTACCACGCCGTGACGCCCGGCATGCCGACCGGGCCGAGGTAGGCCGACATCGGCACGGCCCGCGTGTCGACTTTCATCAGCTGCCGGCCGTCCGCGACGCCGTACTCCTGCCAGCCGAGCAGACCGACGACCGTGTCACCGGCGGCCAGACCAGCGTGGTTCGAGATTTCGACGACGCCGACCGTTCCGCCGATCATGGTTTCGCCGATCTTCTGCGGCTCGGCGTACGACTTCGATTCCTCCATGCGCCCGCGCATGTATGGGTCGAGCGACAGGTAATGATTGCGCACCAGCACCTCGCCCGGCCCGGCTTGCGGCATCGGCACCTGTTCCAGCCGGAAGTTCTCCGGCGTGACCGCGCCCTCCGGGCGGCAGGCGAGGACGATGCGCTGGTATGTGGCGGTCACTGGATTCTCCAAAGCGAAAATGTCCTGGCGGAATGTCACGCGCGCCACTGCCGGGCCCGCACGTTCCGGAGCTGCCAGGGCTGCGCGGGATCGATCTCCTCGTCGAAGAGTTCCCCGCGGCCCTGCAGCGGCGTCCAGTCGGTGAAGGCGCCGACGAGCCGGCCGAGATACGGACTCGCGACGGCGAGGCATTCCTCGAAGTCGAGGTCGTCTGACTCGAGGACGCCGCGCCGCGGATGTCGAATCGCAGAGACTACGGCGGCGAGGGCGCCGGCCGCAACTTGCAGCGTCGTCGCATTGGCGTGCGGCACGTGCCGGCGCGCCTCCTCGATCGACAGCTGCGAGCCGAACCAGTAGGCATTGCGGGCGTGGCCGGCGAGCAGCACGCCGAGTTCGTCCATGCCGGTGACGATTTCGGTCGTGAGCACGCGCCGCGTCGGCTGCATCTGCCAGCCGCGCCCCTCGAGCTCGAGCGCCGAGAGCATCGCATCATCACAGGGTTGGTAGACGAACAGCACCGTCGGCCGGTACGCGAAGGACCGGCCATCGCGCACGGACAGTTGATCCGCGATCGAGAACACCTCGTCGTGGGTCATCAGCAGGCCCTGGAAGCCGCCAAGCGACGGCAGCCAGCTGCGCGCGAATGTGGCACCGCCCGGACGGCGCAGGTAGATCGATCCGGAGCCGCGGCGGTGGAACAGGGCGCCGCGCGGTTTCTGCGGCTCGCTGGTACCGAGCGAGAGCTCGGCGGGCTGCATCAGCTCGTCGACGAAGCCGTCGATCGACCACGTGTTGACGAACTCGTTGGGGCGCTTGGGCCGCTCCGCGGCCTGCGTGTCACGCTCAGACACCTGGATCAGCGTGACGCCCGCGTCGCGCGCCAGCGCCGCCCATTGCGGCTGGCTCGCCGGACGGTCGGGCTCGCGGCCCAATGCGCCGGCCAGGTCGAGCAATGCGCGCTTGACGAAATGCGAGACCAGGCCCGGATTGGCGCCGTGGTCCACGACCGCCGTGGGCGCGGCGGGTCCGAGCCTGCGACCCAGCTTGAGCATCCGTTCCCTTGTCTGGAAATTCGTGCGCTCGCGCACCGAGAGCATCGGATTGTCGAATACGCCGGGCCAGGGCTCGATCGAGGTGTCCACGTACAGCACCCCGTGTTCGGCGCACCACTCGACGAGATCGACGCTCGAGACGTCGACGGACAGGTTGAGCAGCAGGTCGCCCGCCGCGAGATGACGGCGCATTTCGCGCTGGTAGCTGCCGGGCTTCACGTGGCAATGGATGAACTGCGCGCCCTGCGCCGTTGCGATACCGCGGCCGCGCTCGTCGGCCGACAGCACGGTGAAGCCGCCCGCCGCGTCGACGTGCCGCGGCAGCAGCGGCAGCGCCGCCTGGCCGATACTGCCGCACCCGAGCATCACGAGCTTGCCGTCGAGGCGGACGGATTCGAGTCGGCACGTCGCGCCGGTGTCCTGCTGCTGCATACTGCGCCGTCCTGTCGCAGGGAATCTACGTACCGTATCAGCCGCGCCCAGCTGGGAGAACCCCGTGGCGGCTATCATGCGGCACACCCGCACGAAGCCACGGCACCATCCATGGACCTCACGCTGATCCTGCTTCTCATCGGCCTGAACGCGATCTTCGCGCTCTCGGAAATGGCGGTCGTCGCCTCGCGCGGCGCGAGGCTGCAGCAGCTCGAGGACGAGGCGCGGCCGGGCGCCGCTGCGGCCGTAGCGCTGCGCAAGGATCCGGCGCGTTTTCTTTCGTCGATCCAGATCGGCATCACGGCGGTTGGGGTGCTGGCCGGCGCCGTCGGCGAGACGGTGCTGGCCGAGCCATTGGCGGAGCGGCTCGCTGCGTTTCCGCTCCTCGCGCCCCACGCAGTAGGATTGGCGTTCACGGTGACCGTGGTGCTGATCACCTACCTGTCGGTCGTGCTCGGCGAGCTCGTGCCGAAACGCCTGGCGCTGTTCGGGCCCGAGCGCGTCGCGATGCTGGTCGCAGTGCCGATGACCTGGTTGGCGCGAATCGCCGCGCCGCTGGTGTGGATCCTGTCGCGATCGAGCGACCTGGTGCTCGCATTGGTGCCGCGCCGCGCGCACCATGAGCCGCCGGTGACCGACGAGGAAATCACCGTGCTGATGGAGCAGGGCGCGGCCGCCGGCGTGTTCCACGAGAGCGAACAGACCTACGTGTCGAACGTGCTGCGCCTCGACGAACGGCGGGTCACCAGCATCATGACGCCGCGGCAGCAGTTCTACACCGTGGATCTTGACGACCTGGCGGAGACCGTGCGCGCACGGGTGGCCGGCGCGCCGCATACGCGCATCGTCGTCTGCCGCGGCGGCACCGACAACGTGCTCGGCATCGTCGAGGTCACCGAACTGCTCGCGGACGTGCTCGGCGGCCGGCCGCTCGACGTCGCCTCGAGGGTGCACGAGCCGCTGCGCGTGCCGGAAACTGCGACGACGACCTCGTTGATCGAGACGTTCCGCGAGGCGGGACGCCAGATCGCGCTCGTCATGGACGAGTACGGCGAGGTGCAGGGGCTCGTCACCGATTCGGATTTCCTCGGTGCGATCATTGGGGACATCGGCACCGAGGGAACGCCCGTTCCGCCGGGTATCCAGGCACGGGATGAGAATTCGTGGCTCGTCGAAGGCGGACTGCCGATCGAGAATCTGCAGGACGCGCTCGAACTGGGGCCGTTGCCGGGACAGGAGGAACACCAGTTCACGACCGTAGCGGGCTTCGTGCTGCACCAGCTCGGGCGCATACCGCAGGCCGCGGATCACTTCGACTGGGACGACCTGCGCTTCGAGGTCGTGGACATGGACGGGCGGCGCGTCGACAAGGTGCTGGTCAGTCGGCGCCCGGAGTGAGGACTTGACCCGATTGAACGGGCGAATCGCCGGTCGCGACGCGCGGGCCGCGCTGCGCCAAGGCGTATGACGGTGGGTCGACCTTCAGCGCGACTTATGTGTGTAGCCGCATGCCCGGGTGCAATCCTGGGAGCACTGATCGTCGGGGCTAGCTTCAGTGGCATCGAGGGACCGTCGACCGACGGCGTGTTCTATGGCGCCCAGCTGCTGAACAACCTCGAGGCGACTGCACCGATCAACGTGCTGGACCATTGGTCGACCGAGGGGTCGCAAGGCATTCCGCCGACCGGCAACTTCGTCGACTGCCTGGGTAACTCGATCACCCTTTATTCGCAGGCGCTAGTCACGGGCATCTTCGTTTACAGGCCGACCTCGGCGCGTCGGCATATTTGACATCTGCCGGGTTCCGGTGCGAGTCGCATTGCTGAAGTGCCTTGAATCCCCTCGCGTTTCGCCGTGCGGCACGGGACTTGCTTACATAAAGCCAGAACCCAGATGACGTGAGTTGGACCTTGGGAAGGGTGCGTCACCTGGAAGCCGTAGAGGCTCCATGTCCATGGCCCCGCGGCACAACGCAGGCTCCTGACGGGCGGTTTCCGAGTCTGGAACGCGCCGTGGGCTGCACGGGTCGCTTGATTCAGCGAGGGGAACATCAAATGCGCATTTATCTCAGCAGCAAGCCCGCCGGCGTGCTGGCGGCGGCGATCCTGGCGTTCACCAGTGTCGGCGCGAATGCCGTTCCGTTCTACTGGACCGACTGGACGGGCACCGACCTCGATACGGGGGCGGGGTTCCGAGCGCAGGGCACGATTACCACGTCGACCTCCACGGTCACCGTGACGTACGCGAATCCCCAGGGGATCGGTTTTTACCAGCCTAGCGGCGGAACAGATTACTACGTCAACGGTAGCACCGCGTCGGGGACGATTTCCCCGTACGTCAGTGCGCTGGTCGACAATCGTCCGACAGGCACGGACATCATTGCGCTGTCGCGTGCCGGAACGCAGACACTGCAGTTCTCCGAGGCGATCGCCAACCCTGTGTTTGCGTTCGTCAGCCTCAACGGCAATGGTTATGCGTTCGACCAGGACTTCGAGATCCTGAGCATCGGCGGCACCGATGGCCACGCTTGCGGTTATTGGGGTTGTGGCGGCGCCGTCAAGACGGTCGTGGACATCGGCGGCGGTGTCATCGAATACCGGCTCATCGCGAGCAACGTGGGCGGCAGCGAACCGCACGGCACGCTCCGCTTTACCGGCGCGTTCGATACCGTAACTTGGAGAAGCCTGACCAACGAATTCTGGAATGGCTTTACGGTTGGCGTGCAGGGCACGGCGGTCGAGATCCCGCCTTGCGAAATCGACCCGAGCCTGCCGGAATGCGGTCCCAACCAGGTTCCAGAGCCCGGCTCGTTGATGTTGCTTGGTCTCGGCCTTCTGGGACTGGGAGTCTCGCGACACCGCAAGTCGCTCTGAGCACACGCATCAGGCAACACACAGCCCGGCCCAGTGCCGGGCTGTCCGCTTCGTTGGGTGCGAAGCACCGCCTACGCCATTGCGGCGAGGGACGGCGGTTGGAGCGGGGGAGGTCGAAGTGGTCGGGATGAGAGGATTTGAACCTCCGACTCCTACGTCCCGAACGTAGTGCTCTACCAGGCTGAGCTACATCCCGTCGCCGAATTTCCCGGCGCCCGGATCAGTACGAACGACCGACCGCGAACTCCGCGAGCGCCTGAAGCGCCTGTCTGTGTGCCGACTCGGGTAGCCGGCCCAGGGCCTCGATTGCGAGATCCTTCTCCCGCTGCGCGAGCCGAGCAGTGTACTCAAGGCCTCCCGCCGATTCAATTGCGCGTGTGATTCCTTCCAGGTCATCGAGCCCGCCGCGCTCGACGGCGACCCGCATCCGGGCCGTGTCCTCGAGCGAGGAATGGGCCATCGCGTAGATCAGGGGCAGCGTCGGTTTGCCCTCGGCCAAGTCGTCGCCGAGGTTCTTGCCGAGTTCCCCGCGATCAGCCCGGTAGTCGAGCGCGTCGTCCACCAGCTGGAAAGCGGTCCCGAGGTGGCGGCCATAGCGGATCATCGCCTCCTCGACGGCCGGCGGGGCCCCGGCCAGGATCGCCGCCATCTGCGCGCCAGCCTCGAACAGCTTGGCGGTCTTGCGGTAGATGACCTCGAGGTAGCTCTCCTCGGAGGTGTCCGGGTCGTGGGCATTCATCAGCTGCAGCACTTCGCCCATGGCGATCGTGTTGGTCGCGTCGGCCATCACGCCCTGGATGCGCATGTCGCCCAGGTCCACCATCATCTGGAACGCCCGCGAATACAGGTAGTCGCCCACCAGCACGCTGGCCTGGCTGCCGAACACCTGGTTGGCTGTGTCGCGGCCGCGGCGCAGGTCGGAGCCGTCCACGACGTCGTCGTGCAGCAACGTGGCGGTGTGGATGAACTCGATGATCGCGGCGGCATCGACGTGCTGGTCGCCCGCGTAGCCGCAGGCCCGCGCCGCCAGCAGCACGCTCAGGGGCCGCAGCCGCTTGCCGCCGGCGCCGATGATGTACTGCGAGACCTGGTTGACCAGCACGACGTCGCTCGCCAGGCGGGCGACGATGAGCCGGTCGAGGCTGCGCAGCTCGTCCGCCACAGGCTCCCTGATCTTGTCGAGTTGCATTCCGGCCGCGGATCCGTGAAAAAAGACGCCGCATGGTACCCGGCGGGCCCGGGCGAGGGAATGGCGGATTGGCGCTAAGCGCTTGATTCGGACGGCCTGGCCCCGTAAACTTCCGCGTCTTTCTGCCGGGGCATGCCCCTGGCCCCTGTGGAGTTCCAAGGATATGTACGCGGTCATTGCGACGGGCGGCAAGCAGTATCGTGTCGCCGAAGGCGACGTGGTGCGTCTCGAGAAGTTGACGGCCGAGGCGGGCGCCTCCGTCGAGTTCGACAAGGTCCTGGTCGTCGGCCAGGGCGCGGACATCAGGATCGGCAAGCCCTATGTCGAGGGCAGCAAGGTGACCGGCACGGTGCAGACGCACGGCAAGACCCGCAAGGTGCCGATCGTCAAGTTCCGCCGCCGCAAGCACTACATGCGGCAGGGCACGCACCGCCAGCAGTACACTGAAGTCAAGATCACGGGGATCTCGGGCTGAGCCCGGGCCCCGGTAAAGGAGTCCAGCCATGGCACATAAAAAGGCAGGCGGCAGCACCAAGAACGGCCGCGATTCGGAAAGCAAGCGACTCGGACTGAAGAAGTTCGGCGGTCAGCGCGTGGCCGCGGGCAACATTCTGGTCCGCCAGCGCGGCACCGTGTATCGCGCGGGCGACAACGTCGGCGTCGGCACGGACCACACGCTGTTCGCGCTTACCGACGGCACCGTCAAGTTTCGCCGCAAGGGCGAGGCCCAGCGGATGCACGTGTTCGTCGAGCCCGTGACGAACTGATCCGGCGCGCAGACCGAGCATCGCCAAGGCCCCGGCACCCCCGGGGCCTTTGCTTTTCCGGGCCTCTTAATCTTCACTATCCCCCATCCCCTATCCGCGATCCCCTGGTGCCATGAAGTTCGTCGACGAAGCCACGATCAAGGTCCAGGCCGGCAACGGCGGGCGTGGCATGGTCAGTTTCCGTCGCGAGAAGTTCATCCCGTTCGGTGGACCGGACGGTGGCGACGGCGGCACCGGCGGCAGCGTCTTCCTGGTGGCGCGCCAGGGGCTCAATACGCTGGCGGACTTCCGCTACCAGCGCACGTTCAAGGGCGACAACGGCCAGCCCGGCGGCAGCGCCGATTGCAGTGGTCGCGGTGGTGAGGATCTCGAGATCGTGGTCCCGATCGGCACCGTGGTCTACGACACCGAGACCGACGAAACGCTCGGCGACCTGACCCACGACGGCGAACGCATCCTCGTCGCCAAGGGTGGCCGCGGCGGCCTCGGCAACCAGCATTTCAAGAGCAGCACGAACCGCTCGCCGCGCAAGGCCACGACCGGCTATCCCGGCGAAAAGCGCGAACTGCGGCTCGAGCTCAAGCTGATTGCCGACGTCGGGCTGCTCGGCCTGCCGAATGCCGGAAAGTCCACGCTGATCAGCGCGGTGTCGGCCGCGCGACCGCGCATCGCCGACTACCCGTTCACGACGCTGCACCCGAACCTGGGCGTCGTCTACGTGGGCGAGCAGCAGAGCTTTGTGATGGCCGACATCCCGGGCCTGATCGAGGGCGCGGCCGACGGCGCCGGCCTCGGCATTCGCTTCCTGAAGCACCTGCAGCGCACGCGGGTGCTGCTGCACCTGGTCGACATCGCGCCCCCGGACCCGGACGCGGATCCGGTCAAGGACGCGCGGGCGATCGCCGCCGAGTTGAAGAAGTTCAGCCCGGGGCTCGCGACACGCGAGCGCTGGCTGGTATTGAACAAGAT
>Ga0209391_10000407_pt1 | contig 19905 bp, 18 predicted proteins | sample PPLLak3March2015_FD_187246 | JGI IMG/M metagenome (GOLD analysis project Ga0209391, IMG submission 187246) | Freshwater sediment microbial communities from Prairie Pothole Lake near Jamestown, North Dakota, USA - PPLs Lake P7 Core (1) Depth... | ecosystem: Environmental > Aquatic > Freshwater >...
GACGGCGAACCGGCGCGCTCCTTCGACAACATGGTGGTGGACGCCGACGGCAACATCATCATCCAGGAGGATCCGGGCAACTCGAGCTACATCGCCAAGACCTGGAAGATCGACCCGACGAAGTCGCTGGGTCAGGGCGGATTCGCCGTGCAGATCTTCGAGTCCGACCGCGAGCGCTTCCTTCCGGGCGCGCCCGCCTTCCTGACGCAGGACGAGGAGAACTCGGGCGTCATCGAGGTCACGGATATCGTCCGGAACGCCAACTGGTACGAAGCCGGTCGCCGCTACTACCTCGGCAACATGCAGGCGCACTACAGCATCCCGGGCGAGCTCGTGCAGGGCGGCCAGGTGTACCTGATGGCGTCGCCGAAGGCGGCCATGCCCGCGGCGAAGCCGGGCAAGGGGCCACGCAAGGGTAAGTAATCCCTTCCATCCCCGCAGCGGACGCGGGACGGGGGCGGTCGTTTCGACCGCCCCTGTTTCATTTACGGCAGCGGGTGGCGCTGCGGGGCGACGCCCTCGATGGGTCCCACCGTGGCACCCGCGCCCACGTACAGATCGACTTCGCGCTCGAAGCGCAGCGGGCCCGTGACTTCGGCACCCGACTCGATGGTGATGCGCGGCAGCCGGTCGGACTTGCGCCACGCTCCGCCGCTCGGCTTCTCGACCAGGATCCCGCCATCCACGCGCGAACCGGCGCCCACGAACACGTCGCCGTTCACGGTCTCGATGCCGCCGCGCACCGTCGCGCTTTCGAGCCTGAGCGCGCCGTTCACGTTCTCGAGGCGACCGTCCACGCGCGCACCGCGCATCAGCGTCAGCTTGCCGTTGACCGTGCCTGCGTCGCCACTCACCAATACGTCCTCGGCGAGCGTGACCGCCCCGTTCACCGTCTCCACCGACTTCGCGGCGGCCCGCGGCTCGAGGCGGATCGAGCCATTGACGGTCTCCACGTCGCGGACCCGGGCGTCGCTGCCGATCGTGATCGAGCCGTTCACGGTCTCGACGTCGCCGGCCTCCCGGCCCGCCTCCACGTCGATGCTGCTGTTGACCTTGCTGATGTCTGCGGCGGCGCCAAGCGCCACGGCTGAGAACGCGAGCAGCAGGGTAGCGAGGTAGCGAGTCATGGGACGTCTCCGGACGACGAGTGCATCTGTGGCTTCGATGCACCGGGGCGCCAAAGGGTTGCAAGCGCCCCCCGCCCGCCGATGCGCTAGGCTCTGCGGGTGCCCGGCATCGGGCAAGCACCGAGAAGGACCCGCCATGAAGACACGCGCCGCCGTTGCCTACCGGGCCGGGGAGCCCCTCGTGATCGAGACCGTGGACCTCGACGGCCCGAAAGCCGGCGAGGTGCTGGTCGAGATCCGCGCGAGCGGCGTGTGCCACACCGACGAGTTCACCCGCTCGGGCGCCGATCCGGAGGGGCTGTTCCCGGTCATCTTCGGCCACGAAGGCGCGGGCGTGGTGGTAGACCTGGGGCCGGGCGCGACCTCGCTGAAGAAGGGCGACCACGTCATCCCCCTCTACACACCGGAATGCCGGCAGTGCAAGTCGTGCCTTTCGCACAAGACCAACCTGTGCACGGCGATCCGTGCCACGCAGGGCCAGGGCGTGATGCCGGACGGCACCAGCCGCTTCTCGGTCGGCGGCGAGAAGGTCCACCACTACATGGGCTGCTCGACGTTCTCCAACTACACCGTGCTGCCCGAGATCGCGCTCGCGAAGATCCGCGAGGACGCGCCCTTCGAGAAGGTCTGCTACATCGGCTGCGGCGTGACGACCGGCATCGGCGCCGTGATCAACACGGCGAAGGTCGAGCCCGGCGCCAACGTCGTGGTGTTCGGCCTCGGCGGCATCGGTCTCAACGTGATCCAGGGCGCGCGCATGGCGGGCGCCGACAGGATCGTGGGCGTGGACATCAACCCGGGACGCAAGGCGCTCGCGGAGCGCTTCGGCATGACGCACTTCGTGAACCCGAAGGAGGTCGAGGGCGACCTCGTGCCCTACCTCGTCGCGCTCACCGACGGCGGCGCGGACTACAGCTTCGAGTGCGTCGGCAACGTGGACCTGATGCGCCAGGCGCTCGAGTGCTGCCACCGCGGCTGGGGCGTGTCGGTGATCATCGGCGTCGCCGGCGCGGGCCAGGAGATCCGGACGCGACCGTTCCAGCTCGTGACGGGCCGCGTCTGGAAGGGCTCGGCCTTCGGCGGCGCGCGCGGTCGCACCGACGTGCCGAAGATCGTCGACTGGTACATGAACGGCAAGATCAACATCGACGACCTGATCACGCACGTGATGCCGGTCGGCGACATCAACCGCGCGTTCGACCTGATGCACTCGGGCGAGTCGATCCGCAGCGTGGTGACGTTCTGAGAACCATCGCCACCCGGACGGCGAGACGTCCGGCGTCGCAGAGGACACACCGATGGAAGATGGCGCTCTCGGAATCGACCTGATCAAGCTGCTCGTGTTCCCGGTGGTCGGCTTCGTGGCGGGCTTCGCGGCGCAGTGGCTCCTGCAGGCGCGCAGGTCGCGCGACGAACTGCTGCGTGCGCTCGCGACTGAGCGAGCCGCGGCACTGCGCAACCTGTGGGCGATCACCACTCTGCCGCGCGAGATCACCTCGCTCGCGCTGAGCGCCGCGGTGGAAGAGCCCGCGCGCCAGCGCCTGAACGCGGCAATCGTGGACTGGTACACGACGGGTGGCGGCGCGCTGTACCTGTCCTGGCACGCGACCCAGCGCGTGTTCGACCTGCTCGACGGCCTGCGCTCGGAGGAGACTCGCCGCACCGCGCTGGAGGGACTCGTGTCGGCACTGCGGACGCGCCTGAAGTACGACAGCGGCATCTATGCGCGCCCGGAGATCCGGCGGCCACTGCGCCGGCCCCGGCCGTCACCATGGGAGTGAGAACGAGGCTGGCCGCTGCGACGCTCGCGCTCTGGGCCGGCGCCGCGGCCGCCCAGGCTGCGGCACCCGCCGAGGGCACGGGACCGGCCGACGCCTATTCGCCGACCACGATCGTCGCGGTGCGCGATGCCGGCGTGCGCGACATGCGCGGCACGTTTCGCGCCGCCGTCTGCGCGCGCTTGCCGGCCGGCGGGCCGCCGTGCGACGAGGTCCTGCTGAAGCTCGCATCCGAGCCTCCGGCCACGCCGTTGCCACGTGCAGGCGACCTCGCCGGCCGCTATCGGATCGCCTTCGTGCCGGGCCTGTTCAACGAGTGCTTCGAGGACCTCGCTCGCCCTTTCTCGGACGTGCAGGAAGACCTGGAGGCAGGCGGGTTCACGGTGGACTATTTCGCGGTCGCGGGCCGCGGCTCGGTCGCTCAGAACGCCGCGCGGCTCGCGGTACATTTCGTCGGCCTGCCGGACGATGATCGCCCGCTGATCGTGTTCGCCTACTCGAAGGGCCTCGTGGATCTGCTCGACTTCATGGTGCGCTACCCGGACCTTGCACGCCCGATCGCCGCGGTGGTCTCGGTCGCCGGCGCCTCGAACGGCAGCCCGCTCGCCGACCGCATGCACGCGATCTACCGCAGCCTCGGCGCGCAATTCCCGCTGCCGGGCTGCGCACGAGGCACGGGCGAGGAGATCCTGGACCTGCGCCCCGAGACGCGCATCGCGTGGTGGCAGGACCACGGCGAGTCGGTGACCGTACCGATCTTCACGTTGGTCGCGGCGCCGCAGCCCGACCGCGTCTCGCCGGCCACGCGCGCGACCTACAACGAACTCGCGAAGATCGATCCGCGCAACGACGGCAAGCTGCTGTGGCACGACCAGATCCCGCCCCGCAGCCACCTGCTCGGCTATGTGAACGCCGACCACTGGTCGATCGCGGTGCCCGTCCTGAAGGAGGCCCCGAAGGCCGCGTTCCTGTTCCGCGACACGGCGCCGCGAACGGCACTGGCGGAGGCCGCAATCGAGGTCGTGGCAGCGACGCTCGCTGCGCGCCCGAAGGAGTAGCATCCCCGGAGCGTGTCCTCCGGGGGTGACGAGACCATGCCGACGACGATCCGCCTGGGGCTGCAGGACAGGATGTTCCTGCTCGCGGACTCACGCGAGACACCGATGCACGTCGGCGGACTGCAGGTCTTCAGGATCCCGCCTCGGACGCCGACCCACTTCGTCGCCCGGCTCTACGACGAGATGCGCGGGTATCCGGTCTCGGTGCCACCGCTCAACTTCCGGCTGGCGGGCGGCCTCACCGGCAAAGTCCTGCCGAGCTGGGAAGTTGCCGACGACGTGGACCTCGACTACCACTTCCGCCACTCGGCGCTGCCGCGCCCGGGCGGCGAACGCGAGCTCGGCGAGCTCGTCTCGCGCCTGCACTCGAACCACATGGACTTGTCGCGGCCGCTGTGGGAGTACCACCTCATCTCGGGGCTCGCCGGCAGGCGCTTCGCCATCTACACCAAGCTGCACCACGCGATGTTCGACGGCGCGGCCGGCATGCGCCTGATGAACTTCTCGACCGACCCGGCGACGAGCTTCGGTCCGCCGTTCTGGGCGGACGGGTCGCGGCGTCGCGAGGAACCGGACGCCCGTCCGAGCCCGTTGCTCGAGTGGCTGCCGGCCCTGGTCGAGGACGAGGTCAAGTCACTGCCGAGTCTCGTGCGCGGCCTGGCTGCGACGGCCGGGGCGGCGATCGGCGTCGGCGCGCCGCCCGACCTCACCTCGATCGCCGAGGCGCCGCGCATGCTCTTCAACGTGCGCGTCGGCGCGCAGCGCCGCGTCGCGACCTATGCCGTGCGTCTCGCCCGCCTCCGGGCCGTGGGCAAGGTCACGGGCGCCACCGTCAACGAAGTGCTGCTCGCCGTCTGCAGCGGCGCGCTGCGGCGCTACCTGCTGGAACGCGACGCCCTGCCCGGGGATTCGCTGATCTCGGCGGTACCGATGGCGCTGCACCACGAGCAAGGCGCTGCAGCGGGCAACGCGGTGACCTGTCTCAACGCGCGGCTCGGCACCGACATCGAGGACGTGCGCCAGCGCTTCGACACCATCTGCCGCACGAGCGCCGCCGGCAAGGCGCAGCTGCGCGGCATGACCCGCACGGCCGCCATGCACTTCGCCACGCTGCTCAGCGTGCCGCTGCTCGTCTCGTGGCTGCCGGGCATGGACCGGCTGATCGGCCCGCAGTCCAACCTGCTCATCTCGAACGTGCCCGGCCCGCGCGAGCGGCTGTACTTCCACGGCGCCGGGATGATGGCGCACTACCCCGTCTCGCAGGTGGGCCACGGGATGGCGCTCAACATCACCGTGATCAGCTACGCGGGCGGGCTGTACTTCGGGTTCGTCGCCTGTCCGGACGCGGTGCCGAGCGTGCAGCGGCTCGCGGTCCACATGGAGGCGGCGATGCAGGAACTCGAAGCGACGTTTCGGGACGCCCCTCGCAAGCGACAGGCAGGGAAGACGCGCGGTGCGCGCAAGCCGTCGACCCGCGATCACGCAACGAGGACCCGGCGCGCAGCTGGGGCGACGCGTCGGCCGCGCTGACGGGCGGGGCTGCAGCACCACGGACGCATATGACCGAGCCGTTGAGCAATGCAGGCCGGGCCGGGTCGGCGCCGCGCTGGATGCGACGCGCAGGCTGGGCGGTCTCGATCGCGTACGTCGGTTATCTCATCCTCGGGAACCTGCTGCTGAATCTTCCGGTCGGCCGGCAATTGGCGAACCTGCAGCCCCACAAGTTCGTCGCCGGCTGGAGCAGCGCCTGGACGCTGTATCCCGGCCACGCCCGCGTCAACAACCTGCGCATCGCCGGCCACATCCGTCGCACGGTTTGGTCCGTACAGGCGGACGCGGCGAGCGGCCGACTCGCCCTGCTGCCGCTGCTGGCGAAGGAACTGCGCATTCTCAACGCGAAGGCGAGCGGCGTGACGGGCGGCACGAGCCTCATCGACGTACAGCGCCTGCCACCCGAGCCGCGGCCGGGCGGCTGGACGGTGAGACTCGACCACGCGGTCGCCGAGGGTGTCCGTCACGCCTACTTCGAGGACCTCGTGCTGGTGGGTAACGGTCATGCCGAGATCCGCTTCATGAAGGTCTTGCGCGGCGGTCCGATGGAAGTGCTGCCGTCCCGGGCGACGTTCCTAAATGGCGTCGTATGGCGGGCTGGCGCCGCGCTGGCGCGGGACGCCACGATCGAGACCCGCTTCTCGGTGGACCGTCATGTGCGTGCCGAGGCGCCCGGGATCCTCAAGCTGGCCAAGATCGACCTGGAGATCGAGATCGAGGCGACGCCCGCCGGCGTGTCGATCGAGACGCCGGCCGGCGGAAAGCCCGAAGTGCGAATCGTCGAGGGCCCCGGGGCGCTGGACGTACGCCTCCACTGGTTGCGCGGCTCGCTCGCACCCGGCGGCACGCTGCGGCTGACGGTGCCCGTGCAGGACGATCTCGAGGGCCGGGTCGCGACCACGCTCGCGAACCTCGCTCTAGACGTCGCCGATGACGAGTTGCGGCTCACCGGCATGCTTGCGCCTTCGGGCAACGCCGCCGTGCGGGCGGACGCCGACCTCCGCATCCGCGGCAGAGAGATTCCCGTGCCTGACATCGCACTACTGGTGCCGCGCACCTCCGGCCATGTCACGGGGCAGTGGCGATTCGCGTCGCTCGCCTGGCTCGGGGCGTTCGTGCCGGGATCGCGACTCATGTCGTTCGACGGCGCCGGGAGCGTGATCGCCGACCTGAATCTCAAGGACGGCCAGGTCGCGCCGGGCAGCGTCCTCAGGGTGCCGCGCGTCGCCGCAACCGCCCACGCGCTCGGCAACCGTTTCGAGGGCGACGCGCGGGCCGAGATCCGGTTCCAGGTGGCCGGGGCCGGAAAGCTGCGACCGCACCTCGACCTCGCCATGGACCGCTTCGAGATCGCCCCCGAGGACGCGCCGGGCCGGCCGTATGTGAATGGAAGCAACCTCGAGGTCCAGGCGGACGCGGAGGGTGAACTCGACGAGCTCAGCGACCGGTTCCACGCGCGACTCAGGTTCACCGACGCCGAGGTTCCGGACCTGCGCGCGTACAACCGCTACCTGCCGAGGACCCGCGTGCAGTTCGAGGGCGGCACGGGCCGGCTGAGCGGAGACCTCTACTTCGACGCCGCGGGCGACGTCGGCCGCGGCACGATCAAGGTCGCCGGTCGAGGCGTCCGGCTCGGCGTCGCGGGCCTGACGCTGCAGGGCGACCTCGCAGTGGACACGAAACTGCGTCGCGCGGACCTGAAGCAGCGTGCTTTCACCGTGGATGGCAGTCGGATTTCGCTGAAGGGCGTCCGGGTCTCGGATGCCGAGGGCCTGATCGCCAGCGACTGGTGGGCCGACGCGGATCTCGACGACGCGCGCCTCGACTGGGACAAGCCCATGTCCCTCGACAGCCGGTTGCAGGCGCACATGAAGGACGTGAGCGTACTGATCGGCCTCTACGGACGGCGCAAGGACTTCCCCGCATGGGTCGGCAAGGTGGTAGACGCCGGCGAGGCGACCGCGCAGGGAAGGATGCAGTGGAGGGGCGACACGCTGCTGCTCGCGCCCTTCGAGGTCAGCAACGAACGCTTCGACGTCGACGCCCGATTGCGGCTGCACCAGAAGAGGCTCGACGGCGACCTGTTCGCCCGCTGGGGCGTGTTGAGCCTGGGCGTCGGGCTCGAGGACGGGGAGAAGCAGTATCACCTCGTGGGCGCACGCAAGTGGTTCGACGGGCGGCCGGTCCCTGTTCTGCCCTGACGGGCGCACGTAGGATGCTCCGTCGTCAGCATCAGGCCGCGAGCGACCCGGGTAGCCGCAGATGAAGATCCTCTCCGAACACGCCTGCCACGGCGGCACGCAGCGCTTCCTCGCCCATGACTCGCGCGAGTGCGCGACCGAGATGCGATTCGCAGTGTATGAGCCGCCGCAGGCGCGGCACGGCCGCGTGCCGGTGCTCTACTACCTCGCGGGGCTCACCTGCACAGAGGAGACCTTCATGATCAAGGCGGGCGCGCAGCGGCTCGCCGCCGAGCTCGGGCTCCTGCTCGTTGCACCCGACACCAGCCCGCGGCAGCCGCGACTGCCGGGCGACGATGCGAGCTGGGATTTCGGACTCGGCGCGGGCTTCTACGTGGACGCAATCGAGGCGCCGTGGTCGGCGAATTACCGGATGTATTCCTACGTAACTCGCGAACTGCCGGAGCTCGTCGCCGCCGACTTCCCGGCGGACACCGCGCGCAGCGGCATCTTCGGTCACTCGATGGGCGGGCACGGCGCGCTCGTCTGCGCGCTGCGCAACCCCGCGCAGTACCTCTCACTGTCGGCCTTCGCGCCGATCGCGGCGCCGATGCAGTGCCCGTGGGGCCGCAAGGCGTTCACCGGTTACCTCGGCGTCGACGAGTCCGGCTGGCTCGACTACGACGCGAGCGTGTTGGTCGCGCAAAGGCCGTTCCACTCGCCGATCCTCGTGGACCAGGGAACGGCCGACAAATTCCTCGCCGAGCAACTGAACCCCGAAGTATTCGCGGACGCCTGCCGGCGCTCGGGCCAGCCCTTTGAGCTACGCATGCACGCGGGCTACGACCACGGCTACTGGTTCATCCAGACCTTCATGGAGGATCACATGCGGTGGCATGCGCGGCAGCTCGGGCATTCAAGCGGGCCGTGATTCGGCACCCGGGTCGACCACGCTCGCGCCAACCGCGGGCTCGCCGCCGCCGAGCGCGCACCCTCGAGACGCCTCGCCTGCGTCCCGCTCCTGTCAGCCTGCCGAGCACTGCAGCAGCACCGTCCGCTCGAGCCCCGCATAGCGGTGGCGCAGCGCCGCGCGGTAAGTGGGGTCGGCCATCATCGTGAGGAAATGCCGCCGCGACGGGTAGCGCACCACCAGCACCTCGTCCCAGTCGGTCTCGGGCTGCCCTGCGGCGCCGATGAACACCTGCTGCACGGGCCCCTGGAACACGACCTTGGCCTGGCTCACGGCCCCGACGGTTTCGGTGAAGGCGGTCTTATACCGGCCGTAGGCCTCGCTACCCGTGCACGGCGCCTCGTCGCCGTCCTCGTACCGCGCCTGTGCCCGGAACTTGAGCAGGTTGACCATGGTGATGGGTCGGTCGTCCGGCACGTCTCGGAGCGCGCGCACCTGGTCGGCCGTGGGATCGATGCTGCGATCGACGAACATGGCATTCACTCCGGTTGAACAACCAACGTGCCTTCCCGCGACGTCATCTGCCTGAACAGCTCCGAGAGCCGCCGCGTCACCGCCCCTGGCCGGCCGTCGCCGATCACGCGCCCGTCCACGCGCGTCACCGGGGCGAGCTCGCCCATCGTGCCCGAGCAGAACATCTCGTCGGCGCGGTAAGCCTCGGTGAGCGAGAGGTCGCGCTCCTCGCAGGGAAGGCCGTGAGTCGTGCAGAGCTCGAGCACCGCGCCGCGGGTGATGCCCTCGGGACAGGCGACGAGACGCGGCGTGAGCACGCGGCCGCCGTCCACGATGAACACATGCGTCGCATTCGTCTCGGCGATGAAGCCGCGCGTGTCGAGCATCAGCGCGTCGTCGGCACCCGCGACGTTCGCCTCGATCTTGGCGAGGATCGACTGGATCAGGTTGTTGTGGTGGATCTTCGGGTCGAGGCAGTCGGGCGGGAAGCGCCGCACGCTGCTGGTGACGAGCGCGAGTCCGTCGCTGCCGTACACGGGCGGCTTGTGCTCGGCGAGCACGATCAGCGTCGGGCCCGACTGGTTGAGGCGCGGATCCATCCCTGAGGTCACCTTCACGCCGCGCGTGAGGGTGAGGCGGATGTGCACGCCGTCGGTCATCTGGTTCGCCTCGAGCATCCGGCGGATCTCGGTGACGATCTGCTCGCGCGACGGGATGTCCGTGAACGCCAGCGCCTTCGCCGAACCCACCAGCCGTTCGAGATGTTGCTCGAGACGGAAGATGCGGCCGGAATACAGTCGCAAGCCCTCCCACACCGCATCGCCGCCCTGTACGGACGAGTCGAACGGGCTCACGCCCGCCTCCGCTCGGTGCACGAGCCGGCCGTTGATGTTGACGATCAGGTCGCGGTTGCGCGGATCGAATTTCTGCAGCACGCGGGGCTCCCGTGAGGATTCGGTTCAGGCGCGCAGCCGGTGGCGGCGCAACTTCTCGTACAGCGGCCGGCAGCGGGCCTCGAGTTCCGCGAGTCGGCCGTCGAGGCGCGGGGCGTCTGCGGCCTCCGCAGGCTCGAAGCCGGTCGAGCGCTCGACCCGCTCGTACCAGTGCTTCGCCCAGATGCCGTCGCTCGCACGCGGACCGGGCGGCCACGACAGCATGCGCGGCGTGAACGGGACGTCCAGGGCGGCGCACAGCGCGCGCAGGATTGCCTCGGGCGCGGCGAGCAGGTCGGCTGCATCCACCACGGGCGGCACGACGCCCGTCCGACCCAGGACGTCGTCGAAGATCTCGACCTGTTGTGGCAGGCCGGTGGCCTCGAGATCGAAGCGGCCGAGCTTCTCCTCGAGCGAGGCAAGCATCGGCGCGGGGTCGCGGATCAGGAAGGCGTGCGTCATGGACGCGAGCCACTCGCGTCCCATGTGCGGCAGCAGGTGATGCGACATCTGCTTCTGGTAGAGGATCCCGACGTCAGACGGCAACGGCGCCAGCAACGACTCGACCACGCGCCGCCAGTCGGTCTCGTGGTGCGCGAGGATCTCGTCCCGGCCCGGGTGGTCGAGGCCCGTGACCTCGAGGTAATGGGCGTAAAAGGGCTCGTCCACCACCCGCGTGTCGGTGCGGTTCTCCCACGAGCGCATGAACGCCGTCGAGACGTTCCGCGGTCCCGACCACATCGCCAGGCGCATCACTTCGCGGGCTTGCGGAACCTGAACACGAACTGGTCCGTCTTGCCGCGGATCGCCGGGTTGAAGACGTTGATGGTGTGGTCATCGGCCGGGTGCGCGAGCGCGTCGCTGGCACTCTCGAGCTCGAAGCCGGCCCGCTCGAAGTCGCGCTTCACCACCGCAGGGTCGATGCGATGCAGCTTGTCCACGACCTCGGAAGCCTCGCCGCCCGGCGCGGCCACGTGGTCCTGCACCAGGATTACGCCGCCCGGTTTCAGCGCGGCGTAAAGTTTGGCGAGCAGTAGCGACGGGTCGGTCGGCGGCCAGGAGCCGTCCGCCGGACGCCAGTACAGGTCGTGGTACGACATGACGAAGACTGCGGCGTCGAGGCTGGCCGGCTCGAGCTCGAGCTGCTCGAGCGTGCTCGTGACCTGCCGCACGTTCGGCAGGCGGCTCCCCGCGTAGCGCGCGGCGATGCCCTTCTCCGCGAACTTCGCGTACGGCGGATTGTTGTAGGCGATCACCTCGCCTTCGCTGCCCACGATGCGCGCCAGCAGCTCGGTGTAGTAGCCGCCTGCGGAAAACGCGTCCAGCACCCGCATGCCCGGCACGACACCGAGGAAGCCGAGGATCTCGGCCGGCTTGCGCGTCGCGTCCTGCTCGCGGTCGGCGGCGGGGCGCCCGGGGTCGGCAATCGCGGTTGCGATCGACATGTGTGGCGCAGGCGTGTCCGTCGCAACCGCCTCGGAATGGGCTTGCGGCATCGGCCAGCCCAGCATCAGCGCTAATGCAGTCCCCAGCATCATCGTGCGATTCATGGCTGTCTCCTTCGAGCGTTGTGACGATCGCTCTCATCGGCGCTGCGCGGTCGCGACCTAGACTACCTCATCGCAAGGCGAGCGAGCGCCGTGCCGGCCGCACGCCCCGCCGTCAGGCGAGCGCGCGATAGGCCATGCGCAGGGCGACGATCATCAGGAACACTCCGAAGGCGGCCGACAGGCGCCGCCGGTCGAGCGAGTGCGCGAGGCGGGCGCCGAGCGGGGCCACGAGCCACGCCACGGGTGCGACCACGAGGAACCCGACGAGGCTCACGTAGCCCACGGTCCAGGGAGGCATCGCGTGGCCCGCGGTGCCCGCCGCAAGGTAACCGAGCGTGGCCGGCACGCTGATCCACAGCCCGAGCAGCGCCGCCGTGCCGACTGCCTTGTGCACCGCCTCGCCGCAGAGCGTCATCGCCGGCACGGTCAGGGTGCCGCCCCCGATGCCCATCATTGCGGAGACGGCGCCGATGGACGCGGGGATGAGCGCGCCGCCAACGCCGCCCGGCAGCGAGCGACGCAGCACGAGTTGGTCGAGAGGCAGCAGCATTTTGAGCGCGGCGAGGAACGCGACGACTCCGAACACGCCGGCCAGCACCCGGGCGTCCACGCGCGAGGCCAGCAGCGCCCCGACCAGCGCGCCCGCGACGATCGGCAGCGACCAGCGGCGGATCACCTCGCCGTCGACCGCGCCCCGCCGCGCGTGGGATCGCGACGAGGAGATCGAGGTCGGCACGATGGTCGCCATCGAGGTGGCGACCGCCACGTGCAGTGCCACCGTCGGATCGACGCCCGCGAGCGTGAGGGCCATGTCGAGCGCCGGAACGATGACGATGCCCCCGCCGACCCCGAGCAGTCCCGCGAGCAGCCCGGCCACGGCACCGGCGCCGAGCAGCGCGACCAGCATGGGCAGCCATTGGATCGCCGCTTCGTTCACGAACAGGCCCCGCCCTCGCCATCGTGGAAAACCGTGGAAGTCTAGCGGCATTGGGCTCACCCCGCCTCCGACCGCAACCTTGCGGGTATAGTCCGCGGACAACGAGCGGCTGGCCGCGTGCGCCGGCGCGGGGGCATCCATGAGCGAAACCAGCGGTGGCGAAGTCCTGGCGCGCATGCTCCAGGCAGAAGGCGTCGAGAAGGTCTTCGGGATCATCGACGGCACGTACTTCGGCTTCTACTCGAGCCTGCACAGGCTCGGCATCGAGATCGTGACGCCGCGGCACGAGACCTGCGCCGCGCACATGGCCGGCGCCTACGCGCGCCTGACCGGCAAGCTCGGCGTATGCATGGCCTCGAACGGGCCGGGCGTGGCAAACCTGCTGCCCGGCCTCGCGGTCGAGAACGCCGAGGGCAACCGCGTGCTCGCCATCACAAGCTGCCGCCGGCCGCAGATTGTGTACCCGGACCGCGGGGGCACCTATCAGTCGTTCGACCAGGTCGGCGCCATCTCGCACCTCGCAAAGTGGAGCCACGCGGTCGTCTCCTTCGACCGCGTCGCCGAGCTCGGCCGCACGGCGCTGCGCTATTGCTGGGACGGCCGCCCGGGCGTGGTGCACCTCGACGTGCCCGAGACGATCATGAACGGCAAGGTGAAGGCCGAGGTGTCGCCCTGGCAGCCGCACCAGTACCGGCGCGTGGACCGCATGGTCCCGGCGCCCGAGCAGGTCGAGCGTGCCGCCGCGATGCTCGCCGCTGCGGAGCTGCCGATGATCCACGCGGGCAGCGGCATCATCCACGCCGACGCCTACGACGAGCTGCGCCGGGTCGCCGAACTGCTGCACGCACCAGTCACCACGAGCTGGGCCGGGCGCGGCGTGCTCCCCGAGACGTCCGAGCTCGCGATTCCCATGCCGTTCATCCCGATCAACCACGAGGTGCGCAACGACGCCGACCTCGTGCTCACCGTGGGTTCGCGGCTCGGCGAGACCGACTGGTGGGGCAAGGCGCCGTACTGGCGCCACCCGTCCGAGCAGCAAATGATCCAGGTGGACATCGACGCGCACATCCTCGGCGCGAACAAGCCGGCTGCGCTCACCGTGCAGGCCGACGCGAAGCTGTTCCTCGCGGCGCTGGCGGCCCGGCTCGAGGGCCGCACCGCCGGGATGAATCTCGACGCTCGGCGGCGCAAGGTCGCGAAGTACCGCGAGAAGATCGTCGCCGAGCGCGCCAAGCTCGACGAGAAGCTCGACGACCTCGCGGTGCCGATGAACCCGGCCCACGTCGCGCACGTGTGCCAGCAGGTCTTCCCCGAGGGCACGGTGCTCGTTGCCGACGGCGGCAACGCCGCCGTGTGGACCATGATGTTCCACCAGGCTCGCGTGCCGAACACGATCCTCTCCACCTTCAAGTTCGGCATGCTGGGCGCCGGCGTGGCGCAGGCGACCGGCGCCGCGGTCGCGCGGCCGGGCACGCCCGTCTGCTGCATCATCGGCGACGGCGCGATGGGCTTCCACCCGCAGGAAGTCGAAACCGCCGTGCGCAACGGCCTCAAGGTCGTGTACCTCGTGCTCTGCGACAAGCAGTGGGGCATGGTGAAGATGAACCAGCAGTTCGCGCTCAAGCCCATCAAGACCTTGATCAGGAAGTCGCTCGGCCCCGACGAGACCATCAAGGCGGACCTCGGCGAGATCCGCTTCGACGAGCTGGCCCGCGCCATGGGCGCGCACGGCGAGCGCGTGGCCGATCCGCGCGGGCTCAAGGCCGCCATCGAGCGCTCGCTCGCGAGCGGCGGCCCGGCGGTCATCCACGTGGACGTGGACCCGGTGAAGCACATGTGGGCGCCCGGCCTGATGCACTTCAAGGACATGCACCAGGAGCCCAAGGGGAAATGATCGAGATCGACGCGGTCCGGCTGAACTTCAGCCCGGAATCGCTCGTCGCGCTCAACTTCATCCTCGCCTTCGTCATGTTCGGCGTTGCGCTGGACATGAAGCCGGCGGACTTCAAGGGCATCACGGCCGCGCCGCGCGCGGTGCTGATCGGCATGGTTGCCCAGTTCCTGCTGCTGCCCGCGGCCGCCTGGGCGCTCACGATGGTGCTCAGGCCGCAGCCGAGCATCGCGCTCGGCCTGATCCTGGTCGCGTGCTGCCCGGGCGGGAACATCTCGAACTTCCTCACCCACTTCGCCCGTGGCAACACCGCGCTCTCGGTCACCATGACCGCGTTCTCGACCGTGGGCGCGCTGTTCTTCACGCCGTTCAACACGTCGCTGTGGGGTTCGCTCAATCCCGCCACGGCCGCGATCCTGCGCGAGATCGCCATCGACCCGGTGGAGATGTTCGTCGCCGTCGCCATCCTGCTCGTGGTGCCGGCCCTGCTCGGGATGGGCGTGGCGCACCGCTACCCGCGTTTCGCGGCCCGGGCCCGCAGGCCGTTCCGGATCCTGTCGCTCGGCGTGTTTGCGCTGTTCGTGACGCTGGCGCTGGGCGCCAACTGGGATTATTTCCTGCAGTACACGCACCGGGTGCTGATCGCGGTGTTCCTGCTGAACGCCCTCGGTCTGGCGCTCGGCTATGCCGCGGCCGGCGCGGCGCAGCTGTCGCAGGCGGACCGACGTGCCGTGTCCATCGAGGTCGGCATCCAGAACTCGGGTCTCGGACTGATCCTGATCTTCAACTTCTTCGGCGGCCTGGGCGGCATGGCGATCACGGCGGCGTGGTGGGGCATCTGGCACCTCCTCGCGGGTCTGTCGCTCGCGAGCTGGTGGCGCCGGCGTCCGCCCGCCGTCGCGGAGGCCGTACCATGACCCACCGCGTGCTCGTCACCGGCGCCGCCGGTTATCTCGGCGGACGTCTCGTCGAGTCGCTCGCGGCGCGCACGCGCACCAGCGGCGATCCGGGCTGCATCGTGGCGAGCGACGTACGGGACGTCACGACCGATCGCCGCCTGCCGGGCGTCGAGTACGTCGTGCACGACGTGCGGGAGCCGGGACTCGCCCCGCAACTCGAGCGACACGCCATCGACACCGTCGTGCACCTCGCGGCGATCGTCACGCCCGGCCCGAAGTCGAATCGCGAGCTCGAGTATGCCGTGGACGTGCTCGGCACCCGCAACGTGCTCGAGGCCTGCGTCGCGGCCGGCGTGCGGCGCATCGTCGTCACCTCGAGCGGTGCCGCTTACGGCTACCACGCCGACAACCCGGCCTGGCTCACCGAGGACGACCCGGTGCGCGGCAACGAGGAGTTCGCCTACTCGCACCACAAGCGCCTCGTCGAGGAAATGCTCGGCGAACACCGGAGGACACACCCGGAAATCGAGCAGGTGGTGTTCCGCGTCGGCACGATCCTGGGCGAGACGACGCGCAACCAGATCACGGCGTTGTTCGAGCGGCCGCGACTGCTCGCGATCCGCGGCGCGGCGAGCCCCTTCGTCTTCATCCACGACCGCGACGTCGTGGGCGCGATCGAGCACGCGATCTTCGGCGGGCCAGCGGGCATCTACAACGTGGCCGGCGACGGCGCGCTCGGCATCCGGGAGATTGCCGCGCGGCTCGGCAAGGGCTGCATCACCCTTCCGCCGTCGTTGCTGCGGACCGTGCTCGCCGTGCTGCACCCGCTCGGGCTGTCGCAGTACGGGCCGGAGCAGGTGAACTTCCTGCGCTACCGGCCGGTGCTCGACAACCGCCGCCTCAAGGAAGTGTTCGGCTACGTGCCGCGACTCAGCTCGGTGGAGGTCTTCGATCTCTACCGCAAGTCGCACGGACTCGGGTCTCCCTGACCATGGCACGACCGACGTTCCAGGGCCGGGTCGTGCTGGTCACCGGAGCCGCAGGCGGCCTCGGCCGAGCGGTCGCGTTCGCCTTCGCCGCGGCCGGCGCCCGCATCGTTGCCCTCGACCGCGACGCGGACGGCCTCGAGAGCCTGCGCACGCAACTGGAGCGCGACGGCGGGAACTGCCTCGCCCTGCCCTGCGACGTCACCGACGCCACGGCCTGCGAGCACGCCATCGCCGCAGGCGTCGAGCGGTTCGGTGCGCTCGACGTGCTGGTGAACAACGCGGGCCTGAGCCACCGCAGCGCCTTCGCGCGCACCGATCTCGCCGTGATTCGCCGGGTGATGGAGGTCAACTTCTTCGGTGGGGTCAACTGCACGAAGGCCGCGCTGCCGCAGCTCGTGGCCGCGCGCGGCCTCGTGATCGCCGTCTCCAGCGTGGCGGGCTACACGCCGCTCCTCGCCCGCACGGGCTACGCGGCCAGCAAGCACGCCCTGCACGGCTTCTTCGAGAGCCTGCGCACCGAGCTCGTGCCCGCGGGCGTGGCCGTGATGATGGTCTGCCCGTCGTTCATCGCGACTCGCATCGACCGCAACGCGCTCGGTGGGGACGGTGAGCCCGTGCGCCACGCGCAGGTGACGGTGGGACGCCCGCTGACCGCGGAGGCGGCGGCCGAGCGCATCGTCGCGGCGGCCGCGCGACGACCGCGGATACTGTTCATTGGCCGCACCGCCCGCCAGGCGTGGTGGCTGAGCCGGGTCGCGCCGGGCCTCTACGAGCGCATCATGTCGCGGCGCCTGCGGGCCGAGATGCGGGAGCCTTGAGGCCCCCGCGGCCGTGCGCGACCGGCACGGCCCGAGGTATCCTTGGATAGCCGAACAACAGCGCTGCACCGGGGAGTCCACGATGAAGGTTCACGTCAAGCACGCCCTCAAGACCGATGTCGCCTCGGCGCTCAAGCTCTGCACCGACCAGAAGCACCAGGAGACGGTGTACGCCCAGCTCGGCGGCAGCGACGTGAAGATCAAGCGCGAGGGCCGCTCGCCCAACGTGGCCTTGCGGATCTCGCGCAAGGAAGTGGCGAACCCGCCCGCAGCCATCCGCAAGCTCGTCCCGGCCACCACCGAGGTGAGCCACACCGAAGACTGGTCGGCCGACGGCGACGGCTATGCCGCCGACATCGACATCGACATCAAGGGCGTGCCCGTGAAGATCGTCGGCACCAAGACCCTGCAGCCCGAGAAGGGCGGCTGCAGCGTCGAGTGGAAGTTCGACGTGACGAGCGGCATCCCGCTGCTCGGCGGCATCATCGCCTCGTTCGCCGGGGGCGAGATCGAGAAGAAGCTCGAGGCCGAGTTCAAGGTCCTGAAGTCGCTCGCCTGATCGCCCGCAGGACCGATTGCTGCGGCGCAGCTAGCCATTTGCGAGATGGCGCCTAGGTTCCGGCGGGGTAGGATCGTGGCATGCCTCGATTGTCCACCGTAGACCAGGCGTTCTTCCTGCTCGAGACCGTCGAACGGCCGATGAACATCGGCGCCCTGTTCGTGCTCGTCCCGCCCAAGGGTGGGCGCGGAGGCTTCGCCGACCGACTCCTGCGCACGATGCTCAAGCGGCCGGTCGGCCCGCCCTTCAGCTACCGCCTGAAGCCGGGCCCGCTGCCGGGCCTGCTCGGACTCGACGACGACCCGCACATGGATCCGGCGCCGCAGGTGCATCGCCACCGCCTGCCGCCCGGCGCCGACCTGCAGACACTCTTCGAGCTCCTGTGCCGGATCCACGTCGTGCCGCTGCGGCGCGACGCGCCCTTGTGGGAGATGCACGTGTTCACCGGCCTGCCGGGCGGTCGCGTGGCGCTGCACTTCAAGACGCACCACGGCCTGATCGACGGGATCGGCTTCATCAAGGCCCTCGACACCATGGTCTCGCCCTCGGCGCCCGCGTCGGCGCGCCGGCCGCGGGCGATCTGGGAGGGGCTGCGCCACGTGCCGCCGCCGGCCGCTCCTGCGGTGCAGGGCCTCGAGGGCTTGCTGCACTCCGCCAACGACGTGCGGCGCACGGCGAGCGACCTGCTGCGACTCGTCTGGCACCAGGGACTGCGCGACCTCGGCCTCGGCCGTGGCCTCGCCACGCCGTTCGTCACGACGCCGAACGTGCTCAAGGCGGAGCCGAGCCCGAACCGCGTACTCGCCCATTGCGTGATGTCGCTGCCGCAGGTACGTGCGATCGCCCGGGCAGGCAATGCGAAGGTCAACGACGTCCTGCTCACGCTGGTCGACATGGCGATGCACCGCTACCTCGACGAGCGCGGCACGATCCCCAGTCGGCCGCTGGTCGCGGACATGCCCGTGGCACTCGAGGACCACGGCGGGGCCGGCAACCGCATCACCATCCTGCAGGTGCCCATGGGCCGGCCGGGCGTGGGACCCGCACAGCGGCTCGCCGACGTCATGCAGGAGACCGCGCAGGTCAAGCAGGAGATGCGCACGCTGGCCGGCAGCGCGCTCACGCTCTACTCGATCGTGCAGCACTCGCTCGCGAGCACCATCGAGTCGCTCGGCCTCGGCGAGCTGCCGATGCTCGCCAACGCCGTGATCTCGAACCCGGCCGGATTCGAGCAGCGCATGTACTTCAACGGCGCCGAGGTCGAGCTCGCGCTGCCGATCTCGGTGGTGGCGCACCACCAGGTGCTCAACATCACCATCACGACCTACGTGGACCAGCTGCACGTCACCTTCATCGCCCTCAGGGAGGCGATCCCGGACCTGCGTCGGCTGGCGGAGTACACGGCGGCCGCCGTCCTCGAGCTCGAGGCCGACCTCGCCCGCGGACCGCGACTCAAGGCGAAGGTACGGCCGCGCAAGCCTTCCGCTCGGCAGGCGAAACCGAAGCCGAAGCGTTCCAGGACGCCGGCCGCCCGGCGTTCGCCGCGACGCGCGCCCGTGCGCTAACCTCCGTCGGGAATCCCGGACGGAGGCCAGTCGACCCGTGGGGCACGGTCGAGACATCGCACACCAGCTCGCCATCGCCTCGCGCCTCGCGGCGCGCGGACTGCGTCGTCGGCTTTCGCGCGTCGACGCCGAGCCCGCGACCGACGCCGAGTTCTGCGCGACTCTCGAGCCCTGGCTGGCCGCACTGCCGCGGGGACTCGTTGCGGGCCACGCGTTCCACTGCCTGCCGGCGAACCGTCCGCCCTGGCACGACACCGGGATGGATCTCGAGCCCGGCGAGCCGATCACGCTGCTGGCGGACGGCCGCGTGCACCTGTCGCGCGCACTCGACCTGTGGGTCGGACCGGCCTTCCAGCTCTGGTGCCGGGTGGGCGAGCGTGGTCCGGTGTTCCGCGGCACCCGCGCCACACACACGTTCGTGGCGCGCGAGGGCGGACGGCTCTGGCTCGCGAGCTATTTCCCCGGTGAATGGGCGGATCCGAGCGGCCGACTCGGCACGCCGGCCAGCGAATACGCGAAGGTCACGGGCGGAATGTCGGTGCTGGTGCTGCGCTGGCCGCGCGGCACCGACGTGCCGGACCTGTTTCGCAGCTTCGCGCGCGACCTGCGCGTACCGGGCCTCGTGCTGGCCGAGGCGGAGCGTTTCGA
>Ga0209391_10000408_pt1 | contig 19889 bp, 14 predicted proteins | sample PPLLak3March2015_FD_187246 | JGI IMG/M metagenome (GOLD analysis project Ga0209391, IMG submission 187246) | Freshwater sediment microbial communities from Prairie Pothole Lake near Jamestown, North Dakota, USA - PPLs Lake P7 Core (1) Depth... | ecosystem: Environmental > Aquatic > Freshwater >...
GGCTCTGGATCTCGTAGTACAGGTCGGGGTTCTCGCCGGCCACCCGCGCGGCGACGTCGAGCTGCGCGTCGAAGGTCGTGCTCGACATCCGCGCGAGCCGCGGCGCAGCCTCGCCGCTGCCGGCCAATGCGGTGAAGAAGGCGATGTTGAGGGCGTGCGACAGGCCGAGCACGTAGGCGATCAGCCGGTCGTGCTCATCGAGTCCCATGACGACGAGGTCGGCCATGGTCGAGGCGAACAGGCCGCGTGCCTCCTCGAGCGCGGCGGCATCGCCGAGGTCCACGAAGATCACGTGCCGGCCCGACAGCAGCTCGGTGTCGGGGCCGAACATCGGATGCACCGAAGTGACGCGTACGCCTGCATCGCGCAGCGCGGCGAGCCCGGCGCGCAGCGGCGTCTTGAGCGAACCGACGTCGAACACCACGCCGCGCGGTCGCCGCGCAGCCAGTGTCTCGAGGACCGTTCCGGCCACCTTCAGCGGCGTGGCCACGACGATGAAGTCCTCCTCGAGCGCGTCCTCGCGCCAGTCGGCCCGCCACTCGTAGCCCGGCAGCTCGCCGGCCGGATCGGCGATCACGATGCGGAATCCCTGCGAGGCGAGGAAATCCGCCATCCAGCGACCCATCTTGCCGTGCCCGCCGATGACGAGCGCGCTGCGCCCGGAGCCGCGACCCTGCGCGGACACGCGTGCCTGCTCCTGCGTCGTGAGCGAGCCACGGATGAGGGAGCGTAGCAGCGCCTCCGCCAGCGCCGGCGACACGCCGAGGGCCGCGGCGTCGCGACGCGCCTTGAGCAGCACCTCCCGCTCGCGGCGGAAGTCGCGCGTGGACTGCCCGGTGGAGCGCTTCACCGCGGCGATCTCCGCGCCGATAGACTGGCGCTCCGCGACGATCTCGAGCAGCTGCCGGTCGAGCACGTCGAGGCGCGCACGCAGTTCTTCCAGGGTTCTCATCGGCTGCTGGCTGACGACGGGGACCGTCTTTCTACCGGCCGGGGGTGCGGGCCGCAAGCACGGCGCCGGCGTGTCGCCCCCACTCCTGCGGCATAATCCGCCGTCCCGCCGTCCCGCCGACCCAAGGGCCCCGTTGATGCTCAGCAAAGGCTTCCTGCCCGGCACCCTGCCCGACGACCCGATGCCACTGTTCGCGGAGTGGTTCGACGGCGCGCGCGCCGCGAAGGCGCAACCTAACCCCGACTCGATGGCGCTCGCCACCGCGACCACGGATGGCCAGGCCTCGGTGCGCATCGTGCTCTGCAAGAAGCTGGTGATCGACCCGGGCTACGCGGTGTTCTTCACGAACTACGACAGCCGCAAGGGTGCCGAGCTCGCGGCCAACCCGCGCGTCGGCGCCGTCTTCCACTGGGATGCCCACGGACGCCAGGTGCGGCTCGAGGGTCGCGTGGTCCTCTCACCGGCCGACGAGAGCGACGAGTACTTCGCGAGCCGCGCGCTCGACAGCCGCATCGGCGCCTGGGCCAGCCTGCAGAGCCAGCCGCTCGATTCGCGCAAGACGCTGCTCAAGCGCGTCGCTCAGGAAGCGGCGCGCTTCGGCACCCACGTGCCGCGGCCGCCGCACTGGGGCGGCTACCGGCTGTGGCCCGAGAGCGTGGAACTGTGGATCGAAGGACCCTTCCGCGTCCACGATCGGGCCCGCTGGACGCGCAGGCTCGAGCCGGCGGGCGCTGCGTTCGCTGCGGGCCCCTGGACTGCGACCCGACTGTTCCCGTGAACGCGTGGCCGAGCGCACTTTCTTCGGCACGATCCGCATCGCACTGCTGCTCGCGGTGCTCGCGTTCGTCGCGCTCGGCGCCTGGCTCGACCGCCGCCGCAGCACCGACTGGGATGCGCCGCTGCGGGTGACCGTCTATCCGATCGCCGTCGGCGAAGGTGACGAGCTGCGCGATCACGTCGCGGCGCTCGCGGCCGAGGACTTCGACGACCTCGAGGCGTTCTTCGCGAACGAGGCCGGCGAGCACGGGCTCGCGCTCGAGGAGCCGTTGCGCGTGCGCGTGTCGGGTGCCGCGGCGTCGCCGCCGCCGCTCCCCGACGACGACGCCGGCGTCCTCGGCATCGCCGCGTGGAGCCTGCGCCTGCGCTACTGGGCCTGGCGCGTCGCGATGGACGACCCGTTGCCGACGCCCGACGTGCAGGTGTTCGCCCTGTACCACCCCGCCGACGGCACCACGGCCGCGCCCGATTCACTCGGCCTCCGCAAGGGCCTGGTCGCGATCGCCCAGCTCTACGCGGATCGCGACGCACACGGCAGCAACCAGGTGGTGATCGCGCACGAGCTGCTGCACACGCTCGGCGCCACGGACAAGTACGATCGCGCGACCGGGCAGCCGCTGGTCCCGGAGGGACTCGGCGACCCGGAGCAGTCGCCGCGCTTTCCGCAGCGCCGCGGCGAGATCATGGCCGGACGCATCGCCACCGGCGCGGCGAGCGCGGTGATCCCGGAGTCGCTCGAGGCGATGCGGGTCGGCACCGAGACGGCGCGTGAGATCGGGTGGCAGCGATGAACGGAGCCGGCGACGGGCTTCTCGAGTGCCGCGGCCTCGCCGTGCGCGTGCCCGGGCGCGAGTTGCTGCGCGGCCTCGAAATCGTGGTCCGCCCGGGCACGATGCTCGCCGTGCTGGGCCGCAACGGCGCTGGCAAGAGCTCGCTGCTGCAGGTCCTGGGCGGGCTCGCGGCGCCAGCCTCCGGCGGGGTATGCCTCGACGGGATCGCTTTGGCCGACTGGCCACGCCGCGCGCTCGCACGGCGGCTCGGGCTGCTGCCGCAGGCGGTCGAGGACCCGTTCCCGGGCTCCGCGCTGCAGACGGCGCTGGTCGGTCGTCATCCGCACCTGGATTTCTGGCAATGGGAAGGCGATACGGATCGCGCCGTCGCGCTCGACTGCCTGGCCGCGATGGACCTCGCCGGCCTCGAGGCACGCGACGTCGCCACGCTCTCGGGCGGCGAGCGTCGGCGCCTCGCGATCGCGGCAGTGCTGGCGCAGGACCCGCGGGTGTTCCTGCTCGACGAGCCCATCCAGCAGCTCGATCCCCAGCACCAGCTCGGCGTGCTGCGGCGGTTCCGCGGGCTGGCCGACGCCGGGCGCAGCGTTGTGCTGAGCCTGCACGACGCCGGCCTTGCGGCGCGCTTCGCCGACGAGGCGCTGATGCTCTACGGCGACGGCCGCTGGCTGCACGGTCCGGTCGACGCGGTGCTCGACGCCAGGACGGTCGGCGGGCTCTACGGAATCGACGTCAGGGAGCTGCGCTGGAACGAGGGCCGCACCTTCGTGCCTGCCTGAGCGCTGCGGTGCATGGTCGGCCTGGCCCTGCTGCGAGGCCCGCGTTGCCAGACGTGTCGCCCGCGCCCGGACTCGCGGCGATAATCGGTCACCGCGCCCGCCTCGTGCCGCGCACCCCGGTGAATGCCCGATGAACGATCGAGTCCTGCAGAGTGCCGCGGCCCCGCTGGTGGACGAGCTCCGGCGGGTCCTCGGGCCCGGGCGAGTGCTGGTGTCGGACGACGACTGCCGCTTCTACTCGCAGGACATCGCGGGTCCGCGGGCCCATGTGGCCGCCTGCGTCGTGCAGCCCGACTCCGTCGAGCTGCTCGCCGCCGGCGTGGCCGCCGCGGCCGCGGCCGGATGTGCGATCGTGCCGCGCGGCGGCGGGTCCTCGTACACCGGCGGCTACGCGCCGCCGCGTGACGATAGCGTGATCCTCGACACGCGCGGGCTCGACCGCGTGACGGAGGTCAACACCGCCGACATGTACGTCACCGTCGAGGCGGGCTGCACGTGGCAGTCGCTGCTCGCGGCGCTCGAGCCGCACGGCGTGCGTACGCCGTTCTGGGGCCCGCTGTCGGGCGGCACCGCGACCGTCGGCGGCAGCCTGTCCCAGAACGCCATCCTGTGGGGCTCGGCCCGCTACGGCGTTTCGGCCGAGACCGTGCTCGGCCTCGACGTCGTGCTCGCCGACGGCTCGCTGCTGCGTACCGGAGCGGCGGCCGTCGCGACGGCGCGGCCCTTTTTCCGTTACTACGGGCCCGATCTCACCGGGCTGTTCCTCGGCGACGCCGGCGCTCTCGGTGTCAAGGCGCGGGCCACGCTCAGGCTGATCCGCCGCCCGGCGCGGGTCGAGACCGCGTCCTTCGGCTTCGCGACCCACGAGCAGTTGGCCGGCGCGATGGCCGACGTCGCCCGCGAGGGCCTCGTCTCGGAGTGCTTCGCCATGGACCCGGTGCTCAAGGCGCAGCGCATGAAGCGCGCGGGCCTCGCGCAGGACCTCAAGGCGGTGAAGGGCGTGATCGCCTCGGCGGGCGGCCTCGCCGCGGGGCTCAAGGAGGCGGCGAAGGTCGCCCTCGCCGGGCGCGGCTTCCTCGACGAGGCCCCCTATTCCATGCACGTCGGCGCCGAGGGACGCACCGAGGCGACCGTGGCGGAATCCCTGCACGAAGTGCGGCGCATCGTCGCGATGCATGGTGGCAAGGAGGTCGAGAACACCGTGCCGAAGGTGCTGCGCGGCACTCCGTTCGTGCCCATGACGAGCGCCATCGGGCCGTCGGGCGAACGCTGGCTGCCGGTGCACGCGCTGGTGCCGCTGTCGGACGCGGCCGCGGCCTGGAGCGCGGTCCGCACGCTGTTCGACGCACGCCGCGCGGACCTCGAGCGCCTCGGCGTCGAGATCGGCGTGCTGACCGCGATCGTGGGCGCGAACGCCTTCGTGCTCGAGCCGGTGTTCTACTGGCCGGCGCCGCGCACGGCCTACTACCAGCGCGTGCTCGACGAGGCGACGCTCGCGAAGTTCGTGGATTTTCAGCCCAACCCGGAGGCCGAGGCGCTGGTGTTCGAGTTGCGCGGCGCGCTCACCCGGCTGTTCCTCGAGCGCGGCGCGACGCACCTGCAGATCGGCCGTACGTATCGCTATCGCGAGGGACTGCGACCCGAGGCGCTGCGGCTGCTCGAGGCGATCAAGCGGGCGGTCGATCCCCGGGGCGTCGTGAACCCGGGCGCGCTCGGCCTGGGCCAATAGCCGGCGGCGTGGCGCTCCTCGTCACGCCCCATCCTCCGTACGTCAACTGCCGATGGCTGCGAGCACCCGCTCGTGCAGTCGCCCGTTGCTCGCGAGCACCGACGTGGTCGCGAGCGTGAGCGGCCGGCCGTCGATGTCGGTGAAGCGGCCGCCGGCCGCCTCGACAATCACGGCGCAGGCCGCAATATCGAGGATGTTCACGTCGGACTCGACGACCGCGTCGATGCACCCTGAGGCGAGCAGGTGGTAGTGCAGGAAATCGCCGTAGCCGCGGATCCGGCTCAGGCGGCCCACCAGCCGGCCGAAGGCTCCCCAGCGCGGTCCCATGGCGAGCGTCTTGAGGTTGCCGGTGGACAGCGCCGCCGACTCGATCGAGTCCACCTCGCTCACGCGGATGGCTCGATCGCCGAGCCACGCGCCAATGCCCGCCTCGCCGTAGGCGATCTCGCCGTACTCAGGCGCCGAGGACACGCCGACCACCAGCCGGCCGCGGTGCATCAGCGCGATCTGCGTCGAGAACATCGGGTACTCGCGCACGAAGGCCTTGGTGCCGTCGATCGGATCGACCAGCCACAGGTATTCGGCGTCGAGCGCGCTCGAGCCCGTCTCCTCGCCGTAGAAGCCGTGGTCGGGAAAGCGCGAGGAAATGATGCCGCGAATGGTCTTCTCGGCCTCGACGTCGGCTTCCGTCACCGGCGACTTGTCGGCCTTGATGGTGATCGCGAGGTTCGAACGATAGTAGCGTCGCACGACGTCGGCCGCGGCGCGTGCGGCCTCGAGTGCGGTGGCGAGATGTGGCGAGTGCATGCCGACAGACTAACGCCGACCACCCGTCCTTGACACCTCCGCCCCCGTTGCCTACCGTGCGGGCACTGTCAGGTGACGCCGCGCGATGCGCGGCAGAACGGGAAGCCGGTGTGATTCCGGCGCTGCCCCCGCAACGGTAGTCGAGTCGAGCCTGCATCGGCCGGATGAGATCCGGCGCCCACTGCGACCCATGTCGCGGGAAGGGGATGCGGGCGGGATCCCGGCAAGGATCCACTCGAGAGCCCGGAGACCGGCCTGACGGACGAGACCAGCCTCGCGGAGGGCGAGCGGCCGGGTTCCGCGCGCCTTGCGCCCACCCGCTGCCGCCCGAGCAAGAGGCTCTACGAGAGCCCGCGTCGGCGGGCATGCACGGGGTTTCTGCATCGATGCGCCTTCCAGTCACAGTCCTCTGCTGCGCCGCGTGCGCATCGGCCACCGCTTCCCCGGATGACCCGGCCCGCGGCACGAATCACGTGGTGGTCACCGCCACCCGTGTCCCCACTCCCGTCGAGGAAGTGCTGGCGCCCGTGATCGTCATCGATCGCGACGACATCGAGCGCAGCGCGGCCGGCGACGTGGCCGAGCTGCTGCGCTTCCACACTGGCCTCGAGCTCGGTCGCAACGGCGGCCCCGGCCAGACGACCGCGGTCTTCATACGGGGCGCCGACAGCAACCACACGCTGGTGCTGGTGGACGGCGTGCGCATCAATCCCGGCACGATCGGCGTCGCTCCGCTGCAGAACATCTCTCCCTCGATGGTCGAGCGCATCGAAGTCGTGAAGGGCCCGCGCTCGGCCCTCTACGGCACGGACGCGATCGGCGGCGTGATCAACGTGATCACGCGCCGCGGGGCGCAGGACGGCTGGGTGACGGAAGTCGGCTACGGCGACTACGACACGCGGCAGGCGAGCCTTAACGGGGGATTCGCAACCGAGCGCGTCGAGATCGACCTCGGCGTCGCCTGGCTCGACAGCTCGGGCTTCCCGACGCGCACGATCGATGACGTGGACCGTGGCTACGAGAACCTGAGCGCCTCGGCCCAGCTGCGCGCCGACCTCGGCCCGGCGGAGCTTGCACTGCGCCACTGGCGCGCAGAGGGCACGTCCGAGTACTCGGACTTCTTCCTGACGCCAGTGGACCAGGATTTCGAGAACTCCACGACCGCCCTGTACGTCGACTGGCCGGTGGGTGCTGCAGCAGAAGCGCGCATCGGCGCGTCGCACTTCGAGGACCGCATCGATCAGAACCAGTCGCCCGACTACCTGCGCACCCGACGCGACAGCGTCGACGCACAGGTCGACTGGCGGGCATCGCAGCGCCATGCGCTCGCGGCCGGCGCCATGTATGCAAGCGAGCAGGCCCGCAGCGAGTCCTTCGGCGATCGCATGCGTGCCGACACCGATGCGTTGACGCTGTTCGTGCAGGACAGCATCGACGCGGGCAGGCACCGCGCCCTGCTCGCACTCGGCTACACCGACCACGAGACCGCCGGCGACGCCGTGACCTGGAATGCCGAGTACGGTCTCGCGCTCAGCGAAGCCACCCAGGCCTACGGGCTCGCCGGCACGGGCTTCCGCGCCCCCGACGCCACCGACCGCTATGGCTTCGGCGGCAACCCCGACCTGGAGCCCGAGGAGTCGACGAAATACGAGATCGGCATCCGTCACCGGCTCGGCGACCGGCACGCACTGTCGCTCGCGGCGTTCCGCAATGACATCGACAACCTGATCGAGTTCGTCACGATTTCCTACGACCCCTTTGACGGCGTCAATCGCAACGTCGAGGAGGCGCGCATCGAAGGCGTCGAGGCCGCCTGGGAGTACGACGCCGCTCCCTGGCGGGCCCGGGTCGGTGCGATCCACCAGGACCCGCGCAACCAGACCACGGACCAGGCGCTGCTGCGCCGCGCCCGCGACAGCCTCACCGTGTCGGTGCAGCGTGCCTTCGGCCGCTTCGACCTCGGCCTCGACGTGCTGGCGGCGGGCGAGCGCAAGGACTTCGGCTTCCCGAGACTGGTGACGCTCGACTCCTACGTGCTCGCCAATCTCACTGCGCGCTGGCGGGTCACGCGGTCGCTGTCGCTGGTCGGTCGGATCGAGAACCTGCTCGACGAGCAGTACGAGCTCGCCCACACCTTCAACACGCCGGACCGCGGCCTGTACGTCTCGCTGCGCTACGCCCCCGGCGTCGGCGCCGGAGGCGCGGCCGTGGTCGCGAAGCGCAATGCACCCGCTGACGCCGTGCCGGCTGCATACTCGGCATCGGCACGGTCTCGACACCCGGAGCGGTCATGGGCCATCGACTGAGCAGGATCTACACGCGCACGGGCGACGACGGCAGCACGGGCCTCGGCGACGGCATGCGCGTGCCGAAGGAGCACCTGCGCGTGGAGGCGTACGGAACGGTGGACGAGGCCAACAGCGCGGTCGGTGCGGTGCTCGCCGTGCCCGGCCTGCCCGAGGCCGTCGTCCAGTGCCTCACCGGCGTGCAGCACGACCTCTTCGATCTCGGCGGCGAGCTGTGCATGCCCGGGCATCGGGTGATGGTGCCGGCCGATGTCGAGCGGCTCGAGGAATCCCTCGACCGATTCAACGACGGCCTGCCGCCGCTCAAGGATTTCATCCTCCCGGGCGGCAGCCCGGCCGCCGCGGCCTGCCACGTCGCGCGGACGGTCGTGCGTCGAGCCGAGCGGCGGGTGTGGGCGCTCGCCCGGGTCGAGCAGGTCGCGGCCGAGGTACCCCAGTACCTCAACCGCCTCTCGGACCTGCTGTTCGTGATCGCGCGGGTGCTCGCGCGTCACGGCGGCGGTACCGAGGTGCTGTGGCGCCACCGGCCACGCTGAGCCCGGCTCGCTGGGCTCAGGCGCCGCCCGGGCGCGGCGCCAGCCGTCGCCGCGCGTCATCGAGCGCGCTGCAGGTCGCAGCGACGCCCTGCGCGAGTCGCGGCGTCGCCCTTGCGACGAGATCGGACGGCAGCGAGTAAATGGTCGCGGCTCGCACGGATTCGAGTTGCGGCCAGCGGCGCCACAGCGCGGCGGGATCCGCCACGGTGTCGTCCGTGCTCAGGATCACCTGCGGGTCGCGCGCGAGCACGGCCTCGACGTCTACCTGGGGCGCGACCTGCGCGAGGCCGGCGAAGACGTTGCGACCGCCGCACAGTTCCACCACCTCGCTCAGCACGTGACGGCCGCCGACGGTGAAGAGCGGCTGGTCGTCGATCTGGATGAACACCGTCAGCACGGACACGCCGGCGTGCTGGCGGCGCAGGCGATCGACCTCGTCGTCGAAGCGCCTGGCCGCGCTCTCCGCGACCGCCGGCGTGCCAGCCAGACGGCCGACGAGCCGCAGCGCGGCGGGAACGTCGGCGAGACGGAACGTCGGCACCGTGACCACGCGCAGGCCGACCGACTCGAGCCGCTCGATCGTGGCCTGCGGCGTGCCCGAGGACCAGGCCAGCACCACGTCCGGTCGCAGCGCCAGCACCCGCTCGACGTCGACGCTCCAGCCGTCACCCACCCGCGGCAGGCTGCGCGCCTCGGCCGGGTAGTCGCTGTACTCGACCGTGCCAACGAGAGCGGCGCCCGCGCCGGCTGCGTAGGCGATCTCGGTGAGGCTCGGTGCGAGGCTGACGATGCGCAGGCGTTCGGCGGCACCAGCCGGCATTGCTGCCACGAGCAGCAGCACGAGCCACGCGGTCCTGCTCACGCCGCCTCGCCGGCCAGCACCAGCAGCGCGATCACCGCGACCCAGATCCACGCCGAGCGCGCCACGATGCGCCAGGCGCCGCGCGCGGTCGCCGCATCGAGCACCTCGGGCGCGGCGCCCGCGAGGCTCGGCTGCAGCGAGCCCTTGCCGACCCGGGCGAGGAGGTCCTCGGTGCGGTCGAGCAGGCCCCGCGAGGCGCGATCAACGGCGATCCGCCAGTTGCCGATGGCATCCTCGAAGCCGCCGGCCAGCGCGTAGCTGAAGGCCGCGAGTCGCGCGGGAATCCACGCCAGCAGCCCGTGGACCAGCGCCGGCGCGTCGCGGCCCGGTGCCGCAACGCCGCCGCGCCGCGCCGCTTCGAATGCGGCGCGGCGGCGCATGAGGTCGCTGACGCGGAACAGCCAGGCACCGGCGGGGCCGAGCAGCATGAACCAGAAGATCACGCCGAAGATCCGGTTGTTGGCCTGCACGAAGATGGCTTCCTCCACCGCTTCGCGCAGGCCCGCGCCGCGACTCGCGGCGTCGCCTTCGAGTAGTTCCTTGGCGAGGCGACCGGCCGCCTCGCGATCGCCGCGATCCAGTGCGTCGACGTAGTCGTCCACCTCGTCGCGCAGGTCGCGCGGTCCGAACGACATGAGCAGCACGAGCACGGCGAGGGCGAGCTGCGGCAGTCCGAACAGGTGTGAGCCGAGCGCCCGGTCCACGGCCGCGACGGGCAGCACCGCCAGCAGCAGCGCCGCCACGGCCCCGCCGACGGCGAGTCCGCGCGGACGCTCCGACAGCACGCGCGCCGCCCGGTCGAAATAGCCGTCCAGCCAGCGCGGCTCGCGCAGGTGGAACAGGTGGGTCAGGCCGCGCTCGAGCGCGAGCGCGAGCAGCAGCGCGAGCACGCTCACGGCGGGCCGACCTCGAGTTCGAGGTGCACGAGCGTGTGCAGCAGCGGCCAGTCGAAGGCGATGCCGGGATCGGACTTGCGACCGGGCGCCACGTCGCTGTGGCCCACCACCCGCCCTGGGGACAGCGCGGGATACGCACGGCACAACCCCGCGACGATCCGCGCCAGCGTCGCGTACTGCGCGCGCTCGTAGCCGCCAGCGTCGGTGCCCTCGATCTCGATGCCGATCGAGAAGTCGTTGCAGCGCTCGCGGCCGCGCCACTGCGAAGCCCCGGCGTGCCATGCGCGACGGTCGAACGGCACGTACTGCACCGCCGTGCCATCGCGCCGCACGAGCAGGTGCGCGGACACCCGCAGGCCAGCCAGCGTCTCGAAATATGGATGCGCGTCGACGGGCAGCACGTTGGTGAACAGCGCATCGATCCACGGGCCGCCGAACTCGCCTGGAGGCAGGCTGATGCCGTGGATCACGATCAGCTCGGGCTCCTGGCCCGGCGGCCGATCGTCGCAGTTGGGCGATTCGACCAGGCGGGCTCCGAGCAGCCGGCCGCTCGCCGCCTCGACACGAAGCCCGGTCGCGACGGGCGGGCCATTCGGGGTACGCAGCATCCCGACATGATGCCCCGCGGTCGCTGCGCGCGCCAAACTTGACGAGATCGGGATCGAGCGGCCGGCCGGATTAGAATCGAGGCCCGCCGCAGCGCCGCGATCCACGAAGCCCCGCCATGCCCTCACAGCACGAACTCGCCCGCCGCGACCTCGCGACCGTCTGGCACCCGTGCACGCAGATGAAGGACCACGAGTGGCTGCCGATGATCCCGGTCGTGCGCGGCGAGGGCGCGTGGCTGTACGACGCCGACGGCCGGCGCTACCTCGATGCGATCAGCTCGTGGTGGGTCAACCTGTTCGGCCATGCCAACCCGCGCATCGGCGCCGCGGTTGCGCGCCAGCTCGGTCGGCTCGAGCACGTCATGCTGGCCGGCTTCACGCACGAGCCCGCCATCGAGCTCGCCGAGCGGCTGACAGCGCTGGCACCGCCCGGCCTCACGCGCTGCTTCTACGCCGACAACGGATCGAGCGCGATCGAGGTCGCGCTCAAGATGAGCTTCCACTACTGGCGCAACGCCGGCCATCCGGGCAAGCGCCGGTTCATCACCCTCACCAACAGCTACCACGGCGAGACCCTCGGCGCGCTCGCCGTGGGTCACGTCGAGCTGTACCGCGAGATCTACCAGCCGCTGCTCATGGACGTGATCGCCGTGCCGTCGCCCGACGGCTACGGGCGCGAGGACGGCGAGAGCCTCGAGGCCCACAGCCTTCGCATGTTCGCGCACATGGAAGCCGCGCTCGAGCGGTACGCGCACGAGACCTGCGCCGTGATCGTGGAGCCGCTGGTGCAGTGCGCGGGTGGCATGCGCATGTACGACCCCGTCTACCTGTCGCTGTTGCGCGAGGCCTGCGACCGCCACGGCGTGCACCTGATCGCCGACGAGATCGCGGTCGGCTTCGGCCGCACGGGCACGATGTTCGCCTGCGAGCAGGCGGGGATCGCGCCGGACTTCCTGTGCCTGTCGAAGGGGCTCACCGGCGGCTACCTGCCGCTCTCCGCGGTGCTGACCGGCGAGCGCGTGTACGAGGCCTTCTACGACGAGTACGCGAGCCTGCGGGCCTTTCTGCACTCGCACAGCTACACCGGCAACCCGCTCGCCTGCACCGCCGCGCTCGCGACGCTCGACATCTTCGCCTCGGACGACGTGATCGTGCGCAACCGCGCGCTCGCCGCCCACCTCGGGGCGCGCGCGGGCGAGCTCGCCGACTTGCCGCACGTCGCCGAGGTACGGCAGCGGGGCATGATCGTGGCGGTGGAACTCTCGCAGGGCGGCGACCGTCGCCGGCCGTTTCCGTGGACCGAGCGGCGCGGGCTGCGCGTCTATCGCCACGGGCTCGCGCACGAGGCGCTGCTGCGCCCGATCGGCAACGTCGTGTACTTCATGCCGCCCTACGTCGTGACGCCGGACGAGATCGACCGGCTGGTCGCGGCGGCGCGCGCAGGCATCGAGGCCGCCACGTGCGACTGACCCGGGTCCATGTCCCCGGTCCGCTCGCCGCGGCCGGCGAGGTGTCGCTGCCCGAGGCCGCGGCCGCCCACGTGGCGCGCGTGCTGCGCCTGCGCCCCGGCGCGCGGCTGGTGCTGTTCGACGGGTCGGGCGCGGATTTCCTTGCGGAGATCAGCGACATCGCGGGATCACGGGTGCGCGCCCGTATCGACGGGCGCGCCGAGGGCCTGCCGGAGTCGCCGCTGGCGGTGACGCTGGTGCAGGCCGTGTCGCGGGGCGAGCGCATGGACTGGACGCTGCAGAAGGCCACCGAGCTCGGCGTGCAGCGCATCCAGCCGGTGTTCGCGGCGCGCAGCGTGGTGCGGCTCGACGAGCGCCAGGGCGAGCGCCGGTTGCGGCACTGGCAGGCCGTCGTGGCGAGCGCCTGCGAGCAGTGCGGCCGCAGCGTGCTGCCGGCCATGGAGCCACCGCTCGAGCTGCCGCGCTACCTGGCGGGTCCTCGCGGCGCGGCACTGCGGCTGGTGCTGAGCCCCGACGCCGCCACGTCGCTCGCCACCTCCGCGGGTCGGCTCGACGGCGACGGCGGGGGTATCGAACTGCTTATCGGTCCGGAGGGGGGGCTCGAGGCTGCGGAGGTCGCCGAAGCCACGCGGGCCGGCTTCGAGCCTGTGAGCCTCGGTCCACGCGTGCTGCGCACGGAGACCGCCGGCATCGCTGCGCTGGCTGTGCTGCAGGCGCTGGCGGGCGACCTCCGCTAGGCCGCCGGGCGGGTTTCCTCGGCGATCTGCCGCTCGAGGCGCTCGAAGTCCGGCACCAATGGGCGCTCGTTGACCATGCGTACCTGGCAGAGCACCGGCGCGCGATCCCCGAAGCTGCGCGAGTCGTCGGCGTGCACCACGTCAGGGCTCAGGCGCACGAGCTGCGGGAAACCCTGGGTCAGCACGGCGAAGTGACCGCCCATGACCTCTGCATGGGGCGTGATGCCCTGCATGATGACGATGCGGGTCCGGCCGGACGTGCGCGGCACGTTGCGCCCGCAGGCCGCCTCGAAGGACACCAGCGGCACCCGCCGCCCGCCCCAGGCAACGGTGCCGAGGTACCAGGGCGGCTGGCCCTCGAGCGGCGTCGGCGCCTGGTAGTTGATCACCTCGGTGACGCAGGAGCGTGGCACCAGCAGGCGATCCTCCGAAAGCGGCACCAGCAGGCAGTAGAGCTCGTCCACTACGGGAGTCATGGTTCGGCCCTCGGCTACAGTGGCTGCGCGCGCCGAGCCAGCACCAGGGCCTCGACCGCGTCGAGCAGCTCGCTCTCCTGGTACGGCTTGCCGAGGTAGTCGTCCACGCCGAGCTCGATCGCGCGCGCGCGGTGCTTCTCGCCCACGCGCGAGGTGATCATGATGATCGGCACGTCGGCGAGCCGAGGGGCGCCGCGCACGTGGGCGGCGACCTCGTAGCCGTCCATGCGCGGCATCTCGATATCGAGCAGGATGACGTCGGGCACGTGCTCCTGCAGCAGCGACAGCGCCTCGAGCCCGTCGTTGGCGGTCACCACGCGCATGCCGTTGCGTTCGAGCAGCCGCTGCGTGACGCGCCGCACCGTGATCGAGTCGTCCACGACCATGGCGAAGATGCGGTCGTCGCGCACCGGCCTCGCGACGGCCTCGGGAGCGCGGCCGCGCCACTCCGAGCGGACCAGCGCGCCGACGTCGAGGATGATGACGATGCGCCCGTCGCCCAGGATCGTGGCGCCCGCAATGCCGCGGATCGACGCGATCTGCGGCCCCACCGACTTGAGCACGATCTCGCGGCTGCCGACGAGCTCGTCGGTGACGAGCGCCGCCGAGCGTTCGCCGGCGCGCACGAGGATCACCGGCAGCGCGACGTCGGTGTCGGGCAGCGCGGCCGGCTCGCCGCCGAGGAACGCCGAGAGGTGCTGGAAGCGGTGCTTCTGGCCTGCGTACTCGAAGGTCGGCGATTCCTCGGCGAGGTGCCGCTCGATCTCGCTCTTCGGCAGGCGCGCGACGCCTTCGACGGTCGCCACTGGCAGCGCGTACAGCTCGTCGTGCACCCGCACGATCAGCGCCTGAGTGATCGCCAGCGTGAAGGGCAGGCGGATGGTGAAGCGCGTACCGCTGCCCGGGAACGACTCGATGAAGAGGCCGCCGCCGAGCTTCTTGACCTCGGTGGCGACCACGTCCATGCCGACCCCGCGGCCGGCCTGCTGCGTGAGCCGATCGGCCGTGCTGAAGCCCGGCTCCAGGATGAGCTGCAGTGCTTCCTCGTCCGTGATCTGCTGGTCCTCGCGCAACAGGCCCGTCTGCCTCGCCTTGGCGCGGATGGCCTCGACATTGATGCCGGCGCCGTCGTCCTCGACGAGGATGACCACGTCCGCACCGTCGCGCTGCAGGCTGACCGAAATGCGGCCCGCCTCGGGCTTGCCGCGGGCCAGGCGCTCCGGCGCGGGCTCGATGCCGTGCACGATGGCGTTGCGCAGCATGTGCTCGAAGGGCGGCAGCATGCGCTCGAGGACCTGGCGGTCGAGTTCCCCCGAGCCCCCCTCCAGCACGAGCTCCACCTGCCGTCCGGCCTCCTGCGCGGCCTGCCGGACCAGCCGCGTCAGCCGCTGCGCATGCCGCTGGAACGGCACCATGCGCGTGCGCATGAGGCCGCCCTGCAGGTCCGCCACCACGCGTCCCTGCTGCTGCAGCAGGTTCTGGGCCTCGCGATTGAAGTTGCCGAGCAGGCCCTCGATGCTCGCCACGTCGCTGACCGACTCGGCGAGGGCGCGCGAGAGCTGCTGGATCGTGGAATAGCGATCGAGCTCGAGCGGGTCGAAGTCGGCGCGGTGCTCGACGTCCGCCTGGTGCTTGAAGAGGATCTGCGCCTCGGTCTCCATCTCGAGCTTGCGCAGCTGCTCGCGCAGCCGGGTGACCGTACGGCCAAGCTCGGCGAGGTTGAACTCGACCGAGGTCATCTGCTGCTCGATGCGCGCCCGGAAGATGCTCACCTCGCCGGCATTGTTGAGCAGGTCGTCGAGCAGGTCGGCCGCGACGCGAGCGAGCTCGTGGCGCTCGGCGGGCACGACCGGCTCGCGGCCCGGCAGCGTCGGCGGAGCTGCGGCGTGGGTCGACCGCGCTGGCGGCAAAGACGCAGGCACGAACGAAGGCGCGGCGATGGCCTCGAACTCAGCGGCCGGCTCCGATGCGACCGGCGCCTCGACACCGGGCGACGGGGCGTGGATCACCAGTGTCGGCGCCTCGCCGAGCACCGCGTCGAACCCGGGTTCGATTTGCGCATCGACGCCCGCCTCGGCCGCTGGCTCGATGGCGATGGTGGATGCCGGCTGGATGAACTCGCTGACCGCAGGAGCCTCCTCTGCGACCGGCGGTGCTGCGACGGCGACCTGCGGTCCGGCTTCGGCGACCGGCGCCGGCCGGGCCGCGACGACGGAGCGCCCACGCTCGATCAACTCGAGCGCCGGCGCGATGCGCTGGCCAGCCGCGGCGGCTTCGCGCATGCGATGCAGCTCGTCCAGCGACGCCTGGAGCACCGCGATCGCGTCCGACTCGGACGCGACGCTGCCCGACTCGATCTCGCCGAGCAGGGTCTCCATCTGGTGACTGAGGTCGCCCATCGCGCGGATGCCCGCCATGCGGGCGCCACCCTTGAGCGTATGCAGCAGTCGCTTCAGCTCGGTGACGTGGTTGCGATCGGCCCGGTCGCGGCTCCATTGCAGCAAGGTGGCGTCGGAGCGCTCGAGCAGCTCGCCGGCCTCCTCGCCGAAGATTGCCGCGATATCGGCGTCGAACTCGATCTCGGCCAGCGGCTCGGCCCTGGGCGCAACCTGCTCCGCGGCGGGCTCGGCGGCGAGGCTGATCGAAGGCACGGTCTCACGCGCCGGCTCGACGCCACTCGCGACCGGCGGCTCATGCGCCGTGTCGCCAGTCTCGGCCTGCTGCGCGTGCGGATGCAGTTCGGCGGACGCCGCGGCCGGCTCCTCCGGCGACGGCTTCCAGGCGGCACCGACCGTTTGTTCGGCTGCATCTGCGAGGCGGGCGAGCTCGGCGTCGAGCGCGCGCTCGAGCACGTGCCATCCGGCGATCAGCCGGCCGTGGTCGGGGAAGAAGCCCGTGTCCTCGTCGATGTGGCCGACGACGTTCTCGAGGCTGCGCACCGTGTCCCGGAGCAACGACAGCCCCTCCTCCGGCAGTCCGTGCCCGCTCTCGTGGAGCTTGCGGACGTAGTGCTCCATCGGCTCGGCGACCTTGATCCCCTGCCGGGCGCCGGCGGTCTTCGCGATCCCGCTCAGCGTGTGGCAGGCGCGATGCAGCGCCTCGGTCACCGCGTGAGGCGGCGCAGCCGGCGCGCAGCGCTCGATGAAGTCGCGCACCACCGCGACGTGGCCGGCGGTCTCCATGCGGAAGATGTCGCGCAGGACCGGATCCATTCCCGACGATGCTTCGGGCTCCTCGACCTCGACCACTGCACGTACTTCGACGGCGTGGCCCTCCCGACCGGAGAGCGCTGCAGCGCGGGCGAGCATGCTGTCCTGGTCGCGCGACACGACGCCTTGCTCGAGCTCGTCGATGAGACGCGGCAGCAGTTCCACCGCGTCGCCCACCAGCGCGACGATGTCAGGCGAGCGCGCCAGGGTCTGGCTGATCACCCGGTTCAACAGGTCCTCGACCGACCAGGCGAGCTCGCCGATCCGCAGGGCACCGACCATGCGGCCGCTGCCCTTGAGCGTGTGGAAGATGCGCCGCAGGTCGCGCAACGCCTCCGCGTCGTGGGCGTCCTCACGCCACTGGCCGTAGAGCGCCCCGAGCGACGCGACGTGCTCGCGGGCCTCTTCGACGAACAGGCGCAGGAACTCCGGCTCGACGGCCGCGGACTCGGCCGGCACCGGGGTACGGTCGGCCCCGGGCGCGACGGCGGACTCCACCGGCGTCGGCTCGGAAGCGATCGTTGCCGGGCTGCCTGCCGCGGCCTCTCCCTCCGCCCGCCCGGGTCGCAATGCGACGACCTTGCCGGCCGGCGGCTTGAGTGCCGCCACCGACTGCTCGGCGGCATCGAGCATCCGCCCGGGATCGGGACGCCCCGCCTGCAGCATCTCCATGTAGTACTCGACCGCGACGATCGCGTCGGCGAGATGATCGAGGCGCGGTCCGGCCAGGGCGCCGAGATCGGGCAGCGCCATGCCCGAGATCAGGCGACCCAGTCGCTCCATGACCTCGACCGCACGCGGTTCCTCGAGCAACAGCAGGCCGGCCGTGATGCCGCGCACGAGCTGCGGCACCTGGTCGAATCCCTGCGCTTCCGAGGGCGCTCCAGCGGCCTGAGCGATCGCATCCTTGATGCGGGCCATGTTGACGGCGCACTCGCGCAGCACTGCCTCGCGGACCTGCCTGAATTCCTCGTCGACCGGCGCCGCGGCGCCGCCGCGACGACCGTCGGGCAGGATCAGCCGGACGAGCTGCGCATCGAGGCTGTCCTCGACCTCGATCAGCGCCGAGGCGATCCCGAGCAGCGCCGAGTCGTCCGCAGGCTGGCGCCGTCCGACGATGGCCTCGAGCGAGCCGATCTCGCCGAGCACGCGGTCGCGCAGCTCGCCGAGGCCGAGCACTCCAAGCGTGTCGCTGATCTTGCGCAGCATCTCGAGCTGCGGGACGAGGTCGTCCACCTGCGTGGCGCCCTTGCGCACGAAGATGTCGAGGACGTCCTTGACGCGGGTGAGGTCCTCGCGGATCGCCGCCGCGACCGTGTTCATCAGCCGCACGCTCGGGGCCGACAGGGTCTCGCTGCTGTCGTCCGCCTGGCTGCTGGCCGCGAGCACTTCCTCGAGCTTGAACGACCGGCGCACGCTCGCAACGCGCGGTCCGGCGGTGCGCGACCTCGCCACGTAATAGAGCAGGTTGTTGAGCAGCTCGACCGGCGGCGCCGCCGAGTATGCAGCCTCGCCGAGCTCCTGCAGCCGGCGCAGCTCGCGGTCGGCGTGCCCGAGCAGCCGCTTCACCGAGACGCTGCCGTCGATGCCGGCGTGGCGCAGCGCCTCCAGCACCGCGCCTGCGACCCACCACAGCTGGAACAGCGGCTGCGTCGTGGCGTGCGCCTCGATCTGCCCGGCGATCTCGTCGAGCTCCGCGAGGTTGCGGTCCACGTTCTCGCCGCGGATCCACCCGAGCAGGGCGACCTGGAAGCGCGGGCGGAGCTTGCGTGCGAGGTCGGGCGCGCTGAAGCCCGTGTCGTCCGCATGCGCAGGCCGCGCCGGCTCGTCCGACCGCAGGTTCAGCAGCAGCAGCGTGCCCTCCGACAGCAGCGCACCGCCGCGCACCGCGCGCAGGTCGTTCAGCAGGGGCAGCAGCGCAAGCGGCACGTCGCGGCCACCGGAGGCCACACGGTCCACGTAGGCAGGCAACTGCTCCATCGCGCGCAGCAGCGCATCGAGGTCGTCCGAGGGCGCGTGTCCGGTTGATGCGTGTGACTCGAGGTAGCGGGCGACCTGCTCCATCTCCTCCGCGAGCAGCGCGCCGCCATACACCCCGACGACGCGCAGGGCGCCCCTCGCGAGGTGGACGTGGATCGTGAAGCGCTGCAGCGGTGCGGGATCCTCGGGCCGCTCGAGAAATGCTTCGAGCGCGGCACGCGCCTCGTGCAGTTCGGTGGCGATCTCGGCGGCCACGAACTGCAGCGACGCGTGGCTCTCGTCGGGCATCACGACGGCAGCCTGCGCAGTGGTGGTGGCAGTGGCTGGCACGGCGTCAGCCTGAAAGTCCGCTCACGCGGAGGGGCCGCTCCTCGACGGGCGGCTCGGGCACGATCTCCGGGCGCAGGGCCGGGTAGTCGCCCGTCACGCTCGCCCCGCCGCCCGGGAGACGGAAGCCGGTGACCGACCGTCGAAGCTGCGCCGCCAGCTCCGCGAGCTTGCCGATGGAGGCCGACGTGGCCGTCGTGCTGTCGGAGGTCTGGGAACTGATCTCGCGCAGCACCTGCATGTTGCGGGAGATGCTCTGCGACGAGGTCGCCTGCTGCCTCGCGCTCGCCGAGATGTTCTGCACCAGGCTCGCGATCTGGTTCGACACCTGCTCGATCTCCTCGAGCGCGGCGCCCGCGTTCTCCGCGAGCAGCGCGCCGCCGACGACGTCGGTCGTGGTGCGCTCCATCGACACCACCGCCTCGTTGGTGTCGGCCTGGATGGTCCGCACCAGCACCTCGATCTGCTTGGTGGCGTTCGCCGCGCGCTCGGCGAGCCGCTGCACCTCGTCGGCGACGACCGCGAAGCCGCGGCCGGCCTCGCCCGCCATCGAGGCCTGGATCGAGGCGTTCAGCGCCAGGATGTTGGTCTGCTCGGCGATGTCGTTGATCAGCTCGACGATGTTGCCGATCTCCTGCGAGCTCTCGCCGA
>Ga0209391_10000409_pt1 | contig 19879 bp, 20 predicted proteins | sample PPLLak3March2015_FD_187246 | JGI IMG/M metagenome (GOLD analysis project Ga0209391, IMG submission 187246) | Freshwater sediment microbial communities from Prairie Pothole Lake near Jamestown, North Dakota, USA - PPLs Lake P7 Core (1) Depth... | ecosystem: Environmental > Aquatic > Freshwater >...
AGTCGCCCGGTCATTAGGATCGGGGAAATTAGCGGCATCATCCTGCATATGGTGCACGGTACGGTCTACTTCGTGCATTAATTCGGCTTTCCAATTATTCAGAATGGTCTCAAAATGTTTTAATTGGGCTTCATTCATATATTCTTCGCCTTCTTTTTCTTTGTAAGGCGTAAAACTGAAAGGTGATGCAACAATCGGTTTAGCACTATCGGTCATCCATTAACTCCTAAAGACGGGATAAATTAAAACTGCGCATTTTTAGCAGAATAGTCACCAGTTAGCAAGGATTATTGGTATCATTCATGTTTTTTTATGAGCTTCAATATCATGAGTAATCGACTGGCAGAGCGAAATTCGGAAATTTCTTCGTTTTATGTCATGGAATTGCTGCGACGCGCCAAACAATTAGAGACCCAAGGCAAAGATGTTATTCACATGGAAATTGGTGAACCCGACTTTCCGACACCCCCAACCATCGTCGATGCGGGCATTAAGCATCTTCTGACCGGTGAGGTTAAATATACCCCTGCCGCCGGGTTGCCTGAACTGCGAAATAAAATAGCTGCATTTTATCAGAAGCGCTATGGTGTAACTGTCAACGAACAGCGTATTTTTGTCACGCCTGGTGCTTCTGGTGCGTTTTTATTGGCTTTTGGGATAAGTTTAAATCCGAACGAAGAACTCTTAATGGCTGACCCTTGTTATCCGTGTAACAGTAACTTTGCTACATTGTTTGGCGGCAAAACCAAAACCATCGCTGTTGATGCCAGCAGCCGTTACCAATTAACTGCAAGACACATCAAAGAACAATGGACATCGGCCACTAAAGGCGCCTTGATTGCCTCCCCGTCCAATCCTACAGGAACACTTATTACTCCTGAAGAATTAAATCAATCTATCAATATAGTGAATACTCTGGGCGGCTGCTTTTATTCGGATGAGATTTATCATGGACTGGTATATGGTACGAATGCTACAACAGCACTCACTTATAGTGACGACGTATTTGTTGTTAACAGTTTTTCCAAATATTTTGGCATGACTGGCTGGCGCATTGGTTGGTTAATTGTGCCTGATGAATTTATTGAAGCCGCCGAGAAATTAGCCCAAAATATTTATATAGCTACCTCCACGCAATCGCAATATGCCGCATTAGCGGCGTTTGATAAAAATACCCTAGCGGAGGTTGAAAACAGACGCGCAGAATTTGCCGCCAGGCGGGATTTTCTTTATGACAATTTATTACGTTTAGGCTTTGAAATCTCCATAAAACCGGAGGGTGCTTTTTATATTTATGCCAATTGCAAAAAATTTACCGATGACAGTTATCAATTTGCACTGGATTTTTTAGAAGCTGAAGCTGTTGCCATAACACCGGGAAAAGATTTTGGTAGTTATGAAGCTCATCACATGCTTCGTTTTGCTTATACGACTTCTATAGCTAAAATGGCTATCGCCATGCAACGCCTGGATCGATTTATTAATAGAGGATAACAATGACTGTAAAACAACTATCAGCAACAGAATTAAAGAACAAAATTCAACAGGAAGAAAAATTATTTTTGCTGGACGTCAGAGAACCCCATGAATTTCAATACGCCCATATTGCTAATAGCGTATCGATTCCGCTTAATCAAATTCCGACCAGACTGTTCGAACTCGATCCGCAACAAGAGATTGTTGTGATTTGCCATCATGGTATGCGTAGTCAACAGGCAGCTAATTATCTTGTGCAATCAGACTTTAAAAATGTTACCAATTTAATAGGCGGGATTGATGCATGGTCTTGTACTTGTGATAGTTCATTGCGCCGTTATTAGCTGATATCAAGTACTTAATAAATTTTTACCACGAAGATACGAAGTAAACGAATGCTTTACTTTAGGCTTTCATCGTTTCTTCGTGGTGTTAATACCTTAAGTTGATAAGTATGCTTTCGAAAAAAAAAGATACTCCTTCTTTAAAAATAGCTTTATGCTATTCAGTTGTATCAATAACTCGTAAGGATTTGTTATGCCCTATACACAAGACATTGTAGATGAAATAAATATTCTGGTTCGCTACAATCTTAGCACTACACAAGAAGGAATCAAGGTTCATAAAACAGCTGCCCCCGAAATCATTGCCGCCACAAAACGTTTGCACGTAAAAGGATTGGTAACACAGGAGGATGGAGGTTATTTGACCAGCCTGGGTCATGAAGCCGCAGAAGAGGCGCAAACTCTACTGAATTTGCTCAATCCTGCTTAAATACGACCCTAAAAATATCTTAAAAAATTAGGGATTGCGATGCTTTAGCCAAGTGAAAAAAGGAATAAGAGTTGGAAATTATAACTGTAAAACCCATACCAACTGTCGAAGTCAAGACAGATTTACGGGTAGTTAAATCCTGATTACTGAGCATATGAGCTTACGAAAATAGTAAGTAAGCAGTAATGAGAGTCCTGGTCAATAATCCTAAATTCACGATCCCGATCACTTTATTTCAATCAGAACGAACGGGATCTATGATTACTCAACCGAGGTTGTTAGGTTAATCAGTTCATTACTGTTACGACACCAAAAACCATATATAAAAAAAGGCTTAACGATAAAATCGCCAAGCCTTTTTTAATACTATCGATAGCCTGTCAGGCTTCAAGTACAACTGCTGCCCTGAGCTTTTTCATGGCATTTTGTTCTAATTGCCTGATTCTCTCGGCAGAAACGTTGTAACGTTCAGCAAGCTCATGTAATGTTGCTTTTTTGTCCGCCAACCAGCGACTTGAAAGAATATCTAAACTACGCTCATCCAAATCAGCCAGTGCTTCTGATAATAAATCCTGTCCATGCCCTTCCCAATCGGCATTTTCAAGTAATACCAAAGGATCAGCACCGTGTTGCTGAAGGTAGCTTGCCGGATATACATAGCTTTCTTCTGCGGACTCATCAACGGGCATATCGAATGACATATCCTGACTACCCAAGCGTTTTTCCATTTCGTAAACGTCACTTAGATCAACATTCAGATCTTCTGCAATAGCCACCGCTTCGTCATTCGATAACCAACCTATATCATGTTTGGATTTGCGCAAATTAAAGAACAGTTTACGTTGGGCTTTGGTTGTCGCAACCTTTACAATGCCCCAATTTTTAATCACATACTCGTGAATTTCGGCTTTAATCCAATGTACCGCAAAAGATACTAAGCGCACACCGACGTCAGGATCAAAACGCTTAACAGCTTTCATGAGTCCAATATTACCTTCCTGAATAATATCAGGCATTGATAAACCATAACCGCTATAGCCTCTAGCGACATGAACGACAAATCGTAAATTGGTCATGACTAATTCTCGAGCGGCTTCTAAGTCACCGTGATCTCTAAATCTTAACGTTAACTCACGTTCCTGATCAGATGTTAATCTAGGCATTTGCCGGACCAGATTTAAATAGGCATCAAATGTTCCAACCGATAAATTAACGGGTAAAGCCAATGCGTTACTCATGGTATCTCCTGAGAAAAAACTTTATATTCAAATTTTAGCACTCTCTTAATAAGAGTGCTAATAATTTTTACAGTTTGCTTTTTACTCAGGTTTTGTGTGCTGAAGCTGATAAATGAGTACCACCCACGAACCCAATACCCCCAGCGCCGATGAAACACCTATCAGCGCCAGCGTTTCAGTGAAACTTAAAAACAACAAATGAAAACCGCCTTCATAAAGTCCCGAGAGTTTTTCAACCGGCTGCCTTAAAATCAGCATCAGTGCGGTAACAATAAACCATGCGGATACACCTGAAATAAATCCGATCCAAAAACCAGTGTACAAAAACGGTCTCCGAATGAACGAATTTGTAGCGCCAACCAATTTAGCGATCACCACTTCATTACGGCGATTATGCAACTCCAGTCGAATCGTATTGCCGATAATAAACAATACTGCCCCCCCTAACATCACATTTAGCAAGGTGGCAAAAAGTCGTGCCACGGCCATTATAGACTGCAGGCGCTCAACCCACTGCAAATCCATCTGGGCAATATCAACTTCAGGGGATTGTTGAAAGTTTTTCAGCAAGCTTTCAAGCCCTTCTTTATCTTCCAGAGAATTTTTAGGCAACACCTGAAGGACTATAGGCAACGGATTTTTCTCCAGTACATTAATCGCTGCGCCAAACCCACTAAAGGTTTGAAATTCAGCTAAAGCCTGCGCCCTGGTAATTAATTTAACGTCCTGAACACTCGCATTTTGTCTAATGCTGTCGGCTAATTTATTGGCGTGTGCGTCAGAAACATCGTCCCTTAGAAATAAGGAAATTTGATTACTGGTTTCCAGATTGCCGGTTAATTGCTGAAGATTTACCACCAAAATATGAAAACCGCTGGCAAGTGAGATAGCAATAGCCAAGACAGCTATGGTCATTATTGAGGTAAATGGTGAAGCGACCAGGCGACCAAGACTGGAAAATAAGGCGTGCGCATGAAGATCTCGATAGGCATTTAATTTATCGACAAAATTACCACCCGCAGTTTTAGTTTGCCGTAAATCCTGCCTGACAGGCCTAACCGGGGGATCTTTCCTGATACGATTTTTATTGGCTCGCTTCATAACTTAACTCGAGACCAATTGGCCATGATCCAACTTTAAGACACGATGGTTCAGTTGTGTAATCAAAGAAATATCATGAGAGGCGATCAGCACGGTAACACCGACCTGTTGAAACTGGCCGAACAAAAACATGATTTCTTCCGACAACTCCGGATCCAGGTTTCCGGTTGGCTCATCCGCGATAATGATTGGCGGTTTGTTAACCACTGCCCTGGCAATTCCTACCCGCTGCTGTTCGCCTCCAGACAAGGCCAGAGGGTATTTTTTTTCTTTACCCGTCAAGCTTACTTTATCCAATGCCGCTCTTACTCTGCGGGCAATTTCATGGTGTCCAAAGCCTGCTATCACCAACGGTAGTGCCACGTTATCAAAAACAGTTCTATCTTGAAGCAGCTTATAATCTTGATAGATAAAACCCATTTTTCTTCGGATAAAAGGCAACTGATTTTCTTTGGCATGACTGAGATCCTGCCCATCCAGCAATATCTGGCCTCGGCTGCAACGTTCCATTGCTGCGATCAATCTTAATAACGTGCTTTTCCCTGCCCCTGAATGACCGGTAAGAAATGCAATTTCGCCACGCCGCAAATGAAAACTGACATTACGCAATACGTCGCCCGTCTCAGCATAGCGCTTGGTTACATTGACAAATTTTATCATGATTTTTTAGTCTTTTACGAACAAGGCGTCGACAAACAGCTCTGCATCAAAATCCTGCAAATCATCAATGCCTTCGCCTATACCTATAAATCGAATTGGAATACCGGTGTGTTTGGCCAATGCAAAAATAACACCGCCCTTTGCCGTGCCGTCCAGTTTGGTCAACACAAGCCCTGTTAAAGCTACTGTTTCATTAAATAGCTTTGCCTGTGACAGTGCATTTTGTCCTGTCCCGGCATCTAATACTAACAGCACTTCATGGGGTGCAGTTGGATCCAGTTTACCCATAATCCTTTTTACTTTTTTCAACTCATCCATTAAATTTGATTTTGTATGCAATCGGCCTGCCGTATCAGCAATCAAAACATCTATGCCTTTAGCCTGTGCAGATTGCAGACCATCATAAATGACTGATGCCGAATCTGCACCTGTATGTTGAGCCACCACATGAATATTATTACGCGCGCCCCATACTTGCAATTGCTCAACAGCGGCCGCCCTAAAGGTATCTCCTGCCGCTAACATGACGCTATGGCCCTGTGCCTGAAGACGTTTGGCTAATTTACCGATAGTTGTGGTTTTACCTGCGCCATTAACACCGACAACCAGAATAACAAACGGCGTGTCTTGTTTAGGTATTTGCAGAGGCACGTTGCAAGGCTTGAGTATACTCAATAATTCTTGTTTTAAAGCAACTGATAATGCCAATCCATCATCCAACTGATGTCGCTCAACACTTTGCGTCAAGTGCCTGATTATTTCTGTTGTAGCATCAACTCCGACATCAGCCATTATTAAGCTGGCTTCAATTTCCTCCAGTAAATCATCGTTAATTTCTTTCTGACCTATAGGCAGACTGGCCAGTATTCCGCTAAGACCGGATCGGGTTCGTTTTAACTGTGACTTAAGACGTAAATATAGTGATTCAGGTGCTGGTTCTATATAAATTTCTTCAATAAACGCTTCAATCGGCGCTGCAGCTGCACCTTTTTCAACGAGTTCTTGTGGAGCCTTGACTTCTATAATCGGCGGTTGTGCCGACACACTACCGTATCTGCTATAAAAACTGATCGCGATCAAAGGCAGCATTAATAATGCCGCAACAGCATGATGTGCTAGGGCTGCCCACAGAGGCATACTCAGCCTAACACCGATAATAGCTAACCCAATCTGCACAAACAGCAACAAACCTAACCATAAACCTGATGCTCTTACCGGTTTTAGCGAATTCGTTGCCGTTGCGCTAAACATCAGCAAACTCAGCAATACAAAGCACAGCAACGCGCCGATTCTATGCAGCCAGTTAGCCGCCACCTGCGCATCGAAGGCAATAACGCCGGTATAACCTGTTGATAAACCGCTAAATAAATTTAGGGCATTTTGATAATCCGCTTTAGGCCACCATTGCCCATTACAATGAGGAAACCCACTACAGGCTAAAGCCGCATGATTAGCGCTAACCCAGGCACCCAGAACAATCTGCAACAATAAGACAAACATGGCAAAACGGGTAAAATTTACAAGACCGGTACGCATTTGTCCTGATACGTTGCCCAGCCTTGTTATTGCCGGATTAATACGTAAATACAACCAAAAAAGCAACCAGAAGGTCATCATGCCCAGTAATACTTGTGTGGTTATTACGATAGGCATATCGACTATTGCTTTACCCGAAAACCCCAAAACTGCTTGTAAACCAACTAAAAATAACAGAATCAATGAAGTCGTCATTGCAGCTAATCGGCATTGTTTTTGGTTCCATGACAACAAGCCCAGCAACAAGACCAGTAAACCTAATGTAGCAGCCAGATAAACATGGCTACTACCAATCAATACATCAATATGGCTTTGATTGGATAATGCCGGATCAACATCCGATAACCGAATGTATGATCCTAACAATGTAATTATTAACGTTAAAACAACGCCAAATAGAGTTATTATTTTGAACATTTTATTTCCACTAACCAATTTGTGAAATTCTAAGCAGATGCATAAGATCATCTTTTACTTTGTAAGCATTGAAACCTGGTTCATATTGCATCATCAAATTTCCCAGAGGATCTATTAAAAACAACATACCCTCAGGTACCGCGCCTCCCCTGATATCAGCCATTTTTTTAGCCAATCCCACACTGGGTTTAACCCTGATCAGCTCTGAATTAAGTGCGAATTCCCGGTTTTCGTTACCGATTAATTTTTCTATTAGTGCGTCATCCATCTTGTTTTCTTCGCGAAGCAATCTCAAAAGAAGAGCACTGTCCTCCTTGTTTTCTGTACGGCGCAGCCTCCATAAAAGCGTATCTTTCAGCCACCACTGACTTGCCGTTTCTGCTGCAGGTTCTTTAAAAACAATAACAACACGACGCGTACGTGGTAACTCCTTATTTAACATGAGCCTTAATTGTTTGGTTTTTAGCAGTGCATCAAGGCAAATTTCATTGCAGCCGTTGTTTGGAATCACATTGACTATCAACCAGTGTCCGGCAAGTTCCCCCATATTTTTAACTGAAAATGGATCAAAACCAGTGAAATCGGTCCGTTCAGTTGCTATCGGAGGAATTATCAGCTGTCCCCTATTTGTTGTACCTTTTACTAATCCCGGATTTTCTTTTAGAACCCAGGCGATTAAAAAAGGAATGATAGTCATTCCAAAAATAGCCAGAATTAATAGTCGATTTTTCTTCTGTTGATTATTCATCATTTCTTTTATAACTGTACCAAATAAAGAGTATTGTGAGCGTAAATGCCAGTGCAAACCATTGCATCGCGTAGGCGGTATGCTGTTCCGGCAACATAACTGTTGTTGTTTGCCATTCCCGTTTAAAGCCTTCGGGCAGATCTTTATCCAGCTCAAGCTGAAATGGAAATAATGAATAAGCCAGTTTCTTTGCTAAAACCTGACTGTCTACCACCTGTACGACTGACGGCCAACCCTCTGATGGAATTTCCGCTCCTGCTAACTTGATACCGACACTAGGGAAACGATTTATCCGGCCTGTGACAACTGTTTGTTCTTTCTTGAGCTGTACATTGGGCAAAATCGATCTATTCTGATTTAACGGAACCCAGCCTCTATTGATTAAAACAGCTTTGGTTTCCCCTTGCACAACAAACGGGGTCAAAACAAAATAACCCGCATTACCGGCATTGATTTGATTATCTATCAAGAATTGATGCGCTTGATCATAATGCCCGGTCACTACCACTTTTTTATACCTGAGGGCGTCTGCATTATCGCCAATAGCTGTTGATAACTGTATGATTTCAGATGAAGCTAATCCGTGTTCTTGCTGTTCAAGAAATAGCCTTTTCTCTTCTGAGCGCCCTAATTGCCAAATCCCCAGTGCAATTAACAGCGGTAACAAACATAAATAAATCAGTGTGGGTGCTTTTTCTAATTTAAATGAATAGCGCCCAATTTTAATTATCATGCTTTTTTTCTTTAACCTATTGGCACAAACACATTAATAAACGAGAATAGAAAGATATTACCATCAACCACAACTCTACCATGATTATCAAAAGTGTCGTCATTATTGCCTTTATCCTGATAATTATCAGTCTCGGCTCCGCCCTGTTTCACTTGGTTAACCGTAAAACCGAAGAACAATCCGAAAAAACTGTTAAAGCGCTGACTTTTCGTATTACTCTTTCAATTCTGTTATTTATTTTTCTTTTTATTGCCGTTGCAACGGGTATTTTTAAACCCCATGGACTGGGTGTAACAATGCACTCGCAACAACCGGCACAAACTAACCGCAATAAATAACAATCATCTCGACAAAAAAAAAGCGCTACCTTTTGTTAGGCAGCGCTTTTTTGGGTGTTGCTGTTTAATTACATTAAATAAACAAAAATAAACAAACCTAACCATACTACGTCAACAAAATGCCAATACCATGCCGCAGCTTCAAAAGCGAAGTGATTTTCCGGTTTGAAGTGACCCTTGGCACTGCGGAACAACACAACACTCAGAATGATAGCACCCACGCAAACATGAAAACCATGGAAGCCCGTCAACATAAAGAAAGTAGAACCATAGATACCTGACCCCAAAGTCAAACCCATTTCAGTATACGCTTCATGATATTCGAATGCCTGAAACGCTACGAACATAAAACCTAACGCAACCGTTGCGATCAATCCTTTAATCAACTGATCCCTATTTTTAGCCAGCAAGCCGTGATGTGCCCAAGTAACGGTGACACCACTGCTTAACAGGATCAAAGTATTCAAAAACGGCAAGCCCCATGCTCCCATAGGCTCGAAATCACCGCCCACTTTGCCAGGACCGTTAGTTGGCCACGTTGCCTGGTAAGCAGAATGTAATATTTCTTTTGTCGCACCTTCACCTAGCCAAGGCACAGACAAATTGCGCGTGTACCATAGTGTGCCAAAAAACACCGCGAAAAACACGATTTCCGAAAAAATAAACCACATCATGCCCATGCGGTAGGAAATACCAACATCATGGTTATACATGCCTGTTTCACTTTCATGGGCTTGCAGTGTGAACCAACCCACTAACATGACAATAAAAATAAGTAAGCCCACCACCATCAGGGTCGGGCCAATTGAAGAACCATTTAAATAATTTGCAAATCCAGCCAGCATAGTCACTAAACCAGCCGTACCAATGACCGGCCAAGTCGCTTTATGCGGAATGTAATAAGCGGTATTTGTAGACATAACCTTCCCCTTTTATTTTTTTACTGATTTTTCAGTATTATCAAAAAATGTGTATGACAGTGTAATGGTTTTGAATTGCTCAGGTAACTCCGGATTAATAACAAAACGCATCGGCATGGTTTTCGCTTCTTTCGGTTTGAATGTTTGTTCCGAGAAACAAAAACACTGGATTTTTTCAAAATAGCTACTGGTTATAGCAGGTGAAAAACTGGCAATTGCTCTAGCAAGCATGGCCTTATCCGTCTTATTTTCAGCATAAAAATTCACCGTGTGATATTCACCCGGATGTACTTTTAGCTGTTTTTTTTCGGCACGAAATTCCATAGGAGTCGATTCATTCAGTGTGGTCATGAATTCTATGGTAATTTCCCTGCTCATATCGACTTTGTAAGCAACCTCCGGGACTTTTTTAATATCATCGGGTCTATCCCGCTCTATCCATTTCCATTCACACAAAACATCGTAAATGGGAACCAGCGCATAACCAAAGCCAAACATAGCCGCAGCAACCAACACCAAGGTTCGTACTAACTTGGCATTTTTTTTTCTAAGGCCTTCACTCATTGAGAAATCGCTTTAGCTACCGCGAATAGATAAACAATCACGGTGAGAGCCACCAAAACCACTGCCGTTAAAATATTTTTATTTTTTGTTGTCATGTATCATTCGATGCATTGCCTGCACTTGAGTCAGACAATGCATTTTTCTGTACCTTAATGTGAATCCAAAACGTGTTCAGTGGGTACAATCGTTGGCGGTGTCGTCCATGTGTGATAAGGAACAGGTGATGGCAGAGTCCATTCCAGACTGTGATTGCCGGCATCTTCCCATACTTCATCCGTTACTTTTTCGCCAGTGCCGCCTCTAATGGTATCAATAACAATATACAAGAATAGCAATTGGCTGGCTCCAAATATAAAACCACCAATACTTGAAATCATATTCCAGTCAGCAAATTGCACCGCATAATCAGGAATTCGTCGCGGCATACCTGCTAAGCCCAGGAAATGCTGAGGGAAAAACAAGATATTCACAGAGATAGCAGACAACCAGAAATGCAGTTGACCGATTTTTTCGTTGTACATGTGTCCTGTCCATTTAGGCAACCAAAAGTAACCCGCCGCCATCAGAATAAAAATAGATGCAGGAACCAAAGTGTAATGGAAGTGCGCAACGATAAAATAAGTATCGTGATACTGGAAATCAGATGGGGCAATAGCCATCATTAAGCCAGTAAAACCACCCATCGTGAATAGCACCACAAAAGCGATTGAAAACAGCATGGGGGTTTCAAAAGTCATCGAGCCTTTCCACATGGTTGCTGTCCAGTTAAAAACTTTAACGCCAGTCGGCACAGCAATTAACATGGTAGCGTACATAAAGTACAACTCACCCGCTATAGGCATACCAACAGTGAACATGTGGTGCGCCCAAACGATGAATGAAAGGAAGGCAATCGAGGCAGTCGCCCAAACCATCGAGGCGTAACCAAATAAAGGTTTCCGCGCAAAGATAGGGATAATGGTGGAAGCGACACCGAAAGTAGGTAGAATCATGATATACACTTCCGGATGCCCGAAGAACCAGAAAATATGTTCATAAAGCACAGGATCACCACCACCCGCTGCATTAAAAAAGCTGGTATGGAAGAATTTATCGGTTAATAACATGGTGACTGCACCTGCAAATACGGGCATAACAGCAATTAACAGAAACGCAGTAATCAACCAGGTCCAGACAAACAAGGGCATGTCCATCATTTTCATAGACGGCGCACGCATATTGAAAATAGTGGCGATAATGTTAATCGCACCCATGATGGAGGAAATACCCAATAAATGCACTGAAAACACAGCAAACGGCATCGCTTTACCGACGGTAATCGGTTGCAATACTAACGGTGGATATAAAGTCCAACCACCATTAGGCGCGCCACCTTCCATAAACAAAGTGCTGGCTAGTAATAATACACCAGCTACCAGCATCCAAAAGCTCATATTGTTCATGCGCGGCAACGCCATATCGGTTGCGCCAATCATCAGAGGAATTTGCCAGTTAGCCAAACCAACGAAGGCAGGCATAACCGCGCCAAACACCATCACTAATGCGTGCATGGTGGTCATGGAGTTGAAGAACGCCGGATCTACAAACTGCAAGCCTGGTTCAAATAATTCAGCACGAATCACCATTGCCATGGTGCCGCCAACAAAAAACATGGCCAGCGCAAACACTAAATACAATGTGCCAATGTCTTTATGATTGGTGGTAATAATCCATCTTAACAGCCCTTTGGCAGGGCCGTGATCGTGATGATCATCGGCATGATGATCATCATGTTCGGATACGACAGCAGACATACTTTATACCTCGAGAATAGTTAAAAAAGACAGTGTCGATAAGAAAATCAGAGACTTATTCATCGTCATCATCGGGAAGCGCAGTTTGCTTCGGTTGTAATACGTCACCTACATTATTACCCAAATTGTTACGCACATAAGTCATCAGCTCTGCAAATTCTTTACCATTCAATTTGTCAAATTTTGGCATTTTTGAAGTACCCGCGCGCAAGAAGCCATCTAACGACTCCCATTTCCCTGTCGCTATGGCACTGCCTGTTAAAGCAGGAATCAAACCAGGAACGCCGGCGCCATTAATTTGATGACACCCTACACAATTTTTTAAATAGACCGATTCACCATGTGCGATTAATTGCTCACGACTTTGGTCACTCAAATCCGGTTTTTGTTTCTGTTGCTCCACGGTCTTCTTTACCCACGCATCATATTCGGGTTGCTCCATAGCAATGACAACGATAGGCATAAAACCATGATCTCTACCACACAACTCAGTGCATTGACCGCGATAAGTACCTGGTTTGTCGACAGAAGTCCATGCCTCATTAATAAACCCAGGATTAGCGTCTTTTTTCCAGCCTAAATCAGGCACCCACCATGAATGAATTACATCAACTGAAGTCAATACGAAACGAACTTTTTTCTTAACAGGAATCACTAGAGGTTTATCAACATTTAACAGGTAATGAGGAACAGAACGCAGATCAGCCCCCACAGTCCTGTGCGCTTTCTCGCTCGCCTCATCCAAATGACTTTCGAAGTGAATGTCATTATCCAGATATTTATAATCCCAATACCACTGCCTGCCGGTAATCTGAATGGTCATGTCTGATTTCTGAACATCATCCAATTCCAACATGGTTTTTGTTGCTGGAATAGCCATGCCAATCAAAATCAAGGTTGGAATAATAGTCCAGATAATTTCAACGGTAGTATTTTCATGAAATTGTGCCGCTTTATGTCCTTTTGATTTACGGTGATGGTAAATCGAATAGAACATAGTACCAAACACACCAATGCCTATGGCTACACAAATCCATAGAATCAGCATATGGAGGTCATAAATGTCATTACTGACCTTCGTAACCCCTTTCATTAAGTTGAGGGTGTAATCCGCCTGCGCTGTCCCTAGGCCTAAAGCCATTAAGATCAGACCAGCGAATAGTTGCTTTGTTTTGTTCACGGAGCAGCCTCTTCGATAGTAGTTATAAAACTTTTTGGTAAGTGTTATATCGTTTCGTAATATCAAGCCGCGCAAAAAAGCTGGCATTGTTCCTTTTACGTAATAATTATCACAAAAAACTGGAGGATTTTAACCTATGAAGTCTATCTATACCAGATGTCCTTTTTATAATTTAAATTTGGCGCAAAAAAAGGCTTGTGATTCAAAGAAATCACAAGCCTTTTGTTGTTAGAAAGATAATCTCAACTATTCAAAGCGTCAGCATAAGGCATATCAAAGTTAGGGATATGGTTATCCAGCCAGCCTTTAACCATTTGACCCACTTCTTCGGTGACTTCGGCTTCACCCGCATGGAACTTGGTTTGCAAGCCCCCGCAAACACCGATTAACTTTTCATGCTCGGCCTTGTGGAGATCGTAGCCTGCATAACCTTTTGCCTGCATTTCTTTTTCTTCATGGGCAAAGTGACCAACAACATAAGCAATCAAATCATCCAGTTGCTCACCTATTGCTGAACGATCTGCCCCACTTGTTGCCAGATCATATAATTTATTAAGCTTGCCAAATAAAATCTGGTGTTCTTCATCTGCGAACGCAACATTTGTTCCAAATTGACTAGCTGTCCACGTAATTAAAGCCATACTTTTTCTCCTGTGTCTTTATTGTTTTAAATTTACCGCGAAAAAAGTATGGAATATATTTTCCTTGAAGTCAATTCTAGTGAAGCTTGCTCAAAAAAGACGGATCAATCCGGCAGCCACCCACTTCAGGGTGATCAAGCACATCCTGTTCGAAATCCCTGTAAGTCGGCAACTGGAAAGCGATACGGTTTATTTTTCCGCCGGAGAATTCAAATTCCATCGCGCCACCTTTAGCGCGTGGACTGCCCTCTTTGGTCGTAAATAACAAAATACCTGCATTGGAAGCCGGTTTGCCCTGATGATCCGGAACAATGCGAGCGCAACTTAACTCGTTAATAGACAATCCGGAAAAGACTTGCACCAACTGGTGTGCACTAATAACAACGCCCTCTCCCGGAATAACAATAGTTGGTACAACCGGCGCAGGCGCTGCCACGACTGTTGCTGCTGGAGGAATTGCAGTTGACGCAGATGCCGGAGCAGGAGCCGCTTCGACCGGTGGCGTAACCAATAATTTCTCCAAACCGAAATCGCCCAAATGATTTTGCAGCAAGACAGTGCCATCACCATTCTTGGCGGTGGCTAACAAAGGAAACATCTGTTGTTCCATTTCTATCTTGTTGGGGTTTTTTAGCACGGAAATCAGCTGCCGTTCAATCGATTTAAGCGGTGTAAAAAACTGTTCCTTTTTCTGGCTCGATTCCTCTATCTGTTTCCAATCCGATTGTAAATTAACCGGCAAACCCATGGCTTTCATGACGGCGTAATCATCAACAGCCAAACAGCTACCAAAATCTTTACTGCGATAACCTTCCATAACCTTGGGGCGGATTCCATCACTCATCGCCTTTTGCGGGTTTATATTGTAATTCTTCCAATCACTGTTATTGGCCAAAAAGTAATAAATGAAAGCATTACGATCAAACTTGTTGAAGCCCAAATCTTTCATAACCAGTTTTATTTTTCGGCAATTAGTCTCCACTTCTTCGTAGTTATTCCAGTTCGGTTTTAAATTCGGCTTTGCAGGATGTTTCGATTGCTCAATCAATTGCAGCAATTTAATTTCGCCGGCACCCGATTTTATTGGCAAGTAGCCTATTTCTTCCAACGATAGATCTCGCGCATCCGGGACGCCATCAGCCGTTGTCTTTAGCAACAAGGAGGGGATAAGTTCCGGATAAATTTTCAGTTCGCCTATTGGTTGAGTGTCTGAGCCAAGGATATTGATACCGCCTTCCGCTACCGCATACACTTTAAAAACGGTATGATTAAGAACACCTGTTTTACCGGAAAAAGCAACAATCGCTGGTAATGAATGCGATTCTGAGCTGTGTTTTACTGATGTCGGAGCAGCAGTGACCGCCGGTGGACTGTTTTTTGCCCATTGACTAGCAAACTGGCCCACAATGGCAACCCCCATGCCCAAGCCTGTTAAAGCCAGTAAATTGCTGGCAGTTGTCACATCACCGACCAAACCCGATATATCAACATCACTGTTCGCACTGGAATAAAAACTATAGTCAACAAGGGTTTCTTTGCCTGAATCCAGACGCATCCAGGGCGTCAAAGTAATTTTTTTAGCATCAAACTTGAAATTACATTTCCCTGTTGTCGCCTGATATAAAAAACCAGCGGCTTCATTGTTAAATTTGACTATATCATTACGAACGCTGAAAATAAGCGCGGAAGACAAATCACCCTTCTCGTAAGACGGCGTCATATTATGACAGCCACTCTTTAAAACATTATCGCCTTTAAAATCAAACTCCGAAATCAGACGAACATAATAATCATCACCATCAATAACCTGAAAACCAGGCAAAGCTTGAAATTGATGTCCCTTGGTTGATTGTGCAGACTGCGAATCATTGACTTGGGCCGATGGATAATCAATAGCTATTTGCCGGGTAGGCGTACATCCAGCTAACATTAGACTAGCAACTAAACTGAATTTTAAAGATGAAATATAACGAATCGACATGCTTTAAACCTTGTGCCGCTAGTTATACGGCGAATCAAGCTGGAAAAAGATTAAAATAATAGGGCTTACACCGAGCCTTTGTCATGCTTTATTTTTACCCTTCATCAGAAACGTTTGTACTTAAATGCGTTGAATCTATGATTGAATCCAATAATCAACCACCTGTTTCACCTGAGCTTCGTACAAATACAAAAAAAAGCAGAGCATCCATTATGCCAATAAATTCACTCCTGCATTTTTTCCCACATTTTAAATCCATACCATGTAAAATTGGCATTATGTGTTTTGTAATTTTGGGATATTAAAAAGTGTTTAGAGGAACAACCATACTTTCTGTTCGCCGAGGCGACAAGGTTGTGATTGGCGGAGATGGCCAGGTCACTTTGGGCAATACCGTCATGAAAGGCAATGCCCGTAAGGTTCGCCGCCTGTATCATGATAAAGTCATTGCCGGCTTTGCCGGCGCAACCGCGGATGCATTCACGTTATTTGAACATTTTGAGGGAAAACTGGAAAAACACCGCGGCCATTTAACCCGCGCCGCTGTCGAAATGGCTAAGGATTGGCGTACAGACCGCGCCTTACGCAAGCTGGAAGCATTACTGACGATCGCAGATGCCAAAACATCATTAATTATTTCCGGTACCGGCGATGTTATTGAGCCTGAGTTCGATTTGATGGCAATAGGGTCTGGCGGCGCTTTTGCTCAGGCTGCAGCACGCGCTTTACTGGAAAACACCAATCTGAGTGCCCGCGAAATTGTCGAAAGGTCTTTAAATATAGCCGCTGATATTTGTATCTATACCAACCACAATTTGCGCATTGAAGAACTTGACGCAGAGCCCAACGAGTAAACGCATGACACAGATGACCCCTAAAGAAATTGTAAGTGAACTGGATAAACACATTGTTGGTCAGGCCAGTGCCAAACGCTCTGTCGCTATCGCATTAAGAAACCGCTGGCGGCGTCAACAAGTCGACTCTGCTTTACGCGATGAAATTACCCCAAAAAACATTTTAATGATTGGCCCCACGGGCGTTGGCAAAACCGAAATCGCCCGCCGTTTGGCGCGTTTGGCAAACGCACCGTTTATCAAGATAGAAGCTACCAAGTTTACCGAAGTCGGTTATGTAGGCAGGGATGTTGAATCCATCGTTCGCGATTTGGTCGATACAGCAGTCAAGATGACACGCATGGCGGAAATGGAAAAGGTTCAAACCAAAGCCTACGATGCTGCCGAAGATAAAGTATTGGATATTCTACTGCCCAGAGCAGATGCCGGCATGTTGTCTGATACTGAAGAATCCACCCGTCAAAAAATGCGCAAGAAATTGCGTGAAGGCGATCTGGATACTAAAGAAATAGAAATTGATGTGCATGTTGCTCCTATGGGCGTAGAAATCATGGCGCCTCCCGGCATGGAGGAAATGACCAGTCAATTGCAGGGCATGTTCCAAAACCTGGGCTCTGGCAAAACCCGCTCACGCAAAATGTCCATTAAAAAAGCCTTGCAATCTTTGCAGGAAGAAGAAGCCGCCAAGCTCGTTAACGAGGATGACATCCGATCTCGCGCTTTAGAATCTGTAGAACAGAACGGTATTGTGTTTCTGGATGAAATAGACAAAATCTGCAAGCGCTCAGAATTAGGCGGCGGTGGCGGTGAAGTGTCCCGAGAAGGCGTGCAACGTGATTTGTTACCTTTGGTTGAAGGCAGCACTGTCAGCACTAAATACGGTGCGATCAAAACCGATCATATTCTATTTATTGCTTCGGGTGCGTTCCATGTTGCCAAACCTTCCGACTTGATTCCCGAACTACAAGGCCGTTTTCCTATCCGCGTTGAGCTAAGCGCGTTGTCAGCGGATGATTTTGTCCGCATTCTGACCGAGCCAAATGCGTCATTAACCGAACAATATCAAGCTTTACTGGCCACCGAAGGCGTGTCATTGACATTTGCTGCCGATGGTATTCAACGCATTGCGGAACTGGGCTGGCAAGTGAATGAAGCCACCGAAAACATCGGTGCCAGGCGATTACACACGATGCTGGAGCGGTTACTGGAAGAAATTTCCTACAATGCCCCTGACCTTGTTGAAAAAACCATCGTTATTGATGCCGCCTATGTTGATCAACACTTGACCGAGTTTGCTGAAGACGAGGATTTGAGTCGTTATATTTTATAAATCCTATGCGCTTAACTGTACTCCCTTGCAATACTTGGCCTACTGAAATCAAACTGCATCAGGTTTCCAATATTCTTGAAATCAGTTTTGATGACGGCAGTGTCTTTAAATTGCCGTGTGAATATCTGCGTGTCTACACACCTTCCGCGGAAGCGTTAGGCCATGGTCCTGGACAGGAAGTTCTTCAGGTAGGTAAAGAAGATGTAAACATTACAGAGATTAAACCGATAGGAAATTATGCTATCGCTCCGGTATTTAGTGACGGTCATAACAGCGGCATTTACACCTGGGACTTGCTCTACAAATTAGGCTCTGAATACCCGGTGTTATGGGCTGATTACCTCAATAAGCTGGAAGCCGCTGGATATAAGCGCAAAGAATCACTAAAAAATTAGGCATGAAAATGACAAACGAAAACACCACCCATTTCGGTTTCAAACGCGTTGCCACCGAAGACAAGGTCAATCTGGTACGCGGCGTATTTGATTCGGTTGCGGGACAATACGACATCATGAATGACCTGATGTCGCTGGGTATCCATCGCATCTGGAAGCGCGTAGCCGTGCAATTAAGCAATGTCCGCAAAGGCGAGCAAGTGCTTGACCTGGCTGGCGGCACCGGCGATTTAACAGCCCTATTCGAACAACGCGTCGGCAAAGAAGGCCAGGTTGTCCTGGCCGATATTAATTCCGAGATGCTGCGCACAGGCCGGAACCGGCTGATAGACAAAGGTCTGGCCGGTAATATCCGCTATGCACAGGTCAATGCCGAATGCTTGCCCTTTGAAGACAATACCTTTGATTGTGTCTGTATAGGCTTCGGCTTGCGCAACGTCACCGATAAAGATGCCGCGTTGCGTTCCATGTACCGGGTTCTGAAACCCGGCGGCCGCGTTATCGTGCTGGAGTTCTCCCATCCTACCGATAAAATCACTGAAAAGGTTTACGATTTTTATTCTTTTAAGCTGCTGCCTAAAATCGGCAAGATTGTTGCCAAGGATGAAGACAGTTATCGCTATCTGGCTGAATCCATTCGTATGCACCCCAAACAGGATGAACTGAAAAAAATGATGGAGACCGCAGGCCTGGAACGCTGCGAATACTTCAATATGACGCAAGGAATTGTTGCCGTTCACAGAGGTTATAAAATCTAGCATGGTCATTAAACCTTTGCTGATGAGTGCATTGGAGACCGCACTCAACAAATTTCTTGCTTTGGACCAGAACAGTAGTAACTTTTTAGCGCCCTTGGCCGGCAAAATCATTGCCGTGAATATATCGACGTTTAATGAAACCATTTATCTATGCCCTACTAAAAACTCCATCCAGCTACTCGATTACAGCCCGGATCAACCTCATACTCAATTATCAGGTTCGGTTTTTGCTCTGGGCTTGATGGGACTCAGCTCCAAACCCATGCGTTCTATTTTCTCCGGCGAAGTCAAAATTGAGGGGGATATGAACACAGGCCGAAAATTCCAGGAACTGTTCGCTAAGCTTGATATTAACCTGGAACAGCAACTGGCTCGTTTCACTGGCGACACTATAGCGCATAACATCAGCCAGTTTTTCCGAGCCGGGCAAAACTGGAGCAAA
>Ga0209391_10000410_pt1 | contig 19877 bp, 13 predicted proteins | sample PPLLak3March2015_FD_187246 | JGI IMG/M metagenome (GOLD analysis project Ga0209391, IMG submission 187246) | Freshwater sediment microbial communities from Prairie Pothole Lake near Jamestown, North Dakota, USA - PPLs Lake P7 Core (1) Depth... | ecosystem: Environmental > Aquatic > Freshwater >...
GACCGCTGCGCTGGCAGTCCTCACAGGCCCGCTGTTCGCCCAGACGAGATCGTCGGGCCTGCGAATTCCGTCAACCTGTCGCCGGCTGGCCAGGCACCCGTGCGCGCTACCAAGCACGTCACGGCCCCGCTCGCGCCGGCTGCCCCGCCTATCCGCTCGCGGCCAAGTCGTCGTCGGTGCCCGTCGTACAGCTACACGGGGATCAGGGCTGAAAAGCGTAGGGCGGCAACGTAACGAGGCGCACGTCGTCGATGGGACCGCCGACCGTGAAGTGATATAGGCTTTGCCAGCGATCGTCATCGATCCCGAGCAGTCCGTGCATCTCATCGTCGAAGTAGCAGCCGATTCCCGTGGCGCGTACCCCCGCCGCTTCCGCTTCCAGATAGAGCACATGCCCGAGCATTCCGCACTCCCAGAACAAGTGACGGTAACGCCAAGGTTCCTCGCGCGCGAGTTCGACGTGCGCGAGCATACCCAAGGCGAAGCACGAGTCGGCCGCAATGTCCTGGTGACAGCAAATCGTTTTCCCGATGGCGCGCAGGTCGTGCGGCAACAGCAGATAGAGCGGCAGGTGTTCGGGACCTTTCTTCAGCCACAGCCATTCCTGGCGCATCGATGACCTGAAATCGGCAAACGCCGATGGCTCCCGCAGGAACAAGTACAACCCGGGATCGAGCCCCGACACACGATGCACCATCAGGGCGGCATGCACCTGAGGCGGCGTGGCGAGGGCGTTCCAGGGTGGCGTGTTCGCGCGCACCATGAGCGCGTCCAGCATCGCGAAAAACGATTCGTCGCCGATGTGCGTTTGCCCGTCGAAGTCGACCGCACTGCGGCGCTGCCGGGCGATTGTCGCGAACGTCGGATCCAGGACGGGACCGAGGGGCAGTGGCAGCGGCGCTGGGCGGTGTGCCGCCGGCTCAGGAGTCGCAAGCTTCCGTGTGGCGCGATGAATCGAATCGATGTCCGGCCACCGCATGTGTTCCGCACTCAAACGGTTCGCGCGACCGGACCAGGTCGCGTCGCGTAGTTCCTCGCGCATGTCCTCGAGTTTCGGTCTTGAGGTTCCAAGCCCAACCCACAGCAGAGCATCCGGGGCTTCAGGTTCCGCATCGCCAAGATCCGCCTCGCGATCAAGTCCGAGCAACGCGGACACAAGCTCATCGCTGGCCGAGGCAAGCAAACGCGTCTGCCAGCCGAACATCGCCGCGGCGTAGCAGAGCGCCGCAATCGCATGCCCGCAATCGTGCTGGCAGTAGCGCCATGCCCGCATTCCGTATTTCCATGCCTCGCGCCAGTAGATCGAGCTCAGGCCTAGCAGGACGCCGTCATTCTCGAAAGCGGCCGACCAGCGTGGATGGTCGAGCGCGGCCCGTCGTTCCAGCGTGTGATCGCGGCTCACGTAGTGATAGACGCCCGCCGACAGTCCGGGAAGATTCGGGCACAGCAGATAGCCTTCCGTGGGATGCAGATTGCCGCTGGACGGGTTGCAACGCAGCGCCCAACGATTGCCGCCAAACGATTTCCATGCCGACAAGCCAAGAGAGAGTTCGAACAGGACCGCAACGCTGTCAACATCGAACGCCCGCATCGCCGGCAGTTCGCCGCGCCGAAGAGCGGCGTAGCGAGTGGGAAGGGCATCGGTGGCCAGTGGCAGCCTGATCGCCGCCGCGCCCGCATAGCGGCGAAAGGGATCGGGTTGATTCGCCCAATCCAGCCGGCCTGGGCCGGGCGCGTACCGGTCGAGGCGGTGCTTGCTGCGATGGTGATATTCCAGGAGCACGGAATCTTGCAATTGCAGCCCCGCCGATCACGCAGCCAAGATACCCAGGCCCGGTCCTGTCAGAGGGGCCATGGCCGCCCAAGTGTGCTGTCGATGAAGTCCAGTCATCGTACGCTTATGGCGGGAATTGAGCGCCGCCAATGAGCGCCTGCTCTTGGCCGCGAGCTGAGATTCCCCCAAGTCTCCGTTAGCTGCCCTTGGAGCTGTCAGCCTGTGACGCGAACGGCAGCTAACGGGCGCCGTTGCGAATTCACACTACCGGCCAACTTCGGTCATAGCAGATTGCGCTCCATTGCAGTCATTCAGAAGCTGCGCGGCCAGCGCCGGTGAGCCTACATCTGCTTGAACAGATGGTTGAAGGTCCGGCTTACTTCGAGCTTTTCCGCGCTGCCCTTCACATGCACGATCTGATGGCCGCGGAAGTTGCGGCTGACCTGCTCGACCGCATCGACGCGAACTACGGTGGCGCGATGGATTTGCCAGAATTCGGCCGGGTCCAGCTCATCGATCAACTCTTTGATCGGCTTGCGAATCAGGGCCTCGAAACTCTGGGTCTGCACCCGAGTGTATTTGTCCTCGGCGCGGAAGAACAGGACGTCGCCGGTCGGAATCATCCGTATAGTGGTGCCGACGCTGGCCTGTACCCATCGCATATACTCTCGCGGTTTCACACCGCCAGCCCCGAGTCGTTGCGATAGCTGCGCCAGAAGGTCGTTCATCGGATCCGGCTCTTGCTTGAGCCGCTCGCGCAGGCGCTGGCAGGTCAGCGCCACCCGCTCCGCTTCCGGTGGCTTCAGCACATAGTCGACCGCGCCGTGCTCGAAGGCGGCGATGGCGTATTTGTCGTGGGCGGTGACGAACACCACGTGGACCCGGCCCGCCAGCGCTCGAGCCGCCTGGATGCCGTCCATCCCGGGCATCCTGATATCGAGAAAAACGATATCGGGTTCCTCGCTCTGCGCGAGCGCGATGGCCTCGTTGCCGTTGCTGGCCTCACCCACAATCGAGAGTTCGGGCCAGGCTTCCTTCAGGCGGCTAATGATTTGCTCGCGCATCAGGCGTTCATCGTCGGCAATGACGGCGGTGGGGGCGGGTGAGGAGTGCATGCGGGCATGCGTCCAATCAGGTTGGCGGTGTGCTTGGGGCGATTTCGTAGGGTATTTTGATTGTGGCACAGGTGCCACCTGCGGGCGGCACGCTGATGATCAGGTCACCTCGACCCTTGTATAGGGCCTTCAACCGCTCGCGAATATTGGCCAGTCCCACGCCAGCTTCGGCTTTCGGCATGAAGCCGACGCCGGTGTCGAGCACATGGACGGCCAACTGGCCATCGACGATCTCGGCGCCGATCTCGAGCCGGCCACCCTCCGTCTTCGGTTCCAGACCATGTTTGATGGCGTTTTCCACCAAGGTCTGCAACATCATCGACGGGAAGACCGCCGATTTCAAACCTTCCGGAACACTCACGTCGGGCTGCAGGCGACCTTCCATTCGCATCGACATGATCTCCAGGAACGCACGGCAGAGATTGACCTGCTGACCGAGCGTGGGTCGACTGCCTTCGCGCATCTGCGGCATGGCCGAGCGGAGGTAGCGGATCAAGCTCTGTTGCATCCTGGAGGCGCGCGGCGGGTCGGTTTGAATCAGTTGGTCGATGCTGCCCAACGTATTGAAGAGGAAATGCGGCTCGATCTGAGCCTGCAGCGCTTCCATGCGCGCTTCCAGCACGGTGCGCTCGAGCCGCTCTGTCTCGGCCCGGTTGGTGGCCTCGTTGGCCGTCCGCTCCGCCCTGCGCTTGCCGCCCGCTACGATCTTGATGATGAAGGAGGTGACGATGAGCAGAAAGGCCAGGGTGGGAAGCTTGAACACGCCGCCACCAAGAATCAAGCCCAGAAACGAAACGAGCAGCAGCGCCTTCCACGACACAACGGCCACCCAATCGAAGAAACCCCACCACATCACGACGATGCCCTTGCGGATCTCGCGAAACGCTTGTCGAATTTCCATGGGCCCCGGGGCAGGATCGCTCTTGCCGGGTCCGGCGGCGCTGTCGGTGCCCTGGGTACGCTGGTCGGTATTCATCCTGTTGCCCTCTGGTCGGCCACTTGCCACAGGGCGAGATTATGGGAGGGGGCCGCTGGGCTCCAGCGCGGCAAGACACAATGCGCGCCGGTAGGGACGAAATGCAGGAATTCGTCGTATTCGGGGTTTCACCCCGTGGCGACATGCTTCGCGCACGGGCACAGGCGACCGTACGGCGCCGCGCCTCCCGCTATGCCTTGGCGCTGTTGCTCGCCCGTAACTACGAAGTGTTTCCGCTACTGTGTCTCGAGTGTGGGGGCGAACTGCGCATCCTCGCCCACCTCGGCGAACCGATGGCACCACCCCGTATCGCGCCCGTCCTGGCCTCGCCGCTGTGGACCGTTGAACGTCTGGGACGGAGATCCTCGACCGTCCGCGTTGGGTCGGGAGTGCCAGTTCGCTCGGAGCGGGAGGGGTCACTGGCCTCCGTCGGCGCCGGACCGCAATGAAGGTCTGGTTCCTGAGCGCAGCCGACAGTCGCATCCCGAGAACATCAACGTCAGGTTTCGGCAGCAGCTGACGTTCATGGTGTCAACGTGACCGGCGGCAGACAGTCTGAAGCCGACGCCCAGTCGGCGTCGGCGAACGTCAACTGATGGCCCGGAAAGAGTCGTCGAAATCGGCGGACGCTGACGTTGAGGCCGCAGAAACACTCCGGCAACGCCGAAGCCAGCAGGACCCGACAAGCACCTTCATCGCGTCGCCATCGCCAGGCCACGCTCCAGCGGCGCTAGCAGCAGCGGCCGGTGCCAGCGCGGTCACCGCCGCGCGCGGCGGTGAGTTGGTCGTGAGCGCGGCGAAGTGGCGGAGGTGACGGACGCGGGATGAAAGCAGCGACGGGCGGTCAAGCAGCTTCGCGTTGCGGCCGAGCTCGGCGGGGAGGCCCGGGAGACTTCTCTCGGAGCAAGGCGCTCGTCTGTGGTCCCCCGCCGGCTCGACGTTGCATGACCCATCAAGACCGGGCCACGATCAACGCCTAGCGGTGCTGCCGCCCTGCGCAAGCGCCCGCTTCGCCTCCGCCCGCAGCGCGTGCTCGACCGCCGTCCGAAACGCGCTCGCGGCGAGCATCTGGTTACGGTGCTCCATCGCGTAGGCGGGTAGCGTGTGGCCGACCGCGCCGAGCGACTGCTGGATGAGCCCGACGACACGCCAGCGACCGTCGGCCCCCTTCTCCCACACCGGCCCGCCCGACATGCCATTCTCGAACGCGCAGTCGATGCCGACGAGCCCTGCCGCCGGACCGTAGTCGCGGGCCGTGCAATCGATCTCGATAGTGATGCCCGGCTGCTGCCGTCGCGAGCGCGGGAACCCGGCGGTCATCAGCGTGCCCTGCGGCATCGGCTCGCCGGTGGCCCGCGCGAGCGCGAGGAAGCTGTACTTCTCACCGAGGCATCGATCGAGCCGCAACAGCGCCCAGTCGCCGGCCATCCCGCGGTAGTCGTCCGGCGAGAAACTGCCGAAGGCCACGACGCGCGCGCGCGTCTTCGCCGCGAATCGGCCTGCCACCTTCGCATCGGGGCCAATCAGGAACTCCGCGGCATGTCCCAGCTTCGCCGGATCCAAGCGGACCTTGCCGGTCTTGGCGTCGACGTCGCGCATGAACGCGACGTGGAAGGCGGTCAGCACGTGGCAGCGGCCGACCAGGAAGGCGGTGCCGCCAGCGCGTGTCGCGGGGTGGTGGAGCACGCCCACCGAGCGGTAGGGCGGCAGCGCGCCGTCACGCTGCTCGCGCCGGTCGAGGACGAAGATGTTGGCCTGTACGGCCGTCACGGCGAGCCACAATGCGGCGCCTGCGGCAGCGAGTCGGATCGTGGTTGCCTTCACCCGTACAAAGATACCTGCCTTGCGGCGCGCACGGGCTACGGCCCGATCTCGGCCGGCTTGTAGCAAGCCATCTGTACTCTCCAGCACGTTCCCCTGTCCGGCGACCTTGCCGGGCAAGTTTGTTCACGGCACGAAGAGTGCTTCCACGGTCTCTTCAAACCCCGGGATAGAGGACATGACGGCAGCCATGCACGGATGCCGTGGAGGAATCAGATGATCGGGAAACCAGTTGCCAGACCTCGACACGCCGGCGGCGCGACACTCACCGTCATCGCCATCGTCGTCTTGCTGGTCCTCGCCTATCTTGGTTATCGGGCCCACAGCTTCTATCGCGAGGACGTGGCGCCCTTCGTCGCGGACGCTTCGAACGTGGTCTCCAGCGTGGCGAGCGCTGCACGGAGTCTCAATCCCTACAAGGTGACGAATGACCCGGACGAGGTCGCGCAATCGCTGCGGAAGACGTTCGGGATCGCGCCGCCCGAAGGTTACGTTGGCGCGTTTGGGTTCAGCGTCGAGTTGCTCGGAGAGAAGCACATGCAGCTCATGGCGCTGATTCCGAAGGGCGTGAAGCCCTCCGACATCTTCGAGGGCGGCCGCGGCGAGATTCGCTTCAGTCCGGGCGCGTCCACGATCTTCCTCGCGGCACAGTCCAAGCGCAGCGATCGCAACGAGGTGCGCGATGCCATCGCCAGCATGACGGGAGGGGACGGACAGACAGAGCCTTTGCAGCCGGTTTTCATCAAGGCAGCTGGCAGGAATGTCGCCGCGTACCGCGGGGCGACGCAAAGCTACGGCGCTTGGAACACGGTCGTGTTCGTCTTCCTCGACGAGGGACGTCTGTTCTACGCCGCCGGGCCCAAGGCCTCGTTCGACGAGCAGGCCCTCGCGCGCGCATTGACGGCGCTGGTGTCCGCGCATCCGGCCAACGAGTTCATGTACCAGCATCAGAAAGCGGACGCGATCGCCGCCCCGAGTTCCGACCCGTGCGGTATCCCGGGTCTTGGCGGCGACTTCGACGTGGTGGTCGTGAGCGTCAGACGGGGATCGATTCCGCTCGACGTTGCGCTCGACCAGAGCGGCTACGACGTCGCCCGCGAAGACATCGTCGTCGGTACGACGCCGAAGCCGATCGTGCTCGTCCTCATGGGTCATGACCCGATCGTCTGGAACGTCGGGCGGACCGAAGGCGCGCGCATCGCCGGCGTGCTTGCGCAAGGCATGTATCGCCAGGCCGTGATCGGCCTACCGAAGTCGACGCCGCTGTCGACGTACTCGACGTCGGACGGTCCGAACGCATGCCAGTACTTCCTGGCCGAAAGGCCCGACAGCAGTGAATACCGCGCGGTCCAGCGCAGGATCAGGGAGCTCTTCGGTCGCGGCATCGGCACGTTCATGAACAGGAAGGCCGGCGGCCGCTTTCTGGTGGGCGAGGCGAACGGCGATATCGCGTATTCGCCGGACGTGACGCTGAACAACGTCGCCCTGGGCGACAGCGTGCTGCCCGGAGGCACCCGGGGCATCGAGCGGCTCCTGAAGCAACAGGCCATCCGGCCGGCAACCGACGAGGAGATCGCCGCCTGGGTAAAGGGTGCCGCCCAACGGCTCGGACAGCCGGCGGACCAGTACCGGGGCCGCATCAACTGGCGGTTGCGCAAGGACGACACCTACGTGGTCCTCAAGCCCTTCGACCTTCCCGCGGGCCTGGCCGGTGCCAACGCTCGCACGTTCATCCTGCCGGTCGGCGCGCAGAGGCCGGGCGGGCCGCAGGGACACTGCACGTTCCTGCAGATGGAGAACTTCCAGTGCTACGGCGTGGGCTGCGGCTGACGCAGGCGCTCCGGCGGCTTGCGACACGGACTTCGATGCCCAACAGTCGCTTCGGAGCACCGACGTGATCACCAGCCAGGCCATCCGGGAACCGGGGCCTTCGGGGCCGCCGGGCAAGCGCCGCGTAACGCTGCTGGCAGCCGTTCTCATTGTCAGCCCGCTGCTGCAATGGCTGTACCTGACAGGGCTCTCGTACTTCACGCTGCTGGAACCGCCGTTTACGACATCGCGCGGGCTCGTGCTCGCGATGCAGCTGTTTTTCGCGCCCGGCAACGTGCTCGCGGTCGCACTCGGCGTCGGCTTGATGCGCAGAAGCGAGTGGTCGCGGCGCATCGCCCGGGTCGTGTTCCTGTTCGCCGCCGGCGTTGTCGCGCTTCAGATCGCCCTCCAGGCCGCATCCTGGCGATTCGACTCGAACACACTGCTGGCCGGCACGACGCTCATCTTTTCCGCTGCGTACTTCTGGTACTTCGGTCGCCCGCACGTACAGCAGCAATTCCGGGGGCGACCGCAACCTGCGCGCCCGGAGCAAGCCGCGCCGGCGGCGACCGTTGCGCTACCAGCGCAGACGAAACACCCACGTGGCGTCATCATCGGCGCGTGCGTCGAGATCTTGCTCGGCATCGCAGCCATCGCGGTGCTTTGGCGCCTGCACGACATTCTCGGCGCAACGGCGTTGTTGGACGTGGGGGCAGGACCAGGCGTCGACGACGCGGACGGGCTCCTGAAGACGTTCGTGTTCGTCTGCCTCGCGCTGCTGCTGTCGCCGCACGTACTGACGACGGCTGCCAGCATCGGAATCCTGTTCGGCCGCGCAACGAACCTCGCGCACCGGCACTCGCTGATCGCGTGCTGGTCGGTGGTCGGTTGCCTCCTGCTCACGGCCTGGCTGGTTGAACGGCCAGGACTCGCGTTCGACACGCCCAGCGCCCGCATTCTGGTCGCCTTCTGCGTCGTCTCCCTTGTCTGGCATGTGCGCCTGCTCTACGTCCTCGCCCGGGCGCGGCGCCCAGCCGACGCCGAGCCGGCGCGAAGGAACACGACGCGATGAGGACCGCGCTTGCGCGCGGGCGAGGCAGGCGCGCTTTCGCGGTGGCGGGACTTGTGCTTGCTGCCGCACTCGGACTGGCGGCGTGCGAACGCGTCGCCGATGTCGTGGCGCCGGACGTGCCGCCACCGCGCAGCTTCATGCGCGGCGGTGTGTGGTTCCCCGCGGCGACCGGATACTGGTTTCACCAGTACGCCGAGATCGAGGAGCTGACCGCGTTGCTGAGCGACCTGGACTTCGTGTGTGCTACCGTGCCTGCCACCGATGGCAACGCCGGCGCCGGGGGTCTGCGCTGCGAGCGCAGCTTCAGGTTGCCTGGGGGAATCCTGTCGCGGACGGACAGCGCCGAGTTCAGTTTCCGCCGCAACGGCGCGGTCGCATCCGCCGAGTCTGCTTGCCGGTACGCGTTCTTCGACTCCGCGAAACTGTCCGGCACATGCCAACCGTTCGCGGCTCCGGGCGCGGTTTTTCCGAGCGCGGAGAGCTTCGCGCGGGTGGTCGACGCGATGCTGCGCCCGGCGGCAATCCAGCAGCCGGTCAGCGTGCACCATCTGCAAGCGGTGCCACCCGCGCCGCTGCGGGACGCCAACGAGGCCGTCGAACTGCTCACGCGTTGGCGGTTCGATTGCGACGTTCCCAAAGAGCGTTACAGCGTTGGCTTTCGCGGCAAGATCGGCGAGGTCACCGATTTGCGCTGCCGGCAGTACAGTCTGCGCACGCCCGGGCGTGCGCCGCAAAGCCAGCATGTCGTCGTTCGCTACGACTCCGTGGACCTCGCGGTGCTGGGCGTTGAAGTGCGGCTCGACGATGCGACGGCCAAGCTACCGCAGGCGAGCCACACGCGCAGGGACGGGAGCGCGCGCGCAGGCGGGAGCAGCGATGCCGCGCTGCCACCCCTGCTGCTGGAAACCCGCTCCGGCGAGAAGTTCGAGGTACCCATCCGGGCGGTCGGCACCGGGTCGCGCCAGGCGACACGCGACGGCTTCGAAACGCTGACGCCTGCTTCGCAGCGCGAGCTTTTGCAGGCCTACCTCGACAAGCTGGCATTGCAGTGGGGCGCCGCGCCGGAGCGCCTGTCAAGTCTCACCCCCGCAGCACTCGAATGGTACGGTGCCGAAGCGCTGCCGCATCTCGAGGAGCTGCTGTCGGACGAGCGGCCCGTACTCGGCGCCGCTCTGCTGAAGTACCTGTGCCTTGAAGTGACGGCGCGGAGCGAAGCGCGGCTGGACCATGCACTGCGCTCGGAGCGACTGTGGGACACCATGCGGGCATGCCTCGATCGCAGGCGCGCCGACCTGCCTGCGAGCCTCGCGATGATGGACCAGGCGCTGGCGGGAGACCTGCGCACTCTGGAGGCGAACGATGCCCGCATGTTGAACGCATTTTTGGACTTCAGGCGCGAGGTTTTCTACGTCGCCGCGCTGGGTCCGGACGCGAAGGCGGCGCGCCGTGCGCTCGAGGCGGTCGTCGACGGCAAGGACGGCCTGTCGCCAGACCTGCGGGAACTCGTCGCCGCAGCCCTGGCTGGACCGGAGCAGCGTGGCGTGGCCGTTGCGGACACCCCGCCGCAAACGCCGGAGCTGCGCCGCTCGACCGGGCAGTCGGCGACGCCGTCCGAGCGATCACGGCCCGAACTGTAGGGGCACACCCACGGGAGTCAGGAGCCCGCGGCAAGCAGCAAGGCTTGCGGACACGGAGCGGCAGCGGCAACCGCCCCCCAGTAGCCTGGGACCGGCTACGAGCGTTTGCAGTGCAACGGATCTCCGAGCAGCTTCTTCACGATCCCGGCGTGCTCGCTCGGCTCGAGGCGAATCAGCTTGCCGCGCGACAGCAGGAACACGTACGTGGAGCCTTCACGCAGATGTTGCGCGGGCAAACGCGTTGACAGCTCGAGCCTCAGGGTCGCGTTCGCCGCCGTTGCCTTGATCGGCTGATCGACTCGCGCGGTCAGTTCGTAGAGCCGTTGCGAATCGGACGTCGCGGCATCGGCCGATCGATCCTTCATCGTGACGATCGTTCCCGCGAAGGCCGAGTCGACCGAGCAGATGACCTCCCCGAGGTGCTGTGCAGACGTGACTCCCGGATGCAAGGCCGCGAGGACTGCGCAGGCCAGTGTCACGACCCACCGCCGTGCCGCTCGCCGGTGCTTGAACACGGACATGCTGCGTGCCTCCTTCTTGCCAAGACTCGAACTGGTGAGTCGGATGCGCTTGCCGCGAAGGCGCTCCCCAGGGATCCGATGCTCGGCCCCCCGGGAAGCCGATGACGCTCGACGGATGCCAGTGCGCGCAGCCCGAGACGACCCGCACCGGTGACTCGATCTTCGCCATTGCAGGCACATTCAGGGGCTTACTCGATCACCCTATCCGCGCGCGCGAGTACGGCGGGCGGAATCCTGAGCCCGATCCGCTTGGCCGTCTGCAGATTGACGACCAACTCGAACTTCGCGGGCTGGTAGACCGGGAGATCGGCAGGCTTCGCACCGTTGAGTATCTTGTCCACGTAGAGAGCGGCCTGGCGATCCCGGTCCGCGATGCTCTGGGTGTATGCCAACAGGCCGCCTGCATCCGCAAAGCCCTGACCGGCGGAGGATGCCGCAAGCCGATGCTGCAACGCCATCTCGATGGCGCGCTGTTGCGGAAGACTCGGCTGGACGATGACAGCGCTTGCTTGCGCCCTGGCGATTTCGTCGAAGGCGGCGTCCAGCGGCTCGCCGCTGCGGACCATGAAGGTCCGAAGTTCGATGCCCAAGGTCTGGGCTGCGAGCCGGTTCTGTTCCAGGAACGATTTCGCGAAGGTGTCCGCCGCATTCACAAGCACGGCGACACGCTTTGCGGAGGGCAGGATCTGCCGGATGAGCTCGAGGTTCTTGGCCGCAAGCTCCGAGGTTGCAGCGGACAATCCGGTGACGTTGCCGCCGGGCCGGGCGAGGCTCCCGACGAGACCCGTTGCCACCGGATCGGCTGCCGCCGCCATGACAATCGGTATCGTTGTCGTTGCCGGCTTGGCCGCCAACGCGGCCGGCGTTTGAAACGTGACGATGACATCGACGTTCAGGCGCACCAGCTCGGCGGCCAGCTCGGCCAGCCGCTCGCTCCTTCCTTCGGCCCAACGCGACTCCACCCTCAGGTTCGTGCCTTCGACGTAGCCGAGGTCCCGCAGGTTTGCCACCAGTCCGGTAGCCCAGCTCGCCCCGGAAGCCAAACCCGGCCCCAACAGTCCGATGCGCACAAGCTTCGCAGCCGGTACCTGCGCCAGAGATGCCAACGGCGCGGCGAGTGCGCTGACACCGAGCGCGATGACCAGTTTGCGGCGATTGTTCAATTCCTCTCCTCGGAAGGTTGCCATTATGCCGAGTCGCGCAGAAGCCAGCAGACTGAAGAACCGCCGCCGAGATGCAGGCGCTGAATCACGATCGATCGCAAATCTGGGATGCGCTGTCGAGTGACCTGTGGTGGCCGCAAGGCGAACTTCGCGACCTGCGTCGGCTTCATCCAGTCCCGACAGTCAAGCCGAGGTCGGATTGCGACCGTTGGTGACCGTCCGAAAGGCGGCCTGCAATCGTCGAATCCAAAGCGGAACGCCCGTCTGCGTTGCCCGGGCAAGGCCCGCTCGAGGGACCCGGGGATCAATCGCTGCGACCACGAAACGATCCTGCGCCAACGGTACCGCCGCTCAGCTCACTGCGCCTTGGCGATCGCCGTAAACACCTTCTCGCTGCGCTGTCGGTCGCGCGCAGCGGCCACCCCGGGCTCGGCACACCATGCGAGCAGGCGCTCGCGCGCGGTCCCGGCCGACGCCGCGCTCTGGAATCGCTGTCGCAACTGCTTCACCTGCAGCGCAAGCCGCTGCGCCTGCAGCTCCGGCGGCGAGTCGAGCCCCAGCGCGATCTCGAGTTCGAGCAGCATTTCCGCGCGCACCTCCTTGCCCTGCTCGACGCGTGAGGCGTGCGCGACGGCCGCGTCCTGCTCCGTCAGGGCGCGCAGTGCGGCATCTCGTCGCGCAAGCATCGGCTTTTCCCACGCGGGTGAAAGCAGCGGCAGCGCGGCCCAACGTTCAGGTACTGCAGTCGTTGCAGCGTCCCCTGCCGGCGTGGCGTGCGTCGCCACCATCGCGTCGAGCTCCTCGCACAGGCGCTCCTTGGCCGCCAAGGTCTGCCAGACGGACGCTTCGCGCAAGCGGCCGCGCGCCGAGAGTGCCGCGGCAGCGGCTGCCTTGGCGTCCCTGAACCGGGTTTCGATCCTGCGCGCCGCCGGGTCGGAGCCGCCGCTCCGCTTGCGCCACTGATCTTCCAGATCGCGGAGGCTCCGCCGAATCTCGTTTTCGTCCTTGTCCGTCGTCAGGGCAAGCTGCTCGGTTTCGATGCAGATCGCCTCGAGCGCACGGTGACTCTCGTGCTTGACGACGTCTTCCTGCTTGCGCTTCGCCTCGCGAGCGTCGAAGACCGCGTTGCACGCCGCGCGAAACTGCTCCCAGAGTACCCGTTCGTCGCGCTGTGCCAGCGTGAATGACTTGGCTTGCATCTGCCACTGCGCCTGGATCGCCTTCACCTTCGACGGTGCATCGCGCTCCATGGCCTTCGCGGCCACGGCAGTGACTTCGTCGATCAATGCCTGCCTTCCCGCCTTGGCCTCGAGCCGCGATGCCGCCAAGGCACCGCGCAGTGGCGCGGTAGCCGCCCGGAAACGGGCGTCGAACGCTGCCCAGGCTTTCTTGTCGACACTGCCGAGATCGCCGTCGCGCCAGGTGCGATCCGCCTCGCGCAGCCACTGCTCGATCGCGCGCCAGTCGCGGGGCTCCTCGAGCCGGGTCGCCGTCTGTGCCGCCGCCGCCTCGATGAATGCGTCACGCCGCTTGCGGGCATCCTTGCGCTGCGCGGCCAGTTCGGTGAAGTACCGCGTGGCCGGGGCGTACGCCGTTTCGCAGGCACGATCGAACCGTTCCCACAACGCCTTGGGCACGCCGGCGTGCTGCTGGTCGAGCGCCTTCCACTCGGCGCGCAGCTTCTGGACCTCGGCCGCGAGTCGCGGCGCTTCCATGGGTGTCGTCACCAGGACTTCGGCACGCTCGCACAACTGCAGGCGTGCGGACTGCTGCCCGAACGATTCCCAGCGCTCGAGCTCCGTCAGTTGCTGGACGAGTCGACTCAACCGCTGCGTCGTCGGTTTCGGCAGCGAGCCGGCTTCCTGCTTCCGGGTCCGGATCTCGTCCGCAGCCGCTCGTGCGGCTTGCACGTGACCGGCGGTCAACGCCTGCTCGGCGACGTGCAGCAGGCGGTGGACATCCTGCCGCGCGGCGTTCGCTTCGTGATCCGCCGCCGTGACTTGTGCAAGCCGGCGCTGCTCGACCTGCGCCATGGCCGCTTCGAAACGACGCGTCAGGGCCGGCGTGCGAATGGCTCGATTCAGCGCCTGCCAGCGTTCCGGCAGCTCGGCGTTGTCGATCGACGTGCCCGCGGCAAGTTGCTCGGCCTCCACGACCAGCGCCTCGGCGTCCGCCTGCGCCCGGAGGTCCTGCTCCCACCCGTCGAAACGCCGCTCCGCACCCTCCAGCTTCGTGGCGGTCGCGTCGTCGCCGTAGGTTGCAGCCTCGTCGCGCAGCTCGGCAAGTTCGTTGCGCAGGCCCGCGAGGGCTTCCGGGGTTGCGGGGGGAGCCGGCGTCGCGATCAGTGCGCTCAGCCGACGCTCGAATCGCCCCTGCGCCTGCTGCTCCTCCCGCTCGCGGTCGAAGCGCGCCAGGAGCACTTGGCGAGCGGCGTGCGAGCGTGCCAGGCGGACGGCATCGTGGTCGAGATCCAATGCATCCCAGCGGCGGTCCAGGTCGATCACTGCGGTGAGGATCGGGCCGGGCGTGTTCGCCAGCGATTCCAGCTGCGCCAGGATCTCGTCCGCTGCTGACGCCTGGCTCGCCTGGTCCGCCATGGCGTCCAGCCGCTTCCGGGCGAACCGGGCGACGCCGCGATCCTTGCTCTTGGCTCCATCCGCGAGCCTGGACAGGCCCTCCGGCGTCCGCACGAGCTCCGCCGCGGCCATGCGCGTTTCCGCGTGCTCGGCGACCAGTGCGAGATCGACCAGCGAGCTCTCTTCGCGCAGCGCGGCGATGGCGATCCGACGGCGGTCCGCGTCTTGCGTGCGGCGCGCGACTTCGCGCCGGATCGCATCGTTGCATGCGTCGGCTTGCAGATGCGTCCTTGCCGACTCGGCGTCCTGCGTTTCGGCAAGCAGCGGGCCCAGCACCACGGTGAGGACGGACCGGACGCTGGAATCCGTCTCCGTGTTCAGGGCACCGGCAAGCGCATCGAGGTTCGCGCAACGTCGCGCCGCGGCCGCGCGGACCTCCGGGGCGGGATCGGATGCGAGAAGGCCGGCAAGCTCGTCGGACTCCGGCGGCAGTTCCGAGACCCCGAGCACCCGCTGCGCAGGGTCGGAGTGCTCGTGCAACGCTGAACGAAAGAGACGCTTGATGACCATGGTGATCGTGCGCCGTGATCAGCCGATGACGGACACAGGTGTCGCAGGAGACGTGATGTTACCCAAAAAGACGGGAGGCGTCGGTCGATCGCGCCGACGACCGACATTTCGACGGTTGCGCCCGAGTCCGGCATGTCGACAGGCTGCAGCAAGCGACGGGCGCGATCTTGCCATCGATACGGACACGGCTCGCCGGGGGCCGGGTAGGATGGCATGTCAGTCCCGATGGGCCGCCCCGAGGGACTGACCCGCCCCCAATGGGGGCAGCGAGCAAAGCGAGCGTGGGGGCCGTTTCGTCTTAGGCTGGGATGCGTCTCAGTCGTACTGTTTCCCTTCAGAGTGACTCCTTCCTTGGCGCGCAAACCAACTCCAGCTCCTGTTCCTCAATCCCGGCTGGCGCGGCTCGCGCGCATCGGGTTCTCGGTTGCCGAGTTTGCGGCCGCTGGCGCGCTCGACGGCCTCCGCGGATTGGGGCGATCGGTCCACAGCAGTGCGGGCGGCGCCATGTTGTCCGCACGCAACGCGCAGCGTCTGGCGGGGCGGCTTGCCAAGCTGCGCGGCGCGGCCATGAAGCTCGGCCAGATCGTTTCCCTGCAAGGAGCAGACGTCCTGCCACCCGAGTTTGCGCAGGCGCTGGGCGTGCTGCGTTCCGGCGCGGCGCCCATGCCCGTGTCTCAGCTGCGCCGTGTACTGGGCCGGGAGTACGGCCGCGGCTGGGAGTCGCGCTTTGCGCACTTCGATTTCGAGCCGATCGCCGCCGCCTCGATCGGGCAGGTGCACCGGGCCCATGCGCGCGATGGCCGCGACCTCGCGTTGAAGATCCAGTATCCCGGCGTTGCGCGATCGATCGAGAGCGACGTGGACAACGTAGCCGCACTGCTCCGCCTGTTCAACCTGCTGCCGCTCGACCTCGATGTCGCCGGTCTCGCCAGCGAGGCGAAACGCCAACTCGTGCAGGAGGTCGACTATCTCAAGGAGGCGCATTTTCTCGAGCGCTACAAGGGACTGGTCGCCGACGAACCGGCGCTCCTGGTCCCCCAGGTGCATTGGGACCTGACCACAAGCCGGGTCATGGCGATGGACTACGTCGAAGGCGTCCCGCTCGAGACGCTGTCCGAGCTCGACATGCCCCAAACCCGTCGGGATGCCGTGGGGACGCTGCTGGAACGGCTCCTGTTCCGCGAGCTCTTCGAGTTTCGCGTGATGCAGACCGATCCCAATTTTGCCAACTACCTTTACCAGCCGGCGAGCGGGCGCGTCGCGCTCCTCGACTTCGGTGCCACGCAGACCTTCAGCCGCGAATTCGTGGGCCATTACGCGCGTGTCACGCGCGCGGTGATCGACGGCGACCTCGACGCCATCGCACGGCATGCAACGGCGATCGGCTATGTCACGCCCGACGATCCACCCGAGCGCCTCCAGGCTGCGGTCGAGGTGATCATGCTCGTCTGCGAGCCGCTGCGGCATCGCGGACGATACGACTTTGCCGCATCGGGGCTGGCAGCCCGCGCACGCACGCTCGGCCTCGATCTGGCCTTGCGGCGCGGGCTGCTGCGGGCGCCGCCTCCCGAGACAATGTTCCTGCATCGCAAGCTCGCGGGATCGTTCCTGCTGCTGGCGCGCATCGGCGCGCGGATCGACGCGCGCGCGTTGGTCCTGCCGTTCCTGCCTCCTGCGACTCGGTCGCGCCCGACCGTCCCCCGTTTCGTCTACCCCTCGCGGTAGGTGTTCAGCGTACTTGCCGGCAGGCCTGCAGTTCACGCGGGCCTAGCAGAGGGTCCGTGCGCGTGGCAATCATCACCAGCTCGTCCGATTCCAGGCGCTCACCTGCCGCCGACCCATAGCAATAAGCTATCTATTGCATATACATAATCAACTATCCTTATTCACGGCCAACCTCTACCATGGTCTCGCATCCTGTACGTCCGTGGAAAGCGAAGGGTCCTGTACCCCGAACTTCTGATCGAACTGTAGGCCTTGCGCGCTCAAACTCACCAAAGGGAAGATCTGCATGCCTAACGAAAGCCGGTGCCCCGTGATGCATGGCGGCGTAACGTCGGTGTCAATGTCGCGCATGGACTGGTGGCCCAAGGCCCTGAACCTCGACATCCTGCACCAGCACGACACCAAGACCAACCCGATGGGGGCTGACTTCGCCTATCGTGAAGAACTGAGGAAACTCGATGTCGAGGCGCTCAAGAGAGACGTCAAGGCGCTGATGACCGACAGCCAGGACTGGTGGCCGGCCGACTGGGGCCACTACGGCGGCCTGATGATTCGACTGGCCTGGCACTCGGCGGGCACCTATCGCATCGCGGATGGCCGCGGCGGGGCGGGCACCGGGAATCAGCGCTTCGCGCCGATCAGCTCCTGGCCGGACAACGCCAACCTCGACAAGGCGCGCCGTCTCCTCTGGCCGATCAAGAAGAAGTACGGCAACAAGATCAGTTGGGCCGACCTGATGATCCTGGCCGGCACCATGGCTTACGAGTCGATGGGTCTCAAGACCTTCGGCTTCGGCTTCGGCCGCGAAGACATCTGGCATCCCGAGAAGGACACGTACTGGGGCTCCGAGAAGGAGTGGCTCGCCCCGAGCGGCGGCGCGGGTAGCCGCTACTCCGGGGAGCGTGACCTGGAGAACCCGCTTGCCGCCGTGATGATGGGCCTGATCTATGTGAACCCCGAAGGCGTCGATGGCAAGCCCGATCCGCTCAAGACAGCCCGCGACGTGCGCATCACGTTCGCCCGCATGGCCATGAACGACGAGGAGACCGTGGCCCTGACCGCCGGTGGCCACACCGTCGGCAAGGCGCACGGCAACGGCAGCGCCGCCAACCTCTGCCCCGCTCCCGAAGGCGCCGAACTGGAAGAGCAGGGACTCGGCTGGAACAACCACACGACCCGCGGCATCGGGCGCGACACGGTGACCAGCGGCATCGAAGGCGCGTGGACGACCCATCCGACACGATGGGACAACGGCTACTTCGACATGCTGTTCGGCTACGACTGGTGGCCCCAGAAGTCTCCGGCCGGTGCTTGGCAATGGGAGCCGGTCAACATCAAGGAACAGGACATGCCGGTCGACGTCGAAGATCCTTCGATTCGCTGCAAGCCGATCATGACCGATGCCGACATGGCGATGCGCTTTGATCCAGAGTACCGCAAGATCGCAGAACGCTTCCACAAGGACCCAGCCTACTTCTCGGAAGTCTTCGCCCGCGCCTGGTTCAAGCTGACTCACCGTGACATGGGCCCGAAGTCCCGCTACGTCGGCCCGGACGTGCCGAAAGAAGATCTCATCTGGCAAGACCCTGTGCCTGCCGGCCGCACGGACTACGACGTCGCCGCCGTGAAGGCGAAGATCGCGGCCAGCGGACTCTCGATCGGCGAAATGGTGTCGACTGCCTGGGACAGCGCCCGGACCTTCCGCAGATCCGACAAGCGCGGCGGCGCCAATGGGGCGCGCATTCGCCTCGCCCCGCAGAAGGACTGGGAAGGCAACGAGCCCGCGCGACTGGCCAAGGCACTGGCGGTCTATGAAAGGATCGCTGCCGAAAGCGGCGCCAGCGTGGCCGATGTGATCGTGCTGGCAGGCGGTGTCGGCATCGAACAGGCTGCGAAGGTCGCCGGCTTCAACGTCACTGTTCCCTTCGCGCCGGGCCGGGGCGATGCCACGGCGGCAATGACGGACACCGAATCCTTCGATGTGCTGGAGCCCTTGGCGGACGGCTTCCGCAACTGGTTGAAGCAGGATTACGTCGTGACGCCGGAGGAACTGCTGCTCGAGCGTGCCCAACTGTTGCAGCTCACGGCCTGCGAGATGACGGTGCTGGTCGGCGGCATGCGTGTACTTGGCACCAACCATGGCGGCAGCAGGCAAGGGGTCTTCACCGACCGCGTGGGCGCGCTGACGAACGACTTCTTCGTCAACCTGACCGACATGGCCTGCCGTTGGCAACCTGCCGGCAAGAATCTCTACGAGATCCGCGACCGCAAGACCGGCGCCGTGAAGTGGACGGCCACACGCGCAGATCTGGTGTTCGGCTCGAACTCGGTGCTGCGTGCCTACGCCGAGGTCTATGCGCAGGACGACAACGCGGCGAAGTTCGTCAACGACTTCGTCGCGGCCTGGACGAAGGTGATGAACGCCGACCGTTTCGATATGTAGTCAATACCGTCCCTTGTTGGCAGGCGACTCGGCTGACGCCGTCCCGCCTGCCTGCCATTTCCAGACACGTTGCCCCGCACCGCACGCCGCGGCAAGCGCGGTGCCGTCACTTCTCGAGCAGCGATTCTTCTTCTGCCAAGCTCGCAGCGTGGGCGGCGCGCAGTCGGCCTGACCTGCAATCCGATTTTCCTGCAAGCCGTCGTTCCGACCAAGCGGAACGAACGCGCGGCATCCCCCGGCAGGGATGGCACTTCGCCGATCGCTCGTCGACTTCGACATTCGTCGAAGGCGAAACCGACGGGAGTCCTGGTGGGTGTCTCCTTCAATCGCCTGACAATACGCTCCGCCCGATACGCCGCTACATGAGACGGTCTCCCGATGACGAGGCGCGCACCGGTCCCGCAGGTCGTTCAACGAACTTTGGGCCGTGCCTTGCGCCGAGCAGTCAGCGTGGTGAGCGCCTCCCACAATTCCTGCCGCTCCGCCGGCGTCGGGTCGGTGCCGGGAAGGACGTGGGTGGCGTGCGGTTCGCGGTCGAGCCAAAACCCACCGCTTGCTCTCGCCGCTTCCGGCGATGCCGCGAGCCAGGTAATCGTGTCGGCACCCTGCTCCGCCGTGCGCAGCAAGCGCCGGGTGACCGTGTGGAATCCTGGAAGCGAGCTCGCGACACCCGGC
>Ga0209391_10000412_pt1 | contig 19814 bp, 7 predicted proteins | sample PPLLak3March2015_FD_187246 | JGI IMG/M metagenome (GOLD analysis project Ga0209391, IMG submission 187246) | Freshwater sediment microbial communities from Prairie Pothole Lake near Jamestown, North Dakota, USA - PPLs Lake P7 Core (1) Depth... | ecosystem: Environmental > Aquatic > Freshwater >...
GGCGTTCGCCCGGCGCACGTAGTCCTCGAGCCAGCTCGCGCCGTGCAGGTGGCGCGCCATCTCGACCACGATGTAGTCGGCCTCGGTGGCCGAGTCGTCGTCGTAGCGCTTGAGCCCCTGCAGGCAAGACGGGCACGAGGTCAGCACCTTCACCTCGCCCTTGAAGCCGTCGGTGCGCAGGCGCGCCGCGCCGAGCTCCATCTCCTGCTGCTTGCGGAAGCGCACCTGTGTCGCGATGTCCGGTCGTGACACCGCGAACGTGCCCGATTCGCCGCAGCAGCGGTCGTTCCGGGCGATCCGGCCGTTCGCCTCGGCGTTCAGCAGCGTGTTGACCACCGTGAGCGGGTCATGCGCCTTCATCGGCGAATGGCACGGGTCGTGGTACATGTAGCGCGCGCCGGTCACGCCCTCGAGCCGCACGCCCTTCTCGAGCAGGAACTCGTGGATGTCGACGATGCGGCTGCCCGGGAAGATCTCCTCGAACCGGTAGTCCTGCAGCTGGTCGTAGCAGGTGCCGCAACTGACCACCACAGTGCGGATGTCGAGGTAGTTGAGCGTGTTGGCCACGCGGTGGAACAGCACACGGTTGTCAGTGATGATCTTCTGCGCCTGGTCGAACTGGCCCGAGCCGCGCTGCGGGTAGCCGCAGCACAGGTAGCCTGGAGGCAGCACGGTCTGCACGCCGGCGTGCCACAGCATCGCCTGCGTCGCGAGGCCCACCTGCGAGAACAGTCGCTCCGAACCGCAGCCAGGGAAGTAGAACACCGCCTCGGAGTCGCTGGTGGTGCCGGCCGGGTCGCGGATGATCGGCACGTAGCGGCGGTCTTCGATGTCGAGCAGCGCGCGCGCCGTGCGCTTCGGCAGGCCGCCCGGCATCTTCTTGTTGACGAAGTGGATCACCTGCTCGCGCACTGGCGGCAGGCCGCCCGTGGTCGCGGGCGGGCGGCGGGTCTGCGCCTTGCCAAGCACGCCGAGCGTGCGGTGGCCGAGGCGCTGCGCCTTGAAACCCCAGTCGATCATCAGCTTGCGCGTCAGCTTGATGGTCTCGGGGCGGGTGGTGTTCAGGAAGAACATCGACGCGGCCTTGCCGGGATTGAAGCGCTGCTTGCCCATCCGGCGCAGCAGGTCGCGCATCGCCATGGTGACGTCGCCGAAGTCGATGTCGACGGGGCAGGGCGTCTCGCAGCGGTGGCAGACCGTGCAGTGGTCGGCGACGTCGGCGAACTCGTCCCAGTGCTGCAGCGACACGCCGCGCCGCGTCTGTTCCTCGTACAGGAATGCCTCGATCAGCAGCGAGGTGGCGAGGATCTTGTTGCGCGGTGAATAGAGCAGGCTCGCGCGCGGCACGTGCGTCGAGCACACCGGCTTGCACTTGCCGCAGCGCAGGCAATCCTTGATCGCATCGGAAATCGACGTGATCTCCGACTGCTGCATGATCAGCGACTCGTGGCCGAGCAGGTTGAAACTCGGCGTGTAGGCGTCGCGCAAGTCGGCGCCGGGCATCAGCTTGCCCTTGTTGAAGTGGCCATCCGGGTCGATGCGCGCCTTCCAGGCGCGGAACCCGGCGAGCTCCTCGTCCTCGAGGAACTCGAGCTTGGTGATGCCGATGCCATGCTCGCCCGAGATCACGCCGTCGAGTTCGCGCGCAATGCGCATGATGCGCGCCACCGCGTGGTTCGCCTCCTGCAGCATCGCGTAGTCGTCGGAGTTGACCGGGATGTTGGTGTGCACGTTGCCGTCGCCGGCGTGCATGTGAAGTGCCACGAACACGCGGCTGCGCAGCACGCGCTGCTGGATCGCGCCGAGGTCGTCGAGCAGCGGCCCGAACGACCCACCGGCAAACAGCCGGCGCAGCTCGCCGCGCACCTCGGCCTTCCACGAGACGCGGATCGTGCGGTCCTGCAGCAGGTCGAACACCCGTACGCCAGGTTCCGCGGCGACGCGCTGCTCAAGCGCGGGGCGCTGCGCCACGAGGCCAAGCCCGTCCAGCACGTCGAGGGACGTCGCCAGCGACTCGTCCATGTGGCCGAGCAGCCAGGTCCAGCGGCGACGGGCGGCGGCGATCACCTCGAGCGCGAGCCGCGGTCGCTCGCCCAGCACCTGTTCCGGAGGCAACCGGTCGGTGTCGAGGTCGCCGGTCTTGCCGACCCGTGGCGCGCCGGCAAGGTATGACTCGAGCGCGTCCAGCACGCCCAGCTTGTTACGGATCGAGAACTCGATGTTGATGCGCTCGATCGCGTCGGTGTACTCGCCGAGCCGCTCGAGCGGGATCACCACGTCCTCGTTCAGCTTGAAGGCGTTGGTGTGGCGGGCGATGGCCGCGGTGCGGGCGCGGTCGCGCCAGAAAGCCTTGCGCGCTTCGGCGTTCGCGGCGATGAAGCCCTCGCCGCTGCGGGCGTTGGCGATGCGCACGACGTCGGAGGCGCACTGCGCGACGGTCGCCTCGTCGTCGCCGACCAGGTCGCCGAGCAGCACCATCTTGGGCAAGGCCCCGCGCTTGGAGCGCGTGCTGTAGCCCACGGCGCGCAGGTAGCGCTCGTCGAGGTGCTCGAGGCCGGCGAGCCGCACGCCGCGCTCGCGCTCGGCCCGGACCATGTGGTCGCGGATCTCGACGATGGCCGGGATCGCGTCGCGCGCCTGGCCGAAGAACTCCAGGCAAACGGTGCGGATGTGCGCCGGCATGCGATGCACGACCCAGCGCGCGGCGGTGATCAGGCCGTCGCAGCCTTCCTTCTGGATGCCGGGCAGGCCGCCGAGGAACTTGTCGGTGACGTCCTTGCCCAGCCCCGCCTTGCGAAAACGCCGACCCTCGATCTCGAGCCGTTCGGTGCGCAGCACGCTAGCGACATCCGGCGCGCTGCGGCCGTCCTTCCACACCAGATCGAACACCGCGCTCGACGCGTCATGGATCTTGCCGAGGTTGTGCCCGACGCGGGTCACCTCGAGCCAGTCGCCCTGCGGGTCGACCATGCGCCACCAGGCGAGGTTGTCGAGCGCCGTCCCCCATAGCACGGCCTTCTTGCCGCCGGCGTTCATGGCGATGTTGCCGCCGACGCAGGATGCGTCCGCCGAGGTCGGGTCGACGGCGAACACGAAGCCGGCCGCGTGCGCCGCTTCCTCGACACGGCGGGTGACTGCACCGGCCTCGGTGTAGAGCGTCGCCACCGTGCCCGCGACGCCCGGCAGCGCGCGCGGCTCGACGGCGTCGATGCGCTCGAGCTTCTCGGTGTTGATGACCGCCGCGGTCGGCGTCAGCGGCACGGCGCTGCCGGTGTAGCCGGTGCCGCCGCCGCGCGGGATGATCGTCAGGCCGAGCTCGATGCAGGCGCGCACCAGCCCGGGAACCTCATCCTCGGTCTCCGGGGTGAGCACCACGAACGGGATTTCGACGCGCCAGTCGGTGGCGTCGGTGGCGTGCGAGACGCGCGCGTAGGCGTCGAAGCAGATGTTGTCGGCGCGAGTATGGCGCCCGAGGCCGCGGCGGGCGCGGCGCCGCAGGGAGTCGGTGTCGGCGAACGACTGTTCGAAGGCGGTCACCGCGCGACGCGCAGCGTCGAGCAGGTGGCCCACCTTGGCGTCGCGCTCGCGGTCGTCGCCGTCGCGACGCTGCTCGATCTCGCCGAGGCGATGGTGCAGCGCCTCGATCAGCAAGCCGCGTCGCCGCGGGTTGTCGAGCAGGTCCTGCTCGAGGTACGGGTTGCGCCGCACGACCCAGATGTCGCCGAGCACCTCGTAGAGCATGCGGGCCGAGCGACCCGTGCGCCGTTCGGTGCGCAGCTCGTCGAGCAGCCGCCAGCCATCCGCCCCGAGCAGCCGGATGACGATCTCGCGGTCCGAGAACGACGTGTAGTTGTAGGGAATTTCGCGCAGGCGGGCCGGCGGATCCAGCGGCAGCGGAACCGGGAAGGCCGGGGTGGCGGGCGGGGTCGGAACGGCGTTCACTGAGGAGACTTCAGGACGAGGCGGGGGAGGGGCATTTTCGCTTGTGCCGAAGCCGTTGGATACCGCAAAAACCCCCGTGCATTACGCAGTCCGTGGCGGCAAGGCACGATGGCCCGCCCGGTCAGTCGCCCAGTAACGCGTCCTGCGGGAAGGCCAGCGAGATCTGGCGGATGTGGCCGCTGCGCCGGAAGAGCTCCGAGCTCAATGCCGCCGGCAACGACAGCTGCGGCAGCTCCTGAACGACGCCATTCTCGAGCGTAATGGCCAGCGACGGGCGACCTGCGCCGCACCGGCGGTAAACGATCGGAACCTGGCACCAGGTGAAGGCGAGCCCCGACGCCGGGACCGTCAGTTCCTGCCATTCGCCACGGACGTCGAGGAAGCGGAACGGGCGAGGCTCGGGCGTGAATTCGCGTGCGCGCAGCAGCGCGGGATCGAAGCGTACTTCGCCGTCGGCGACCCGCAGGCCCAGCTCGCCAAAGCGCGTCAGCACTTCTTCCTTCACCTGCCCGGTCATCCCGGGCTGCTGGGCGCCGCCGTGCCCGGGCGTGTGCGAGTATGGGTCCGTCGGGAACGCACCATACTCGGCCGGCGACTTGTTGAAGCCGATGCCCTCGCGCACACGGTAGTACAGGCCGCCGAGGCGCTGGCAGACCTCCGCCCCTGCCTCGCCTTCGCGTGCCGCGAAGAAGTTCTCCTGGGTCGCAAGCAGCAGCTTCGACACCATGTGCCAGTAGATGCAGCCGAGGCCCTCGAAGCCGAACATGCCGCCGGACCGGCCGGTGAACTCGCGGTGCCTGAATACCGTTTCGTACAGGGCGCGCAGCGGTGCGCGCGAGGCTTCGATGTCCTCGCCGTAGACTGCGGACAAGGCATCGAGCCGGGCATCCAGGTCACCGACGTTCTTGAAGTCGGCATTGAAGCGATATTGGCCGTCGGCGTCGCGCGAGACGACCCGGTCGTCGCCGGCAGCGATCATGCGCCGCAGCAGGGCCAGTTCCTCGACTCCCTCGGCAGGGACACGGTTCTTGGCGAGAAAGCCCGGCAGCGGACGGTCGGGATACAGCATGAAGGACCGCTGGTCGGCCCGGTAGATGTCGCTCCCGAACAGCGTCTCGACCAGCGCTGCGGCCTGCTGGGGAGCGATCGCGCCGGAGCTGAGGGCGGCGACCTGGCCCTCGAGCATGAGGTACAACGAGTCCACGCGGGCCTCTTCCCCCCGCAGGTCCAGCAGGTTGTACGCCTCGTAGGTGCCATCGTCGCGACGGTTGCAGCGAATGCTGTGGTCGATCGCCGCGAGGGTGTCGCCAAGCAGGTCCATGATCCGCCCGAGCGGTTGTGCCACCGTTGCAGAAAAAGGTTGGTCGCGATAGACGGCCTGCCTGTAACGGCTCGCCGCCAGGCCCAGCTCCTGCATCGATTGCCAGCGCTGGTCCGCGCCGATCGGGCCGTTCCCCAGCAACGAGCGGATGCCAGCGAGGGCGGCGGATGTGTCGGCTAGCCATGCGCCGACTTCTGCCGACAATTCGACCGGTCCCGCTTCCCCGGCCAGCAGCTCCTGCAGGAAGCGCACGTAGCGGCGCATGTAGTACAGCGTGACCATCGAGACGCCGTGGCCGACCAGCGCGTTGTTCGCGTCGTTCCACTCGGGCCGCTGCGTGTTGAGCCAGATGCCGCCGTCGACGACCAGGTTGCCGAGCTTGGCAAGCAAGGGCACCAGCAGCTTCTCCAGCAGGTTGACCTGGTAGACCTCGCCGCGGTCATCGAGCACCAGCTTGCCGTCCGCGCCGAGGACGGCCACCCGCTCCGCGATCCGCGCGGCGAGCGCGTGGTCATAGTCCACGGTTCGCTTGGGGTCGGCGACGAGCTCGGCGAAGCTGCGGATCCGATAGGGCACGTTCGCATAACTGAAGATCGGCCGGTGCAGCAGCTCGCGCAGGCGGGCCGGATGGAACCGCCGCGAGTGTTCCAGGAATTTCAGCAGGTAGATGATCTGGTGGTCGCCCCAGTAGCCGATGTGACTCCATGGGTTGTCCGGTTCCTCGACTTCCCAGTCGATTCCCTGCCGTGTGATGCGATATGGGTTGTACCCATCCACGGTCGAGGCATTGACGAACTTGGCGACGAAGTACTCGGTGAACTCCGGGAAGCTGAAGGTCAGCGCCTCCCAGTTCTGGAAGATGTCCCGCCAGTTGCCTTCATAGGACAACAGGCGCTCACCGCGAGGGTCCTTCAGCCTGATCGCGAACCTGTTCCACGGCCGACTCGGATCGCCATGACGGCGACCGAAGGTGATCGGCAGGTATTCGTAGCAGAGCCTTTCCAGCTGCTGGTCCCCGGTTCGTTGCACGGCTGACCGCAGGTCCTCGATCGCCAGCGTTGCCGGCAGGCCCGCGAGCAGCCCGTGGTGACGTTCGTGGGCGTGCGCATTGAAGTGGCGGACATGACTCGCGAAATCGGCGGCCGGCACCCGGTACTGGTCGTGGAAGATGCCGCCGCGGAGGACGTTGAACAGCACGTTGGCGTAGTGATGCGCCGCCACGGACTCCTCGGCAGTGGCCTGGAACCCGTCGGCGGCCGCCATGATGCGCGCCAGTTCGTCGCAGCCCACGTCGACCGAACGCGCCACGGCCGCTGCCGCGGCGGCCGGATCCGCGAGGTGCCGGATGACATCCAGTACCTGCCCCTGGGTACGCTCGATATCGGCCACGATCTGCCAGCGTCGCGACTCGCCGCCCGCCAGCTCAAGGCCGGCGCTCAGGAAATAGGCGCCGCGGATGCCACGCTTGCGATCCTCCTGCAGCAGGGGCTCGCCGCGCCGAAAGGCGTCGAGTTGCAACGACGAAAGCAGCACCGTGGCTGCGTCCAGGCCGAGCCCGTAGACGACATTGGCGCGCAGGGATTCGGATGGCTCGGCGCGATCCGATATGCCGGAGTAGAGCGTGTACATCGCCAGTCCGCTGCCCGCGTCGAGTTCGGTCCACTTGTACGCGTCGACGAGGTTGCTCGAGCTCGTCTGGACGGGCAGCGGCGTGCCCGCGGGCAGGATGTTCTGCAGGCCATCCAGCAGCTCGATCCGCACCGTCTCGCGTGCCAGGTTGCGCAGCTCGCACAGGCGCACGAAGCCATGCCGGTCGCTGGTGGCCCACGTGTAGCGGAAGGCGAGGGCGAGGTCGTGATTGACCTCCTCGAAGCAGAGCTTGCTGCCCAGGACGTTCTTGTAGAGGTTGCGGCTGGTGGCGAAACGACCATCGTGTTCCCGGTTGAATGGCTCCCAGAGGACCTGCCCGCCGGGCCGCCCGACCCGCAGGATCGTCTTGCAGCCGGTGTGCGGATGGCACTCGTGAATCCTGTCGACCGGCAGGTAGGGAAACAGCGCGGTCTCCGGCGCAACGCGGCCGGCGGTCAGGCCTCCGGCGGAAGAGACGAACAGCCAGTGGTCGGCGCTCGAGATGACGCTGACGAAGAACGGCGGCATCGTGTCGACGTTGCGAATGACGTAGCAGCGTTCGCCCTCGAGGTCGACGAATTCCCCGGCGACCGGCGCCGGGACCGCCACGCGGGCGGGAAGGTCGCTACCAGGCATAGGCTTCGGGCGCCTCGCCGCCCGGGCCGGGAAAGATCGCATCGAGCTGCCCGAGCACGTCGGCGCCCAGTGCGATTTCCGTCGCGCGCACGGCACTTTCCAGCTGCTCCAGCGTGCGCGGACCGATGATCGGGGCAGTGACCACCGGGTTGTGCAGCAGCCAGGCCAGCGCCACGGCACCGGGGGCCTCACCGATCTCCCTGCAGAGCGCCTCGTAGCGCTCGAGCTTGGAGCGGCTGTTTTCCACCTGCTTGGCGAAATTGTCGTCCATGCGGCGCCCGGCCTGCGCCTTGCCCAGCGCGCCGCCCAGCAGGCCGCCGGCCAGCGGGCTCCATGGGATCAGGCCCAGGCCGTAATGGCGGCAGGCCGGGATCACCTCGAGCTCGATCATGCGGTTGTTGAGGCTGTAGGTGCTTTGCTCGCTCACCAGGCCGCTCATGCCGCGCCGCGATGCCTCCTGGCAGGCGGTGGCGATGTCCCAGCCGGCGAAGTTGCTCGATCCCACGTAGACGATCTTGCCCTGCTGCACCAGGCTGCTGAAGCCCTGCCACGCTTCGTCCCAAGGGCAGGAACGATCGACGTGGTGCATCTGGTAGAGGTCGATCCAGTCGGTCTGCAGGCGCCTCAGGCTGCCGTCGCAGTGCTTGCGGATCTTGACCGCCGAGAGGCTGCGGCCATCGGCATTCGGCTCGGGCCGGTTGGCCTTGCGCGTCACCGGGTTGTAGACCTTGGTGGCGAGGATCACCGCGTCGCGACGGCCCCCGCCTTGCGCGAACCAGCGGCCGATGATCTCTTCGGTGGTGCCGTGCTCCACCGTCCAGCCGTACACGTCGGCGGTGTCGAAGAAGTTGATGCCCAGCTCCAGGGCACGATCCATGATCCGGAAGCTGTCCTCTTCGCTGGTGACCCAGCCGAAGTTCATGGTGCCCAGGCACAGGTTGCTCACCAGTGCGCCGTGGGCGCCGAGCCGCCTGTGTTGCACTGACATCAGTGCCGCTTGACTAGCGAGTCCGCACCAGCGACCGCGGCGCCACCTCGACGGTCTTGCCCGTGCTGAACGTCACCTTGATCGCCGAGTTCCGCGCATTGTAGGCGAGGTAGGTCCGCGCGCCGCTCTTGTCCTTGAACACCGCGTACAACGGCGTGTCGGCCGTGACCGAGAAATCGGGCGTACCCATTTCCTTGAGGCTCGCCAGCCAGTAGGCCGTGTGCGAGCGGGACTCGCCGCCCTCGACGCTACCCTTGCGATTCCAAAGTGCGAGGCCCGCATCGGGGTCGCCCAGCGCCGCGTACGAGGCGACGACGTCCTGCCAGATGTCCGCCGGCGTGCCATCGCTCACGCCGCGGGCGTTGTACGCCTTGACCTCCGCGGGCAACGCGGCGACAAGCTTGCGTACGTACTCGGGGTCCCTCCCCAGGTACGTCGAGGCGGTCGTGACCGGCAGCAGGTTGATGCCGAAGATCTGTCGCGGCTCCTGCGTCCACCAGGTGTTGTAGGCGTACTTGCCGCCGAACACCATGCTGGCGAAGGGCTTGCCGTACTCCGGTGCGAGCACCTGCCTGTCGAGGTCGAACCAGTACTGGTTGACGGACGCGATCTCGCTGGTGAGCAGGAACATGCCGAGGTCGCGCAGCCGGTGGTCGCCGGTCGCCTCGCCCCACAGCACGAGGCCCGCCCACGCGTTCACCGCCTCGGACGATGACTCCTGGTTGTTGCCGGCGTCGAAGTTCGCGTCGCCCGACGCCCACGAGTGTCCCTCGTAGACGTCGAAGTTGCGCAGGAACGGGAAATCCGCGCGACCGCGCTCGTCGGTCGCGATGTCGGCGATGATCCGGCGGACCATGCCGCCCCACCGCTGCTGCGACGCCCACTCCGGGTCGCGCAGTGCCACGTGCGCCGCCGCCATCACCCAGTAGCCGTAGTGGAAGTGATGGTCGTTCATGGCGTTGATGCTGCCGTACTCCTGGGGCACGCCGACGAACGTGCCGAGGCGGGAGTCCTGGACGAAGTGCGTGGAACGCCGTCCATCGAACCACGACTCGAAGCGGTCCTTGAGCTGCTCGAGGAGGTCGTCGCGCATCTTGGTCTTGCCTTCGGCTTCCGCGACGCTCATGAGTTGTGCCGTGGCCCCGAGTCCCTTGCCGACCCAGTACGTGCCGCGGCCCATCTTGCCGAACAGCTGCGGCGCCTTGGCGAGGTCGCCGACGAGCAGGCTGGCCACGTTGTCCTTGCCCGCCGCGTCCTCGAGGCCGGCCCACATGGGAACGAATCCGGTGTACGCGCGCTCCAGCGTGAAGCTGTTGCCCGGCACCAGCCGGATGCGGCCGCGCACGGTGTCATAGCCGTATTGCGAAGGGTGCTCCGACACGACGCTCGACCAGTGGTGCGGGTAGAGCCCCATCAAGGTCGCGAGGTTCTGGCCCTCGCGGGCCACCGTCTTGACGCTGTACACCGAGCGGACCTTGCTGCCCGCCTCGTCGTACGTCCACTCGACCCGGGTGTCCGTCGGGAAGGCGTAGGCAACGGCGAGGAAGTCCTGCAGCGTCGACTCGCGCGCGTCCGGCAGCCCGGCCACCGAGAAGTAACGGGCACCTTCGGGCAGGCGCAGCACCAGCTCGGTCGGCTGCGTCCACTCCCAGCTCGCGCCGGCGGGCGCGAAGATGGCGTAGGACTTCCCGGCGATCGTGACGGCCGCGAGCCGCGGGTTGCCGCCGTCCTGCGTGGGATCGGAGAGCACGGCGTCGCGCGCGGCAAGCAGGAAGCGGACGTCGCCGGTGCTGATCTCGTAGTAGCTGAAGGGACTGCCGTGCAGCACGGTGGCGGTGAGCGACTGGCCGTCGCCGGCCGCCATGCTGACCTGCGCGAGCCAGTCGGAGAACTTCGACAGTCGCGCGTCCTGCGGCGTGAAACCCTTCGGCGCGACCACGATGGCGGCAACGTGCGGGTAGCTCAGCTCCAGGCTGCCATCGACGTTGGCGAAGCGCTTCGCCGGCAGGCCGAGCTCGAAACCCTTTTCGGTCGCGCGATAGGTCATCGGGTGTGCGTGCAGCGGCTGCGACCAGCGCTGGAACATCACCGAGGAGTACCACTGGTTGGTGGGCGCGGCCTTGCCCGCCGCCTCGCCGGTGACGTACTCGGCGACCGGCAGCACGCCGTCGCTCTTGTCGAGCCTGGTGTGGTATCCGCCCTGGCCGAGCGCGACGTCCGGGGCCGCGGCCGAGGCGACGCCCGCGCAGGACAGCAGCGCCGCGCAGCCCGCGGCGAGCCACGCGACCCCGCCGGTGGCTGAGTTCCGCCGGGCCGCTGACATCGCGAAGCTCGTGCGCATGGCGTTCGTCCTCAGAAGTTGAGATTCGCCCCGAGGGTGAAGGTGTTGCCCGACTCGCTGGTGCGCGGGTCGACGCCACCGAAGGCGATGTTGTTCGGCATGCTGAGCGGCGCCGGCCCCTGCCGGCCGAACATGATGCGGCCGATGCCGGCGTAGGCCTCGACCTTGAACAGCCCGCCGATCGAGAGCTCGGGAACCTGGCGGTAGATGCCGAAGTTCAGGAACAGCGCATTGTTGTCCTGGCCCCACTCGACGGGGTTGTCGGTGCTGGCCTCGTTCAGGAACACGCCGCCCGCCGTGTACGTCCACTTTCCGCGGTTGTAGGCGGCGCCCAGCAGGAAGTCCCAGGAAACCGCGTCGTAAACCGCGTCGAGCTCGTCGGAGTAATTGAAGCCGGGCTGGTCCCAGAAGCAAACGCTCTGCACTGGCGACACCGGGCCGAAGTCGCACTGCTGCGCCTGGCCGGACCACTCGCTGCGCTTCACGCCGTAGGTGAACTTCCAGCGCTCGTTCATCCAGTAGTTGCCCTGCAGGATCAGCACGTTCTCGGACGGTGCCTCGTACTGCGGCGAGGACAGCGGGCCGTTGGTGTTGCCCTGCGCCCCGTAGAACGCGCCCTTGGAGAACGAGCTCTGCCGACCACCGTCACTGTCCTGGTAGATCAGTTCGATCAGGTTCTTCTCGTTCGAGTACTGGATGAAGATCTCGTACAGCGACGGGTCGGGCGGATCGTCGACCAGCGACTCCGGGTTCAGGGGCCGGCGCGTGTCCGCTTGCGCGTAACTGGCCTCGAAACGGATCTTGCCGATGGGGATCTCGAACTCGCGCGTGCCGTAGCGCACGGCCTCCGGGTATACGCCATAGCCGGCGCCCGATTCGGCCCAGGCGCTCGACAGGCCGACGGGATAGGCGAACGAGTCGGAGCGCGACCAGGAGCGCGAGGAGAACTTGCCGACCTGCAGCGTGCCGTAGGTCGGGTGCGACACGCCGGCGTACAGGTCCGTGAACCAGTTGTCGAAGATGTCCTCTTCCATGTTGCGCATGCGGGCGCTGGCCTTCGACTCGATCTTCACGGCGTTGTCGAATTCGTGGGACAGGCCCGCCGTCAGCTGCGCGAGGAACAGGTTGCGCCCGGTGCCTTCGGAGTCGCCGCCCTGGTTCACCATCGGCAGCGGCGGCGACAACACGCCGCGCGGATCGTAGGCCGACTTGTTGACGATTCCTGCGGAACAGTTGTCGCAAAGGGCGTACTCGTTCTTGACGAAGCCCACGAGCTCCAGCGGGCCGTACTGTTCGGCGAGCGCCGGGGCGGCGAGCAGCAGCGAGGCGACCGCCAGGGATCGACTGACAGCGTAGGTGTTCACAGCGGTCTCCCTAAGCATCTGATTTGGGTCGTCATGGAGTGGCGACATGTGCGGGCTCACTCGAACGAGACCGAGCCGCGCGTGAAGCCGGTCGGATACTCGGTGCCGGCACCGTTCTTCACCGTGGTGTTGACCTGCGGGAAGACCGCCTGCACGTGGATCTCGCCGATGGGCTTGGCCAGCGCCTCGGCCAGGGTGGTGACTCCGGAGGTGAAGCCGCCGCCGTTGCAGGCCTGGGCGAGGTTCATCGAGTTCAGCTGGATCGTGTAGGCGGTCAGGTCGGCCGTGGTCGGTGTGACCAGCTTTTCCACCAGGATCCGGCAGAATCCCCCGGCACCGTTGGCGTAGACCTGGCTGCCGACGAAGCGAACGTTCAGCTGCTTGTTGGTCGGCTGCTGGAACCACTCCGTAGCCATCCCGAGCTCGATCTTCAGGTTCGCCTGGCCGCTGAGCGTGACGCCCGCATTCGGTGCCGCAACGGTGTAGCCCGGCGCGGCGGTGAAGATGCCCATGAAGCCGTCGGTCGTGGGCGCCGACGTGGCGACGACGAGGTAGACGTACGAATCCGCGGCAGGGACGGCCCCGGCGCCATCGACGAACCCGCCGCCCGCGTACGTGTTGGTGTAGTTGGTGAAGTTGCCACTGTAGAAGCCCCACTCACCGCCCTCGACCGTGCGGTTGTTCGACGCGAAGCCCGAGGCAAAGACGATCGGGCCGCCGCTGCTGCCGCCGCCCGCCGGGAACTTCAGCTCGTCGATGTACATGGTCTTGTCGGCAGTGACCTTGCTGCGGCCGTTCGGGAAGATCACGACCGTGGCGTAGGTGCCGGCCACGCCGGCCGACAGGTCGAACGACAGGGTTTCCCAGGCGTTCGCCACGGTCGTGGCGACGTCTTTCTCCACCACCGCCCCGCCCGGGCCGCCTTCCAGCTTGAACAGGAAGTTGGTGCCCGCCGCGGGCGAGTAGACGCGCAACGTGACGGTCTTGTTCGTAGCGGTGAGCGCAGCCGGGCCGGCGAGGCCCGTGATGGTGGTGCCGAAGAAGTCGTTGTCGCCGGTCTTCTTGACGAACTTCACCACCTTGTTGGCAGCGTCGTTCGGATCGTTGGCGATCTCCACCGTGCCGCCGCCCGGGTTCTCGAACACGCCGAAGCCGATGCCGGCTGCGGAGAAGTCGGTGCAGTTGGGCGCCGCGCAGGTGCCGGTGTTGCCCGAGGATCCGCTGCTGCCGGTGACGAACTTCACGTCGTCGAAGTAGAACGTCTGGGCGCCGGCGGTAGCGCCGGTCACGCCGAAGTTGAAGAAGATGATCACCCGGTTGTAGTTGTAGCTCAGGTTCAGCGCAGGCGTGCCGCTGACCGGGTTGGCGAAGTCGAAGGTCAGCGTCTCCCAGGCGTTGGCCCTGGTGGTGACCGCCTCGGTCTCCACCGAACGGCTGGGATTCGCGGCGTCCTCGACCTTGAGGCGTACGCGGATGCCCACGGCGGGCGAGTAGACCCGCACCGTCATGCGCGTGTTGGTTGCGCTGAACGGGATCGTGCCCGCCGTCAGGCTTGGCCCGGTGGACACGGTGGTCCCGGCGAACGTCTCGGCGGTCGCCGCACGCCTGACCCTGACCACCGTGTTGGTGGCGCTGGTCGGATCGAGCTGCAGCGAGGAGTCCTCCGCGCCGCCGAAGCCGGTGAGCGTATAGACGACACCCGTCGAGTCGAAAGTGAGGTCGCTGAACGGACCGACGGGCAGGCCGCCGCCGCCGATGAACGCGATGTCGTCGAAATAGTACGTCTGGGCGCCGGCCGTGGCGCCGGTCACGCCGAAATTGAAGAAGATGATCACCCGGTTATAGGTGAAATCCGGGTTCAGGGACGGCGTGCCAGCGACGGGATTGGCAAAATCGAACGTCAGCGTCTCCCACGCGTTGGCTCGGGTGGTGACCGCCTCGGTCTCAACGGAACGCGAGGCGTTCGCCGAGTCCTCGACCTTGAGGCGTACGCGGATACCCGCGGCGGGCGAGTACACGCGCACCGACATGCGTGTGTTGGCCGCGTCGAACGGTATGGCGCCGACCGTCAGGCCGCCGCCGTCGCCGACCACGGTCCCGGCAAAGGTCTCCGCGGTCGCCGAGCGCCTGACCCGCGCCACCTTGTTGGACCCACCGACCGGATCCGTCACGACCTGGGAATCCTCGGCGCCGCCGAAGCCGGTCAGCGTGTAATTGGCGCCTGGTGAGTCGAAGGTCACCGTGGTGAACGGCGGCGGGTTGTAGTAGCCGGCACCCTCGTATACGTCTGCCTTGCAGGCTGGGCCTGCGGGCGTGCCGCACAGCGCATAGCGGGCGTTGCGGCCCAGGTCCCACAGACCCCAGCCGTCGTCGATGCCTTTCCACTGCTCGTCGAACGCCACGAAGTAGAAGATCGTGGGCGGACCGCCGGCCGATCCACGCCAGGACGGGTAGCGGCCCGGGGCGCCGTACAGCAGGTCGTAGTACCACTTGACGTTCGGCTGCAGGGCCGCATAGCGCTCGATGTCGGAGGCCGGATTGGTCTGCCGGGCCTTCCAGCCGGTCTCGCCGATAATGATCGGCATGGTGTCGCCGACACTCACCGTCACGCCGCCGGGACCGACGTACTTGTACTTCACGACCTCGTTGAACCACTCCTTGGCCGCGACCAGCGACGTCTCCATCATGGCCTTCGCCCGGGCCGGGCCTGCGGAGACGCCGGTCTGCTGCCAGTCCCAGATCGTGTAGCTGATCGGATACATGTGAATGGCAGCGAAATCGATCAGAGGCAGGATCGTGTCCGGCTTGACCGGGACGCGGTCTCCGCCGCCGCCGGACTTGCCGGCATAGAAAGTCCAGTCGTCGTCGGTTGTGACGGGCTGCGTGACCTGGCTGCGGATTGTCCTGATGTAGCTCTCGAGGCAGGGAAGTGGCATGAACTTCGAGTAGAACGAGGTCTCGTTGCCGACGCTGATGGCCACTACGTTCGGGTACTTGGCGAGCTTGGAGATCAGGTAGCTGATGTTGGCGTCGTTCTTGGTATCGCTGCAGGAGGTCAGGCCGCCCAGCGCGAGGCCGAGCTGGAACTTCATGTCGGGATGGTTCTGGGCCGCGAGGCGCAGGATCTTCTCGGCCACCACGTCGGTCGCCGGCGGCTCGGCGCCGAACAACCGCAACAGGTTGAAGCCGGCGGTCTGCAGCAGCCCGAGGTCCTGCAGAATCTGGGCGTCGGTCGGCACCTCCAGCGCCTTGGGGCCCTCCGCGGTACGGTAAGCGCTGTAGTTGATCGCCTTGCCGGTGCTGTAGCTGGCTGGCAGTGGCCGCCGCGTGAACGAGTAGGGCACGCAGTTCACGGCCACGTCCTGCACGTTGCGGGTCGCGACACCGGAGCCGTTGGTCACCGTGCACGTCAGTCCCGCGGGTTGCGACGCGACGAGCACGACGTAGCTGCTGCCGTTGGCGATCTGCAGCGGGAACGTGAAGTTGCCGTTGGTTGTGACGGTGAGCCGGTCGCCGCCGTTGTTCCAGAGGGCCAGGGTGCCGCCGCTCAGCCCGGCAACGCTGCCGCCGACTGTTACGTTCGGACTGCCGTCCTGCCAGTTCTGGCTCGAGCCGCAGGCCGCGAGCGTGAGGGACGCGGCGAGTACCGCAAGGCGCCGCATCGGGCCCATGGTTGAATTGACGGTTGGCATGACGTTCACCGCTGGTACGAACTGGAGAATTGATTTCGGCTGCGAAGACGGCCCGGATCGTCGGATCGAGCATCGTGCAGCTGGTAGATTGGTCCCGCTCATCTGCATCCACCCCCGTCGCCGCCTGGCCGCGGTCTGCAGCGGATCGAGACGCCGGGGCGGCGCTCTGACTGGTGACCGCGACAATTCTGAAAGCGCTTGCAGAAGCTAGCCGACGCCCCGCATCCTTGTCAATCGCTGATCCATGCGGTAGCCATTGCCGGTACGTTGACCTAAGGTTGTGTTGCGGCGCGGCAAATTTCTGCCGAGGAACCGCCTGCGGGACCCGCGCCACGCGCGCAAGGAGTGGAGGAATGCGCCGATCGGAGCTGGAGCGCCGTGCCGCCGCGTCAGCGCAGGGCTCGGCCGTGACGCTCGAGATGGTCGCCAGGGAGGCCGGCGTATCGCCGAGCACCGTGTCGCGCATCCTGAACGGGACCGCACGCGTCCGCGATTCCAAGGTAAGGGCGGTCGAGGCCGCCATCGCCAAGCTGCAGTTCATGCCGAATCCCGTGGCACGTTCGCTTGCGGGCGGCAGGTCGATGAGCGTTGGTGTCGTGACGCAGGCGATCGACAGCCCGTTCTACGGTGTATCGCTGGCGGCGATCGAGAAGGGCTTGTTGCGAGCCAATTACTCCCCGCTGTTCGTCAGCGGGCACTGGCGTGAGGGGGATGAGCGGCGTTGCGTCGACCACCTGCTGAGCAGACGGGTGGAAGGCATCATCCTGCTGACCAGCCGACTGTCGGACGGGGAACTCAGTAACCTCTCGCGCAGCGTGCCGCTGGTCGTGACCGGCCGGCGCGTCGAAGGGGAGCGCCTCTATTGCCTGGACTCTGACTGCACGGCCGGCGCACGCCTCGCGACCGAGTACCTGGTCGGGCAGGGGCACCGCCGGATCGCGTTTATCTCGGGGCCCGCGGACCATCCGGATGCGTTGCAGCGGCTCGATGGGTACAAGGCGGCCCTGGCTGCCGGCAGGATCCCGTTCGCGAACAGGCTGGTCGCCGCCGGCGACTACCAGGAGTCTGGCGGACTTGCGGCGATCGACGCGTTGCTCGACGCGCGAGTCGAGTTCACGGCCGTTTTCGCTGCGAACGACCAGACCGCCTACGGCGCGATGCTCGCGCTGCACCGCCGCGGCCTCGCGGTGCCAAGGGATGTCTCCGTGGTTGGCTTCGACGACTTGCCTTCCTCGGCATTCATGATCCCGCCGCTCACCACCGTCCACCGGTTCACCGAGGAGATCGGCGCCGGCGCCGCCGAGGCGATGATCGACCTGATCGAGCGACGGACTCCCAAGGCCAGGACTTCCGCGCCGATGCTGGCGGTTCGCGAATCGACCCGTCCCTTGCGCGGCTGACTCACTGCGTCGGCGCCCGGCGGCCGTGCCGGGGGGGCGAGGCCGTCGTCACTGCGATTCTGGTCGGTTGATTCGAGCCCGGCATGACTGTCGCATCGCAGCAATTTTGCGTGCGGACGGCTGTTTGACACGACCAACAACTGCTGTGCTAGATTCGCCGTTGAAAGCGCTTTCGCAGACTGCCTCGGGCTGTCGAGCCGGGGGCGCCAGCGAAAGCTGCGGTCACCTCGCCAGCACTGTGCCGACCCTTCGATTGCCGCGAATGACTCCATGCTGATGACATCAGACGAGCGTCCGACGCACGCAGTGGCCGGCCCCGAAGCGGGCACCCTGGCGCGGCGATTTCCCGGGAACTTCGCCTGGGGAGTGGCGACCAGCGCCTACCAGGTTGAAGGCGCCGCGCACGAAGACGGACGAGGCGACTCGATCTGGGATGAATTCTGCCGGCGGCCCGGTGCGATCAGGGACGGCAGCAGCGGCGAGCACGCTTGCGACCACTACCACCGGGTCGCCGAGGACATCGACCTGCTCGCGAGCCTCGGCGTGAACGCCTATCGGTTCTCGCTCGCCTGGCCACGCGTGCAGCCGCTCGGCGCGGGTGCGTGGAACGAAAAGGGCTTCGCATTCTACGACCGGCTGATCGACGGACTGCTCGAGCAGGGCGTTGCGCCGTTTCTCACGCTCCATCACTGGGACCTGCCCCAGGCGCTGCAGGAAAGTGGCGGCTGGGTGAATCGCGCTACCGTCGGCCGGTTCGCGGACTATGCGGCGGAGATCGCACGTCGCTTCGGTGACCGCGCGGCGTCGATCGCCACGCACAATGAACCGTGGGTCGTCGCGATACTCGGCCACCAGGCCGGTATCTTCGCGCCCGGCCTGAAGAGCCAGAGCTCGGCGATGCAGGTCGCGCACCACTTGCTGCTGAGTCACGGCGTCGCGTTGCAGGCGCTGCGCGCGCAGCACTGCGTTTCACCGCTTGGCATCGTGCTGAATCAGGCGCCGACTTATGCCGCCACGGATTCGCCGGACGACCTCGCCCGGGCGCGTCTCGATGACGGGCTGACGATCCGCTGGTACATGGACGCACTGCTGCGCGGCTGCTATCCGCAAGATGTGCTGGCGTTCCTCGGCGAGGACGCGCCGCGGATTGCACCCGGGGACATGGAGGTGATCCGGCAACCACTGGATTTCCTCGGCATCAACTACTACACGCGCAACCTGTCCGGCACAGGAGCGCCGCTCGATCCCATCAGTTCCGGCAGGGAACTCACGGACATGGGCTGGGAGGTGTATCCACGCGGCTTGACGGAGTTGCTGCTGCGGTTACAAGCCGACTATCGCCTGCCCCCGCTCTACATCACGGAAAACGGCGCGGCCTACCGGGATCGCCTCGTCGGCGGACGCGTCGCCGATGCCGACCGGATCCGCTACCTGCGTTCGCACATTGCCGCGATGGCGGACGCGCTCGAGAGCGGAGTCGACGTGCGCGGCTACTTCGTCTGGAGCCTGCTCGACAATTTCGAGTGGGCCGACGGCTATACCAGGCGCTTCGGGCTCGTCTACGTCGATTACGCCACGCAGCGCCGCACGCTGAAGGACAGCGCGCTCTGGTACCGGGAGTTCTGCCGGCGAGCCAGGACCGCCCGTGGCGATGGATCGTCGGCAACGATGGGGCGGGGCCATGGCAGGTAAGCGCACGCAGTGGCAGCTCGTCTGGAGCGACGAGTTCGACGGCGACGAGATCGACCCGACGAAGTGGGACTTCGAAATCGGCAACGGGTTCTTCGACTACCAGACCCACCAGTGGGTGCCCGGCTGGGGTAACGAGGAACTGCAGTACTACACGCGCGATCCGCAGAACGTCTCGGTCCGGGACGGCCTCCTGTACATCCGCGCGCTGAAGGAGTCGCTGCACGGTTGCGGCTATACCTCGGCGCGGATCAGGACGCGCCGGCGCGACGGGACGCCGCTGTTCAGCAAGCGCTACGGCAGGTTCGAGTTCCGCGCGAGAGTGCCGCACGGCAAGGGCCTGTGGCCCGCGATCTGGCTGTTGCCGCTGCACGACAGGTACGGCGGATGGGCGGCCTCCGGCGAGATCGACGTCATGGAGATCGTCGGCGAGAAGCCGCACCAGTACCTCGGCACGGTGCACTTCGGTTCGACCTTCCCGAAGCGCGAACTCGTCACGCACGTGCACGGGTTCCCGGCCGGGCAGTCGGTGGCGGACTTCCACGTCTATGCCGTGGAGTGGGAGCCGGGCGAGATCCGCTGGCTGGTGGACGGCGAGGCCTGGGCCACGCAGTCGTTCTGGTGGAGTTGCAGCAGGCTGCGCAACGGCAAGGGCGTCGTGGCACGCAGCAGCTCGGACCTGAATCCGTGGCCCGCACCGTTCGACCAGCCTTTCTACATCGTGATGAACGTCGCCGTCGGCGGCAACTTTCCGGGCGTGCCGAATCCGGCGACGCAGTTCCCCGCCGAACTGGTCGTCGACTACGTGCGCG
>Ga0209391_10000413_pt1 | contig 19790 bp, 16 predicted proteins | sample PPLLak3March2015_FD_187246 | JGI IMG/M metagenome (GOLD analysis project Ga0209391, IMG submission 187246) | Freshwater sediment microbial communities from Prairie Pothole Lake near Jamestown, North Dakota, USA - PPLs Lake P7 Core (1) Depth... | ecosystem: Environmental > Aquatic > Freshwater >...
GAGCGGTAGTCGATGCAGCCCGACCCGACCCCGATCCTCGCAGAGGAACAGGAGCGCGCTGCCGTCGGGGCTCCATTGCACGCCGGTCGTCGCGCGATCGAGCCCCGGCGCGAGGCGCGTCCATGCCCCCGTGCGGCGATCGATCATGCGCAGGTGGCCCTGGTCGTTGAACAGCCGCGCGGTGTCGTAGGCGTGGTAGGCGATGGCCGTGCCGTCGGGCGAGTACACCGGGTGCTCGTCCGACATGCCGCTGTCGGCGGTGAGGTTCTTCCACCGGCGCGTGCGCAGGTTCACGACGACGAGGTCGGCGCGGTGCGTCATGCCCGGCTCGGGGTTCGGGTCGAAGGTCAGCGCGATCTCCGAGCCGTCGGGCGCGATGTCGTACTCGGCGGCCGCGGGCTCCCACGGACGCAGGCGCAGCCCGGTCCCGGCGAGCACGTCGCGACACGCGCCGCTCGCCACGTCGACGACGAACAGGTGCGGCTCGCGGCCGTCGGCGAGCCAGTGGTCCCAGTAGCGGTACTCCGCGCGCTCGGTGACGAACGCCTTCACCGGGTCGGCCTTGCGGGCGTCGATGCGCTTCTTCTGCGCGGCGTCACCGCGCAGTTCCGGCCACACCCACGACACGAACGCGATGCGCCGGCCGTCGGCGAACCACTTGATCGCCGACGCTCCGGTCGCAAGCGTCGTGAGCCGTCGGGCCTCGCCGCCATCGGGCGCGATCAGGTACACCTGCGGCTCGGCGTCGTCCTTGCGTTTCGCGGTGAATGCGACGTACCGCCCGTCCGGAGACCACGCGGGCGCGCTGTCCTTGTCGCCTCCCGTGAGGCGCTTGCCCTTCGCGCTGCGGCCGCGGGCGGTCGACGCAAACAGCCAGAGCGACGTGCTGCCTTCGCTCTTCTCCATGTCGAACGAAGTGACCGGTGCGCAGGCCCAGGCGCCATCGGGCGAGAGCGTCGGCGAGCCGACCCGGTGCATCGACCACAGCGCTTCGACGGAGAGTGGCGGACGCTTGCGCTTCGCGACACGAGGCATCGGGACATCCTTGGCGTTAGAATCGAGGTCGCGAGATTCTAACCGCCGCGGGTGTGTGCCCTCGGCGCGAGCCGACTCAGAAACCATGACTGCAATGAACTACCGGCGCCTCGGCCGCTCGGGGCTCAGGGTCAGCGAGCTCTCGTTCGGCTCGTGGGTCACCTACGGCAACCAGCTCGGCGCCGACAGCGCGCGCGAGTGCATGGCCGCCGCGTTCGATGCGGGCGTCAACTTCTTCGACAACGCCGAGGTCTACGCGAGGGGCGAGTCCGAAACGCTGATGGGCGAGGCCATCCGCCGCCTGGGCTGGCGCCGGTCAGCGTTCGTCGTCTCGACCAAGTTCTACTGGGGGCTCCACGACGGCCCGAACGAGAAGAACACGCTGAACCGCAAGTACCTGATGCAGGCCATCGACGGCTCGCTCGCCCGCCTCGGGCTCGACCACGTCGACCTCGTGTTCTGCCATCGCCCGGATCCCGACACGCCGATCGAGGAGACGGTGTTCGCAATGCACGACATGGTCGCCCGCGGCAAGGCGCTCTACTGGGGCACGTCGGAATGGCCCGCGGCGGACATCGCGCAGGCGTGGCACATCGCCGATCGCCACGGGCTGCACAAGCCGGTGATGGAGCAGCCGCAGTACAACCTGCTGCACCGCGACCGCGTCGAGAAGGAATATGCCCGCCTGTACGCGGACATCGGTCTCGGGGCTACGGTGTGGAGCCCGCTCGCCTCGGGGCTGCTTACCGGCAAGTACAACGACGGCATCCCGCCGGGGTCGCGCGGCACCGTCAAGGGCTACGAGTGGCTCGCGGAGCGGCTCACCGACCAGGCCAAGCTCGCCGTCGTGCGCCGCCTCGCGCCGATCGCGCGCGATCTCGATTGCACGCTCGCGCAATTCGCGCTCGCGTGGTGCCTCAGGAACCCGCACGTGTCGACCGTGATCATGGGCGCGAGTCGCGTCGGGCAGGTGCACGAGAACCTGAAGGCCCTCGACGTCCTGCCGAGGATCGACGGCGCGGTGATGGCGCGCGTCGAGGCGGCGCTCGCAGGGTGACATTGCGATGCACGGCACGGACATGCGCGCGCGATCGACGGCATCACCCGCGTCCCGCGTGCGCGCCCGACGCTCCGCCCGCGTGCTGGCGATCGGCGCGCTCGCCCTGCTCCCGGAGGTGGCCATGGCATCGATCTTCGGCAGCCTGTTCGCCGGCAGCCGACCGACAGAGGTCGGCACCGGCGTACTGGCGCCCTGCCCCGACAAGCCCAACTGCGTGAGGAGTGGCGCCACCGATCCCCGCCACGCAATCGCGCCGATCGCCGCAACGGCGCCGCTGCAGGACGCGCTCGCCGCGCTGGTCAGCATCGCTGTGGCCATGCCGGGGGCGCGCATCGTGACCGCGCGCGCCGACTACGCGCACCTGGAGTTCGCAACCCCGCTGATGGGATTCGTCGACGACGTCGAGCTCGCGGTCGACATGGCCGGGAGCGTGATCCAGGTCCGCTCGGCATCGCGTGTGGGGACCAGCGACTTCGGCGTCAATCGCAAGCGCATCGACGACCTCCGCCGCGCGTTCGCTGCCGCAGGCAAGGCAACCGCGCCGACCCGATGAACTCGCGCGCCACCCGGACCGACGAGCCGCCCGTGGCTGGGCTCCCGGCATCGCGGCCGGCCTGACGCATGCCCGCCAGGCTGCCGGTGGTCCGGGTGAAGCCCGGACGCGACCGCTCGCTTCGCCATCGCCATCCGTGGCTGTTCTCGGGGGCGATCGCCGCCGTCGAAGGCGAGCCGGCAAGCGGTGCGACCGTGGAGGTGCGGGCCGCCGACGGCGACCTGCTCGCGCTTGCCGCGTGGTCCCCTGCCTCGCAGATCCGTGCGCGCGTCTGGTCGTTCGCGCCAACGTCGATCGACGCTTCCTTCATCGCCCTGCGTCTGCGCAGGGCCATCGCCGCGCGCGCCGGCATGCTCGACGCGCGCCACAGCGGCATGCGCATCGTGCACGGCGAGTCGGATGGACTGCCTGGCGTCGTCGCCGACCGCTACGCCGACGTCGTCGTGGTGCAGCTGCTCTCGGCCGGCGCCGAGGCCTGGCGCGACGCGATCGTCGACGCACTTGCCGACGCCACCCCGGCACGCGCGATCGTCGAGCGCTCGGATGCCGACGTGCGCGCGCTCGAGGGCCTCGCGCCCCGGGTCGCCGTTGCGCGCGGAACACTCCCCGATCCGGTCGTGTTCCGCGAAAACGGGATCGACTACGCCGTCGACGTCCTCGCCGGCCAGAAGACCGGCTTCTACCTTGACCAGCGCGACAACCGGCGCATAGTCGGCGACCACGCGGCAGGACGCCAAGTGCTGAACGCGTTCTGCTACTCGGGCGGGTTCACGCTCGCCTGCCTCGCCGGCGGTGCGACACGCGTCGTCTCGGTGGACAGCTCGGCACCCGCGCTTGCCCTGGGCAGGGCAAATCTCGCCCGCAACCCCGCACTCGACGCCTCGCGGGCGCAGTGGCTCGAGGCCGACGTGTTCGCCGAGCTGCGCCGCCTGCGCGACGCGGACGCGTCATTCGACCTGATCGTGCTCGACCCGCCGAAGTTCGCCCCGACCGCGCACCACGCCGAGCGCGCCGCGCGCGCGTACAAGGACATCAACCTGCTGGCGCTGAAGCTGCTCGCTCCGGGGGGGTATCTCGCGACGTTCTCGTGCTCGGGCGGGATCGGGCCCGAGTTGTTCCAGAAGATCGTCGCCGGCGCGGCGCAGGATGCCCGCGCCGACGCCGCCATCGTCGGCCGCTTCACCGCCTCGGCGGACCATCCGGTCGCGCTCGCGTTTCCCGAGGGCGAGTACCTCAAGGGACTGCTCGTCCGCAAGGCGTGACCGCGCGCGTCGGTCGACGCGAGCGTCCGCCGCAACGGGCACCCCTGCCCGCCAAAAACAAGGCCGCAGCGGGTTGCCCCGTTGCGGCCCTGCAGTCTCGGCCCGGTGGACAGGAGGTCACCGGACCGCGTTGGTGATCCTGCGGTCGTTCAGGCGGCCTTCTTCTTCAGGCACTCGCTCATGAACTTGTTGCGCTCGTCGCCCTTCATGCCCTTCGATTTGGTGTTGCACTCGGCCATCTTGTTGTCGTCCGCCTTCTTCTCCGCGGAGAGGCACTCGCTCATGAACTTCTTGCGTTCGTCGCCCTTCTTGTCGGTGGCCTTGGCATTGCAGGTCTTCATGCGCTCCTGCTGCGGGTTCGGCGTCGCCGCGTCCGCGGCGAGCGAGGGCACGGCGACGAGGGCGACGGCGCCTGCGAGTACGATGGCCAGAACGATCTTCACGGGGTGGCTCTCCATGGCTGCCGCGGCAGATGCCGCGCGGGTTGCATGCCGCCGGTCTTGGCGCCGGCGAACGGGTCCGAGGCAGTTTAGGGCAGCCGCAATCGGCGGCGCAATGGAAATACCGGCTCCGGGCCGCGGGTTGTTGTCGCCCTGCATCGTGCGGTGCAGCAGGGCATCGGCTACAATGCGGTGCAACTGCGGCTGCGCATACGCAACCGACTGAAATTCAAAAGAAAATAGCCTGCCATGATCCTGATTCTCGAGCCCAACACCCACCCCGAGAGCACCGACTACCAGATCCTGGTCGGCCAGCTGGAACGCCTTCCCGGTATCCAGTTCCGCGTGCATCGGGAGGTCGGCACCGAAGTCACGCTGACCGAGTTGTACTTGATCGGCAACACCGGCACGTTGACGATCGACGAGATGCAGGCGCTGCCCTGCGTCGAGAAGGTGGTCCGGGTGTCCGAGGCCTACCGCGTGCTCGGCCGGCACAAGCAGGGCGACGACCGTCCCGCGTCGTTCGAATACAACGGCGTGCGCTTCGGCCAGGACACGCTGCACGTATTCGCGGGGCTGTGCGCCGTCGACTCGCCCGAATCCGTCGAGACGATGATGAAGGTCCTCGCCGCCCACGGACAGGTCTGCACGCGCATGGGCGCGTACAAACCGCGCACGAGTCCGTACGCGTTCCAGGGCTTCGGCGCGAAGTGCCTGCCGTACGTCTTCGAGCTTGCCGGCAAGCACGGCATCCGCGTGATCGCGATGGAGATCACGCACGAGTCGCACGTCGACGAGATCCGCGACGCGCTGCGACAGACGGGCAGCCCGACCGGGGTCATGCTGCAGATCGGCACGCGCAACACGCAGAACTTCGAGTTGCTGAAGCAGGTCGGCAAGCAGCAGGACTTTCCGGTGCTGATCAAGCGCGGCTTCGGCATCACGCTGGACGAGTCGCTGAACGCCGCCGAATACCTCGCGAGCGAGGGCAATCGCAAGGTCGTGTTCTGCCTGCGCGGCATGAAGACCAACATGGGCGACCCGCATCGCAATTTCGTCGACTTCGCGCACGTGCCGGTGGTGAAGCGGCTCACGCGCATGCCGGTCTGCATCGACCCGTCGCACTCGGTGGGCACCCGCGCCGCCGCGCCGGACGGGGTGCTCGACATCTTCCACGTCGTCGCGCAAGGCATCGTGGCCGGTGCGAACATGATCCTCGTCGACTTCCATCCCGAACCGGCCAAGGCGCTGGTCGACGGCCCGCAGGCGCTGCTGATGTCGGAGCTCCCCTGGTTCCTCGACGACGTCGCGCTGGTGCGCGATGCCTACGAGAAGCGCGCTGCGCTGGCCGCCCGCCCCCGCGCGGCGGCCTGACGATCCCCGTTGGCGATGGCCCCCGGCCCGCACGAGATCGAGCTCAAGCTGCGGCTGCCGCGCGGCGAGGTCGCGACGCTCCTGCGCCACCCCGTCGTGCGGGCGCTGAAACGCGGCCGCGCGCGCACCGAGTCGCTGTCCAGCACGTACTTCGACACGGACGACTGGCGGCTCGCGCGCGAGGGCATCGCGGTGCGCATCCGCCGCGCCGGCCGCCGTTGGATCCAGACCGTCAAGGGCGCGGCGACAAGCGAAGCCGGCGGCGGACTCGCCGCGCGCGCCGAACACGAGTGGACGCTGCCGGCGACCGACCGTACGCCGCCGCTCGACCTCGCGGCCGTCGGCGCGACGCCGTTCGGCAAGCGCATCGCCAGGGCGGCGGGCAAGGACGGCTTCGGCGCGCGTTGCGCCACGGAATTCCGGCGCACGACCATCCCGCTCGCCTTTCCCGACCGGACCACCGCGCTGCTGTGCATCGATGTCGGAGCAGTGCGCGGGCCACCGCCGAAGCGCGCGCGCGCCGCGCTCTGCGAGGTGGAGATCGAGCTCGAGGCGGGCGACCCCCTGCGGCTGTTCGAGCTCGCGCTCGCGCTCCTCGCCGACCTGCCACTCGCCGTCGAGCCACGCAGCAAGGCCGAGCGCGGCCGCGCACTGGCGACCGGCATGGCACCGCGTCCGGCGCTGGCGCAGGACGTCCTGCTGCCGGAGGGCAGCGACGCGGCAGGTGCGATCGGGGCGATCGTACGCAACTGCCTGCGGCAGGTGGAGGCCAATGCGGACGGGCTCCTCGCCGACGACGATCCGGAGTGGATCCACCAGATGCGCGTGGGCGTGCGACGGTTGCGCTCGTGCCTCGCGCTCGCGCGCCGCCACGTGCCGCCGGCGGTGCTCGGTCACCTCGACGGCGACCTGCGCTGGCTTGCCGGCACGCTCGGCCCGGCCCGCGACCTCGACGTGTTCACGCAGGAGACGCTGCCCGCCATGCGGGATGCAACCCGCCACACGGCTGCCGGCGCCTCCGCGTTCGAGCACGCGCTCGCACCTCTCGAGAATCATGCGCGCACGCAACTTGCGGCGGCACGTCGCGATGCACGCGATGCGGTCGCATCGAAGCGGTTCAACCGCTTGCTGCTCGCCGGCGGGGCGTTCGCCGCGACCCCGCGCCTCGGTGCTGCCGAAGGCTCGGCCGAAGCTGCCGCGCTCGCCGAACCGGCGACCGCGTTCGCGGCCCGGGTCCTGGCGCGCCGCCATCGCAAGCTGGCCAAGGGCGTGGCCCGACTTGCCGAGATGACGCCTGGCGAGCGGCACCGGACGCGCATCCTCGCGAAGCGCTTGCGCTACGCGACGGAGTTCTTCGCGCCGCTCTTTCCTGGCCGGCGCACCCGTGCCTACCGCAAGGCGCTCGCCGGCCTGCAGGCCGTTCTGGGTGGGCTGAACGATGCCGCGGTCGCCGCCGTGCTCGCCGCGGAGCTCGGCGATCCCGCGTCGCCCGGAGCGGCGATGTTCGCGGGCTGGGCCGCCGCGCAGGGTGAAGGTGCGGCGAAGGCCCTCGATCGCGCGCGCCGCGCGTTCGCCGACGCCGATCCGTTCTGGAAGTAGGCGGACGTCCACCGGTGCGCGTCGCCGCCTCGCCGCCCTACCGAGCGCCGCGCTGGCTCGCCGGCGGGCATGCGCAGACGATCTGGCCGTACTTCCTGCGCCGCCCGCACGTGCCGATGCGACGCGAGCGCGTCGACACGCCGGACGGCGACTTCTGGCTGTTCGACTGGCTCGACGCACCCGTGTCGAACCCGGACGCGCCCCTCGTCGTCCTGTTCCATGGACTCGAGGGCAGCTCGGCATCGCACTATGCACGAGCACTGTTCGCGCGACTCGCGGCGCTGGGTTGGCGCGGCGTCGTGCCGCATTTCCGCGGCTGCGCCGACGCGCCCAACCGGCTGCCCCGCGCCTACCACTCCGGGGACTTCGAGGAGATCGCGGCGATGCTCGACGCCGTGCGCGCCCGGGCGCCGCGCGACGTGCCCGTGTGGGCCTGCGGGGTCTCGCTCGGCGGCAGTGCGCTCCTGAACTGGCTCGGCCGCGCGGGCACGGGCGCGCGCGCAACCGTGGCGCGCGCCGCGGCCGTGTCCGCCCCGATCGACCTGATGGCCGCCGGACAGGCGATCGACCGCGGCCTGAACCGCCTCTACGCGAGCCACTTCCTGCACACGCTGAAGCCGAAGGCCCTGTCGATGGCGCACCGCTTTCCGGGCCGCATCGACGCCAGTGCCGTCGCCCGCGTGCGCTCGATGTGGGCGTTCGACGACGTCGTCACCTCGCGACTGCACGGCTTCGCGGACACCGCCGACTACTGGACGCGTGCGTCCTGCAAGCCGTGGCTGGCGTCGATCCGCGTCCCCACGCTGGTGCTGAACGCGCGCAACGACCCGTTCGTGCCAGGCGAATCGCTGCCGGGGCCGGTGGACGTCGCGGACGACGTCGTGCTGGAGCAACCGGCGCAGGGCGGGCACGTCGGATTCATGACCGGGCCGATGCCCGGTCGCCTCGACTGGCTGCCGAACCGGCTCGTCGCCTTCTTCGCGCCCGCATGAGCCCGAAGGGCCGCCCCGAGGGCGAATCAGGCCCGGGGCGCGCACCGCGAAGGGTGGTCCACTGAGCGCGCCGGGCCGCTCCCAAGCGCACATCCCGGAGCGCGCAGCGCGAAGGGTGGTCCACTGAACGACGCGCCCGGTATCATCGGCCTTCGCGCACTACGTCGTCCTGCCATGAGCCTCCCTCCCGAAATCTTCAAGGCCTACGACATCCGCGGCATCGTCGGCCGCACGCTGACTGCCCCGATCGTCCAGAGCATCGGCCAGGCGCTCGGCACCCTCGCGCTCGAACACGGCCGGGACACGATGGCGATCGGCCGCGACGGCCGGCTCTCGGGACCCGAGCTGGCCGGCGCGCTCGCCAAAGGCATCCGCGCCGCGGGCGCAAACGTCGTCGACCTCGGCATGGTAGCGACGCCGATGACCTACTTCGCCGCGAATGCGCTCGGCACCGGCTGCAGCACGATGGTCACCGGCAGCCACAATCCGCCGGACTACAACGGCCTCAAGATGGTGATCGACGACGGCACGCTGTCCGGTGCCGAGATCCAGGCGCTGCGCACGCGCATCGAGCGCGGCGACGTGCGCCAGGGCCAGGGCACCTATCGTACCCACGACATCGCCTCCGAGTACATCGACCGCATCGTCTCCGACGTGCGACTCGCGCGACCGCTCAAGATCGCGATCGACGCGGGCAACGGCGTGGCGGGCGCGTTCGCGCCGGCGCTGTTTCGCCGGCTCGGCTGCGAGGTGGTCGAGATGTACTGCGACGTCGACGGCACGTTTCCCAACCACCACCCCGACCCGTCGCAGCCGAAGAATCTCGTGGACCTGATCGCGCGCGTCGGCCGCGGCGACCTCGACCTCGGCCTCGCGTTCGATGGCGACGGCGACCGGCTGGGCGTGGTCACCACCGACGGTCACGTGATCTATCCCGACCGGCAGCTGATGCTCTACGCCGCCGACGTGCTCGCGCGCGTTCCGGGCGCGACGGTCATCTACGACGTCAAGTCCACCCGCAACCTCGGGCCGTGGATCACGAAGCACGGCGGCAAGCCGCTGTTGTGGAAGACCGGCCATTCGCTGATCAAGGCGAAGATGAAGGAGGTCGGCGCCGCGCTCGCGGGCGAGATGAGCGGCCACATGTTCTTCGGCGAGCGCTGGTACGGGTTCGACGACGGGCTCTACACCGGCGCGCGGCTGCTCGAGATCCTCGCGCGCCACGCCGACCCGTCGGCCGTGCTGAACGCGCTGCCGGACGCGGTGTCGACGCCCGAACTGAACCTCGCCTGCGCCGAAGGCGAGCAGCACGCGCTGATCGCAGCGCTGCAGAAGACAGCCGAGTTCCCCGGCGCAAAGGACGTGATCAGGATCGACGGCCTGCGTGTCGAGTACCCGGACGGCTTCGGCCTCGCGCGGGCCTCGAACACGACGCCGATGATCGTGCTGCGCTTCGAGGCCGACGACGACGCCGCGCTGGCGCGCATCCAGGGCGAGTTCCGGCGCATCCTCGCCGCCGCCAAGCCGGGCGCGACACTGCCATTCTGATGAGTGCAGGCGCGACTTGATCACCCTCGACGACGTCCTCGCCGCGCGGGAGCGCATCCGCGGCGGCATCTACGAGTCGCCCTGCGTCGAGTCGATCCCGCTGTCGCAGCTCACCGGCGCGCGGGTGTGGTGCAAGCTCGACTACCTGCAGCGCACCGGCAGCTTCAAGGAACGCGGCGCCCGCAATGCCCTCCTCAAGCTGCCCGAGGTGCAGCGCAGCCGCGGCGTGGTCGCGGCCTCGGCCGGCAATCACGCGCTGGGCGTCGCCTACCACGGCAGCCTGCTCGGCGTCCCGGTGACCGTGGTGATGCCCCGCTTCGCGCCGCTGATCAAGGTGACCAATTGCCGCGCCCTCGGGGCCACCGTGATCCTCCACGGCGACGACGTGGGGCACGCTCGCGAACAGGCGGTGGAGCTCGCCGCCGAGCGCGGGCTCGCGTTCGTGCACCCCTTCGACAATGCCGACGTGGTCGCGGGCCAGGGCACGATGGCGCTCGAGATCCTCGAGCAGACACCTGGCGTCGAGGCGGTGATCGTTCCGGTGGGTGGCGGCGGGCTGATCGCCGGCGTCGGCACGGTGATGAAGGCGCGCGCGCCATACGTCGAGGTCGTCGGCGTCGAGCCGGAAGCGGCGGCGAGCCTCGCGGCGGCGTTGGCGGCGGGAACGCCGGTCACCGTGCCGCTCTCGCCCACGCTCGCCGACGGCCTCGCGGTGAGCCGCGTCGGCGAGATCCCTTTCGCCAGCGACCGTCGCGTCGTCGACCGGGTGGTCACCGTCGACGAGGCGTCGATCGCGCTCGCGATCCTGCGCCTGATCGAGCTCGAGAAGAGCGTCGTCGAGGGCGCCGGCGCGACGCCGCTCGCGGCGTTCATCGCCGGCAAGTTGCGGCACCTCGAAGGCCGCACGGTCGTGCTTACGCTGTGCGGCGGCAACATCGACACCAACATGCTCGGTCGCGTGCTCGACATCGGTCTCGTCGCCGACGGTCGACTGTCGCGCTTCACGGTCTCGGTACTCGACCGTCCGGGCGGCCTCGCCCGGCTGACCTCGGTGATCGCCGCGACCGGCGCGTCGATCCACGAGCTCGCGCACGACCGCGCCTTCTCCGGACCGAACGTCTCGGAGGTCCGCGTGATCTGCGTGGTCGAGACCACCGGCACCGACCACGTGCGCGCGTTGCACGGGGCCCTGCGCGAGGCCGGGTTCACGATCGTCGGCTGATGCCGACCGGCGCCTCCGCGCCTCGATCGCGACTCAGTGGTAGCCCTCGCCGGCGCGAACCTTGCCGCGGAACACCCAGTAATTGAAGACCGTGTAGCCGAGGATGATCGGCAGCAGGATCAGCACGCCGACCAGCATGAACACCTGCGCCTTGGGGTCGGCGGACGCCTCCCAGATGTCGAGCACCGGCGGCACGAGATACGGCACGTTCGAGATCACCAGGCCCACGTACGCGAGCAGGAACAGCGCAACCGACGAGAGGAAGGGCAACAGCGGGCGGCCGCCGCGCAAGCCCCGCCAGCAGGCGAAGGCGGCGATGCCGGTGGCCATCGGCACCAGCGCGTACCACGCGAAATCCGGCATCCGGAACCAACGCTCGGCTATGCGCGGCACCGCGAGCGGCGTCCAGATGCTGACCGTGACGATCGCACCCAGCAGGCCGAGCAGGAGCCCCGCGCCCAGGCGGCGTGCCCGCGCCTCGACGTCGCCATCCGTCTTCAGCACCAGCCACGTCGCGCCGATCAGTGCGTAGCCGACGACCAGCGCGCAACCGGTCAAGAGCGCGAACGGCGTGAGCCAGTCGAGCGGCCCGCCCGCGAACTGGCCGTTGCGCACCTCGATTCCCTGCAGCAGGCCGCCGAGCACCAGTCCCTGCGCAAACGCGGCGACGGTCGATCCCGCGGCGAACGCGACGTCCCACCAGCGGTGGTGGGGCTTCGCGACCCAGCGGAATTCGAAGGCGACGCCGCGGAAGATCAGCGCAAGCAGCATCACGATCATGGGCAGGTACAGCGCCGGCATGATGATCGCGAATGCCTTGGGGAACGCGATCCACAAGCCCCCGCCGCCCAGCACCAGCCACGTCTCGTTGCCGTCCCAGAACGGCGCGACGGTATTCATCATCTGGTCGCGGTCGCGCTCCTGCGGAAAGCGCGGGAAGAGGATGCCGATGCCGAGGTCGAAGCCGTCGAGCACCACGTACAGCGCCACCGCCGTGCCGATGATCAGCGCCCAGACGACGGGAAGCGAGAAGTCGAGCTCCGTCATGGCGTGGCTCCACGAGCCTCCGACGCCGCGCGCTGCGCCGCCGAGAGCGGTCGATTGGGCACGCCCGCGGGCGGCTCCAGCAGCGCCGGCACGGGGCCCTTCTGGATCAGCTTGCGGATGTACCAGATGCCGATCGAGAACACGACGGTGTAGGTGGCCACGATCAGCGCGAGCGACAGCGCGACGGCCTCCGCCGCCACCGGCGACGCGGCGTCGCGCGTGCGCAGGATCCCCCACGCGATCCAGGGCTGGCGGCCGATTTCGGTCACCATCCACCCCGCGAGGATCGCGACGAACCCCATCCACCACGAGTGACTGGCGAGCTGCAGGTACCAGCGCGTGTCGAACACCCGGCCCCGCTGCCACAGCCACGCGCCGACGAGCCCGAGCGCGATCATCGCGGTGCCGAGCGCCACCATCAGGCGGAACGAGAAGAACACGGGAGCGACGGGCGGGCGCTCGTTGCGTGGAAAGTCCTTGAGGCCGGGGAACAGCCCGTCGATCCGGTGGGTGATGATGAGGCTCGCGAGGTTGGGGATGCCGATCTCGGCGTCGTTGCGCTCGTTCGCCTCGTCGGGCCAGGCGAAGAGCAGCAGCGGCGCGGGCCTGGCGCCGTCCCAATGCCCTTCCATCGCGGCGACCTTCGCCGGCTGATGCTTCGCGGTGTTGAGGCCGTGGAAGTCGCCGATCACCAGTTGCAGTGGAGCGAGCAGCACGACCATGCCGAGACCCATCCGCACCATCGTGCGCGCCTCCTCAGCAAAGCGCCCGGCGAGGAGGTAGCGCGCGCCGACCGCCAGGACGACGAGCGAGGTCGTGAGGTAGCACGCGGTCAGCATGTGCAGGAAGCGATACGGAAAGCTCGGGTTGAAGATGATCGCGATCCAGTCGACGGGGTAGGCGATGCCGTCGCGGACCACGTGCCCTGCCGGCGTGTGCATCCAGCTGTTGGCCGCGAGGATCCAGAATGCGGACAGCGACGTGCCCGCGGCGACCAGCAACGCGGCACTCACGTGCAGCCAGCGCGGCACGCGGTGCCAGCCGAACAGCAGGATGCCGAGGAACGTCGCCTCGAGGAAGAACGCGGTGAGCACCTCGTAGCCGATCAGCGGGCTCACGACGTTGCCGATGGCCTCCGAGAAACGGCTCCAGTTGGTGCCGAACTGGTAGGACATCATGATGCCGGACACCACGCCCATCGCGAACGCGACGGCGAAGATCTTGGTCCAGAAGCGCGCGAGACGCGCGAAGTGCTCGCCGCCCGTGCGCAGCCACAGGATCTCGAGCGTGGCGATGAACGCCGCGAGCCCGATCGTGAACGCAGGGAAGATGATGTGGAAGCTGACCGTGAAGGCGAATTGGATTCGCGCGAGGAAGACGGCGTCGAGTTCGGTCATGGGCGGCTCGTCGCGGCATTGACCCGGCCACGGCGCGGCAGAGACGTCACGGTCGATTGTGGCACGCCCAGGGCGACGGCACGCGGTGGACAGTTGGCTGGACGGCGGTCGCCACGGAGCGGCGGGCAGCGCACGCTGCACTATAATCCCGGCCACACGATCGCCGGCGCATCCCAGGGACGCCGACCGGCGGCAACGTTCGAACGCGGCTCCGGCATTCCCGCCCGGCCGCCCCAATGGAGGAATACCCATGAAGGCATCGATCCCCGCGCTTGCGACGGTGGTGCTCGCGGCCGGCCTCTGCGCCGCGTCGCCGGCCCGCGCCGCCGAACAGTTCGTCAACGTGCTGACCGGCGGCACGAGCGGCGTCTACTACCCGCTCGGCGTTGCGCTGTCGACCAACATCGGCAAGGCGCTGCCGAACGTCAAGACGTCGGTGCAGGCCACCAAGGCGTCGCTCGAGAACCTGAACCTCCTGCAGACGGGGCGCGGCGAGATCGCCTTCACGCTGGGCGACTCGCTGTCCGACGCGTGGAAGGGCAAGGAGGAGGCCGGCTTCAAGGCACCGCTCAACAAGCTGCGCGGCATCGCGGCGATCTACCCGAACTACATCCAGATCGTCGCGCGCGCCGACTCCGGGATCAGGACGCTCGCGGACCTCAAGGGCAAGCGCATCTCCGTGGGTGCCCCCCGCTCGGGCACCGAGTTGAACGCGCGCACGATCTTCGAGGCAGCCGGCATCACCTACAAGGACTTCTCGAAGGTCGAGTACCTCCCGTTCGGCGAATCGGTCGAGCTCATGAAGAACAGGCAGCTCGACGTGACGTTGCAGTCTGCCGGCCTCGGCGTCGCGAGCCTGCGCGACCTCGCGACCTCGGTCGACATCGTCGTCGTGCCGATCCCCGCCGACGTCGTGAAGAAGACCAACGACCCTGCCTACATCCCGGCGACCATCCCCGCGAACACCTACAAGGGCCAGACCGCCGACGTCGTTTCGGCAACGGTGCAGAACTACCTGGTCACCCACGATGGCGTTTCGAACGACACCGTGTACGCGATGACCAAGGCGCTGTGGACCGGCCTCGACAATCTGGTCGCCGCCCACTCGGCGGCCAAGTCCATCGACCAGAAGCGCGCCCTCGAGGGCATGCCCCTGCCGCTGCACCCCGGCGCCGAGAAGTACTACAAGGAAGTCGGCGTCCTCAAGTGACCGCGGCCGCCGGCCGCGGTCGCCTCCGCGCCCGCGCGGAGCCAGCGATCTGCAACGCCGCCCCGCGCGCCGGGGCGGCGTCGTTGCCCGCACACGCCAGGGATTCACGATGAGCCGATCGGAGGTTCCCGCCGCGACGATGCAGGCCGCCGAGGCGGCCTTCGAGGAGCACGGCGCGAAACGCACCCTCACCGGCCATGCGGCGCGGCTGGTCGCGGGGATCGCGCTCGCGTTCTCGACCTTCCAGATCGTCATCGCGGCGTTCTCGCCGCTGTCGAGCCTGCCGACACGCTCGATCCACGTCGGCTTCCTCGTCGCGCTCGCGCTGCTCGTCCATCCGGTGAGCCGGCGTGCGGACCGGCATCGCATCGCGTGGTACGACGCCCTTCTCGCCGCGATCGCCTTCGGGCTCGCGTTCTACCACCTGATCTTCGAAGCCGACCTCGTCGTGCGCTCCGGCGACCCGACGACCGCCGACCTTGCTGTGGGCACGCTGTTCGTCGTGCTGCTGTTCGACGCGTCGCGCCGCGTGCTGGGGCCGGCGCTGCCGATCATCTGCGGCGTGTTCCTGCTCTACGGGCTGTTCGGACAGCACCTCCCCGCCGTGGTCGGGCACCGCGGTTACGGCTTCGACCAGATCGTGAGCCAGCTCTTCCTCGGCACCGAGGGCGTGTTCGGCATCCCGACGCTGGTGTCGGCCACCTACATCTTCCTGTTCATCCTGTTCGGCAGCTTCCTCGAGCACGCCGGGATGGTGAACCTGTTCAACAACATCTCGCTCGGCTTCGTCGGACACGCGCGCGGCGGTCCGGCGAAGGTCGCGGTCGTGTCATCCGGCCTGATGGGCACGATCTCCGGCTCGGGGGTGGCCAACGTGCTCACCACCGGCCAGTTCACGATCCCGCTGATGAAGCGCTTCGGCTACTCGCCCGTATTTGCGGGCGCCGTCGAGGCGACTTCGAGCATGGGCGGCCAGATCATGCCGCCGGTGATGGGCGCGGTCGCGTTCATCATGGCCGAGACCCTCAACGTCCCCTACGTGACGATCGTCCAGGCGGCGATCGTGCCGGCCATCCTCTACTACCTCACCGCGTTCTGGATGGTGCACCTCGAGGCCGGGCGGGCGAACCTGATGGGCCTGCCGAAGGAGGAGTGCCCCAACCCCTGGGAGGCGATGCGCCGGAAGTGGTACCTGGTGCTGCCGCTCGCGGTACTCGTGTTCATGCTGTTCAACGGTTTCACCCCGATGTTCGCCGGCATCGTGGGCCTGGCGCTCACCGCGGTGCTGATCCTCGGCACCGGACTGACCGCGGGTTTCCACTCGACGCTCTTCCGAGTCGTGTTCTGGGTGGCGCTCGGCGTGACCACCGCGAGCTTCTTCGAGTACGGCATCATGCCGATCATCGCGATGATCGCGGTCCTCGTCGCGTGGAACTTCGTCGCCAAGGGCGGACGCGAGACGCTCTCCATCATGCGCGGCAGCCTGATCGACGGCGCGCGGCAGGCGGTGGCGGTCGGCATCGCCTGCGCGATCGTCGGCGTGATCATCGGCGTGCTGACGCTGACGGGCGCCGCGTCCCAGTTCGCCGAGTTCGTGCTCGCCGTCGGCGAGAAGAGCCTGTTCCTGTCGCTCGTGCTGACGATGCTGGTGTGCCTCGTGCTGGGCATGGGCATTCCGACGATTCCCAACTACATCATCACCAGCGCGATCGCGGCGCCGGCGCTGTTGAAGCTCGGCGTGCCGCTGATCGTCTCGCACATGTTCGTGTTCTACTTCGGCATCATGGCGGACCTGACGCCGCCGGTGGCGCTCGCGGCATTCGCCGCGGCCTCGATCTCGAAGGCCTCACCGATGCGCACCGGCTGGAAGGCCACGCACATCGCCATCGCCGGCTTCGTGATCCCCTACATGGCCGTCTACGACCCGGCGCTGATGCTGCAGCCCGGCGCCTCGGGATCGATCGAGCCGCTCGCAGTGCTCTATGTCGTGGGCAAGGCGCTGCTCGCGATCGGCCTGTGGGGGGGCGCGGCGATCGGCTTCCTGCTCGGTCCGCTCAACGCGCTCGAGCGCGTCGCCGCGTTCGCGGCGGCCGCACTCCTTGTCGCGGCGCTGCCGCTGACCGACGAGCTCGGCTTCGCGGCCTGCGGCGCGTTCGTGCTCTGGCACTGGCTGCGCGTGCGCCGGGCGCGATCGCGCGCCGCGTGAGCACCGTCTGCCTGTTCGTCGCCGGTGCGCTCGCCGCATCGCTGACCGATCCGGCGTTTACCGTCGCATGGACGCACTCGGTCGCGAAGACGCGCTGGGTCGAGTCCTACGTCGTCGAGGGGCCGTCGCTCATGCTCGTCGAGGCCTCGATCGAAGGTTCCGGCGCCGGCATGGAGCCGCCGCCGGAGGCGGTGCTGCGCGACGGGCGCTGGCATTGGCGGCCGCACCGCGCACTCGCCGAACTGGTGCTCGCACGTTCCGACTTCGCGCAGGACCAACAGCTCTGCACTGCCTCGGGCTGCCGTGCGCTCGGCGCGCTTATCGGCGCCTCGCCCGACGCCCTGGTCGTCGTGATCCGGGCGTGCGCAGCACCGCCGCCGTGAAATCCGCGGCGCCTCAGCCGCGGTCGTGCGGGAACAGCGCAGGCGGCGGGCGCCGTTCGAGCGACGACACGCGCAGCGGGAACGTGCCGAGCTTGCGATCGAGGAAGTAGTTGCGCAGCGTCCGGCCGATAGTGCGGAACGCGAGCGCCTCCCACGGCACCTCGTGCTCCTCGAACAGCCGCACCTCGAGGCTCTCCGTGCCGGGACCGAAGTCGAGGCCGGCGAGACGCGCGCGGAACATCATGTAGACCTGCCCGATCTGGGGCAGGCTGACCAGCGAATAGAGTTCGCCGACGTCGACGCGGGCATTCGCCTCCTCGAGCGTCTCGCGCGCCGCGCCGGCGACGACGGACTCGCCGATCTCGAGGAAGCCCGCCGGCAGCGTCCACAGGCCGTAGCGCGGCTCGATCGCCCGTCGGCAGAGCAGGATGCGATGCTCCCACTCGGGCAGGCAGCCGACGACGACCTTCGGGTTCACGTAGTGGACGCGGCCGCATTCCGCACAGACGTGCCGCGCGTGAGTGTCGCCGTCCGGGACACGGAGCTCGATGCGCGGGGACCCGCAGGTGCTGCAGAACTTCATCGGCCACCGGCCTCAGGCGCGCAGGAAGTGCTCGCGGTAGTAGCGCATCTCGTCGATCGACTCGTAGACGTCCGCCAGCGCCTCGTGCTTGCCCTCCTTCGGCACGCCCTTCAGCAGGTCCGGCTTCCAGCGCCGCACCAGCTCCTTCAGCGTCGAGACGTCCAGGTTGCGGTAATGGAAATGGTCCTCGAGCACCGGCATCCAGCGGGCGAGGAAGCGCCGGTCCTGGCAGATCGAATTGCCGCACATCGGCGAGGCCTTGGCCGGCACGAGTTCCCTGAGGAACGCGAGCGCCGCCACCTCGACATCCACTTCGCCCGCGGTCGATGCCTTGACCCGGTCGATCAGGCCCGAGCGGCCGTGCGTGCCCTGGTTCCACGCGTCCATCGCGGCGAGCGTCGCGTCGTCCTGGTGGACGACCCACACCGGCGATACCGCGACCGGCGCGAGATCGTGGTCGGTGACCACCATGGCCATCTCGATGATGCGATCTCGGTCGGGAACGAGCCCGGTCATCTCGAGGTCGATCCAGATCAGCCGGTCGGGGTCCGCCGCCATGAGGTTCGCGTAGAATGAAAAGGCGATTTTCGCACAGTGTGGAGGCCCCGATTGCCGTGGCCCCGACCGGCTTCCGGGCGATGCCCGTCTCGTTCACGCCATGACCTCGGCTTTCACTCTCCTCTTCGTCGCCGCGCTGGTGGCCATGCTCGCAACGCGCCTGTGGCTCGCGCGGCGCCAGATGGACCACGTCGAGCGGCATCGCGAGCAAGTGCCCGAGGCCTTCGCGGACCGCATCGGCCTCGCCGCCCACCAGAAGGCCGCGGACTACACCACCGCCAAGCAGAAGCTCGGCCGCATCGAGACCGTCGTCGACGCGCTGGTGCTCCTCGCGCTCACGTTGGGAGGCGGCCTCGCGCTCCTGGTGCGCTGGACCGGCGGGCTCGGCGTGGGCCCGCTGTGGCAGGACGTCGCGCTGTTCGCGGGTCTCGCGGTCGTCAGCGCCGCCGCGAGCCTGCCGTTCTCGTGGTACTCGACGTTCGTCGTAGAGGAGCGCTTCGGTTTCAACCGCATGACGCTCGGACTGTGGCTCGCGGACCTCGCGAAGGGCGTCGCGGTGGCGGTCGCGCTCGGGCTGCCGCTGCTCTTCCTCGCGCTCTGGCTGATGCGCGCGGCCGGCCCCCATTGGTGGCTCTGGACCTGGGCGGCGTGGATGGCATTCCAGCTGCTGGTCCTCGTGCTCTACCCCACCGTGATCGCGCCGCTCTTCAACAAGTTCGAGCCCCTTCCCGCCGGCAGCGCGCGAGAGAGGATCGAAGCGCTGCTCGCGCGCTGCGGGTTCTCCAGCGCCGGACTGTTCGTGATGGACGGCAGCCGCCGCAGCGGCCACGGCAACGCGTACTTCACCGGTCTCGGCCACGCCAAGCGCGTCGTGTTCTTCGACACGCTCCTCGCCCGCCTCGACGGCGACGAGCTGGAGGCGGTGCTCGCCCACGAGCTCGGCCACTTCAAGCTGAAGCACATCGCGAAGCGCATCGCGTGGTCGGCGGCCGCCTCGCTCGCGTTCCTCGCCCTGCTCGCCTGGCTGGCCGGCAAGCCGTGGTTCCACGCGGGTCTCGGCGTGCCCGCCGACCTCCTCCCCGCGGCCCTCGCGCGCCCGGGCGTGGCGCTCGCGCTGTTCGCGCTCGCGCTGCCGGTGTTCACGTTCGCGCTCGCCCCGCTCGCCGCGCAGTATTCGCGCCGCCACGAGTTCGAGGCCGACGCGTTCGCCGCCCGCATCTCCGGCGGACCCGCACTCGTGCGCGCGCTGGTCAAGCTCTACGAGGACAACGCCGCGACGCTGACGCCGGACCCCGTGCACTCGGCGTTCTACGACTCGCAT
>Ga0209391_10000414_pt1 | contig 19784 bp, 18 predicted proteins | sample PPLLak3March2015_FD_187246 | JGI IMG/M metagenome (GOLD analysis project Ga0209391, IMG submission 187246) | Freshwater sediment microbial communities from Prairie Pothole Lake near Jamestown, North Dakota, USA - PPLs Lake P7 Core (1) Depth... | ecosystem: Environmental > Aquatic > Freshwater >...
GGGAGAGATGGACTCGTACGCCCGTCGCAAGAAACTCAGCATGCTGGTGATCGACCGCAAGCATCTCGACGTCGGCGCGATCACGGTGAGACCGCTTCGACCCGGTGAGGCGGATGTGATGCCGGTTTTGATGCGCTCGAAGGTCGGCGTGACGCCCGAGCAGGCCTTGAAGCTGGTCCCGGAGGCCCGGAGGATCGCCGCCGAGTATCCCGACGACCCGGCGGTGCTCACGGCGTTGGCCGAGGCCGAGTTCGACGCGGACTTCCACGAGGCGGCCATCGCCGCTGCCGACCGTGCGCTCGCCATCGATCCGGGCCGGATCAATGCGCACATCCAGAAGGGCTACGCGCTGTTCGCCAAGGCCCAGTCGGCCGAATCGCAGGCCGAGTCCTGGAGGGGAGTGCGGGCCCAGTTCGTCAAGGCCAACAAGGTCGAGAACGACCATCCGATCCCGCTGGTCCGTTTCTACCTGAGCTACCTCGAGCAGGGCGAGCCGCCGACCCGCAATGCCGTCAGCGGCCTCGAGTGGGCGATGCAGCTCGCCCCCTTCGATCCGTCCCTGCGCTGGCTGGTAGTGCAGCAGATGATCCGCGACGAGCGACTCGAGGAGGCCGCCCGGACGATCGCGCCGCTCGCCTACAGCCCGCATCCCGGCGAGCACACCGAACAGGCGCGCCAGCTGCTGCGCGAGATCGAGGCGCGGCTCCAGGGAGCCGGGGCGGAGGGCCCGGCGGAGGCGGCGTCGGCCTCTGCCGGCGCGAACTGAAGCAGCCGAGAGGGCGCGATGTCACGAGCCCGGCGGGGCGGTATCAGATCGCCTTGCTGAAGCGCTGCTGCGTGGCCTGAGCGGATGCGAGGTAGGCGTCGAACGCCATGCCAAGGTGCCTGAGCAGCAGCCGGCCCGCCGGCAGCACGCGCAGGCCGGGGTCCGCGAACTCGGCGAGGCCGTCCGCCACCATCGGCTGCAGCGCCACGAGCTCGCTCGCGAAATAGCTGCGGAAGTCGATCCCGAAGCGCTGGCCGGTGTTCTCGTAGTCGAGCACGCCGTAGCACATGATCTGCTGGATCACGTCGCGCCGGATCACGTCGTCGCGGGTGAGCGTGAGGCCGCGGTGCACGGTGAGCTCGCCGCGGTCGAGCGCGCCGTAGTACTCCGGCAGCGTCTTCAGGTTCTGCATGTAGTTGTCGCCGACCTTGCCGATCGAGCTCACGCCGAGGCCGATCAGGTCGCAGTAGCCGCGCGTCGAGTAGCCCTGGAAGTTGCGGTGCAGCGTGCCGTTCTCCTGGGCGATCACGAGCTCGTCCTTCGGCAGCGCGAAGTGGTCCATGCCGATGTACACGTAGCCCGCCGCGATCAGCTTCTCGATGGTCAGGCCGAGCAGGGCGAGGCGCACCTCGGGCGTCGGCAGGTCGGCGGCATTGAGCTGTCGCTGCGCCTTGAACATCTGCGGCAGGTGGGCGTACGCGTACACCGCGAAGCGGTCGGGCTTGGCCGAGAGCACGGTGTCGAGCGTCTGCGCGAAGCCCTCGAGGTTCTGTTTCGGCAAGCCGTAGATCAGGTCGACGCTGACCGAGTTGAAACCGAACTCGCGCGCCTCGCGGATCAGCCGCAGGGTGTCCGGGACGGACTGGATGCGGTTCACCGCCTGCTGCACCAGCGGGTCGAAGTCCTGGATGCCGAGGCTGCAGCGGTTGAAGCCGACGTGCGCGAGGTCGCGCAGCGTGTCGCGCGTGATGGTGCGAGGGTCGAGCTCGATCGAGTACTCGCGGCCCGGGTCGCGCGACAGCTTGAAGTGGTCGCCGAGCTTGCCGATCAGCCGGTCGATCTCGAGCGAGGTGAGGAAGGTGGGCGTGCCGCCGCCGAAGTGCAGCTGCTCCACCTCGCGATCGCGGTCGTACAGCTGGCTCTGCAGCTCGATCTCGCGGTGCAGGCGGTAGAGGTAGGCCTCGGCCTTCTCATGATTGCGGGTGATGACCTTGGTGCAGCCGCAGTAGAAGCACGGGCTCGAGCAGAACGGGATGTGCACGTACAGCGACAGCGGGCGCGGGATGGGGTCCTGGTTGCTCGCCATCGCCGCCGCGCGGTACTCGTTCAGTCCGAACTTGTCGGTGAACTGCACGGCCGTCGGGTAGGACGTGTAACGGGGGCCGGCCCGGTCGTAGCGGCGGATGAGGTCGGCGTCGAACCGGATCTGGTGCGAAGTCATCGGTGTCCCTGGCGGCAAGTGGCACGGGCAGGCTGCGCCCGGGCGGGCCCTCCTGCCTTGATGTGCGTCAAGGATGGGGAGGCGCCCCGGCCGGGCAATGGGTACATGCCGAAGGATAGAGGGGATGCGTAGCCCCGGGTAGGGGCAGGCGGCAACCCGGACCTGGCAACCGGTCGGGGAGTAGAGGGCCGGCGCGGGGAGGGCAGCACGGATCCGCTAGAATCCGCGCCTCATTCCCGACACGACTTCGGAGCATGCGGTGACAGAACTGGACCCGGCGGGTGCGCCCGCAACGGCAGGCGGAGCGGTCGAGACCGACGCCGTCATCATCGGCGCCGGCCCGGCGGGGCTGTTCCAGGCCTTCGAGCTGGGCCTGCTCGGCATCAAGTCCCACATCGTGGACACCCTGAAGCACGCCGGCGGACAGTGTGCCGAGCTCTACCCGGACAAGCCCATCTACGACATCCCGGCGCTGCCGGTGTGCGGCGCCCAGGAGCTGGTGGATCGACTGCTGGAGCAGATCAAGCCCTTCGGGCCCGAGTTCCACCTGGGCGAGGAGGTGGTCGAGCTGCAGCCGCGGGAGGATGGCCGCTTCGACCTCGCTACCTCCGCGGGCACGCGCTTCGTCGCGCGCGCGGTGGTCATCGCCGCCGGCCTCGGTTCCTTCCAGCCGCGGCGGCTCGGCGTCGAGGGAGCCGACGTCTTCGAGGACCGGCAGGTGCACTACCGGGTGCGCAACGCGGCCGAGTTCCACGGCAAGCGCCTCGTGATCTTCGGCGGCGGCGACTCCGCCCTCGACTGGGTGATCGACCTGACCGGCAAGGCGACGAGCCTCGTGCACGTGCACCGGCGTCCTGAATTCCGGGCCGCGCCGGCCTCGGTCGCCCGCATGCAGCAGCTCGTCGCCGAGGGCCGCATGAGCTACATCGAGGGAACCGCGGCGGGCGTCCGCAGCGACGGTTACCGGCTCACCGGCGTGACCATCAAGCGCGCCGACGGCGTCCTGCAGGACGTGCCGGCCGACCACGTGCTCGCGTTCTTCGGACTGCACCCCAAGCTCGGCCCAATCGCCGAGTGGGGCTTCGAACTCGACAAGAAGGCCATCAGGGTCGACACGGCGAAGTTCCAGACCAGCGTGCCCGGCATCTTCGCGATCGGCGACATCAACACCTACCCCGGCAAGAAGAAGCTGATCCTGAGCGGCTTCCACGAGGCCGCGCTCGCGGCGTTCGCCATCGCCGAGCACCTCAACCCGGCAAAGAAGGTGCACCTGCAGTACACGACCACGAGTCCGATCATGCAGAAGCGGCTCGGGGTGAGCGGCTGACGCCGCGCGCCCGGGTCGCGGTGAACCGCCTGCTCGCCGACCTGCTGCGCCTGCTCGAGCTCGAGCGGCTCGAGCACGACCTGTTCCGCGGCGGGAGCCGCGACATCGGCAGCCCGCAGGTGTTCGGCGGCCAGGTGCTCGGACAGGCGCTCGTGGCCGCGAGCGCCACGGTCGAGGGACGCCTCGTGCACTCTTTGCACGCCTACTTCCTGCGCCGCGGCGACTTCAACGCGCCAATCGTCTACGAGGTGGACCGCAGCCGCGACGGCGCGAGCTTCACCAGCCGGCGCGTGGTGGCGATCCAGCACGGACAGCAGATCTTCCACATGGCGGCCTCGTTCCAGGTCGAGGAGGACGGTCCCGACCACCAGGTCTGCGCGCCCGAGGTGACGCCGCCCGAGCAGTTGCCCGACATGACGGCAGAGGTGCGCAGGCACCTCCAGGGCATGGCGGCCGAGCGCAGGCGATTCTGGTCGCTGGAGCGGCCGTTCGAGTTCCGCTCCGTCGAGCCCGTCGAGGCCGGCGGGCCGCGGCCCGGCGTGCGGCACCTGTGGTTCCGGCTGATCGACCAGTGTCCCGACGATCCGATCCTGCACCGCTGCCTGCTCGCCTACATGTCGGACTACCACCTGCTCGAGACGGCGACGCTGCCGCACGGCCTGTCGTACCGGTCGGGCGAGGTGACGCTCGCGAGCATCGACCACGGCATGTGGTTCCACCGGCCGGTGCGCGTCGACGAGTGGCTGCTTTACGCGCTCGTGAGTCCCTCGAGCTCGGGCTCGCGAGGCCTTGCCTTCGGACGCATCTTCGACCGGCAGGGGCGGCTGGTGGCGAGCACGGCACAGGAGGGGCTGATGAGGGCGAGGAACTGAGCGTGCGCAGTCTTGCGGCACTGGCCGCCCTCGCCTTGGCCCTGCTGGCGGGCCCGGCAGTCCGCGCGTCCGATCTCGATGCCAGGATCGCGGCGGCCAATCTCAAGCGCGGCCAGCTGCTCTTCCTGGTGTGCAAGGGTTGCCACGACCTCGAGGCGGGCGTGCCGCACAAGGTGGGGCCGAATCTGCACGGCGTGGTCGGGCGCCGGGCTGGCACGTCCGAGGGCTTCCGCTACAGCGAGCCGCTCGTGCAGTCGGGCATCGTCTGGACGCCCGAGACCCTCGACAGTTTCCTCCGCCAGCCGGGCGCGATGGTGCGGGGCAACGGCATGGCCTTCGCCGGCATCGCCAACGACGCCGACCGCGCGAGCCTGATCGCCTGGATGCTCGCCAACGGCGCTGGTGGCTAGGCGGCAACGGACATGTTGAAGCTCGCCGGACTCGTGCTGCTCGTCGTGCTGATCCTGCTTGGCGCACTGCTGCCACTCAGGTACACGGCCCGCATGCACCTGCCGAAACATCCGCCGGACAAGGTCGATCGAGGGCAGCCGGCCGACGGGCCGGACCGGCGATCCTGACGGCGCCTCGGTCCGCGAGACGGGCCCTCGGACGCTCGTACACTTGCCCGACCTGCGTCGGGTCCGCCTACTCGAGCCCGAGTTCCAGGCGGACCTTGCCGTCGTGAGCCGAGACCTTCCCCTCTCGCGCCTTGAACACGCGCGTCGGCTCGAGTACGCCGCCGCCGAGCAGCGCCTTCTCGACCGCCTGCGCGCGCTCCTCGCCGAGCCGATCGAACTCGGACTCCGCCACCACGACACTGGCTCGCGCGGCCTGCTCGAGGAACTCGAGTGCCGCCGCCTGCCGGAGCGCCTTCTCGTCCTCGCGCGAGGCGCCTTCCGGCGGCGCGGGAGGTTCGGGCAGGACGGGCTCGGTGCCCGTCTGCCGGAGGACCACGGCCTTGAGCGCCTCGATGCGTTGCCTGGGCTCCAGGCTCTCGAATGCGACGGCGGACTCCGCGTTCCCGTCGCCCCGTGAACCAACCGTGGCCACGGCGCCCGAGAGCGCCGCCTGGTAGGCGCGCTCCTCGAGAGCGGGCCGGTCGAGGTCCGTCACCGCGCCGATCGGCACGTCGAGCTTGAGCTCGGGCCGCTCGGCGAGGCTCTTCGCGAGCGCGTCGAGACGCTCGACGGTTGCCGGATCGAGCACCGCGTCCCCGGGCGCGAAGTCCACGAACTGGGCTTCCTCGGCGCCGGCGAACAGGGAACCCAGCAGCGCGAACGGCGCGGTCACGGCCTTGACGAGGATGTTCTTGATGACCTGCCAGATGATCGGTCCCACGCGGAAGGTCGGATCGTCGAGCGTCCCGCCGACCGGCACGTCGAGCTCGATCACGCCGTTGCGATCCTTGAGCAGTGACGTGGCCAGCTTGACGGGCAGGGTCGCCTCGCCCTGCGTCGCGCTCGCCTCGCCCCACTCGAGCTGGTCGATGCGGATCGCGTGCTGGGCGTCGAGCTGGCGGTCGTCGATGCGGTAGTGCAGCCGGGTGGTGAGCTTGCCCTTGGCGATGTTGTAGCCGGCAACCGGTCCCGAGTAGGGGTTGAAGATCGGGAGCGATATGTTCTCGAACGCCATGCGGACGTCGGTGTAGCGCTCGAAGTCGAAGGGCTGCAGCTCGCCCTCGATGGACACGGGCGAGAACTCGTCGAGCTTGCCCGCGAGCTCAACCTGCGCACGCGAGTCCGCGGCGCTCGATATGCCCGTGATCGTGCCGCCGAGCGCCTGCACGTCCGCCGAGAAATCCGGCTCGACGAAGTAGTCCGAGAAGTTCATCCGGCCGTCCTCGATGCGGACTTCGCGGACGCGGATCGGGAAGGTGTCGGGCGCGGCCGCCACCGCGGCCGGGGTCGCGGGGGGCGGCGCCTTGCCCGACTTGCGCGCTTTCTCGGCCGCCTTCTCCGCCGCCTTCTGCTCCCGCTCGAGTCGCTTGCGCTCGGCCGGCGAGCGCGCCGCCTCGGCCGCGGCCGCGGCACGGCGCTCAGCGAGAGCCGCCTTCGTGCCCTCGGGGTCGAGCACTGCGGCGAGGTTCACGATCTCTTCCTGGCTGATGATCACCCGGGCATACGGACGCCGGACCAGCACGCGGTCGATGCCGAGCGTGTCCGGCGCCATGGTGTAGGAAATCTCCTGCAGTTGAACCTGCTCGAAGTTGACGAGATCCTCCCGGAGCGCGTTGTCCACCGAGCTGAAGCGCGTGATGGCGGCGTCGCCCGCAAAGGCGAGTTCGGGCGCGGCGCCCTGCGGCGGCGCGAGCGTCAGCTTGCCCGCGACGTCGAGTTCGCCGCCGGTGATGGTGAGGTCGGCGAGCGGCAGCACGTAGGGCTGCAGGATCTGCATCCGCGCCTTGTCGAGCCTGATGTCGAATTCTGCTGCGAGCGGCTCGGGGGTCAGGGTGCCGCTCGCCTCGAAGCGCGCATGCCCGTTGATCATGGCGTCGAGCTTCATCGGCAACGGCTGCCCGAGATCGAGGCTCAGGTTCGAGAGGCGCAGGTTGACCGGCGCGAGCTCGAATTTCTTGGCCGGCTCGGCCGCCCGGTCTTCGAAATCAATGGCGGCGTTCGTGAACTCGACCGCGCCGACTGCAACCGTCCAGTCGTTTTCGACCGGCGCGTCCGGCGGCGCTGCGCCGGGTGTGCCGACGGCGGGGCCGGAGCGCTCGCTCGCCTCGTCCGGGGCGGCGGGCGGGCTGGGTGGTGAGGGCTCCGCCTCCGGCGCGAACAGCTGCTGCAGGTTGACCGTGCCGTCGGCCGCCATCCATGCGTCGGCCTTCATCGAGTCTAGCGACACCTTGTCCACGGTGATCGACTGCGCCGGCATGGCTAGGCGGGTTCCCGTGACCAGCAGCTTCGGGATCTCGACCCAGTCGGCGTCCACGCCGCGGGCGCGCAGCGCGAGGTCGGCGAATTCGATCGCGGGCAGCTCGAGGTCGAGCTCTGTCTGCTCGCCGAGCGCGAGGCGGTACGTGCCGGCGATGTTCACGAGGCCCTGGGTGAGCGTGAACGGCAGGTCGTCACCCAGGAACTCGCCGATCCCGGTCGCCCGCAACGCACCGAGGCGCAGTTCACCCTCGGACGCGATCACCGGCGCCAGCGCGAAGCGACCCTTCCACTCGAAAGTCTCGTCGTCGGGGCTGCGGGCCGACAGGTTGAATTCCCCGCCTTCAGGTGTCGTGCGGAAGTCCTGCAGCCCGAAGCCGACGTCGCGGAAGTGGCGGGTGACGGGCCGGGCGCGCAGCTGGTTGTTGAACTCGATGCTGCCCCGTTCCACCGCGAGCCGCTGTATCCACACGCTCGGCAGCGGCTCGTCCGCCTGCTCCGGATCCTCCGGCAGCGCGAGGTCGGCCAGGTTCAGCGCACCATCCGGCCTCAGAACTGCGCGCAGCAGGGGCGCATCGATCGAGACCTCGCGGAACGTGAACGCACGGTTCCACAGCGAAGCCAGCTCGAGATCCACGAACAATCGCTCGAAGCCGAGCATGGGCTGACCGTCGGCGTCGGGCAGGGCGAGGTCGCGAACCTCGGCCTGCAGCTTGAAGGGGTGGATCGAGACCTGGCCGAGGGCGAGCTCGCGGCCGTAGTTCTCGCGCACGAAGCCGATGGCCTGCTCGCGCACCAGGTTCGGCGCGATCTTGAAGCCGAGCAGCGCGTACAGGCCGACGAGCAGCAGCGCGACGGCGAGTGCCCAGAACAGCCGGGATCTCAGGAATGCGGACATGAGGCGGGCAGGTTGCTCTGTGACCGGACCGACCTCGGACCGGCCGCCGCAATATTCGGCGGCCGATCGAGGCCGGTGCTCAGTTCACTTCTCGTCGCCGAGCCAGCGGTACAGGAAGCCCGCCACCAGTGCGCCAAGAATGGGCGCGACCCAGAACAGCCACAGCTGGCCGAGCGCCCAGTCGCCCACGAACACTGCAGGGCCGGTGCTGCGCGCCGGATTCACCGAGGTGTTGGTCACCGGGATGCTGATGAGGTGGATCAGCGTGAGCCCGAGGCCGATGGCGATCGGCGCAAAGCCCGCCGGCGCGCGACGGTCGGTGGCGCCGAGGATGATGACCAGGAACATCAGCGTCATCACGACCTCGGTAAGAAACCCCGAGGCCATCGAGTAGCCGCCCGGCGAATGGTCGCCGAAGCCGTTCGAGGCGAGGCCGCCCGACAGGTCGAATCCCGGCGCCCCGGAGGCGATCATGTAGAGGATGAAGGCGCCGGCGATGCCGCCGAGCACCTGTGCGACGATGTAGGGCAGCACCTCGCCGAGCGGGTGGCGACCGCCGGCCCACAGGCCCAGCGTCACGGCCGGATTCAGGTGGCAGCCGGAAATGTGGCCGATGGCGTAGGCCATCGTGAGCACGGTCAGGCCGAAAGCCAGTGAGACACCGGCGAGGCCGATGCCAACCTCCGGAAAGGCTGCGGCGAGCACGGCGCTGCCGCAACCGCCGAGCACGAGCCAGAAGGTGCCGATGAATTCCGCTGCGAGTTTCTTGGACATGGGCATGTCAGGGTTCCCTGCGTTGATTTGACTGGATGTTGCCACCGACCCCGGCCGGCATTATCCAGCCGGAGCCGGCCCCGACAAGGGATTTCTCGCGGTTCTCAGGCCTGCACGAGCGTCCAGGAATATCCGTCCGGCGCGACGAGGGAGAAGGCGCGCGTCCCGAACTCGTCGGGCAGCACGTCGGTCACCTGTGTCGCTCCGCCGGCCTGCACCAGCTTCCAAAGTCCCTCGAGGTCGCTCGTGCGCCAGGTGTACTGCGAATACCCTAGGCAGCCCGGGCGCGAGCGGTCGCGCTTGTCGGCGAGGCGGCTCGAGGCCGCGAACCGCACCACCTTGAGCTTGCCGGAGCGCCGCTCCTCGAGTGAGTGGCCGGAGCGCGGATCGTCGAAGTCGACCATCCAGTGCGTCTCGCCTTCCTCCAGTCCGAATATCCGGTGCGATCCCGTGGCAAGGCCGTAGGGGCGCTCGCCGTCGAACCAGCGCTTGAGCCCGAGCACCTCGTCGTAGAAGCGCAGCACCTGGTGGTCGTCGGTGGCGATCATCATGCCGGCGTGCGTGTGCTGGCTGCTGCGGAACATCGCCTGTGGGCAGACGCGGCCGTAGTGGGGGCTCTCGTAGCCGAAGCGCTCGTAGAACACCTGCCGGTAGAGCGGCTGGATCACGACCATCTCGCGCACGCCCACGATCGGCTCGACGAACGGCCGCGGTGCCCGCTCCCCTGTGACCTCGCCAATCACCGCGAGGATGGGCTCGATCAGCCGGATCGGCTCGCCGAGGGCGCGTGCCGTGGCCGCATGGTTCGCGACGTCGAGCACGCTCGAGGTGAGCCGCACGCCCCAGCGGCTGCCGAGGCAGCGCAGGTTGTCGTCTAGGCCGAGGCCGTCGTTGAGCGGACGTTCCCATTGCATGAGCCGGACGAGTCCGTGGTCGGCGTCCTGGTGCTGGAGGCGCACCGAGCGCAGCGCCGAGTCCACGCCGTAGAGGGCGCGCGCGGCGCGGGCGTCGAGCGTGCCGAAGCGCCCCGCGCGACAGCCGAAGCGCTGGAAGTAGGCGATGGACTCGGCGAGGTCGGGCACGCCGACGCAGACCTCGTACAGTCCGCCCACGCAGGCGGGCCGCGCGCTCGGGTTGCCGGGCGTGGCCTGGGTCATGCGCGTCTCCTCAACAGACGGTGCCTCCGACGAGTTCGCCCGCGGCCGGCAGGAAAGGATGGAAACGAACATCCGTCCGGAATCCTGCGGCATGGAAGGGGTCGGACTAGAGCCATGCGCGCGCCTCTGCGAGGCTGGCGGTCTTGAACACGTACAGGCTGCCGATCATCCGCTCGCCGTCGTCGGAGTAGTGCGGACCGGCGAGCGCGATGTGACCGAGCATCGACTTCACCCAGCGCAGGTGGGCCGGCGTCCCGACGGCGGTCGATATTCCGCCGCTCACGCACCGGCCTCCGCATCCGGCAGCACCTTGCCGGGATTGAGGATGCCCTTCGGGTCGAGCGCGCGCTTGATGGCCCGCATCACCTCGATCTCCACCGCGCCCTTGTGGTGCGCCAGCGCGGCGCGCTTGAGGCGGCCGATGCCGTGCTCGGCGCTGATGCTGCCGCGGAAGCGGCGCACGATGCCGTGCACCGCCTCGTGGATCGCCGGTGCGCGCGCCAGGAATTCCTCCGCGTCGCCGCCCATGGGCACGCTCACATTGAAGTGCAGGTTGCCGTCGCCGACGTGGCCATAGGTCACGAGGCGGGCGGTCGGCACGAGGGCGAGCACGGCTGCCTGCGCCTCGTGAAGAAAGCGCGGCAGTGCCGCCACCGGTACCGACACGTCGTGCTTGATGCTCGCACCCTCGGCGCGCTGCGCCTCGGGGATGGACTCGCGCAGCTTCCACAGCGCGTCGCGCTGGGCCAGCGACTCGGCGAGAACCGCGTCGAGCACGAGGCCGTCGGCGAGCGCGCGCTCGAGCGCGGACTCCAGCAGCACGCGCAGCCCTCGATCGTCGCGCGCGGTCGAGACCTCGCACAGCACGTAGGCCTCGTACGGCCGATCGAGCGGGTCGCCGACCCCGGGGATGTGGCGCGTGGCGAACTCGACCGCAATGCGCGGCAGGAACTCGAAGGTCGTCACCGCGTCCCCGGTGTCGGTGCGCAGGCGCGTGAGCAGCTGCACGGCGGCGTCGAGGTCGGGGACGGCGACGAATGCGGTCTCGACGCTGCGCGGCAGTGGAAAGAGCTTCAGGCTCGCCGCGGTGATCACCCCCAGGGTGCCCTCCGCGCCGATGAACAGGTGCCGCAGGTCATAGCCGGTGTTGTCCTTGCGCAGGCTGGTGAGCCCGTCGATGACCCGGCCGTCGGGCAGCACGACCTCGAGCCCGAGCACGAGGTCACGCGCCACTCCGTAGCGCAGCGCGTTGAGGCCGCCGGCGTTGGTCGACAGGTTGCCGCCGATCTGGCAGCTGCCCTCGGAGCCGAGGGTGAGGGGAAAGAAACGTCCGGCGGCCTCGGCGGCGTGGCGTACGTCGGCGAGCAGGCAACCGGCCTCTGCGATCATCGAGAAGTTGTCGGCATCCAGCTCGCGGACGCGGTCCATGCGCCTGAGAGACAGGACGATCTCGCGGCCATCCTCGTGCGGCGTTGCGCCGCCGCAGTAGCTCGTGTTGCCGCCGTGGGGCACGACGCCGACGCCGAGCTCGTGGCAGGTCGAAAGCACCGCGGCGACGTCGGCCGTGGACGCCGGGCAGGCCACCAGCGGCGTCGCACCGCGGTAGAGCCGGCGGAAATCCGTGAGGTAGGGCGCGACGTCCTGCGGCGCCTCGAGGCAGCCCGCCGGGCCGAGGATCGCGCGGATGCGCTCGACGGCTGCGGCGACGCTGGTCGGGGTTGTCTCGTTCATCCCGCGGATTTATACCGCGGATTCCCTGTCCGCGTGCAGGCCCGCGGAAGCGGCCGTCAGGCCGTCCGCGGCCGCACGAGCTTCGCCGTCGCCAGTGCCGCGCCCACCGACACGAGCAGCACCAGGATCGAGGCCATCGGGTTCGTCAGCATCTGCGGCGCCAGCAGCAGCAGCAGGCCGAAGCCGAGCATCATGAACCCGGAGATGAGCTTGAGGATCCGTCCCTCGTGCTCGCTGAGCTTGCGCGCCCCCATGGTGCGCACGAACACGATCACGATCACGAGCAGCGGGATCACGTAGATGACGTTGTAGGCCGCGAGCCATGCGTAGTACTGCCAGGTCTCGAGCTGCGCGAGCGTGAGGACGCGCGTGTACACCATCGGGAAGCCCGCCGTGCACAGCAGCTCATAGGAGTTCGCGACGATCGCGAGCAACACCGTGCTCGCGAGCATCGGCCCGAGGTTGCCCGTGTTGACGATGTCGCGCATGCGCTTGAAGAGTCCCGGCTTGGCGGAGTCCGGGATCGACAGGCTCGGGCCCGCCTTGAACCAGAAGTAGTCCTTGATGTTGAGCGCGGCGACCGCGAGCGCGACGAGGCCTGCGATGACGGTGATCGCGCGCAGCTCGCCCGCGATCAGGAACACGTTGAGCCAGGCCGCCATGAACACGAAGTACACGAGCCCCGAGAACAGCACGAACGTGCCGCCCACGATCGCCATTCGCGTCCGGCTGCGCGCGTGCACCAGCAGGCTCAGCAGGAACAGCAGCACGAAGAAGGCGCAGGGGTTGAACGCGTCCATGCCCGCCAGCACCAGCGTCAGCACGGGCAGCGACAGCGCCTTGGCGTCGACCGTGCCGACGAACGGCACGCGTACGCTGGTGCCGCCCTGCCCGGTTGCGAGCGGGGTACCGGGATCGGCGGTCGTTGCGCCGTCCGTGGGTGTCGCCGCGGCCGGCACGTCACCGCCGCCCGCGAGCCGCTGTGCGTGGCACGACTCGAGTGCCGCCGCGATCTCCGCGCCGGTCGTCTCGGCCGTGTCGTACCCGATCAGCACCTGGCGGCAGAACACGAACCCGGGCACCGACAGCGCCTTGGTGCCGAGCGACAGGGCAGTCTCGTAATAGAAGCGGGCGTTCTTGCGGTCGTCCTTGACCGAGTACTTCTGCACCTCGAGCCACGGCCAGCGGGCCTTCAACTCGTCGATGAAGGGGGCGGCGGCCTGGCAGTGCGGGCAGGTCGGCGAATAGAAATAGTAGAGGCGAACGACCGGTGTACCGTCCGCCGCGGTTCCGAACCAGAACTCGTCGGACTTCGGGTCGGGCGCGGCGCCGGCGGCACCGGTGCCGAGCAGCAGGGCGATCAGGGCAAGAAGGCGGATCAAGGGCATGGGGGCTCGGCAGGGTCGGAAATCGGGTCGGCGAATGATACCGGCGGAGTGCGGGAAGACCGTCCGGTTTTCTACCGATGCAACGATGCCGCCGCGACCGTCTCCCCGGCGACGTCAGCAAGTAAATCGCCGCCTCGCATCGCGGCCAGGCGGCCTCCCCGGGCCGGGTGAAGCCGGACCAGGTCGGCCTTCATCTCCGGCCGTCGAACTCGAGCGGCAAGGGCCCGAAGCGCCCGCACAGCTCGAGGTTGAACGCCAGCGTGGGTGTCGTGGCCTGCATCGATCCTCTGCTGATCTGGCTGCAACCCGGATGATGGTCGGTCCCCGGGACTGCGACAACCTCTGCGGTCGGTTCCGATTTCAAGTGCGTTGCCGCTGTGTCAACCTAGTGCGCAGAAGGCGTGCCACGAGGGACCTGCATGCTTCGACTGGATCCGCTCCGCCTCCAGCAGGCGCTCGACGAGTTGCAGGAAGCAACCCGCGATCACGAGGCCTGGTTCGGTAACCTGATGCGCAGTCTCGTCTGCCGGGTGGAACCCACCACCGACGACCTCGATCCCGACAGTCACCAGCGCTGCCGCTTCGGCCGCTGGTACCACGGCCCGGGCCAGCAGTTCCTGCGCGAACAGCCATCCTTCGCCGCGATCGGGTCGGAGCACGTCCGCCTGCACGGTCTCGCGGCCAATGTGCTCTGCGTGGCGGCCGCCGGGGCCCAGGTGCATGCGTCGCAATACGATGCGCTCGTGGCCTGCGGCACCCAGTTGCGGCTGGAACTCGAGACCTTGCGCCACGAGATCGAAACTGCATTGCGCGACCGCGACGCGGTGACGGGAGCCTTCGGGCGGGTCGAGATCCTGCCGGCGCTGCGCGAGTCGTGCGAGCTCGTGCGCCGCGACGTGCAGCAGGCCTGCATCGCCTTCGTGGACCTCGATCACTTCAAGGAAGTCAACGACGGCCACGGCCACCGCCTCGGCGACGAGGTGCTGGCGGGGGCGGTGCAGTACCTGACCGCCCACCTGCGCGGCTATGACCGCGTGTTCCGCTACGGGGGCGATGAGTTCCTGATCCTGCTGCCCGCCGCACACATCGAGGTGGCCTACCGGCTCATCGAGCGCCTGCGCTCGGGACTCGCGGCCACGACGCTCGCCGTCGACGAGGTCGGCCGCCCGTTGCGCATGACGGCGTCGTTCGGAATCACGCCTCTCGAGCCCGACGTCAGCGCCGAGGAAACCATTGACCGCGCTGACAAGGCGCTGCTGCTCGCCAAGGCCGCCGGCCGCAATCGCGTCATCCGCTGGGATCCGTCCGTCACCACCGCCAGGCTCGGGGCCGAGGCGTGCGCGTCGGGGCTCGACGGCCGTCGCAGTCGCGGCTAGCTAGCGCACGCCGACCCAGTCCGGATTCGGCAGCGCGCTGAACGCCTCGCGCAGGGCGTCGCCCCAGGCGCCGCGGATCATCTGGAAGTAGCGGTTGTCGGGGCCGATGTCCACGTGGCTCGCGACGCGGTACTCGTCGCGCCGCACGATCACGAGGTCGAGCGGCAGACCGACTGTCAGGTTCGAGCGGATGGTCGAGTCCATCGAGATCAGCGCGCACTTGGCCGCCTCGGACAGCGGCATGCTGCGGCGGGTCACGCGATCGATGATCGGTTTGCCGTACTTCGACTCACCCAGCTGGAAGTAGGTCGTGTCGTGCGTGGCCTCGATGAAGTTGCCCGCCGAGTACACCTGGAACAGTCGCGGCGGCTCGCCCGTGATCTGCCCGCCGACGAGAAACGAGGGATTGAACTCCACGCCCTGTGCCTGCAGCGCCGCGCCATCCCGCCCGTGCATCTCACGCAGCGCCGCGCCGACGCAGCGCGCCGCCTCGAACATGTTCGGGCAGTTGTGCAGCGTCACGGTGCCGGGCTCCTGGGACGCGAGCTTCTCCGCCAGCAGGTTGAGTGCGCCCTGCGTGATCGCGAGGTTGCCGGCGGCGAGCATCACGATGACGCGCTCGCCGGGCCGCTCGAACACCGTGGTCTTGCGGAAGACGTTGATCTGGTCGACGCCCGCGCTGGTGCGCGAGTCGGAGAGGAACACCAGCCCGGAGTCGAGCAGGATCGATACACAGTAGGTCATTGCTGCTCGCCCTGGTTCGCCGTCACCCGTACCGTCACCGTCATCGATTCCTTGCCGCCGCCGCGACGCACGCCGCGGACCGGGGCGGCGTCGAGGTAGTCCCGGCCGACCGCGAGGCGGCAGTGGCGTGCCCCGGCCTGTTCGGCATGGGTCACATCGAGGCTGAGCCAGCCCTGCTCGGGCCCGAGCCAGACGTCCGCCCAGGCGTGGCTCGCCACCTCGCCGGAGTCTTCCTTGAGGAAGTATCCACTGACGTAGCGGGCCGGGACGCGGGCGGCCCGGCAGCAGGCCACCAGCACGTGCGCCTGGTCCTGGCACACGCCCGCGCCGAGATCCAGGGCCTCGGCCGCGGAGTGGGTGACATCCGTGATCCCGGGCTGGTAGGCGACCGCCGCGCGGATGCCGCTCATGAGGTCCATCAACGAACGAGGAGCGGCCGGATGCCGGCCGAGGTGGCGCTCGGCCAGTTCGCGCAGCCCGGCGTCGGGACGCGTGAGCGGCGTCGGCGCGAGGTAGGCGAGCGGCGACAGTTCGGCCGCTCCAGGCAGGATCGGGTTGCCGTCCGGCTCGACCTCGACCACACCGCTGACAATGATCCGAAGGCTGCGGTGGCCATCCTCCGTGGTCACGACCTGCGTGAGGTTGCCGAAGGGATCCACCTGCTCGAGTCTCTGGCCGGGGGCACTGACCTGCCAGGCAAGCACCCGCTGTCCGGGGTCGATCCGCGGCGTCAGCCGCAGCACCTGGATGCTGTAACGGACCGGCTCCTCGTACTCGTAGCGTGTCTCGTGGCGGACGTGCAGCAGCATGGATCCGTCCGGCCTCAGGTCACGTGCCCGAGGAAGTCCCGCCCGATCCGGTCGCTCAGGTCCGCAGTGCGGGCCAGCAGATCGTGCAGGAACCGCTCGTACCCCTGCGGTGCGAGCGTGGCGAGCGTGCCGTAGCGCAGCTCGGAGTGCAGCAGTCCCGCGCGCCTCTCGGTCTCGCCGGACTTCGCATTCGCCACGGCCTGCAGGTTCTCGTGCACGAGGTTCGCCGAGCGGTAGATCGAGCGCGGCACGTGCCGGTGCAGGATCACGAACTCGAGGACGTGCTGCGGCCGGACGCTGTCGCGCGACACGCGGCGGAAGCTCTCGAAGGCCGACAGGCCGCGAAGCAGCACGCTCCACGGGTAGTAGTCGTGGACCGTCGCGCCGTTCTCTGCCGCCGCCGCCTCGCAGGCCAGGCGGATCAGCAGCAGCCGCGCCACGCTGTCGCTGCGCTCGAGGAACGTACCGATCTGCATGAAGTGGTAGCCCTCGTCGCGCAGCATCGAAGCGAGCACCACGCCGCGCGCCAGGTGCGCGCGGTACTTCACCCAGTCGATGAACTCGGAGACGTTGAGCGCGGTGAAGCGGCTCGGCGCCTGGGCGCGCGCCTCGAGCCACGTCGAGTTGAAGGTCTCCCACATTTCCGAGGAAATCGCCCCGCGTACCGCCCGGGCGTTCTCGCGCGCCGCCCGCAGGCAGCTGAGGATGCTCGAGGGGTTGGCAGCGTCGAAGGCCAGGAAGTCGATGACCCAGTGCGGCTCGACCCGCTCGTGGCGCTCGGCGAAGGCGGCCTCGAGCCCGAGCGTGTGCAGCACGATGTTCCAGCCGACCGCGTCGGAGCGACGTTCGTGCGGCAGCAGCGACAGCCGGTACTGCACGTCGAGCGTGCGGGCGAGTTCCTCGGCGCGCTCGGCGTAGCGCCCCAGCCAGTACACGTGGTCGGCGGTGCGGCTCAGCATCAGGCCTCCAGCACCCAGGTATCCTTGGTGCCGCCGCCCTGGGACGAGTTCACCACCAGCGAGCCCGAGCGCAGCGCGACGCGCGTGAGTCCGCCCGGCACGATCGTGACCTCGCGCCCGGAGAGCACGAACGGCCGCAGGTCGATGTGCCGCGGCGCCACGCCCTGCTCGACGAAGGTGGGGCAGGTCGACAGCGCGAGCGTCGGCTGGGCGATGTACTTCTCGGGCGCCGCCAGGATGCGCAGCCGGAAGTCCTCGCGCTCGGCCTCGGAGGCCGCCGGTCCCACGAGCATCCCGTAGCCGCCCGAGCCGTGCACCTCCTTGACCACGAGTTCGTCGAGGTGGGCGAGCGTGTAGGCGAGGTCGTCCTTGCGGCGCAGGATCCGCGTCGGCACGTTCTCGAGCAGCGGCGCCTCGCCCAGGTAGAAGCGGATCATCTCCGGCACGCACGGGTAGATCGACTTGTCATCCGCGATGCCGGTGCCGATGGCGTTTGCGACGGTGACGCGCCCGGCGCGATACGCCGCCATCAGGCCCGGCACGCCGAGCACCGAGTCGGGCCGGAACGACAGCGGGTCGAGGAAGTCGTCGTCGATGCGGCGGTAGATCACGTCCACGCGCCTCGGCCCCTGGGTGGTGCGCATGTAGACGAAGCCGTCGCGCACGAACAGGTCCTGACCCTCGACGAGTTCCACGCCCATCTGCTGGGCGAGGAAGGCGTGCTCGAAGTAGGCGCTGTTGTGGGCGCCCGGCGTGAGCAGCACCACGACGGGATCGGCGACCCCGGCCGGCGCCACGCTCGCGAGGTTCTCGAGCAGCCGGTCGGGGTAGTGCTCGACCGGCGCCACCCGGTTGAGGGAGAACAGCTCGGGGAACAGCCGCATCATCATCTTGCGGTCCTCGAGCATGTACGACACGCCCGAGGGGACCCGCAGGTTGTCCTCGAGCACGTAGAACTCGCCGGCGCCGGCGCGCACCACGTCGATGCCGGCGATGTGGGCGTAGATGCCGCCGGGCACGTCCATGCCCTGCATCTCGGGCCGGTACTGCGGGTTGCACAACACCTGCTCGGCCGTGAGCAGTCCCGCCTTGAGGATCTCCTGGCCGTGGTAGATGTCGCCGATGAAGGCGTTGAGGGCGCTCACGCGCTGGCGCAGACCGTCCGCGAGCCGGCGCCACTCCTCCGCCGACAGGACGCGCGGCACGATGTCGAAGGGGATCAGCCGCTCATTGCCGTCTTCCTCGCCGTACACGGCGAAGGTGATGCCGACCCGGTGGAACAGGCTGTCCGCCTCGGCGCGCTTGCGCCGCAGGGCATCGTCGGCCTGCTGTGTGAGCCACTCGGAATAGACCGCGTAGTGCGGCCGGACGTGGCCGTCGGCCGTGTACATCTCGTCGTAGGGCAGGGCGGGGCGATCCATGGCGGTCCTCCCAGCCAGTGCAAGCGAAAATCGTGCCAGCGGTTCAGGGCCGGCGCAGATTGCTGCGTGGAGGGACGGCAGGCCCCCGATTGCACCGTGGTGGGGCGGCCGGCGATCGGAAATGGTGCGCGCCGGCCAGGCCGCCCGGCATCAGCTCCAGGGCGGCACCTGCGAGCTGGTGCCGTCGCCGGGTCTCAATAACGACCGTGGGTCTTGTAGAGGTAGTTGGTCAGTTCGGCCGTCTGCATGGACAACCGGCGCTGGATCTCGTGGACCACTCGCACGATGGCGCGCATGACGTGGTAGACCACCTTGGGACGGGTCTCGAGCAGGCCCTCGAGCGCGTCGCGGCTGAGCCCCAGCACGCGGGTGTCGCTCAGCGCCACGAGCGAGGCGTAGCGGGTGGCGCCATCCAGGAAGGACAACTCGCCGACCACGTCGCCCGGCCGGATGGCGTTGAGCGTGACCTCTTCCTCGAGCCCCGAGCCCTTGACGACGCCGAGCACGCCGCTGACCACGACGTAGAGGTGGTCGTCGGCCGAGCCCTCCTGGACCAGCACCTCGCCGTGCTTGAGGTCCCGCAGCGTCATCGCCCCGGCGAGGATGCGCCGCTCGTCGTCGTTGAGTTCGACGGCCAGCCTGGACTTGCCCAGGCCCTCGAGGATGGCGGCGTCGGTCATGGATGCGCTCCGGCAGGGAATTAGGGCGGATTCTCGCGGTCCCGCGCCAGCCGCGGTAGTAGGTGAAACCCGCTAGATCACCGCAGGCAGCCGGCAGCGCGGGCGGGTGAGCAGCATCTGCACGTCGCCGAGCTGGCGCTCGAGGAAGCCGCCCTCGCAGTAGCACAGATAGTAATCCCACATCCGGATGAAGGCGTCGGGATAGCCGAGCCGACGCACCTCGGGCAGCCGGGCGAAGAAGTTGTCTCGCCAGCGCCGCAGCGTGGTCGCGTAGTGCGGCCCGATGTCCTCGAGGTGGAACACCTTCATGTCCGTCGCGCGCCTCACCGAGTCGGTGATGGCGGCGACCGAGGGGATGAAGCTGCCCGGGAAGATGAAGCGCTGGATGAAGTCCACCGAGTCGAGCGCGTCCTCGTAGACCTGGTCCTGGATGGTGATGGCCTGCAGCAGCATGGCGCCGTGCGGCTCGAGCAGCCGGGCGCACTGCGCGGTGTAGGTGTCGAGGTAGCGCGCGCCCACCGCCTCGATCATCTCGATCGAGACCAGCTTGTCGTAGCGGCCGGTGAGG
>Ga0209391_10000415_pt1 | contig 19779 bp, 12 predicted proteins | sample PPLLak3March2015_FD_187246 | JGI IMG/M metagenome (GOLD analysis project Ga0209391, IMG submission 187246) | Freshwater sediment microbial communities from Prairie Pothole Lake near Jamestown, North Dakota, USA - PPLs Lake P7 Core (1) Depth... | ecosystem: Environmental > Aquatic > Freshwater >...
TCGTAGACGTTCATGACGAGGTTCCGGTCGGCCAGGATCTGGCTCGCCACATCCGTCTCATCGATGCGCAGCGAATCTACTTGAATGGACGGGTTCGCCGCGATGTCGTATATCCGGTCAGCGATCGTCTTGGCGCGCAGTTCGGCCGGGTAGGAGGAGACGCCCCGGACCCGGATGACGGCAACACCGTCGACCATCACAGGCGCCGTCGGATACTGCTGTTCGAGTTGGGCGATGTCCGGCACGTTCTCCTGGGCTGGGTCCTGCCGGGCGGATGCCTGAACCGGCAGGATTCCCAGCAGCACGATTGCCGCGACGGCATTACGGATCGGCGTCTGACTGCGCGCCATGTGAACTCCCGAAAGAATCGGCCGGATTGGTCGAGACGGATGATACCGCAGTTGAAACGGGCCGGGGCCAGACCCGGCGGCGCCAGGGGTCAGTCCCGGGCGGCGTGCTGAGGGGCGGCCAGACTACGGCCCGCGCCCCGGCGCGCGGCCGTCAGGGCGGCCACGAAGAGGCCGCTGATGACGGCGAACACGACGAGTCCGCCGAGTTCGAGCCAGTCGGAGATCGACGCGGGGCGGGCAAGGCGCCACAGCGCCGCGCCCAGGTCGAAACCCGCGCCCTTCGTCTCCCGCATCGTCTTCACGGCGAAGAGCGCGGCGTCGAGCACGAACCCCATGGCGCCGACGATGGCGCCGCCGGCGATGCCCCGCCAGGCGATCTGCGCAGCCCCCAGCGGCGGCCCAGGTGAGACCTCACCGACCGTGAACACCGGCTCCCGCACGCCGAGCGGCACGAATCTCGCCAGCATCACGAGCCCTGGGATCCCGACGACGAGTGTCGACAGGAAGAACGCGGACCAGCCCATGGCGTCGACCGCCACGCCCGCGATCGGCCCGGCGAGCAGCCTCGGCAACGCGAACAGGCTCGTGAAAAGGGCGTACTGCGTGGCCGAGAACCGCTTCTGCGTCATGCGCAGCAGCAGCACCGAGAACGCCCCCGTCCCGAGGCCCGATGTCAGCAGCTCGAATCCCGCCGCGCCGTACATCAGCGGGAGTTCCGGCCCCCCGGCAAGCGACACGAGGTAGTAGCCGAGGTTCGAGAAGATCTGGAGGAACCCGAACACCCAGAGCGAGTGCCCCAGGCCGATGAGCGTCGTGATCCAGCCGCCGACGAGCGCGCCGACGATGGTCGCGGCAAGGCCCACCGTGGCAAGCGCGATCCCGCGATGATCGGCGTTGTACCCCATGTCGATCAGGAACGGCCGGGTCAGCGCCTGGGTGAGCTGGTCCGCGAACTTGTAGAGGAAGACGAACGCCAGGATCTCCAGCGCGCGGTGCCTGGACAGGAAGCCGAGAAACGGCAGCCAGACGGCCTCGCGGAGGCTCGCGGGCGCGACCACGCGCTCCTCGGGCTCCGGCGCCTTCCAGGTGATGAGCAGCATCGGAAGGTACAGGAGCGCCAGGATCACATTGACCGTCGGCCATCCGAGGCGACCGGCCATCGTGATGGCCGCCCCGCCCGACACGACCAGCGCGGCTCTATACAGCGCGACGCGAGCGCCGACGGCAGCGCCCTGCTCGTCGTCGCGCAGGACTTCGACAGCATAGGCGTCGATGGCGATGTCCTGGGAGGCGGAGGCGAGCGCCACCGCCAGCGCGAGGGCCCCGACGACCCAGATCGCCTCCGGGTGACGCCCGACGCCTGCGAACAGCAGGCTGATGGCCGTCAGCGCGACCTGCGTGACCGCCATCCATCCGCGCCGCCGTCCCCAGAACGGCGGCACGTAACGGTCCATCAGCGGCGACCAGACGACTTTGAACGCCCAGGGCGCCTGCGCGAGGGTGAACAGCCCGACGACGCGGATGTCGACGCCGATGTCGCGCATCCAGTCGGGGATCGAGTACCAGACGAGGCCGAGCGGCATGCCCGACGAGAACGACAGCAGCGCGACCGCTGCGGTGCGCGGCGACCGGAGCGCGCGGGCAAGGCTCTGCAGCGCACCAGGGCTGTTCGGCCGGGGTGTCGTGACCACCGCTACGGGTTCCTGACCAGGTGCCGCGTTTCGGGCACCGGGTAGCCCGCCTCGGCGCCGACGTCGGCAATTGCGCTGTTCGTGTCGAAGTAGACCTGCCAGTAGTGGTCGGTGTGGCAGAAGGGCCGCACGGCGATCACCGTGCCCATCGGGTTGAACGTGAGGATCTCGATGGAAGGCGCCGGGTCGGCCAGCACGTTGGGAATCTTCACGACGCGATCACGCAGCCGCTGGATGGCGTCGGCCGGCTTCACGCTGTGTGCGATCTGCGCGGTCAGCTCGACCCGGCGGAACGGGTTGGTGGTGAAGTTCTGAATCGTGTCCGAGAACAGCTTCGCGTTGCCGACGAAGGTCCGGACGTTGTCCGGCGTGTCGATGGCCGTCACGAAGAGGCCGATTTCCCGGACCGTGCCGAGCATGCCGCCGCCCTGGATGAAGTCGCCCACCTTGAACGGCCGAAGGACCATCAGGAAGAGGCCGGCCGCGAAGTTCGAGAGCAGGCCCGACCACGCCGCGCCGATGGCGATGCCGACGGCGGCGATCAGGGCGGCGAACGACGTGGTCTCGATACCGAGCACGCCGAGCACGCCGACCAGCACCAGGATCTTCATCAGGACGTTGGCGCTCGCATCCAGATACCGGATGAGCGTGCCATCGACCCGACGCGACAGCAGGAACCGGCCGAGGGCGGCGCGCACGAGGCGCACGATCCATCCACCGATGATCCATACGGCGAGGGCGCCCATGAGCTTCCACCCGAAGGGCACGATGTAGGCGTTGAACAGCGTCTCGAGCTGGGCCGACAGTTCCTGGGTCACGGTTTGCGGTCCTTTCGTCAAGCTGGGATTCCAGACATTCTATGCATTGCGTGGGACTCGCACAACGGCGCCGGTTCGCTGAACAGGAGACCGCGATTCCGAATCGCCGGCGGGTCGGGCCCGCCGGCTCCCGAGCCGGACTCCGCAGGCCGGGAACCCTCCTCGGCGTGGCGTCGGCTTCCGGCCCTCTCCGCGGGCTCGCGCTATTCGCGCGGGCTCGACCGCTACGCGCCGCGCCCGGGAACCCTCCGCCCGCTCGTCGGGTTCCGGCCAGCGCGCGCGGCCTGCTCCGTACGGCTCGTCCGCCGCCAGGCCCGACCCGCCCCGTGGTCATCCCAATCGCGGTCTCTATTCAGTCGACAGGCCGTGGCCAGCGCAGGAACTCCAGGGGCGAGCGGAGCAGGCGCCTGCCTATCCCCCGGAGGATCCCCCGCAGTTCATCCGCCGGCAGTTCGTAGGCGCGCGCGGCGCTCAGGAGCGAGCAGGCGAAACTGACCGAGAGGTTGAGCACGAACATCACGCCAATCCCGGCGATGGCGCGAATCAGCCAGGCCTGGCCGCTCGCCGGGGCGTCGACCCCGGCCGCGGCCAGCGACACGATGCCCGTGTTCAGCGTCACGTGCCGGACGTCGAGCGGCAACCCGGTGAAGCGTCCGATCTCCGGCATCATGCCGAGCATGAAGCCCAGCGAGATGTTGGTGCCCCACCCGGACGCATGGCGCGACAGCGCCTCGCCGAGCCGGCGCAGCACCGTGCGCCCCCGGCCGGGTGTGGCGGACAGCCGGGCGATGCCGTCGGGCAGCCGGTGGTAGACGCACCAGTTGTCGAACCATCCCCCTGCCACGCTGGCCAGCCACAGCACGACGCCCGTCAGCGCCGCGAACCAGATCGTCCACGAGTTGATGGGGCTCATCACGCGCAGGGTGTCCAGGGCGTCCTTCTCCGCGAGGAACGGGCGGCCGGCCAGCACGAGGAACAGCCAGCTGAAGAGCCACGCGCCGACAGCGACCACGGCCACGTTGCCCGCGGCCGCCGCAAGCTGCGAACTGGTCAACTGCGCCACGGTGCGGGCGATGCGGTCTTCACGGTCTTCACCCTCGCTCTCCCTGATGATGCCGGCCAGCCTCGCCGCCGTCATCGCCGGCTGCTTGGTCGCCAGGATCAACCCGAGGTGCTGCAGGCCGAGGAAGCTCACCGCGTAGTTCAGGCCGTAGAGCAGGCCCTCCGGCAACGGCGGCAGGTGCCACCCGTGGATGATCGTCTTGACCACGGCCGTGCCGACTGTCAGCGCGCCCCCGCCGGCCGCCGCCAGCCAGATGTGGCGGTACTCGCGCAGGTTCCTGGCGATGTAGTGCTCGCCCGTCTCGCTCGCGCGATCGACGATCTTCCTTCCGAGCAGCTGCATGTTCCAGCCGACGAGGTGCCCGAGGCTGCGATCCTCGTGCGCCGATTGAAACAGGCGGGACAGCAGCCGGTGCACGGCGCGCGACCTGCGCGGCCCGGCCGGCGCCTCGATGATCTCCGTCATCAGCGCGGTCCGCGTCAGGCACCGATCGATCACCTCGAGGGAGAATACGATGTCGATGCTGACGCCCGCGCCCTCGAGGTGCTGCTGGATGAGGCGGCTCTCTTTCCGGCACTCGCCGGAGACTCTCCGGAAGCGCATCGCGGCCGACGACGAATCGCCGCCCTCGAGCCACGCCTCCAGCATGGCGTCGCCGGCGGCACGAAGCCGGTGAAACGGCGACGCCGAGACCGGCCCGGCGCTGGCGCGGGCCCGCAGCTTCGGCGAGAGCCCCTCGGTCTCCACGCGCGAGAGGAGCAGGTGAAAGCCGTCCGCGAAGGCGGCCCGAAGACCGTCCCACGAACCGGGAGGCGGCGCGTGCCCGAACGCGCCTGCCACGCGGTGGAACAGGTCCAGCGGGAGGCTGCCGAAGGCGCGGACGCTCGCCTCCGTGCTGTAGAGGCGGTGCACGAGCTCGCGGAGGTCGCGCTCGTCGGCCGGCGCCGGCAGCAGGTGGCGGGCCAGCCGATCCCCGAACTCGGCGAGGAAGCCCCGATGGCCGGGAATGCCCGCACACGCGACGAGGTTGGTGGCGTCAGTCTCCGCCAGCAGGGCCGCGAGGGCCGCCCCGAACCCCTCTCTCGCGTCACCCGGCTCTTCGACCGCGTCGAGCAGAACGGGGAGCATGCCCGTTTTCCACGAACCGTCAGAGCCCGGCCGGACCGCGTGGATGAGCGCGGCGAAGGCCTCGGCCCGCGAGGCGGCGTCGTCTGCCGAGACGAAGGCGTCGATCGGCGGCGATTGTTTCAGACCGACCCGGACCCGCTCCAGCATGCGTGGCGCTCCTGACGGTGCTCATTCTATGGCGGCTGAGGGCGGCCCGGAACCGGGAACGGCGGCGAGCCGGCCACCGCGTCTTCTCCGGTCGGGACAACGGTCCGGCTTCGAAGGCGGCGGGTCGGTGATAGCATCGGGCCGCACGCGCCCTGCAGGAAAGGATGGCGGCCATGGCGGTACGAGGCTCCCTTGCCCGGTTGGTCCCGGCGCTGGACTGGTTGCCGCAGTACGACCGCGCGTGGCTGCCGCGCGATGTCGTCGCCGGCCTGACCACCTCCGCCGTCGTCCTGCCGAAGGCCATGGCGTTTGCCGCGCTGGCGGGCTTGCCCGTCCAGGCGGGTCTCTATACGGCGCTCGTACCCGTTGCGGTCTATGCGGTCCTGGGCTCCTCCCGCCGGCTGAGCGTGAGCAGCACCACGACGATCGCGATCCTGACGGCTGCCGAAGTCGCCGCGGTCGCGCCCGGCGGCGATCCGGCGAAGGCGATGATGGCGGCGTCCACGCTGGCTGTCATGGTCGGCTGCTTCCTCGTCCTGGCTTCGGTCCTTCGGCTCGGGTTCCTGGCGAATTTCGTGTCCGATCCGGTGCTGACGGGATTCAAGGCCGGCCTCGGCGTCGTCATCGTGGTGGACCAGATTCCCAAGCTGCTGGGCATTCACATCCAGCGAGGCGGGTTCTTCGAGAACATCGCGTCGATCGTGCGCGGCAGCCCCGAGAGCTCGCTCCCGACGCTGGCGGTGGCGGCAAGCACGCTCGCCGTGATGGTGTTGCTGTCGAGGCTCGCGCCCCGCGTTCCGGCGCCGCTCGCCGCCGTGGCCGCCGGCATCGGCGTGTCGGGCGTGCTGGGGCTTGGCGCCGCCGGCGTGGAGGTGGTCGGCTCCATCCCGTCAGGGATGCCTGGCCTGGCCGTTCCGGACGGGGCGCTCGTCGCCGAGATGTGGACCGCAGCCCTGGGCATCGCGCTGATGAGCTTCACCGAGTCGATTGCCGTCGGCCGCGCGTTCGCCAAGGCTGGCGAGGCCAGGCCCGGCGCCAACCAGGAACTGCTCGCCACCGGATTCGCCAACATCGCCGGCGGCCTGTTCGGCGGGATGCCGGGCGGAGGCGGGACCTCGCAGACCGCGGTCAACGCGCAAGCCGGCGCCCGCAGCCAGATGGCGGGTCTCGTGACGGCCGCGAGCACCGTGGCCGTGCTGCTGTTCCTGGCGCCGCTCATCAGCCTCATGCCCCAGGCCACGCTGGCGGCGGTCGTCATCGCCACGTCGGTCGGCCTCGTCAAGCTGTCGGAGTTTGCCGCGATCCGGCGCATCCGCCACGTCGAGTTCAGATGGGCCGCCGCCGCCATGGCCGGCGTGATCCTGGCCGGGACGCTCCAGGGCATCATCGCGGCCGTGATCCTGTCGGTGGTCAGCCTGATCGCCCAGACGAGCGACCCGCTGGTGTACGAAGTGCGGCGCAAACGGGACACCGACGTCTACCGGCCGCGGTCGAGCGGGCACCCCGACGACGAGGCGTTTCCGGGCCTGTTGATCCTGCGCACCGAGGGCCGGATCTACTTCGCGAACGCCCAGTGCATCATGGACAAGATGGGGCCGATGGTCCGGGAAGCCGGGCCATCGGTGGTGCTGATCGATTGCGGGGCCGTGCCGGACATCGAGTACACGGCGCTCAGGATGCTCGTGGAAGCGGAGGAGCGGCTGCGCGAGCACGGGATTCAGCTGTGGCTCGCGAGGCTCAATCCGGCCGCGCTCGACGTGGTCCAGCGCTCGACACTCGGTCCGTTGCTCGGCCGGGACCGGATGTTCTTCAACGTGCACGTGGCCGTCGCGACGTACCTCGCTCGGCAGGCGGGCCGGGCCTGACTCATCCTGGTGTGTCGCGCTCCCGGTGCCGCAGGTAGGCGGCCACGAGCGACGCCATCACGACCGTCGTGAAGATGACGCCGAAGAGCCCTTCGAAGAGGACGACCGCGCGTGCGAGCGGCGCGGCGGGCGTCACATCGCCGAAGCCGATGGTCAGCAGCGTCACGAAGCTGAAGTACACGAGGTCGGGAAAGGTCGCGGGGAAAGCCCTGGCCGTCTCGAAGGCGCCAGGCCGGAAGTTTTCGATGACGCCGTAGACGACCGCGAACGCCAGGCCCGCCATGACGTAGGCGGCGAGGGCGCCCGCCAGGACGTCACCCGTCACGCGCTCGCTGCGCACGATCCCGGCAAGCAGCACCCACGTCGCGTAGGCGGAGAATACAGCCGCGAACAGGGGGCCGGCATCGACGTTGCCGGGACGGAGCCCGGAGAGCGCGCCTCCGCTCAGCGCGATGGCCGCAACCGCCAGCACGAAGGCGGTCCGCCGCTCACGCTTCCGGCTGGTGGCCACCCCAATCGCGAAGAGCGGGATGACGACGCTGGTCAGGTCCAGCGCGCGGCGGACGCCTGCGCCGCGGTCGAACGCGACCAGCCAGAACAGGAGGCCGAACTGCAGCAGCAGCACGACGCCGAACCGCGCGTGCGGCCGTCCGATTCGACGCACCATCAGCCCTTACTTCACCGCGCCTGGCGGAGGCGCCGCCGGCGCTTCCTCCTGCCAGCCGCCGCCGAGCGCCCGGTAGAGCTGCGTGACCGCCCGCAACTGCGAGCCTCGCACCTGCGCGAGCTGGATTTCCTGAGAGAACAGCTGCTGGTCGGCGATGAGCACCTCCAGATAGTTCGACAGGCCCGTATCGTAGCGCGCGCGCGACAGCTGCACCGCGTCGCGCAGCGCATCGACGCCGTCCTCGATCTCTCTCCGGCGCTCGGCGAGCTTCTGGATCGTGACGAGCGCGTCGGCCACCTCACGGTAGGCGTTCAAAGCGGACCGCTGGTACTGGGCCAGGGCCTGGTCGAAACGGGCCTTCGCGGCCTCGTAGTTCCGCTTGATCCGGCCGCCGTTGAAGATCGGCTGGAAGAGGCCCGCACCGAACGACCAGACCGCCGAGTCGACGCTCATGAAGTCGGAGAGGGAGCTGCTCACCGTGCCCAGAGACCCGGTGAGGCTGATGGTCGGGTAGAACAGCGCTCTGGCCACCCCGATGTTCGCGTTGGCGGCGACGAGCAGGTGCTCGGCCTGCAGCACGTCGGGCCGGCGCTCGAGCAGCTGCGCCGGCAGGCCGCTCGGCACCTGGGGCACGGCCTCGTCGTCGGCGATCGGCTTCCATCGGGCGACCGCCGACGGAGGCCGGCCGAGCAGCACGCTCAGCGCGTTCTCGGCGATGGCGATCTGCCGCTCGATGTCGGGGATCGCCGCGGCCGTGACGGCGCGGTTCGCCCTGGCCTGATCCACTTCCAGGCGGTTCGAGACGCCTCCCTTGAGCCGCCTCGTGTAGAAGTCCACCGTCTCGTCGTTCACCTTGACGGTCCGCCTGGCGATCTCGAGGGAGCGGTCCAGTTCCCGCAGATAGAAGTAGGTCGACGCGATGTCGCCCACGAGGGTGACCATCAGCGCCTTCCTGCCCTCCTCCGTCGCCAGGTACTGGGCGACGGCGGCTTCCCGCCCGCGGCGGAGGCGGCCGAACAGATCGATTTCCCACGAGAGCGAGCCGCTGAGCGCCCAGTTGCTGTAGGTGCGGTCGGGAACCTGCTCTTTGGACAGCTTCGGGTCCCCGACGCGCGACGCCTGTTCCTGCGAGGTGCCGAACCCGGCGCCAATCTCCGGATAGAGATACGACTTCGCGATGCCCGCCTGCGCGCGGGCCTCCACCACGCGAGCCGAGGCGATCCGCAGGTCGAGGTTGTTCGCGACGCCGTCGCGGATGAGCGTCTGGAGGGCGGGGTCCTGGAACAGCTGCCACCAGGGCAGGTCGGCCGCCGACTCCGGTGTGGGAGCGGGCGCGGCATCGCGGTGCTGGACGGGCGGCTCCAGCTTCGGGCGCTCATAGTCCGGGCCCACCGTGCAGCCGGAGGCCATGAGGGCCAGGGCGGTGACGGCCACCGGGAGCGGGAGTGCGCGGAAGCGGTGGTGGGTGTGCATCAGTGGCCTCCCCCTTCCGTCGCGCCGGCGGCCGGCGGGCCGGTCTCGGGCGCCGGGCCCGGTTTGGATCCGGTCAGCTTGCCGACCAGGACGAAGAGCATCGGGATCAACAGGACGCCGAGGATGGTGGCGATGAGCATCCCGGCGAACACCGTCATGCCCATGACCTTTCGTGATTCGGCGCCGGCGCCGCTCGCCCGCACGAGCGGCGTCACGCCCAGGATGAAGGCGAAGGCCGTCATCAGAATCGGGCGGAACCTGAGCTTCGCCGATTCCATGGCCGCCGTCACGACGTCCTTCCCCTGCTCGTGCAGCATCTTGGCGAATTCAACGATGAGGATGGCATTCTTCGCCGCGAGGCCGATCAGCATGATGAGCCCGATCTGCGCGAAGATGTTGTTGACGTAGCTGTTGGAGGTGTGGCGCGCGAGCCAGAGGCCGAAATAGGCCCCGAACGCCGCGAACGGCGTGCCCAGCAGGACGCTGAACGGCAGCGACCAGCTCTCGTACTGGGCCGCCAGCACCAGGAAGACGAGCAGGATCGCGACGGCGAAGGTGGGCCCGGGATTCGGCGCCCGCTGCTCCTGGAAGGACATGTCGGCCCATGCGTAGCCCATGTCCGGGGACAGCGCTTCGGCGGCGACCTCCTCGAGGGCCTTCAGGGCCTGGGCCGAGCTGTAGCCTTCGGCCGGCACGCCCGTGATTTCCGCCGCGCGGTAGAGATTGAACCGGTTCGTGAACTCGGGCCCGGTCGTCGACCGCGTCGAGACCACGGTGTCGAGCGGCACCATGTCGCCCTTCGCGCTGCGCACGTAGAACAGGCCGAGCTGTTTCGGATCGGTGCGGAACTCGGGCTCGGCCTGGACGAAGACCTTGTAGACGCGGCCGAAGCGGTTGAAGTCGTTGACGTACGAGCTGCCGAGCAGTGCGCCGAGCGTCGTGTTCACGTCGGCGATCGGCACGCCGACCTTCAGCACCTTGCTGCGGTCGATGTCCGCGTAGACCTGCGGCACGTTGGCGCGGAAGAGGGTGCTGATGCGGCCGATTTCCGGCCGCTGCCGGGCGGCCTGGATGAACGCGGCCGCCTGCTCGGCGAGCCACTGCGGCGTGTGGCCGACGCGATCCTGCAGCTGCATCGTGAACCCGGCGCCGGTGCCGAGGCCCGGGATGGCCGGCGGCCCGAACGCGGCGACCACCGCCTCGGGCACCTCCTTCGCGAAGGCCGCGTTCAGCGCCCTGAGGATGCCATTCGCGTGCAGCTCGGCCGTGTGGCGTTCCTCCCAGGGCTTCAGCTGCACGAAGAAGAAACCCATGTTCGACGAAAAGGCGCCGGTCAGGAGGCTGAAGCCGCTGATGGTGTTATAGCCTTCCACGCCCTTGTTCGCGGCGAGGATCTGCTCGACCTTCTTCATCACGACGTCGGTCCGCTGGAGCGACGAGGCGTCGGGCAGCATCGCGTTCACCAGGATATAGCCCTGGTCCTCCTCGGGCAGGAACCCGCCCGGAATCCGGTCCACGAACCGGATGGTCAGGAACACGAGGCCGCCGATGAGGACGACGCTCACTACCAGCTTCCGGACCAGGAAGCCCGCGACGCCGAGGTACGCGTTCGTGCCCGCGCCGAACGCCCTGTTGAACCCGCGGTAGAAGGGCGTCAGGAGCGTCTTCTTCCCCGTCGGCGCCTTCAGCAGCAGCGCCGAGAGCGCCGGCGACAGCGTCAGCGCGTTGAACGCGGAGAGGAGGACGGAGATCGCGATCGTGATCGCGAACTGCTGGTAGAGCATGCCCGAGATGCCGCCCATGAACCCGACCGGGATGAACACGGCCGCGAGAATCAGCGCGATGGCCACGACCGGCCCCGACACCTCTTCCATCGCCTTGAAGGTGGCCTCCTTCGGCGTCATGCCGTGCTCGATGTGGTGCATCACCGCCTCGACGACGACAATCGCGTCGTCGACGACGATGCCGATGGCGAGCACGAGCCCGAGGAGGGACAGCACGTTGATCGAGAAGCCCAGCAGCGGGAAGAAGATGAACGCACCGACGAGCGAGACCGGCACGGTCATCAGCGGGATCAGCGTCGCCCGCCAGTTCTGCAGGAAGACGAAAACCACGATGATGACGAGGACGACCGCCTCGATCAGCGTATGGACGATCTCGTTGATGCCCTCCTCGACCGGCAGCGTCGTGTCGAGCGAGACCGTGTACTCGAGGTCCCGCGGAAACCGCGTCGACAGCTCCTCCATGGTGGCCTTGATCTCCTCGGCCACCTCGAGCGCGTTCGTGCCGGGGATCTGGAACACCGCGAGGACCGCCGCCGGCTTGGCGTCGTGCCGGCCGACGGCGTTGTAGAGCTGCGTGCCGAGCTCGATGCGCGCCACGTCCTTCAGGCGGACCTGCGAGCCGTCCGGGTTCGAGCGCACGATAATCTCGCCGAACTCCGCCTCGTCGAGCAGGCGCCCCTGCGTCCGGACGGTGTAGGTGAACTCGGTCCCGGGGACGGCCGGCTGCCCGCCGAACTGGCCCGACGGCGACAGCGTGTTCTGCTGCGAGATCGCGTTGACGATGTCGGGCACCGTGATGCCGAGCCGCGCGATCCGGTCCGGCCTCAACCACACGCGCATCGCGTAGTCGGAGCCGCCGAACAGGTTGATCTGGCCGACGCCCTTGATGCGGGCCAGGCTGTCCTGGATGTTGATCGTCGTGTAGTTCGACAGGAAGTTGTTGTCGTAGGTCCCGTTCGGCGACTTGATCGACAGGACGAGCAGCGGGAACGCGAGCGCCTTCTTGACGGCGACGCCGTAGGTCTTGACCGACGCCGGCAGCTGCGGCATGGCTTCCGACAGCTTGTTCTGCGTCAGGACGTTCGCCATGTCGAGGTTCGACCCGACGTCGAAGCTCACCTTCAGGGTGAGCGTGCCGTCGTTGGCGTTGGTCGACTTCATGTAAATCGAGTTTTCGACGCCGTTGACCTTCTGCTCGATGGGCGTGGCGACCGCGGCTTCGACGTCGGTCGCGCTCGCGCCGACGAAGGTGGTGGTCACCTGCACCATCGGCGGGACGATTTCCGGGTACTGCGCGATCGGCAGCCCGGACATGGCCACGACGCCGAGCAGCACCGTGACGATGGAGATGACCATCGCCACGATGGGCCGGTTGATGAAGAAGCGGGCCATGGCTACTTCACCTCCGCCTTCGCGCCTGCCGCCTGAACCGTGGCAGCCGGCGCCTCGGCGGACTTCGTCTCACGCGGCGCCGCTTCGGCGTGGGCCGGCTTCGGGTTCACCGTGGCGCCCTCACGAAGCCGCTGGAGCCCCTCCACCACGACCCGTTCCCCCGGTTTCAGCCCTTCTTCGATCACCCAGAGGGTCCCCTCGCGCGGCCCCACCTTCACGGTGCGGAAGCGCACGGTGTTGTCGGCGCCGACCACCGCCAGGTTGTAGAGGTTCTGCAGCTCCTGCACCGCCCGCTGCGGCACGAGCAGCGCGTCTTTCTTCTGCTCGATGACGAATCTCACGCGGCCGAACTGGCCGGGCCGCACGATGCGCTCGGTGTTGTCGAACTTGATCTGCAACGCGATCGTCCCCGTCAGGGTGTCGACGTTGCGCTCGACGGCGTCCAGCCGGCCCTCGTGCGGATGCACGGTGCCGTCCGCCAGGATGAGCTGGATGGGCGTCTTCGCCCCCTGGACCGCCCCCTGCGCCCGCTCCTCAATGAAGCGCCGCGCCACCTTCAGATACTCCGCCTCGGCGATGCCGGCGCGGAAGAGGATCGGGTCGATCTGCGAGATCGTCACCAGCAGCGTGCTTTCGCCGCGCCCGACCAGATTGCCGGCCTTCACCTTCGTGGTGCCGATCAGGCCGTCGAGCGGCGCGGTGATCGTCGTGTAGCTGAGGTCGAACTCGGCCTTCTCCACCACCGCCCTGCCGGCGTCCACCTGCGCGGCGGCGGCGTCCCGCTGCGCGGTCGCGTTGTCGAGTTCCTGCTGGCTGACGGCCTGCTGGGCCGCGAGCGGCGTGAGGCGCTTCACGTCGTTGACGGCCTTCTCCAGCCTGGCCTGGGACGTCGCCAGGTTCGCCTTCGCGCTGGCGAGCGCGGCCTGGAGCGGCTTGGGGTCGATCCTGTAGAGGAGCTGCCCCTTGCGGACCAGCGACCCCTCCGTGAACGCCACCGTTTCGAGGAAGCCCTCGACGCGGGCCCGGATCTCGACGTCCTGGAAGCCCACGGCCTGGCCCACCAGCTCCATGTACACGGGCACGTCCCGCTGGATGGGCACCGTCACCAGCACGTCAGGCGGAGGGGGTGCGGCGGGCGGCGCCTCCTTGCTGCACGCCGATGCCGCCATGATGACGACGATACAGAACAACAGGCTCGCGTTACGTTTCATCTCCAGAACCTCGCTCACACAAGGATGGAACGACAGAACATGACCCGCCAGGCGACAGCGGGCATTCTACTGCACGGCACACCGGCCGACCCGGCTGGCGCCGGACTGGCTGCCCGTCCCGGGACACCCTTCATACCCTCGTCATCGAGAAGACCTGCGCTTTCCAGGGAGGCTCGTCGAGGAACAGCCCCCAGGTGTGCAGGTCGCTGCCGTCACGCACGTAGACGGCCTCACCGAGCAGATCCTGGAGACGCCAGCGGCCGCCCTCGAGGTCCCGGAACGGCAGCCGGACGAAGCACTGGCCGTGCACGGCGCCGGCGTTCACGGCCACGACCAGCCGGTCGTCGCCGCCCGACTGCCAGCTGAAGGCCACGTAGCTGTCCCACGTCTGATTGCCGTCCCAGGCGACCCCGCAGGGCAGCAGTTTCCACTCGCCACCGCGGACGGCCGGTCGCCTCAAGACGGCGAGCAGCCGATCGTAGAACGCCGTCGTCTCCGGATCGGCGGTCTCTTCAGGACCCCGGCAGAGGTGCGGAGAGATGCGCGCCATTCGCCCCTCGAACTGCCCCTGGTGGAAGAAGCGGAGCCCGGGAGCCAGGAAGGTGATGACGGCGGCGGCCCGGTGCGCGTCGCGGCTGAACGTCGCGGCGGCTCGGGGTTCGTCGTGGTTCTCGAGGAACCGCGCGAGCCGGTCCTGGAAGTCGAGCCCGGCCTGGAGGTGCTCGCGCACGGCGCGCGCGTGGCCCTCTCGAAGCCTGTCGTACAGCCGCTTGTCGTACGTGTAGTCGAACCCCTGCTGTTGAAGGGTCCACTCGAGGTCCCAGTAGACCTCCGCCATGAAGCAGAATCCCGGAGACCCCTCCCGCACGCGACCGGTCGCCGCCGGCCAGAAGTCCCGGGACCGCCGGCCCCACGTCCGCTCGAACACGTCGGGCAGGACGAGCATGGCCATGTCGCAGCGGACACCGTCGCACTGGCCGGCGATGCGCTCCAGTTCGGCCGTCATCGCGTCCTGCGTCGCCGGGTTGCCGTAGTCGAGCTGCAGCGTGTCGGGCCAGCCCGGGAAGTACGGATCGCGGCCGTGCGCGAGCACCAGGTCGCCCGCGGCACACCTGATCCGTGTGAAGTTCGCAGGAGCCTGGGCCAGGTCCTGGTCGGTGCCGGAGACGAAGTACTCCGGGTGGTCGTTCACCCACGGGTGATCGAGGCCGGTGTGATTGGGCACGAAGTCGAGCATCAGCCGCATGCCGCGGGCCGCGAGCCTCGCGCGCAGCCTGGCCAGGGCGGCATCGCCGCCGAGGGCTGCTGATACCGTGTAGCCGGTAATCGCGAAGCCTGATCCGGCGATGTCCTCTTCGCGCAGGTCGGGCAGCGTCTGCGCGAATTCCTGCCGCCACTCGGGGTTCGTGCGCGACACGCGTTGCCCCGCCGCGCCCGTGCGCCACACGCTCAGCAGCCAGACCCAGTCGAAACCCTGCGTGGCGAACCGGTCGAGGTCGGCGTCCGGCACGTCGTCGAGCGTGGCCGGGCGGCCCAACTGGCGCGACAGCTCCGTCAGCCAGACCCTGGTGTTGACCTGGTAGAGCGATGGATAGCGCGGCTCGAGCATGCTAGAACCTCACGCCGGCTCCCACCACGAAGGTGGGCCGGTCCGCGTCGGGGTTGAAGACATACGCCGTTACGTCCGCGGGTCCGAAGGAAACACCGGCGAAGAACCCTCGCTGGATGTCGAATTCCGTCTCGTAGGCTTTCGTCCGCTGAACCACCAGACCGAAGCGGCACCAGTCCGCCGGTGCGACCTCGAGCTCCGACCACGTGTAGAGGAAGCTGTCGGCCGAGCGGCCGGTGCTGATGACATACTCGGTCTCGCTCGAAAGCGCGAGCATGCGCCAGCCCAGCGAGCCTTTGTAGCCCGGCGCGATGCCAGCCGTGTTCCCGAAGACGGCGCCCACCATTGGCGTGATGTCCAGCGTGACCGTGTCGCCGACGCTGAAATTGTAGCCAATCCAGGCGGACCCGGTGTCGAGATCTTCGTAGTTGAAGCGCCCCTCGAGATGCAGCCACCCGCGGTCGGCCGCAAGCGTCGGCTGCACGTAGTTCGGGTCGTCCGGCAGGACGTACGTGTAGGCGGAGGCCGAGAGGGACCAGGCCTTCCCGCTCGTCGTCTGGGCCCAGGTGGCACCTCCAGAAACGAGGAAGGCGAGCGCCGCGAGGACCATCACTCTCATGATCGTCATCCTCCGAGCGCCATGGTGATGGCCACGAGGGTGGCCCCGAGTATGACCATCGCGATCCCCATGCGGATCGGGTGGTACGCGGTGAGGCGCCCGTAGGCGACGCCCGTCATGAAGAGCATGGCGACGGCGATGGCGTTGGAGACGCGCAGAGCCGGCATGGCGCTCTGCATGACGATGAACGGGATCACCACCGGGAAGGTGGACAGGAACACCAGGAGGAACACCCCCGCCGCGCCGAGCCAGTCGCCTTTCGTCATGCCCGCGCGGGCGGGCGGTTCGGGCAGCCGCGTCAACCGCGCGTGCATCCGGTCGAGCTCCGCCGGCTCGAGCACCGACGCGACGACCGGCGGCAGAGCGGCCGCGAGGAGGGCGCGCGCCCGCTCCGGGCTGGCGGCGGCGCGCACGCTCCGCAATGTCGTCAACTGCCGGCTCCGTTCGGCCAGGCTGCCCATGAGGTACAGGATGGCGTCGATGATGCCCCAGGCCAGGTTGCATCCCACCGCGCCGACGAGCATCGCGCGCACGTCGTCGCGGCCCGCATCGGCGACGCTCAGCGACCCGGTGAAGGTGAGGACCATGATCAGGCCGAACAGCACCTCGGCCACGCGGTCGACCGGGTCCAGCGCGCGCCTGGACGGCGCTGGAGGGCCCTGCGGGACCGGTCTCGTCAACATGCGGTCGGCTCCAATCCGGATCGTGGCCGCGTCACTGCATGCGGGGCGGCAGCAGGTACAGCGTCATGGCGAACACGGCGTAGACCATCAGCAGCAGGGTCCCGACGAACCACGTCGAGCGGCCGCCGCTGGTGAGCGTCGTCGCGGTCATCGTGGCGACGAGCATCATCAGAACGGCGCCCGGCCAGAACTGCAGGCCCATCGGCGCCGGGCCGAGCACGTAGCTGACCAGCACGAGCACCGGCGCGACGAAGAGCGCGATCTGGGCGGCGCTGCCCAAGGCGATGCCCACGCTCAGGTCGAGCCGGTTCTTGCGTGCCCCGGAGAAGGCCGACGCCATTTCGGCCGCCCCGCCCACCAGGGCCACCACGACGAAGCCCACGAAGGCCGGTGTCATGCCCATCTGCAACGCGGCGCCCTGCACCGACTCGACGAAGATCTCGCTGACCAGCGCCACCAGCAGCGTGACGCCAGCCAGCGTGGCCAGCGCCAGGCCCATCGGCCATGGCGCTTCCGCGCCGGCGCCTCCGTGCCCGGCGCTGGCGAAGAACTCGCGGTGCGTCTTGAGCGAGAACAGGAGGCCCAGGCCGTAGGTGGCGATGAGCAAGATGGCCAGGCCCACGCTCAACGGCCCCGTGATCGCTGCCACCTCCGGCGAATCGGCGCCGGCGATGGCCGACGGCACCAGCAGCGCGACAGTGGCCAGAAACAGCAGGCTGGCCTGGAGGCGCGCCCCGGCCTTGTTGAACTCCTGCACGTGGTGCTTGAGGCCGCCCAGCAGGAACGACGCGCCGAGCATGAACAGGGTGTTCGCGACGATTGCGCCGGCGATGGACGCTTTCACCAGCATGTACTGCCCGGCTCGGAGGGCGGCGAGCGCGATGACCAGTTCGGTCAGATTGCCCAGCGTGGCGTTGAGCAGGCCGCCGGCCGCGTCGCCCGTCTTGGCCGATACCGATTCGGTCGCGTGGCTGAGCAGCGCCGCCAGCGGCACGATGGCCAGGACCGACAGCGCGAACAGGAGTGTCTCCGCCTCGGGCGCGAGGCGGCTGGCCACGAACACCACGGGAACGAAGGCCAGCAGCCAGAGCAGCGGTTTCTTGCGGATCTCAGCCAACAGTGGCTTCACGCAGACCTCCCGCTGACCTGCTCGCGTACCATCCGGGCCTCGAGCCGCCCCTTGGGCGTCTGCAGCGCGTCTTCGGCGGTGGTCCGCGCAAAGAGATCGAGGAGGCGCGCGATGAGGCCCGTCCACCCCGTCTGGTGGCTGGCCCCGAGCCCGGCCCCGTTGTCGCCGTGGAAGTACTCGTAGAAGAGGATCAGGTCGCGCCAGTGCGGGTCGTCCTGGAACTTCGCACAGCCGCCATACACCGGCCTGCGGCCGTTGGCGTCTCTCAGGAAGCTCCCCGAGAGCCGCCTGGTGAGTTCCGCGGCCACCCCGAAGAGCGTCATCCGGTTGCCGGACCCGGTCGGGCATTCCACCGTGAAGTCGTCGCCGTAGAAGCCGTAGAGGTTGAGGAGCCCCCGGATGATCAGGCCGTTGACCGGCATCCACACCGGCCCGCGCCAGTTCGAGTTCCCGCCGAACATCCCGGTGTTGGATTCCGCGGGAAGGTACTCGACGCGGTACTCCTGCCCGCCCGTATGGAAGACGAAGGGATGGTCGAGGTGGTAACGCGACAGCGAGCGGATGCCGTGGGGGCCCAGGAACTCCTGTTCGTCGAGCATGTACCCGAGGATGCGCTCCAGCTTGCTGCGCGTGATGGGCGAAAGGAGCCGGCGTCCTGCGTACCCCGCGAAGCCCGTGTCGGTCGGCGCGACGTGGGCGACGACCTCCGGGTGGCGCTTCTTGAACAGTTCGATGAGCGCCGTCAGCCTGGGATGCTGCTTTCCGACGTTGGCCTCGAGCACCGTGCTGGCGCAGAGCGGCAGCAACCCGACCATCGATCGGACTTTCAGCCGGAATGCCTCGCCGCCGGGCAGCCGCAAGACGTCGTAGTAGAAGCCGTCCTGCTCGTCCCACATGTCGTCCTGCTGCTCGCCGGCCTTGTCCATCGCGTAGGAGATCCAGATGAAGTTCTCGAGGAACTTGAAGGCGACCTCCTCGTACACCGGGTCATGGTCGGCGAGGATGATCGCCATCTCGAGCATGTTCTGGCAGTAGAAGGCCATCCACGCCGTGCCGTCCGCCTGCTCCAGCGACCCGCCCGTGGGCAACTGGGCGCTGCGGTCGAAGACGCCGATGTTGTCCAGTCCCAGGAAGCCGCCGGCGAAGACGTTGCGGCCCTGGGGGTCCTTGCGGTTCACCCACCAGTTGAAGTTGAGCATCAGGCCCTGGAACGAGCGCTCCAGGAACGGGACGTCCTCCCGGCCGAGGTTCTTCTCGACCTTGTAGAGGAAGAGCGTCGCCCACGCGTGCACCGGGGGGTTCACGTCGCTGAAGTTCCACTCGTACGCGGGCATCTGCCCGTTGGGGTGGCTGTACAGGCTGCGAAGCATGAGCAGGAGCTGCTCTTTGGCGAAGTCGAAGTCCACCAGCGACAGCGACAGCGTGTGGAACGCGAGGTCCCACGCCGCATACCAGGGGTACTCCCACTTGTCGGGCATCGAGATGACGTCGCCGTTCAGCATGTGGAACCACTCGGCGTTCCGGGCCGCGCGCGTTCTGCCGCCGGTGAGCGGATGGGCGTCGTGCTCCTTCAGCCAGCGGTCCAGGTCGAAGTGGTAGTACTGCTTCGTCCAGAGCATCCCGGCGAGCGCCTGGCGGTGGACGCGCCGCTCGTCCTCGCCGAGCGCGCGGGGGGAGATCCGTTCATAGAACTCGTCAGCGTCGGCGATCTTCTGGCGGAACGCGTCCTCGAAGGCGGCGCCGAACGGCTTGCCCGCCGCGCCGGCGGCCAGGCGAAGGCGGATGGTCTCGCAGCCGCCGCCGGGCACCTCGACGATGTAGCGGGCCGCCGCCTTGGTGCCGGTCTTCGCGGGGTTCACGGCGCCCTGCTCGCCCGCGACCACGTAGCGGTGGAACGCGTCCTTCACGTACGGCGTCGCGCTGGACGAACCCCACAGCCGCTCGTTGTTCGTGTCGTTCTCGGTGAACAGCAGCTCCGGCGCGCCGTCGCACGAGAGAGTGAAGTCGCCGAGTTCGGGATGGGACGCGACCACCGCGCCGCGCTCCTCGCGCAGGACCGGTTTGGGGTCTGCGTCTCCCCACGACCACGTGTTCCTGAACCACAGCGTCGGCAGCAGATGCAGGCGGGCGGCCTCCGGACCGCGGTTGTG
>Ga0209391_10000416_pt1 | contig 19756 bp, 15 predicted proteins | sample PPLLak3March2015_FD_187246 | JGI IMG/M metagenome (GOLD analysis project Ga0209391, IMG submission 187246) | Freshwater sediment microbial communities from Prairie Pothole Lake near Jamestown, North Dakota, USA - PPLs Lake P7 Core (1) Depth... | ecosystem: Environmental > Aquatic > Freshwater >...
GAGACATTGATGACCTCGTGGGTCTCGGCGAGGAACTGGGTCGGGGGCGTCGGCGTGGCGCGCATGTCCATGGTCAGGGCCTCGTGAGTGCGGTGTGCGATTCAAACGGGAAGGAGTGGGGTGTGGCGGCATCGTTGTTGCCGTTGCCGAGGTGCAGTCGTCGCCAGCAATCGCGTCCGGCATCGTCATGCCTGCGCACGGACGCAACGAACGCGCGACGCTCTTCGACGTCCACGAGCGGTGCGGGCAGCAGTGGGTCGAACACGATTTGGCGAATCGCCTCGTTGCCGAGCAGGTAGGCTTCGCGAGCGGCGGCCTCGGGTCCGAGCGTGCCGACGTGCGTACGCCATTGCTCCAGTTCACGGCGGGTGGTTCGATAGGCCAGGCTCAGTCGCTCGCCGTCCCACAGCTTGCGGGCGCGCGCTTCGCGCTCAGCATCGAACCCCGTCGCGACGAAGACCGCCGCGGCAGGCTCGAGTCCGATCCTGCGAAGCCGTTCCCTCGCCTCGTCGACGCCACCTTTGAGGTTGTCCGGGCGCACGTAAAGTCCGCGATCGAGTTCGCGCAGTCCGAGCATCGCGAGCGCCCGGTCGCGCGCGCGCAGTGCAACTCGGTCACTGCGGCCCAACGCGCCGACGTGCACCGTGATCCAGTCGCCGGCCCAGTCTCGCACGCGCTCCTCGGCCAAGCGCCAGGTAGCGACGTCATCGGCGAGTGCTGCGGCTCGCGGGCCGAGCCGATAAACACCGCGCCGCGTAGGCTCGATCAGGCCCTCCGCGACGAGTCGCGCCAGCGCGACGCGCACGTTGTTCTCGCGGATACCGAACAGTGCGCAGCCCGCGATGGTCTCGCGCGCGCTCTGGCTCCACTCGTTGCTCGCCAGCAAGAGATTCAGGATCAGGCTGCGAGCCGTTGGGGTCACCAGAGTTACTCAAGAGAGCTACCAGTGCCGAGAAGCGTAACATTACATCAAGTGGCACTTCATGCCAAAAATGGTGATGTGGCCGCATCGGCTGCCAGCCCGCCTCGGGTTCGCCGCGCTACGCCCATGAACTGAATCTTCCGGGCCTGCGCACTTGGCCCGTGTCGACATATCCGTACCTTGCCTTCTACGTGGTGCAGGAAATGCACCTCGACGTCTGGCGCGTCCTGCACGGTCGGCGGGACATTCCTCAATGGATGCAGAAACCCGACGAGACGTGAAACTGGCCGGCCAGCGGCCAACCGTCATCCCTTGGTGGCCTGCTGCTGCTCGCGAATCTCCACGAGACTCCTCGCCTGCCGACCCGTCGCATCGAAATTCGCCGGATCCAGCCAGCGCCGATAGCCGGCATCGAGCTGTGGCCATTCCGAGTCGATGATCGAGAACCACGCCGTGTCGCGGTTGCGCCCCTTGTAGACCACGGCCTGGCGGAAGACGCCCTCAAACGTGAACCCGAGCCGCTCGGCGGCGCGGCGCGAACGCGCGTTCAGCGCATCGCACTTCCATTCGTAGCGCCGATAGCCGAGCTCGAATGCCGTCTTCATCATCAGGTACATCGCCTCGGTCGCGACGGCCGTGCGCTGCATCAGTGGCGAGTACTGCAGGTGACCGATCTCGACCGAGCCGTTCGCCGGATCGATCCGCAGGTAGGATCCGAGGCCGACGGCCCGCCCGCTGGCCGCATCGACAAATGCATAGAACAACGGATCGTCGGACCCTCGCTTCGTCTCGAGCCACGTCCGGTAGGCCGCGAAGGACTCAAACGGCCCGGAGAGCAGATAGGTCCACATGCGTCCGTCGCGGTCCTGCGAGTTCGCCGCGTGCAGTTCGGCCGCATGGCGGTCCGGATCGAGCGGCTCGATGCGGCAGTAGCGTCCTTGCATCACTGCACGCGGCGGCCGCGGGCGAGCGGTCCAATCGGGCACTTCCGGTCCGATCGGCAGCCCGAGTTCATTGACGCGTGTCGTCACGTTCACCAGCCTCAAGTGGTTGCGAACTGCAGCGCCGCGAGGCGCGCATAGAGCTCGTTGCAGCGGACCAGTTCCCCATGCGTGCCTTGCGCCACGATGCGCCCGTGATCCAGCACGATGATGCGGTCGGCCTCGAGCACCGTCGCGAGCCGATGCGCGATCACGATCGTCGTGCGCTGCTGCATCAGTCGTTCGAGCGCCTCCTGGACCAGCCGCTCGCTCTCCGCGTCGAGGGCGCTGGTGGCCTCGTCGAGCAGCAGGATCGGCGGATCGCGCAGGATCGCGCGCGCGATCGCGATGCGCTGCCGCTGCCCGCCCGATAGGCGCGTGCCGCGCTCGCCGAGGAAGGTCTCGTAGCCCTCCGGCAGCTTGCGGATGAAGTCATCGGCCGCCGCGGCGCGCGCCGCTGCCTCGACCTCGGCATCGGTCGCCTCCGGTCGTCCGTAGCGGATGTTCTCGCGCGCGCTGGCCGCGAACAGCACCGTGTCCTGCGGCACGAGACCGATGCGCCGGCGCACGTCCTGCGGGTCGGCGCTCGCGATGTCCACGCCGTCGACCAGGATGCGTCCCGATTCCGGGTCGTAAAAGCGCAGCAACAGCTGGAACGTCGTGCTCTTGCCGGCCCCGGACGGTCCTACGAATGCAATCGTTTCGCCCGCGCGAATCACGAGATCGAACGCATCCAGCGCCTTGGCATCCGGGCGGGACGGGTAACGAAAGCTGACCCGGTCGAAGCGGATCTCGCCGCGGCCCGGCACCGGCAGAGTTACCGGATTCGCCGGCGCCACGATGCGCGGCTCGGCATGTTGCAGCTCGACGAGCCGTTCCATCGCGCCCGCTGCCCGCTGCACCTCGCCCCACATCTCGCTCAGTGACGCGGCTGCGACCGCGACGTAAACCGCGTAGAGCAGGAACTGGCTCAGCTGGCCCCCAGTCATCTCGCCGCGGATCACCGCGTGCGCGCCGACCCACAGCACGAACGTGATGCCGCCGAAAATCAGCATCGTCGCGATCGCAGTCAATGTGGAACGCACCTGGGTCCGTTGCACCGCCGCGCGGAACGAGTCCTCGACCGCCGCGTCGAAGCGCCGGCTGTTCAGCGCCTCGAGCGTGAAGGCCTGCACGGTCTGGATCGCGTTCAGCGTCTCGTCCGCGAGCCCGCTCGTGTCCGCAATGCGATCCTGCGAGGTGCGCGAGAGCTTGCGTACGCGCCGGCCGAGCACGATCAGCGGCACGATCAGCAGCGGAATCAGCACGACGATCAGCGCGGTGAGCTTGAGGCTGGTGACCGCGAGCATCACGAGGCTGCCGACGATCGAGATCGCTGAGCGCAGCGTAATCGAGAGGTTCACGCCCGCGATGGACTGCACGAGCGTCGTGTCCGCCGTCAATCGCGACAGCACTTCGCCGGTGCGCGTCACTTCGAAGAAGCCTGGATCCATCCGGATCACCCGCGCATAAACGGCCTCGCGCAGATCGGCGACGACACGCTCGCCCAGCCAGCTGACGAGGTAGAAGCGGAGCGCCGCGAATACGCCGAATATGCCGGCGGCCGCGAGGAACGCGATGAAGTAGCGGTTGATGGTTTCGGGGCTGCCGGCGGCCATGCCCTCGTCGATCAGGTAACGCAGCGCCACCGGCAGCGCCAGCATCGCAGCGGCCGCCACCAGCAGTGCACCGAGCGCGAGCAACAGCGTGCCGCGGTAGGGTCGCAGGAACGGCAGCAGGGCTCGCAGCGGCTGCAGCGAACGGCTCTTCGGGCGGTCCGCCAAAACGGAATCGGTCATGGGAACCTCATGGGGGCAACCGGCACTTTAGCGCACACGGGCTGGAGTAATGCGGGTCGCCCTGCGACCATGCGCCGTCAGTTTGGAGTCCCGCACCATGCCGAGCGTCGTCGCAAACGGAATCACGCTGGAGTACGAATCACTCGGGGACGAGGGCGCCCCGGTCATGCTGCTGGTCATGGGGCTCGGCATGCAGCTCGTCAGCTGGCCCGACCCGTTCTGCCAGCTGCTGGTGCAGCGCGGATTCCGTGTCCTGCGATTCGACAACCGCGATTGCGGCCTGTCGCAGAAGATGGACCAACTCGGCAAGCCGCACCTGGTTCGGGCGATGATCCGCTCGAGCCTGGGCCTGCCCGTGCGGGCGCCTTATTCGCTCGACGACATGGCCCGGGACACCGTGGGGCTGCTGGACGCGCTCGGCATCCGGTCGGCGCACGTCGTCGGCGCCTCGATGGGCGGCATGATCGCGCAGCTGGTCGCGGCGTCGTATCCCGAGCGCATGAGGACCCTCACGTCGATCATGTCGACGACCGGCTCGCGCCTGTTGCCCCAGCCCAAGGCGCACGTGCGACGCCAGCTGCTGCGCCGACCGGCGAATCCAGCCGACGTCGAGTCCGTCACCGATCACCTGGTGCGCATGTTCACGCTGATCGGCAGCCCTGCTTACCCGACCCCGCCGGAAGAAATGCGCCTGCGCATCCGCCGCTCGGTCGAGCGCGGCTACCACCCGGCGGGCGTCGCCCGCCAGCTGGTCGCGATCGTTGCGGCCGGCGATCGCAGCCCGAGACTGGGTAGCATTTCCTGCCCGACCCTGGTCATCCACGGTCGGGCTGATCCGCTGGTGCCGTACGCCTGTGGCGTCGACACCGCAGTGAAGATCCCGAACAGCCGGCTCGTGCCGATCGATGGTTTCGGTCACGACTTCCCGGCCCAGTTGTTCGAGCGGCTCGGTGAGCTGATCGCGAACCACGCGCTGCGGGCAACGGCCTGAAGCCGCGGACCCGCTGACTCAGCGAAAGATGCCGCGCTCGAGGATCGTGCCGTGCCCGATCGGCCGGCCGATCGCGAGCCAGACGCTGTAGGAATCCGTGCTCGTGGCGCCGACGCCGACGGTGAGCGGGCCGACCATGGTCCGTCCGGTGACGTAGACGGAACCGCCGTACATCGTGCCCTCGTCGACCAGGTCGATTCGATCATAGGTCTGGCCGGCCTGCAGGCGAAGCCCCGCATACAGCGCCTGGCCGCGGATCGAGAGGATGTCCTTGATCTTCCAAAGGTAACTGCCACTCGCGGTCCAATACTCGTCCGAGCGCAGTTCGCCGAGTTCGAAGCCCGGGAAGCTACCGGGGCCACCGATGCGGAAAGTTCGGTCCGCGGGCAGATCGCTGTCGAGGTTGGAGCCGCCGGCCAGCGTCATCCAGATCACGTCATTGCGCACCGGCAAGGCCAGGCCGAGGCCCAGCTCGATGCGCTCCCAGTCGCTGTCCGCCCCCAGCGAGTCGTCGCTGCGGAAGTACTCGAGCGCGGCCGCACCGCCACGCGTCGCGTTGAACGGTGTATCGCGGCTGTCGAACGTCAACGACGCGGTCAACCCGGCATCGTCGCGCTCGACTTCGGGCATCAACGGTGAGCCCGTGTTGACCTCGACATCGCGGCGCGTATAGAGGTAGCCCACCCGCGCTTGCGCGCGATTGTTCAGGTTGATCCCCATGTCGACGGCGCCGCCCGTGTCACTCAGGCGATAACGCGCCAGTCGCTCGCCGTCCAGGAACACATACTCCCAGTTGCGGTTCCAGGCCAAACGCGGCTCGACGAAGAAGCGATGCGCTGCGTCGAGTGGCTGGTAGAGGCTCGTTGCCAGCAGGTTCTCCGAGCCGAGCTGGACCTCGTTACGCCACTCGGCGCCGAGCGAATTCAGCCAGCTGCGGTAGTGCTTGGCGTAAAGGGCGAACGCAATGTCACCGCCCTCTGAGGCATACATGCCGACGTCGAATTTCAGGTAATCCGGTCCCACCTGTTTTTCCTTGGGTAACCAGACCAGGGTCGGTCGCGCGGGGTCCCCCGTGAGGCGATACTCGACCGAGTCGAATTCCTGCAGGGCCGACATCCGTTGCGCCTCCGCGCTGATCTTCGCGGTGTCGACGGTGTCGCCGGCGCGCACTTGCGCCTGCTGCTCCAGGTAGGCCGGGTTGACCCGCTCGAGACCTTCGTAGCGCACCTCGGCGAGGCGTGCCTCGATGTCCTGCGAGGCGGTCACCGTCTGGCGCCAGGCCATGTATTCCGGCTCGGGCAAGGCCAGGTGTGCCAACCGATCCGCCGCGGCGCGCGTCGCCGCCTCACCGAGCGGTATGGTCTCCGGCACCCGCTCGAAATCAGCCGTGCCGATGTCGCCCATTTCGACGTCGATGCGCACGTCGCGTCCGCTCAACGTGCTCAACTGCAGCGTCTCGTTCGCCTGCAGCATCACGTCCATGCTGCGGCTCATCAGCTGCGTGGCCGACTGCAGTTTGTCTCGCTGCGCGGGAGGCTCCACCAGGTTGACGACGATGACGACGTCAGCGCACAGCTCGCGGGCGACGTCCACCGGGATGTTGCGCACCATACCGCCGTCCGCAAGGATGTACTGGTCGGTGACCACCGGCGCGAAAGCGCCGGGGATGGCCATGCTCGCGCGCATCGCCGTCGCGAGGTCACCCTTGTCGAGCACCACCATCTCGCCGGTGATCATGTCCGTCGCCACCGCGCGAAACGGGATCGGCAGCCGGTCGAAGCTCGACTGCATGCGGGCACGGGCCACGTAGCTGCGCAGCAGGTCCTCGATACCACTGGTGTTCACGACGCCGCCCGGCACGACGACGCGCTTGTCCTTCAACCCAAGCTCGAAGTTGTTGCTGTAGGTGATGCCGGCGCGCTTCTGTTCGATCGGCTGCAGGTCGCGCTGGCCGAGTCCGCCCACGACGGACTTCCAGTCGATGGCGACCAGGAACTCCTGCAGTGCGGCCGCCGGGATGCCCGACGCGTAGCCCGCGCCGACCAGTGCGCCCATGCTGGTGCCCGCGATGCAATCGACCGGCACTCTCATTTCCTCGAGCACCTTCAGCACGCCGACGTGCGCACCGCCCTTCGCTCCACCCCCAGCGAGGACCAGGCCGATGCGCGGCCGGTCGGTGCTTGCGACCGCGTAAGGCTGCGCAGGCGCGGGTTCTGCTGCGAGTCCGGTCGCGCAGGTGAGCAGGCAGCCAGCGACCAGCCCGGTCAGGCCCGTTCGCATCGTCTGGAACAGCATGAGGTCGTCCTTGTGCGCCAGGGCGCTAATGATGAGTCGTCAGGGTCCGCAACCGGCGGACTCGGAGTAGGGACACACGGGCCGGCTCCACTCCACGGCGCCGTCCGAACCAATGCGGGCACTGAGAATCGCATCGGGCGCGACGCCGCGCTCGACCCAGGTTTCCAGGGCCGGCAGCGGGTCGAATCCGGCGGCCTCGGCGATCAGCCCAACCTTGCTTCATCTCGAAATTGATTTCCGTGCGGATGACTCCGAGCACCCGGCAGTATTCGGGACGGTCGACCGAGGCTGGAACCACGGACGCCGAGAGCAGGTTGGCGTCCTCGATTCGCAGCACGGCGGCGCCGGCACAGCCCTTCCCGGTCGTCGCCGCGCCCGCGCCGACGCAGGATGTCACAAGACAAAAAGCAGCCAGCCGCGCCATAGCGCACATTGACGTAGCGTAATGACGATTGGCGTGCGCCACAACCGAGGCCGCCAGACGTGCGGATTGTGAGCCCGAAACATCGGGACTAGTATCGGGCCGACAGACCACCGGATACCGGCAAAGGGAAAATTCGAATGAAACCGTCATCGACTGCAACGGGCGATCGGCCTGCCAGTCATTCCGGCGCGTTCGCGCTGCTTGGAGTCCTGGCGCTCTGCCCGATGGCCGTGCTCGCCGAGGACGCGCCTAACCTGCTGACGGATCCGTTCTACCTTGCTCTCGGCACCTACATCGTCGAGACCGACACGGACGTGAGGCTGGATGGCGAGTCTGGCCAGGGCACCAACGTCGACTGGGAGAAAACCTTCGGCAGCGGTGATGTGACCCGCTTCCGTTTCGACGGACAGTGGCGGTTTGCAGACCGGCACAAGGTGCGCTTCATGTGGTTCGACTCGTCGCGCGAGGCCTCGCGCACGCTGGACGACGATATCGAGTGGGGCGACGAAACCTTCCCAGTCAGCGCGCGCGTCAAATCAGAGTTCAGTTTCGCCGTCTACGAACTCGCCTATGAGTACGCCATCCTGCGTCGTGACAACTACGAGGTATCCGGTTCGTTCGGCCTGCATTACACCGAGCTGGATCTCGAGCTTTCGGCCAAGGCCGAGTCTTCCGGCGGCACGCTGGATGCGGACATCCGTGAAAGCGGCAGCGTCGGCGCGCCACTGCCGGTGATCGGCCTGCGGGGACTGTGGGCGCTGCCTTACAACTTCTGGATCGATGCCCAGGCGCAGTACTTCGCGCTCTCGATCGACGAGTATGACGGCAGCCTGACGGACCTTCGCCTGATGGTGACCTGGCAACCGAAGACCTGGCTCGGCATCGGCATCGGCTACAACCAGTTCACCGTAGACGTAGACGTCGAGAAGAACAGCTTCGACGGGTCGCTGGACTGGACCTACGAAGGGCCGATGATCTTCTACAGCGCTTCGTTCTGAGTCCAGACGAGGAATTCAACATGCGCGACTACCGCCAATTCTACATCGACGGCCAGTGGGTCGAGCCCGCAGCACCGAAGTCACTCGACGTGGTCAATCCCGCGACCGAAGGCGTCGCCGGCGTGATCTCGCTCGGCAGCCGCGCCGACGTCGACCGGGCCGTCGCTGCCGCGCAGCGGGCCTTCGAGACTTACTCGCGCACCACACGCGAAGAACGCATGGCGCTGCTCGGGAAGATCATCGAGGTTTACAAGCGGCGCATGGACGACATGGCACAGGTGATCAGCGAGGAAATGGGAGCTCCGATCGCGAATGTCGCCAAGCCACTGCAGGCGCCCTCGGGGCTCGGCCACTTCATGGTGGCGCTCGGCGTGCTGAAGGATTTCGAGTTTGAGAGGATGCAGGGCACGACGAAGATCGTGCGCGAGCCGGTCGGTGTGTGCGGCCTGATCACGCCCTGGAACTGGCCCGCGAACCAGATCGCCTGCAAGGTCGCTCCCGCGCTGGCCGCAGGTTGCACGATGGTGCTTAAGCCTTCGGAGATTGCGCCGTTTTCCGCGCACGTCTTCGCGGAGATCCTGCACGAGGCGGGCGTACCCAAGGGCGTCTTCAATCTCGTCGATGGCGACGGGCCGACGGTCGGCGCGGCGCTGTCCTCTCACCCTGACATCGACATGGTGTCTTTCACGGGTTCGACGCGCGCCGGTATCCTGGTCGACAAGGCTGCGGCAGAGACCGTCAAGAAAGTGGCGCTCGAACTCGGCGGCAAGTCGCCGAACATCATCCTCGATGGCGCGCCGCTCGAGCAGGCGGTGGGTCATGGCGTCATGGTCATGATGAACAACACGGGGCAGAGCTGTAATGCGCCTTCGCGGATGCTCGTGCCGCGCAAGCACCTCGCGCAGGTCGAGGAGATCGCGGCCGCCGTCGCCGCGACTGTGGTGATCGGCGATCCGGCGGACGCAACGACGGGCATGGGTCCGCAATCGAGCGAGATGCAATGGCGCAAGGTCCAGGGCCTGATCGAGAAGGGCATGGCTGAAGGCGCCAAGGTCGTCTTCGGCGGCCCGGGGCGTCCCGAAGGCCTGACTCGCGGCTACTACACGAAGCCCACGATCTTCAGCGGCGTCACCAACGATATGACCATCGCCCGCGAGGAAATTTTCGGCCCGGTGCTGTGCATCCTGCCGTACGACACCGAAGAGGAAGCGATCCGCATCGCCAACGACACTCCCTATGGCCTCTCGGCGTACGTCTTCGGCGACACACATGAGCACGCGGCGCAGGTCGGCTCGCGGATCCGGGCCGGCAACGTGCACTTGAACGGCGCGGGCCTCGACGTCTGCGGATCGTTCGGCGGCTACAAGCAGTCGGGACTTGGCCGGGAGTGGGGCGCGTTCGGGTTCGAGGAGTTCCTCGAGGTGAAATCCGTGTTCGGCGCCGACGCGAAGGCCAAGACCGGCATTGCCGAGTTACCAGGGTGATCCCGCTCGGCGGCTAGTCATCGCGCCCGGCGCCGGTACTCGCTCGGTGTCATCGCCGCCCAACGGCGGAAGGCCGTGGCGAAATTTGCTGCGCTGGAAAAGTGTAGTGCCTCGGCGACCTGCTGCACCTGCATCTCCGTGTCGCGCAGCAGTTGGCGCGCGATGTCGTGCTTGACCGACTCGAGCAGCTCACCGTATTGAATGCCGTGCTCCTGCAGGCGGCGGTCGAGCGTCCTGCGATGAATCCGCAGCATTGCGGCGATCTGGTCCATCGAGCAATCGCCGATGATCAATTGCTTGCGCAGGATTCGGCGCAGGGTTGCCGGCAAGTCACTCAGGATCTCGGCTCGTCGCGCCCGGACCTCACCCTCCACCTGTTGCCGCACGAGCGGATCGACCGGGGGCAGCTGCTGGTCGAGCCAGTGCGTTTCGAACACCACGGCGGACTCGTCGCTGTCGAATCGCAACGGCGCGTTGAAGAACTTCTGAACCGGTCGCGGGTTGGCTGGGGGCCGGCTCGCGACCGTGATCACCGTCGGCAGCCACGCGCCCCCGAAGAAATCCCGGAGGATGTTGTAGGCGACGACCATCGCGCCGAGCTGGAGCGGCCTCGTACCGGTCATGCCTTGCTCGGTAATCGCGTACACGAATCGTGTGAAATTGCCCGAGGTGATCAGGCTTACGGTCGTAGCGGTGCTGTGCAGGTTGAAATGATCGGCGAAACCCTGCAGTCCCTCGTCGGCGTGCTCGGCGCACAGGGCAATCCGACCCGCGAGACCGAAGTCAGTCAGCCGGGTGTGCTTGCCGATCAGCAATACGATGTGCTCGCAGTTCGAGCGCTTTTCACACTCGAGCAGCAGGCGCCCGAGGGCTGGGTACGGGATCAGGTTTTCCCGGTCGTCGAATATATCTTCGCGAACCCCCGCGGCCTCGAGCAGTTCGCCGAGGTTCACGCCGAACTCGCTCATAACCTCTGGTAAGCGCCAGACATTACTGATTCGCGCGGCACCGGCCGATGGAACGCTATCGTTGATCGGTACGCGTAAATGCCTACGCCCGCTGCTCAAAGTTCTCATCGATTTGTCACAGTATCAAAAGCCACGCTCATGACGCGAGCATACAGTGGTCGGCAAGCCCAAATGAAGCGCCATACGTGACCGGTCGGCGTCGGTAGTGCGCGTGCGCGAGGGATTCGATCCAAGGAGACCGCGAATGAAGACTCGTAGATTGCTGAAATCAAATGGTTTGCTGACTGTTGGTTTGCCGGCCGCCGTCTCGGCTGTGCTGCTCTCCAGCGCACCCGCCGTGGCTGAAGAAGCCGGCCGCTCGTTCGAGATCTACGGTTTCGCGCAGGCGGACTACATCCAGGACTTCGGCGGGCGGCTGTCGCCTGACTGGGACGACGCGCTGCGGCCGTCGAAGATCGGCATCGACGGACAGTACGGCGGCGACGGGCAGTCGAGCATCAGCGTCAAACAGAGCCGCTTCGGCGTAAAGGGCAAGATGCCGACGGGCGAGAACAACACGCCGCTCGACTTCAAGTTCGAGTTCGACCTGTTCGGCACTGGCGCCGATGCCGGCCAGACCACGTTCCGGCTGCGCCATGCGTACGGTGAGTGGGGCTCGATCCTTGCCGGCCAGACCAATAGCCTGTTCATGGACATCGACGTTTTCCCGAACACGATCGACTACTGGGGTCCGGCGGGCATGGTGTTCTACCGCAACGTGCAGATCCGCTGGACGCCGTACCGCACGGACGGCAGTCATTTTGCGATTGCGATCGAGCGGCCGGGCAACGACATCGACTCGGGCAACCTGCGGCTGATCGACGGGCTCGAGGACGTGCAGGTTCAGAACGACGAGGAGCTGCCGGACTTCACGGCACAGTTCCGCTATGGCGGCGACTGGGGTCACATGCAGATCGGTGGCATCCTGCGCAAGGTGGGCTACGAACTGCGCAGCGACCCCTCGCAGCCGTGGACCGACGGCAGCGAGAACGGCTGGGGCCTCAATCTCGGCTCGACCATCAATACGGTCGGCAAGGACAAGGTCCTGTTGCAGGTGGTGTACGGCGAAGGCATCGCCAACTACATGAACGACGGCGGCATGGACCTGGCGCCGTCGGCGGACTTCGATGCCGGATCGGTGACCGGGCTCGAGGCGGAAGCGGTTCCGCTGCTGGGCATAGTCGCCTACTACGACCACTACTGGAGCGAGCGCTGGTCGAGTTCGATCGGCTATAGCTTCACGGAAGTGGACAACACCAATTTCCAGGATCCCACTTCGTTCCAGAAGGGCGAGTACGCGTCGGGGAACCTGCTTTATTTCCCGCTGGACAACCTGATGGTGGGTGGCGAGCTGCTTTGGGGCAAGCGCACCAACAACGACGACGCCTCCGATGACGTCGTGCGCTTCCAGTTCACCGTCAAGTACAACTTCGGCATCAAGCTGTGATGCCGCGCGAATCGAGGGAGACGATCATGATGATGAGTAACAGGATTTCATTCCCGGCCGCGCTGGTCGCCACGCTTGCGATGGCGATGGCCGCGCCGGTGTTCGCGAAGGGGCCGGTGCCTGATCCGGCGATCAAGGATTTCCAGCGTGTCGTGGACGCGGCTTACGCGAAATACAAGGACTTGAAGGAGGGCAAGAACGCCGACTACATCCCGATCCTGACCGAGACGCCGAGCGACCTGTTCGGCGTGGTCATCGTCACCCGCGACGGCAAGGTGTTCAAGGCGGGCGACGTGGACTACGAGTTCTCGATCCAGTCCGTGTCCAAGCCCTTCACTGCCGGACTGCTGCTGAAGGAGCAGGGACCGGAAGTCGTCCAGGAAAAGATCGGCGTCGAACCCACCGGCATGGCATTCAACTCGAAGCTCGCACTCGCGGTCTACGAGGATTCCGTCAATCCGCTGGTGAATGCGGGTGCCATCGCGGCGGTCAGCCTCGTCCAGGCCAAGTCCGAGGAAGAGCGCTGGAACAAGGTGCTGCAGAACATCAGCGATTTCGCCGGCCGGCCCCTGACGGTGCTGGAGAAAGTGTACGACTCCGAGTACACGACGGCCTTCGGTAACCGGGGCATTGCGAACCTGCTGTACAACTGGGGCCGCCTGTACAGCGATCCGGAGGAGGCGATGCGCGTCTACACCCGGCAGTGTTCGATCGGAGTCAACACGAAGGACCTGGCGGTGATGGGCGCCACGCTGGCGAACCTCGGCGTGAACCCGCTTACCAGGAAGCAGGTGATGCCCGCCGAGCATGTGCCGGAGCTGCTGGCGGTGATGGCGACGGCCGGCTTCTATGACGAGTCCGGCGTGTGGATGTACAAGGCCGGCCTGCCGGCGAAGACCGGCGTGGGCGGCGGCATCGTTGCCGTGGTGCCGGGCCGCTTCGCGATCGCGGCGTTCTCGCCGCGGCTGAACGAGGCCGGCAACAGCATCCGTTCGATGAAGGCCATCCAGGACATCGCTGCCGAGCTCGGCGTCGGGGTCTTCGGGCCGAATCGGCACTGATCGAATTGAGTTCGGCCTGAGCCGACGCCCATGTTCGAGAGGTAACGGCAAATCCACCCCCTGCCGTTACGGGCCGGGGCAGCAATGCCCCGGCCATTTTGCCGAATCAGTCGAGGTCGTCGATGAACGTGTTGAGATCTGCGATCGTGACCGCGCTCGCGTTGTCAGTGACGCTTGCCAGCGCGCAGGGCGCCTCCCCATCGATCGAGGAGAGGCTGCGTCAACTGGAGGCGGAGCAGTCTGCGATGAAGCAGCAACTCGCCGAGCGCGATGCCGTGATCGAGGAACTGAAGCGGGAGCTGCAATCACAAGGTGCGGTCTCGGTTCAGGCGCCGACGCCGGCGGCCGAGGCGCCCGGCACCGTTCCCGCTGTCCCAGCTCCCGTCGTGGCCGGCGGCGCAACCGAGCCGCGGGTCGAAGAGTCCGTGGCTACGCGCACCCCCACGCCGCGGACGGTCGAGACCTGGGGCGTCTATGACCCGGGCGACGGATTCCTCATCGGTCGGAACGACTTTGGCGAGCTCTCGGCCAGCGCCTACGCGATGGCTCGATACATGAGCCAGCACGACGACGACCAGGTCTTCACCGACCATCTTGGCAACGAGCGTCCGGTCGACATCCGCAGCGACCTCTTCTCGCACCGGATCATGGTGTTCCTGAAGGGCTGGATGGGCAGTGAGAAGCTCATCTACAACATCACGCTGTGGACAGTGAACACGACCGACCAAAATGCGATCTTCGCGAACCTCGGCTACCAGTTCAGCCGGAAGTTCAGCCTCTACGCCGGACTCACCGGCAACCCGGGGTCGCGCTCGTTGAACGGCTCGCATCCCTTCTGGCTCGCCCACGACCGTGTCATGGCGGACGAGTTCTTCCGGCCATTCTTCGGCTCGGGAATCTTCGCGACCGGCGAAGCGATTCCAGGCCTCTGGTACAGCGCCACGGTTTCGAACAACAACAGTTCGCTCGGTGTGAAGGCGTCCCAGTTGGACCGCAAGTACACCTACGGTGGGACCGTCTGGTGGATGCCGACGACGCACGAGTTCGGCCCGCGCGGTGGGTACGGCGACTGGGAGTGGCACGAGGAACTCGCCACCCGCTTCGGTATGTCGTACGTGGACAGCCCGGAGCAGAGCTTCCGCAATTCCAGCGACAGTCCGGAGAACACCACACTACGGCTGGCCGACAGCGTGAACCTGTTCGAGACCGGCGCGCTGGCCCCCGGCGTGACGATTGAAAACGCCGACTACCGCGTGCTCGCGCTCGACGCTGGCCTGAAGTACAAGGGCATCTTCCTGCAGGCCGAGTACTACCAGCGCTGGCTCGACGAGTTCGACGCCGACGGTCTGCTGCCGGTCCCGGAGATCAAGGATACCGGCTTCTACGTCCAGGCCGCATTCTTTCCGATCAAGCAGAAGCTCGAACTCTACGGCATTACGTCGCAGATCTACGGAGACGAGGATGCGGGGTTCGGCGACAGCTCCGAGTACGGCATCGGCATGAACTGGTATCCGTACCCGACGCGCAACCACCGGCTCAACGTGCAACTGCTCGACGTCAATAAGTCGCCGGTGAGCAGCACCTTCGGGTATTACACCGGCGGGCAGGACGGTTGGACGCTGGCCTCGTCGTTCTCGGTCTTCTTCTGACCTGGAGATTCCGCCGTGCGCAATCCAACACAGCCCCGACGCCTCGCCATGACGCTTGCAGCGGCGCTCGGCATGGCCGCTCTGCCGTTCGCGAGCGACGCGGCCCCGGCCGCATCGTCCCCGGAGTACCTGTTTCACGACGCGCACTTCCACCTGACCAATTACGTGCAGCAGGGCACCGACATCCATAAGTACCTCGAGATCATGGGCGACAAGGTCGGTCGCTCCACGCTGTTCGGCATCCCGCTGCAGCAGACATGGTCGTACGAGAACTCGGGTGACTTCGCGCCGACCTATTACCTGCAATCCGACGCGCCGCTGTACTATTACTCGTTCACCGACGCCTTCATCGCGAACGCGTACCTGAAGCTCACGCCCGAGCAGCGCAAGCGCATCGACCCGATGATCACGGGGTTCAACCCGGCCGACATGTACGCGGCGGACCACATCCGGCGCGTGCTCGAGACCTACCCCGGCGTGTTCACCGGCATCGGCGAGTTCACGATCCACAAGGAGTTCGTCTCGTCGAAAGTGGCCGGCGACATCGCCAGCCTGACCGACCCGGCACTCGACCGCCTGCTCGATTTCGCGGGTGAGGTGGGACTCGTGGTGATCCTGCACAACGACATGGACATGCCGTTCGCCAAGGCGGGTGCGGAGCCCGTATTCCTGACGCAGATGAAGGACCTGCTGCGCCGTCACCCGAAGACCACGATCGTCTGGGCCCACCTGGGACTCGGGCGCGTCGTCCACCCGGTGCAGGGCCAGGCGAGCACCGGCGCCGCGGAGCGCAGCCCGAGGTTCCGGGAAATCGTCGATTCGATCCTGAGCGATCCGTCGATGAGCCACGTCTACTTCGACATTTCCTGGGACGAGGTGGCGAAGTACGCCGTGTCATCGCCGGAATCGATCAGCAACACCGTCGCGATGCTGAACCGCTACCCGGACCGGATCATGTTCGGCACGGATAACGTGGCGCCGCCCGACCAGGCGGCGCAGCTGCGCGTGTTCAACCTGTGGGACCCGATCTGGGCCCAGCTGACCCCCGAGGCGAGCCTCAAGATCCGCAAGGGCACCTACGAGCGCATCTTCGATGCGGCTCGAACCCGGGTACGAGCCTGGGAAGCAGCCAACGGGAAATAACGCGCTGTGTCGCGAGCGCACACTTGGCCGCGCGTGTGCACGACTCGACGACCACGACTTGAGACAATCAGGTCGCGCGCATCTGCATCGAGCTGCTGGAGGCTACATGAGGCTAAAGAAGTCGTTCATCGCAGCCGCGGTCGCCATCGCTGCGACCGCCATTGCGGTTCCGCTGCAGGCCGCGGAGCCACCGAACATCCGCGTGCTGGCGACCGGCGGCACGATCGCGGGCGCCCAGGCCAGCGCGACGGACTACGGCTACAAGTCCGGCGCCTACGACGTGAACTCGCTGCTGAGCGCCGTGCCGAACCTCGACAAGCTCGCGGTCATCACCGGCGAGCAGGTCGCGAACATCGGCAGCCAGGACATGAACGACGAGGTCTGGTTGAAGCTCGCCAAGCGGGTCAATGGCGTGCTGGCCGAGCCCGGCACCGACGGGGTCCTGATCACGCACGGCACGGACACGATGGAGGAGACGGGCTATTTCCTGACGCTCGTCACCAGCAGCACCAAGCCGGTCGTGATGGTGGGCTCGATGCGCCCGGCAACGGCCATCAGCGCGGACGGCCCGGGCAACATCTACAACGGCGTGGCCGTCGTGACCAACCCCGGTGCGACGGGCAAGGGCACGCTCGTGGTGCTGAACGACGAGATCCACTACGCCCGCAACGTAGTGAAGACCAACACGACCACGGTGCAGACGTTCGTGAGCATCAACCGCGGCCCGGCCGGTGTGGTGAACACCGGCAAGATCCAATGGTTCGAGCCCATGGACCGCAAGGTCGGCCCGGCGACGGGATTCTCCGTCGACGCGCTCGACAAGCTGCCGCGCGTGGACGTGATTTACGCGCACGCAAACATGAGCGCCGACCTGATCGACGCGGCCATCAAGAATGGCGCGCAGGGCCTCGTGATCGCGGGCGTCGGCGACGGCAATATGACGACGCCGGCGCTCGACGCGCTCACCAGGGCGGCGAAGGAGGGGATCGTCGTCGTGCGCAGCACGCGACTGCCTTCGGGCGTCGTGCTGCGCAACAACGAGGTCAACGATGACGAGAAGGGATTCGTGGCCTCGGGCGAGCTCAATCCCGCCAAGTCGCGCGTGCTGCTGCAGCTCGCGCTGACGCAGACGAAGGACCCGATCCGGATCCAGAAGATGTTCTACGAGTACTGATCGAGCTCAGCGCCGCATTCCGCCGGCCCGCGGCATCGGCCGCGAGGCCGGTCGGGGCGACGGACGGCTGGTGGGCCGGCTCGACGTCGCCGGCCGGGATGGAGGGATGGACGGCTTGGCCGAGGGACGATTGACCTCCGCAGGCAACGTCGTCGGGCGGTTTCCACCGTCCGGTCGGTCCGGCCGCTCGCCCGGCGGCACGACGACGACCGGCGGATACGGGTCATAGTAGCCGCCGCCATAGTAGGGGCCGTAGTAACCGCCGTAGCCGTAGCTGACGCTGGTCGAGACGCCACCGCTGTAACCGTCGCTCGCGCAGCCGGGCAGCACGAGCAGGACGCCCAGCGCTGCGCACGCGAGCGGCGCCCGGGCCGCCGCCTGCCTGAACTGACGTGCGTTCATCGCTGCGCCTCCGGGTCGAGCAACTGGGCCACGCCGACCGGCGCGCCCGTGGGATCGGCGATGATTGCGACGATGACCCGCCCGAGATTGACCGGGTCGCGGATGACTTTCCCTCCCGCGGCGCGCGCCTTGTCGACGGCGGCCGTCGCGTCTGCGACGCGCAAATAGGGCAGCCATACGGCCGTTTCCCGATCGTCCTCCTTCTGCATGATCCCCGCCCGGGCGAAACCGCCGGAAACCAGGTGCACGCCGTGGCGCAGGCCTTCCTTCTGCACCGGCAGCACTTCGTAACCCGCCACGTCTCCGTAGAACTTCGCAGCGCGTGCGACGTCGGCGGTCCACAGGTCCAGCCACACCCACTCGTTGAGGTCCCCGGCGTAGTCGGCCGGATCGCCGTTCCTGGAACGCACGACGCCGAACGGCGTGCCTTCCGGATCCTGGAAGACGGCGGTCTCGCCGCGCTCACCGAGCATCACCGGCGCCACCACGACCTTGCCGCCGGCCTTGGTCACGCCGTCCGCAGCGGCGCGCACGTCCGGCACGGAAATCAACCCGATCCAGCGCGCCGACGGCACCTTGCCCTTCAGCGCGCGCTGGTCGAAGACCAGCCCGCCGATCGGCAGTCCGTCCGCCAGCGCCAGCGTGTAGGTGTCGCGATCGTCCTCGCCGCCGTAAGTCTCGAACGTCCAGCCGAAGACCTGGCCGTAGAACTCCGCTGCAACGGCGACATCGGACGTGACGAGATCGCCCCAGACCCAGCGACCCGGCGTGTACTGCCCGGTGGCGGGGTCCACGATCGGTGGCCAGAAGCGCTCCGCGGCCTCGACCGCGAAGGCTGCGAGGCCGAGCGTTGCGATCGCAGTGGCGGCGCGAAGGAATCGACCGAGGACTGTCATGCCGGTCTCGCGGAGTGATGCAACCCGGCCGATCTTAGCACTTCCATTGTGCCCCCCTTGCTGGGAGCGTTACTCCGGAGCCGGCCCCGGAAACTGCTCGCGCAGCATGCGCTTGAGGATCTTCCCCGACGGATTGCGCGGCAGCATGTCGATGCAGACGTACGACTTCGGCTGCTTGTAACGCGCGAGTCGGTCACGGACGAACACTCGGAGCTCCGCGACCAGTTGCTCCGTGTCGCCGGTCCAGTCGGGATTGCGCACGATCACCGCACAGGCACTCTCGCCCCACTTCGCGGACGGCTGGCCGATCACGCCAACCTCCCGGACACCCGGATGCGCGAACAGCACTTCCTCGACCTCGGCCGGATAGACGTTTTCACCGCCCGAGATGATCATGTCCTTGGAGCGGTCCTTGATGTAGATGAACCCCTCAGCATCCACCTCCGCGACGTCGCCGGTGTGGAACCAGCCATCGCGGATCGACTCCCGGGTCGCCTCGGGCAGGTTCCAGTAGCCGCTGATCAGGTGCGGACCGCGCGTGATGACTTCGCCCGGCATGCCGGGCTCGACGTCGTTGCCGGCCTTGTCCACGACGCGCACCTCGATGCCGAAATACGGCAGGCCCGTCGAGCCGACCTTGTGACGCGCATATTCCGGCGTGATCAGGCAGATGCCACCGTGGGTCTCGGTCGCCCCGTACACCTGGTGGATCTCGACGCCCATGCCAGCGTACGCCTCGATCAGCGCCACCGGCACGGGTGCTGCGCCGCAGACGATGAAGCGCAGCAACGAGACGTCGGCGGTCTGGCGCCTCGGGTGCGCGTACATGAAATTGAGCATCGCAGGCACCGAGAAGAGGCCGGTGATGCGCTCCTTCTCGATCACGTCCCACATCAGTCCGGGCTCGAACTGCCGCACGAAGACGGTGCTCATGCCGCGCGCCGCTGCGACCATGGTCATGCCGAGGCCGGCGATGTGGAACAGCGGCGCCACCGTGATCTGCCGGTCGCCGAGCCGCACGTCCGACGTCGCGAGCATGCTGTTG
>Ga0209391_10000417_pt1 | contig 19755 bp, 17 predicted proteins | sample PPLLak3March2015_FD_187246 | JGI IMG/M metagenome (GOLD analysis project Ga0209391, IMG submission 187246) | Freshwater sediment microbial communities from Prairie Pothole Lake near Jamestown, North Dakota, USA - PPLs Lake P7 Core (1) Depth... | ecosystem: Environmental > Aquatic > Freshwater >...
GGTGGGCTCCGGCACTTCGCCTGCGCTGGGCAGCGACAACGGTGGCCGCGCCATCGGTTCGGACGGCCTGGTGCCGGGAGCCGGGGCCTTCGTCACACACCGCCTCTCGCCGGACCTGTGGCTCGGCTTTTCGGTTGCCGGCAACTTCGGCTCGATCATCGACTACGACGACAACTGGGTCGGACGCTACCGGGTGCAGCAGGCCACGCTGCTCGGCGTCCAGTTCGTGCCGTCGATCGCCTACCGCGTGAACGACAAGCTGTCCATCGGCGCCGGACTCAACGCGGTCTACGGCATCTTCGACCAGAAGGTGGCGATCAACAACGTGCTGCCCGCGCTCGCCGACGGCGGGCTCGAACTCGACGACAAGACCTGGGGGTTTGGCGGCAACGTCGGGCTGCTCTACGACGCGGCGCCGGGCACACGCATCGGGCTCACCTGGGCCTCGCAGGTCGACCTCGACTTCGAATCGCGTGCGCGCTTCTCGGGGCTCGGGCCCGCGCTGAACACGCTGCTCGCGTCGCGCGGGCTGCTCGACGCCAATGTCGCCATCGGCACCAAGATTCCGCAGCAGGTGATGGCCAGCGTGGCTTCGCGCATCGACGACCGCTGGACGGTCCTCGGCAATGTCGGCTGGCAGCAGTGGTCGAAGCTCGGGCAGGTCGAGATCGGCATCGACAACACGCTCAATCCCACCGGGCTCACCACCAGCCTGCCATTCAAGGACACCTGGCACGCCGCCGTCGGGGCGCAGTACCGGCTCTCCGATCCATGGACGCTCAACATGGGCATCGCCTACGACTCGGGCTTCCAGGAGCGCAGCGACGTGACGCCGCTGCTGCCGGTGAACGCGGCGTGGCGACTGGGCGTGGGCGGCGAGCAGCAACTCGGGCCGACGACGAAGTGGGGCATCGCCGGCGCCCTGCTCCTCGGCGGCTCCATGAACGTGGACAAGACCAGCCCGCTCCCGCCCGCCCTCGGCGGGCGCGGCAATCTCGCGGGGTCGTACGACGACACGGCGAGCGTGATCGTCTCCGTCTACGGCAACTGGACGTTCTGACCGCGCCCCCGTCGGATTTCCCGATGCCGCGAAGCGAAAGGTACCGCATGAGATTGACACAACCGACCCTGCGCGCGGCGCTCGCTTGCGCCGTCCTGGTTTCGTGGTCTGGCGCGTTTGCGCAGGCGGTCGAACCCTACGAGTCGACGCCCACGCTCGCGGGCGGCGACCTCGCGCCCAAGGAACTGCTGAGCGGCCCGCTGCACACGGTGGGCGAGCCCATCGTGGTCGAAGGCTTCATGGGCCGCTACGAGATCCGCTCCAAGTTCGGCAAGTTCCAGGTGGCCGGCGTCGAAATGCTGGCGCTCCGCGTCCGCGAACTCGCGGCCATCGAGGCGCTCGACCAGGTGGAGAAGAGCACCGAGTTCCAGCAGGCTTTCGTCCGGTCCGCGCAAGCGCCAGTGCAGTTCCTGGGCAGCGCGGTCACTGACCCCGGCGGGACGGTGGAGAACGTCGCCGCCGGCGTCGGCACCGTACTGCGCCGCGCCGGCCGGCTCGCCACGACCAGCGCCCAGGCGGTCGGCGACGCGACGAGCGACGCCCGCAGGCCGAGGTCGCAGCCGCAGTCGCCGCCGGCTCCCGAAGGCGAGGCGGCCCCGCCAACGTTCACTGGCGATCCGTTCGGCTTCAACCGGGCGCGACGCGAGTGGGCGGCGCGACTCGACATCGACCCGTACACGACCAACCCGGTGCTGCGACCGAAGCTGGACGCGGCGGCGAGCGCGACTTTCGCCGGCGGTCTGCCCGTCAACGTGACGCTCGGCGTCGTGGCGGCACCGCTCCAGTACGCGACCACGTTCGACGGCGTCGTGAACGACTCGGTGTGGAACCTGCCCGTCATCGACCTCGTGGCCCGCAACGAGGCCACCCTCCGCTCGATGGGCATCACCGGGCGCCCGGTGCGCGACTTCTTCCGCAACCGCTGGTTCACGCCGACGATGCAGACCAGCCTCGTCGTGGCGCTCTACGAACTGCGCGACGTGCCCGGCCGCGACGCGGTCATCCTGAGCGCCGCCAGCGTCCAGGGCGAGGCTCGCGCACGTGCCCTCGTGGGCGCCGTCCGCATGCTGGGACGGTACCATCGTGAAGTGGCGCCGCTGTCGGGAATCCGTGCGAGCGGAATCGTGGCAGTGGGAAGCACCGCGCAGAAGGCGCTCGTGGTGGCGACGGACCTCGACCACGTCTGGTGGAACGCCGAGGCGGCAGATTTCTCGGCACGACGCGACCTTGCCGCGAAGCGACGCACGCTGCTCGTGTCGGGAAGCGTCAGTCCGGCGGCGGGCCGAGGGCTTGCGGGTGCGCGCTGGGACGTCAAAAGCGGATTCCGTCCTGTTTCGCGACCCTAGGGATCCACTGCGAAGCGAAGTGCCGAAGCTGCCCGCAGTGGACGAGGTGCGCGCTTCCCTGCACAGCCGGGCGGCCGCACACCCACCCGCACTCGCCTAGAACGAGCCGAACGCGGACCCGAGCACGATCACGGCCACGAGGCCAAGGATCGCGCCGACGATGCCGACCATCACGATGTCGAAGTAGCTGCGTCCGTGGGTCGAGCCGCTGAGGGGTAGCCGTCGGGCGTCTGCTTCGGTCTCTTCCGGCCGACTCGCCCGCAAACCCGCGCCAATGCTCATGCCAGCGACCGAAGCGCCGGCCGCGGGTGAGAGTAAAGTTGCGCGAGCGTCGGGTCCGGCTCGCCTTGCGGTCGGCGACGACGCTGGGGAACGTGCAGGAGACACCGTGTGGACGAGCGCCAACGATCGCGATGCAACTGCAACGATCGGCCTGGTAGCCCTTGACCCGACGCTGCACGCGGCCGCACCGGCCCGCTTCGAATCGCTGCTCGCGGCCTTCCGCGCCGGCTACGCCCGAACGTTCGCCGGCGACGAGGCCGAAGCCGACGAGGCGTGGGAGGCGCGCATCCTCGGCATGCCGCCGCCGCAGCCGTTGATGCGCGTCGTCGCGGCCGTCGAACGCAACGGAACGCAGCAACGGCTGGCCGGCGGCGCGGCCATCGAGTACTACCGTGCGAGCGGCTGCGCGCTCCTCACGTACCTGTACGTCGAGGACACGGGTGGCCATCGCCGTCGCGGGCTGGGACGCCGCCTCGGCGTGGCGGCGCGCTCGGCCTGCGAGTCCATCGGGCCGGTCCACGCGCTGCTTGCCGAAGTGGAGTGGCCGCGACGAATGCCGCAGCCGCCGTTCGCGCCCGACGACGTCGCACGGGCGCACGCGCGGCTTCGCTTCTTCGCGCGGATCGGCGCGCGCGCGGTCGACATCGACTACGTCCAGCCTGCGCTCGCACCGGGCCAGCAGCCCGTGCCGTGGCTGCGCCTGCTGGCGATTCCCGGCCCCGCGCCAGTGGACGACGAGGCCTTGCGCGCGCCGCTCGCGAGCTTCCTCGACGAGTTCCACGCCGCGCTGTCCGAGCAGAACGGCATGACCGTCGACCGGGCCACGCTGGCACGCATGAAACGCGGAATTGCAACGTCTCGCCCGCTGACCATGCCCCTCGCCGAATCGGGCGCGGCCGTTCGCGAGGACGAGCCACTGTAGACTCGGGCCGGAGATGATGGCGACGACGATGACGCCGACCGCGCGTGGCAGATCAGGGCACGATGAACAGGAACTCGCGACCCACTGCATGCCGTGCCACGTGTATGATGCCGGCCACCGGCGGGGTCGTCGAAAGCGGTTGCCGAAACGTCCTGCCTGAGATTGCGTCGACCCTTCTCCGCCCGGCCCGCTTCGCCTCGAGAAACCCTCTCCGGAACGACCGTGACTCCCCTTCTCGCGCGGCTTCGCCGCTTCATCGTCGTACTGGCGTGTTTCGTCCCGGCCGTAGCCGGGGCCCAGGACGACTACCGTCCGTTCAGCAAGGAGCAGATCGACCAGCTCACCGCGCAGGTTGCGCTGTTCCCCGACGCGCTGCTCTCGCAGGTGCTGATGGCCGCCACCTACCCGGCCGACGTCGCCGAAGCGGCGCTCTGGTCACGCGCCAACCCGGACGAAAAGGGTGACGCCGCCGTGGCGCTCGTCGACGACAAGCCCTGGGACCCGAGCGTGCAGTCGCTGGTCGCGTTCCCGCAGGTCATCGTCATGATGGGTGAGAACCCGACGTGGGTGAAGGACCTTGGCGACGCCTTCCTGCTGCAGCCCGAGGACGTGATGGACTCGGTCCAGCGGCTGCGCACGGCAGCGCAGCGCGCGGGCAACCTCGCCTCGAACGAGCACGTCAACGTGACCGTGGAGTCGCGCCCGCCGGCGGACTTCGTGCAAGTGGTTGGCGCGCCGCCACCGCCGCCGCAGGTCATCGTGATCGAGCAGCGCAATCCGCAGGTCGTCTTCGTGCCGATGTACAACCCGGTGCACATGTTCGGACCGTGGATGTGGCCCGCGTTTCCGCCGGTGTTCATCCCGCCACCGGTTGGGTTCTGGTGGCACCACCCGATCTCGACCGGCATCTGGTGGGGCGTGGGCGTGGGCGTGACGCACGCGATCTGGGGCCACCCGCACTGGTGGAGCCGGCGCGTGACGATCAACGTGCACCACCACAACAGGATTCACGTCCGCCACCCGATCGACCGCTGGGATCCCGGACGCGGCGACGTCAACTGGTCGCACCGGCCCGACCGCCGGCGCGACATCCCCTATCGCGGCGGCGACCGCACGCGCGACCAGTTGCAGCGGCGCGCCGATCGGGTGGACCGCGAGCAGTTCCGCGGCCGCGACGTCGATCGCAGCCGCGCCGAGCAGGCGCTGCGCGATCGCGGCGTGTCGACCGACCGCGACGCGTTGCGAGATCGCAATCGCGACGACCTGCGAAGGCAGGCGCAGGGGCTGGACCCCGGCCGTTCACGCGAGCTGGACCGCGGGGCGGCGCGCGACCGTGCGCAGAGCATCGATCGCGATGCGGCACGCGACCGCGCTCAGAACATCGATCGCGATGCGGCGCGCGACCGTGCGCAGAACATCGATCGCGGCGCGGCCCGCGACCGTGCGCAGAACATCGATCGCGATGCGGCGCGCGACCGTGCGCAGAACATCGATCGCGGCGCGGCACGCGACCGCGCACAGGGCATTGATCGTGATGCGGCACTCGACCGCGCCCGTGCCGCTGACCGCGGTGGTTCCCGCGACCAGCGCGTGCCGGCACTGCAGGGCGTCGACCATCGCCAGGCGCGCCAGGAGATCGATCGCGGCCGCGCGAGCCGGGAGTCGATCCAGCGTCCGGCGGGTGCGCCGGCGCAGCGTCCTGCGGGCACGCCGACGCAGCGTCCGCGTGGCGCGGAGGCACGGCCCGCGCAGGGGCAGCGCCCCGGCGGCGCGCAAGGTCAACGTCCGCAAGTCCAGCGCCCGTCCGGCGCTGCGCAGGCAAACCGCCCGCAGGGCGGCTCGAGGTCACGCTAGGAGTCGGCGCCCGATGATCAAGCTCGCACTTGGCGCCGCCCTCGGCGCCCTCTTTGCAGTCGCACCGGCGGCGTTCGCGCAGCAGGCGTTTCCCACCCCCCTCGCCGCCGCCGAAGCGCTGGTCGACGGCGTCGCCCGCCACGACGACGACGCCATTGCGCGCACGTTGGGCAAGGATCACGCAAAGTTCCTTCCGGTGCCCCGGACGTCGTCCGAGGACGTCACGACGTTCCTCGCGTCGTGGGCCGAGGCGCGCCGGATCGTACCGGCCGGCGATGCCAAGGCCTGGCTGGAAGTCGGCCGCTACGGCTGGACGCTGCCGATCCCGATCGTCAAGGGCACTTCCGGTTGGTCGTTCGACGTCTCGGCCATGGCCGACGAGCTGCGCACGCGGCGCATCGGCCGCAACGAGCTGGACGCGATCCAGGTGATGCGCGCGTATGTCGACGCGCAGGACGAGTACAAGGCCGGCGAGGGTCGTGGCCGCTATGCCACGCGCCTCGTTGCCGCGCCCGGCAAGCGCGATGGCCTGTACTGGCCGTCCAAGGTCGGCACGCCGCCCAGCCCACTCGGGCCGTACGTCGCCAAGGGGGGGCCGTACGAGGGCTATCGCTTCCGTCAGCTTCCGGCGACGGATGCCGCGGCCGCGGGCGGCGTCCCCGTGTTCGTCGGCTGGCCGGCGAAGTGGGACGACACCGGCGTGAAGACCTTCGTCGTCGATCGCGACGGCGTTGTCCGGCAGAAGGACCTGGGCCCGGAGAGCGCCGCGCGCGTACGCGAGATGTCGGTGTACGCGCCGGACGCGTCCTGGCAGAAAATCGACTGACAACGCTCGCGTGCGGGACTGCGGGGGCGGATGCGCCCCCGGTTGGGCCCTGCAAGGGTTGTCGAGGCTACCCGCGGGGCCGCTGCGTGAACATGGCAGATGCAACAGTTCGTGTTCGACGCCGCTAGCGCGAAGCACAGCGCGCGCAGCCCAGGGACGGCGAAGATCGCCGGCACCGAATCGACGGCGAGTAGGGCGCGCGCTTGGTTTCCCAGACGCGGAGTCGCTGTCGATACGCCTCTGCAGCGCCTTCCTGCAGGGGATGGATGCGAGCGAGCAGTTTGTCGGGAGGGCTCATCGATTCACCGCCCGCCGGCTGCGGCCGGACGGCGGATCATCACCACCACCAGTGTCACCAAGGTCAGTGGCACGACGAAGCCCAACATGAGGCCCGAGAAGGTCCGCAGCGCGTCATGCTGCTGAGCGGCCAGGATAAGGTAAGCGACGTAGGCGACGTAATAGCCGAGGAAGACGCCACCTTCCCAGCGCGCGATCTCGCGGCCGGTCATGAACACCGGCAGGCAGGCCAACGCCACTGCCAGCATCACCCAGATGTCGAAGGCCAGCAGCGACGGCGCCATCACCAAGCCCACGTCGCCCGACACCAGCCCCGACAAACCCAGGCAGCCGAGGATGTTGAAGGTGTTGCTGCCGACCACGTTGCCCACCGCAATGTCGCGCTCGCCCTTGATTGCCGCGGTGATGCTGGTGGCCACCTCGGGCATGCTGGTGCCCGCGGCGACGATGGTCAGGCCGATGACCAGGTCGCTCACGCCCATCGCCTTGGCGAAGTTCACCGAAGCCTGCACGAGGTAATCGGACCCGAACACCAGCGCCGCCAGGCCGGCGCCGATCAGCAGCAGCTGCGCGGGCAGCCGGCTGTCCCAAGCGCCGGCCTCGGGGGGCTTGATCTCGCCCGCGTACTCGTCCTTGGCGGCCTGTGTTTCGCGCCGCGACTGGACGACGAGGAACACCGTGTACGCGACGAGCAGCACAAAGAGAAAGCCACCGTCGAAGAACGACAGTCGGCCGTCCAGCCCCAGTGCCAGCAGCAGCAGGCTGGCGCCCATCATGATGGGCACCTCCTGGCGGATCAGCTGGATGTTCACGATCAGCGGCGTGATCAGCGCGCTGATGCCGAGGATGAACAGCACGTTGAAGATATTGCTGCCGACGACGTTGCCGATGGCAATGTCGTCGCGCCCGTCAAGCACGGCACCGACGCTTACCGCGACCTCGGGTGCGCTGGTGCCGAAGGCGACGATGGTGAGTCCGACGACCAGCGGGCTGATGCCGAACGACAGGGCCAGTTTGGACGCGCCACGCACCAACGCATTGGCGCCGATGACCAGCAGGATCAGGCCGCCAAGAAACATGAGCATGTTCATGATCAGGCACTATAGCTACAAACGTCTGTCCACCGCAGGCCCGTCCGCCACTTCGGCCGGTCAGCGATCAGCTGCAACGCCGACCTCAGGACCGGACGCGACCGACCGGGCGCAGCACTGCGATCGCGCCTGCCCAGCCCCGGGCAGTACGATGCCCCTGGGCCGGGGCCCCTGCCATCGCAACAACTGCCCGAGGGACCCCGTGAGCGTCGGCGCCAAGTGAGCCATCGCCGGCCGGGCCCGCCTCACGCCGGCGGTCACACGGCGGTCACAAGATCCGAGTTGCGTGCGGCCGTCGCATCGCGCCCGCGCGAGGAAAACCTTCCGGTCATGCGGCCACCTGCGGGCGTGGCTGGGGACCGGAGCCGCCACCGCGGCGGCGCCACATCGCAACGAACAGGTGCAGCCCCGCCCCCAGCAGGACAAGCAGCGCGCTGCCGATGCCCCAGACTACCCAGACCGCGACCGACAGCCCGCCCTCCAACGCGGGAGCCCACCCCAGCACGGCTTCGATGGCAGGCGCGAAAGCCGAGAGCATCGAAGCGAGCGCGAGCGCCAGTTCGGGTGGAGTCCAGGGCACGAGCCAATCCGGCACGCGCAAGGCCTCGATCGTCCCCGAAGTTCCCGCCATGGCGCCCGCACTCGACAACGTCCACGCGGAGATGGCGTGGAACGCCCAGGCTGCGAGCGACCAAAGCGCGAAAAGGCTGAGCACCACGAACCAGCTGAGTGCGTAGAACATGATCGTTTCCTCTTTGTTGAGCGGCAGCAGCCCGTAGTCTTCGGCTGTTCGAGATTCGAAGAAAGCAGTGCCGGGCCGATATAGACTTCTGGTTTTCCGATGTGAGATCGGCATGCTCAACTACCGCCATCTGTACTACTTCTGGGTCGTCACCAAGGAAGGCGGCTTCGCCCGCGCGGCCGAGCGGCTGGACATGGCGGTGCAGACCATCAGTGCCCAGGTACGCGATCTCGAGAAGGCGCTTGGCCACCAGTTGCTCAAGCCCGCCGGCCGCGGCGTCGCGATGACCGAGGCGGGCCAGGCCGCCTTCGCCCGCGCCGAGGAGATCTTTCAGTTGGGCCAGTTGATCCCCGACGAAGTGCGCGCGGCGGCCAGTGGCAGGGTCGCCCGTCTGGCCGTCGGCCTGTCGGATGGCATTTCCAAGCTGGCCGCGCACGCGCTGCTGGAGTCCGTGCTGGCCACGCCATCGTTGCGGCTGGTATGCCACGAAGGTGAATTCGAGCAACTCCTGGCCGAACTGGCGCTGCATCACCTGGACCTGGTGCTGGCCGGACAGCCGGCTCCGCGCAATCCCAACCTTCGACTGACGAGCGAAAGGCTTGTCGAGTCGCCGGTGGAGTGGTACGGGCCCGCCGCCCATGTGCACAAGGCCGATGTGGATCAGTTTCCGCAATCGCTGAACCGGTTGCCCGTGCTGCTGCCGACCGGCCACTCGGCGCTGCGCCCGATCCTGGATCGCTGGTTCGAGGCCCAGGGCTTGCGGCCGCACATCGTCGGCGAGTTCGAGGACAGCGCGCTGCTGGCGGTATTTGCTGCGCGCGGGCTGGGGGTGTTTCCGGTCAGCCGCCTTGGCGCCAGTGACGTGGGTTTGATGCGCGGACTGCGCTTGCTCGGGCGCTGCGCCGACGTGAAAGAGGAGATCCACGCTATCCGCTCACGCCGTGGGCAGCATCACCCGCTGGTGCTGCAGGTCATTGCCGCGGCGCGCGCCTGAGCGCTGTCGCTCACGCCACCCGGGGTGCGCCAGCGAACGGGCTTCCTGCCTCTGTTTCCTCACCCAGGCCCCAATGGCGGCGAGCAGCCGCGAGGACCAGGGCTTCCCCGTCGGCAAGGTGACGATCGGCGCGCGCGGCGGCGACCGCCAGCCGAAGCACGTTGCGCTGAAGCGCCGGCTCGTCCACTTCGGCCATCAGCGAGGCCAAGGCGCTGTCATCGACAGCGCCCAGCATCGAACCGCTGCCATGGTCGCCCATCAGCAGGTCTTCGCAGAGTGTCTGGACGATACGGGGCAAGCTGTCGGATTGCAGACCCAGTTCGCGCGGTCCATCCAACCGCTCAAACACATCGAACTCCGAACGGCACCCGTGACCGTCGGCGATGAGGACGAGTGCCACGATGCGTGCGGCGGCTTCCGGGCTGTTGCGGGGGTAGGAGCGCATGGCGGTGTTCTTTCGTGAATGGGTGGAAGTCGGGGTGTCGCGCGCAGCGTGTAGCAGCGGAGAGTCAGCAGTCGGCAGGAGTGCGCTGGGGCTGTCAATCGCGCCAGGTGCGTTGGTGCCGCTGGCGGGTGACCTGCGGTTGCACAGACCGGATCGGGATCAACACCAGCGCCTTGGGTTGCGGGTCCACCGCCAGCAGCCCTTGCATGAACTGCAATGCCCGGCGCAGGTGTTTGACGCCGCGCTGCTGCCAGCGCACGGCCCCGGACTCTCTGGAACTGAAGTGAACCTTCATGGCCGGTTCTCTGAGAAGTTTGAACACTGTCGAATGTGGGCTTGATGAGTCAGAGGAAAAAGCAGAACTTCCGTGAGTCGAGATGCGGGAAACCCGAACTGCGTGACATGCCAGGCGCCGACCGGTGGCACAACGCCCGCGTCAGCGGCAAACCGTCAGGCGGGTCCGACGCCTCGCGAGCGTCAGAGTATCTGCAGATTCACGCCCTGGCCGGCCAGACTTCGCTGACCTCGGCGCAAACAAAGGCCCGGTCGTCACCCGAAAAGTCCCATTGCTCGATCCGGCAGCAGCCCGAGGATGAATCTGCGCCCCAGCGCAGCAGGTTCACCGAATTGGGCGCACCCTCGCGCAGCCGCGACGAGACTGCCGTTCCCGCCTGCACCGTCCACATCGGCCGTGCCAGGCCGGGCAGCGCCATCACGTAGGGCAGGTGGATGTGCCCGCCCATGACGAGGTCGGCGCCGGCAGCGGCCCATTGCTGCAGTGCGGCGGCGTGCCCTCGCAGCCGGTTCGGCACGTCTTCGGCGCGCGTCACCGCCACGGGCTGGTGCACCACCACCACGCGCAACTGCTCGGCCCTGGCGCCCGCGAGGGTGCGGGCAACCCGGTCGATCTGAAGCCCGGACACCTCGCCATGCTTGTGCCGCCAGGCCCGCGTGGTGTTGACGCACACCACCAGCAGGTCGGGCGAGCAATGCCAGGGTTCGAGCTCGGGCCCGAAGACTGCGACGTGCCGGGCATAGGGGCGGCGCAGGCGCGTCCACAGATCGAAGAGCGGTATGTCGTGGTTGCCCGGAACGGCCAGCAGCGGCACACCCAGGCGGTCCATGAAGGCTCGGGCCGCCTGGAACTGTGCCGGCCGCGCGCGCTGCGTGATGTCGCCCGAGAGCACGAGCAGATCGGGCCGCTGTTGCCGGGTCAGCGCCGCCAGCGCTTCGACGACCGGCGACTGTTCGGTGCCGAAGTGCGTGTCCGAGATCTGCAGCAAGACGCTCATCCGCCTGTCCCTTCGGGGCGGGCCGCAGTGTCGATTGCTGTGTCGGTTGCTGTGTCATGAGGGCGCGGCATCAGCAGGTACAGCGGCTTGGCGAGCACGCGGAAGTCGAGCGGCGCGCGCATCCGCGTGACCTCGCCGTCGAAGGCCACCTTCACCCCGCGGCCGCCGGGCGCGAGCGTGGGCCGCACCACCATGTGCTCGAACTCGAAGCGCTCCACGCTCTGCGCTTCGCCGAGGGTGCCCATGGCGCCGTGCAGCATCAGCCTGATCATCGACAGCGTACCGACCGGCTGCAGCATGACCGCGGTGATGCGACCACCCACCGGGCCGCTCTCAGGGCGCTGCTGCGGCTCTACACCGAACTGCTCCAGTTGCAGCCGGTTGTTGCCCACGAACAGGGTCAAGGTACGCACGTCGCGAACCGAAGCGCCCTGTTCGATGTGCAGACGCAGCTGCCGTTGCGCGCGCAGCAGCGTGGCGCTGGCCGCCCAGAACGCTACCCACCGGCTGCGCCCGAAGCGCGCCTTGTACGCCTCGCGGTCTTCCAGCAGGTCGGGGTACAGCCCCAGGCTGGCGTTGACCAGGAACACGCGGTCGTTCACGGCAGCCACTTGCACCGGCAACGGCGTCGAGCCAAGCAACAGCCGTGCGGCCTCGGCGGAATCCGCCGGAATGCCATGCGTGCGGGCGAAGTAGTTGAACGTGCCCTGCGGCACCACGCCCATGGCGCAACCCAAGGCGTGCGCGGCCTGTGCCACCGTGTTGAGGGTGCCGTCGCCGCCGACGGCGACCACGGCCGTGCGGGTGGCGATGGCCTGGGTCGCAGCCTGGTGCGCCACCTGGGCCAATTCGGCGGGGCGGCTGAACAGCAGCTCCCCGCGTCGTCCAGCCGCCAGCAGCGCGGTTTCGATGACGTCGCGCTTCGTGTCCGCGTCGCTGCTGCCCGCTGCCGCATTGATGACGAACTGCAGCGGTGACGCGGGGTCGACGTCGGGGCAGACAGCCATGGGACGGTCGAATCAGACCGGGGTGAACGATCTCAATCGTGGCGCAGCAGGTCACCGAAGACGGTGTGCTCGCCCTCCTTGCGATCGGCGCCGGGCGCGTCGTACAGGACGAGCCAGCTCGCCTTGCCCCCCGACAACGCCGGCGGCAGGTTGCAAATCGCTTCGGCGCGGTTGGTGCCGCGTCCGTGCGGCAGCGAGACCGCCTCGGTCAACGCCGCCTCGAAACGCACCGGGTCGCGGTTGGCCGCCAGCAAGGGCCGGGCTGCAGGCCACTTGAAGACGCGGATCTCGCCGTTCAGCACCATCGTCGGGCCGGCCAGGATGTAGAGGTCTTCGCCGCAGAAATGCAGGTCCCGGACGCCCAGGCCGTCGAGCTGCAGGAAGTGCTTGCGGATCAGCGTGCCGCTGTCGTCCAGGGACACCAATCGCAGGTGGTCACCGTGGGCTTCGACCGCGATTTCGAGCAGCGCAGACCAGCCGCGCAACACAGGGCCGCGCAAGCCGAGCAGCAGCCGGCGGCCGTCCACAGCCAGGCCTTCGATGTCGAAGCCGTTGTCTTTGCCGGGGATCGCCATGTAGGGGCCGAAGTGGGGGTCATCGGCGAGCGCACGGGTGAGCAGGTTCGCTTGGGAGTCACCCTTCAGGCGCAGCGCCCGACGGCCATCCTGGGCCTGTCGCACCAGGCACGGCTCACCGCTGGCTTCGGGCTCGATCGGCAGGCAGGCCAGCAGACGCCGATTGCCGTCGAGCGCCACCTTCGCCAGCCGCTTGGCGTTGTCAGCGTGGCCCCGGTCCGGCTTGGCGTTGTTGCGCTTCAGGCCATGCGAGCCGACCACCCAGAGAAAGCCGTCGGCCACGGCCATGCCCTCCAGATCGGCCTCTTCCCCGGCCATGCCAGGCAGGTCCAGCAGATCGGCCAGCGGGAAGTCGCGCACCTCGCCGAAGCGCAAGACCTCGCGTCCCACGGGGTCGAGCCGGCGCAGGCGGTCCAGGCCGCAGGCTTCGTCGCCAGCCACCCAGAGCCAGTCGCCGGTACAGGCCGCGCCCGACAGATTGGATTGAACCAACGAGGCTGGCAGGAAATCCAGACGGACGGCATTCGCCGTTCGAGCATTCGGCATGGGGTGCTTCTCCCGAGGGCGAGGTGCCACGAGGGCCTGCGGATCGGCTCACGCAAGCCGCAGCCGCCAAACGCCGAAGTCTGCGCCCGAAGCCTGGTCTTGTGTTCAGGTTTGTCCGATGTTGACGTTCTTGAAAGGCTGCTTTCTTAGAACCACCAGGAGATCGATATTCCGGCCGTCCTGCAACCGATGGAGATCCGTGATGCAAGTGCTCTTCAAGTCCCGTCATCCGCAAGCCACCGAGCTGCGCGACCTGACCGAGCGCCGCGTGCGCTTCGTGTTGCGACGCCTGGGCTGGCTGGTGCCGCGCGCCGAGGTGCAAATGTCGGACGTGAACGGCCCCCGTGGCGGCATCGACAAACGCTGCCAGGTGGAACTCCGGACCAATGGCGCAGGGTCGGTGGTCGTCGCCTCCGTGGCAAACGACTGGCGCACCGCGCTGGACAACGCGCTGGCGCGTGCCGCACGGTTCCTCGTGCGTCTGTGGCGCCGCGGACGTGACTCCCGCCGCATTCGCCAACGCTTCATCAGTCACGAACGCTGAACCCGCACGAAAGCAGGACCCGACACCATGAATCCCATGACGCCCATCCCCTCGACCACTCGCCCGGACTCCGCGGAACCGGCCCCGGTCGTCTCGGGCACTGCGAGGCCATCCAGTGTTGCGGGCACGAGCCGGGTGCTGCGCAACACGTATGCATTGCTGTCGATGACGCTGCTGTTCAGCGCGGCAACCGCTGCCGCCAGCGTGGCCTTCAAGCTGCCGGCGCCGGGCATCCTGCTGACGCTGGGTGGCTACTTCGGCCTGCTCCTCGTCGTCTACAAGTTAAGGAACAGTGGCTGGGCGCTGCCGGCGGTGTTCGCGCTGACGGGCTTCATGGGCTACTCGCTGGGGCCGTTGCTGGCCAAGTCGCTGGCCTTGCCCGACGGTGCGCAGGTCGTGACCCTGGCCCTGGCGGCCACGGGTGCCACCTTCCTTGCCCTTTCCGCCTGGGTTCTGACGACCCGGCGCGACTTCAGCTTCATGGGCGGCTTTCTATTCGCGGGCCTGGTCATCGCGCTGATCGCTGGCCTGGGCGCAGTGTTCCTGCAGATGCCTGCGCTGGGCCTGGCCATGGCCGCGATGGTCGCGCTGCTGTCGGCCGGCTTGATCCTGTTCGAGACCAGCCGCATCGTCAATGGTGGCGAAACCAATTACGTGCTGGCCACTGTGGGTCTGTACGTCTCCATCTTCAATCTGTTCACGAGTCTGCTCAGCCTGTTCGGCTTCGGCAGCTCGGACGAATGAACCATCACCAGGAGCCAGCAGTGTCCCGTCGTTTCTCAGGCTAGACACCACAAGCCGCTGCATCAGGGCAAGCTCGTGTTCGCACAGGTGATGAGCCAGCATTACTTTGGCGCTCGTAGGTATCATATGCTCTCGATAGGACGTGCTGGGGAGTAGCTCCCAAGTGGCTTTCGGGCGTCAACACGGTCTGGAGACGGACCCGCCCGGGCACGCCGCCCGCCCAAGGCGAACGCGGCGACGCAAGACCAACGCGACCTCATGTAAACGCCCGCGCCAAGGCTGGCGCATGGAGGAGCGGAACAGTGGTCCTTTCACTCGACAAAGGCTCGCTCGAAGCGGCCAACCGCCCGTGGCACGCCCACGCGCCTGACGATGTGCTGTCCGCCCTGAGTGCGACGCGGGACGGACTGACCACCGACGAGGCCCAGAAGCGCCTGGCCCAGTACGGCGCCAATGTGCTGGACAAGAAGGGCGGCGTGTCGGTCATGGAGCTGATCTGGGGTCAGATCAACAACCCGCTGATCTGGGTGCTGATCGGCAGCGCGGTGATCGCGATGCTGGTGGATCCGGTGGACGGCATCAAGAACGGCCTCGTGATCCTGGCGGTGGTGATCATCAATACGATCATCGGCTTCGCTCAGGAGTTCAAGGCGAGCAAGGCGATTGAGAGCCTGAGCGCGATGGTGCCGGAGTTCGCCATGGTTCAGCGCGACGGCAAGCGCGTGCAGTTGCCGGTAGCCGGGCTGGTGCCCGGCGACGTGGTGTTCCTGCAAAGCGGCGACAAGGTGCCCGCCGACATGCGCCTCTTCCACTTGCGCACGCTGCAGATCGAGGAGGCGGCGCTGACCGGCGAGTCGGTTCCGGTGGAGAAGATGACCGAACCCGTGGCCGAGAACGCTGCCCTCGGCGACCGCAGGAACATGGCCTTCAGCGGCTCGCTGGTGACGTACGGCACCGGCCTGGGCGTGGTGGCCACCACCGGAAACGGTACCGAGCTCGGCCGCATCAACACGATGCTGGGCGAGACCACCGCGGTGGCGACCCCGCTGAGCATCGCCTTGCACAAGATCGGCCTGGTGCTCACCGTCGGCATCGCCGTGATCTCGGTGGTGATTCTCTTCGTGGGCACGGCCCGGGCGATGACGGAAGGCGGCGTGGACATGCTGACCGGCCTGCGCGAATCGGTCATCTTCGCCATCACGCTGGCGGTGGGCGCCATTCCCGAGGGTTTGCCCGCCATCGTCACCATCGCCCTCGCCGTCGGCGTGCAGCGCATGGCCGCCCGTCGCGCCGTGGTGCGCAAGCTGCCTTCGGTGGAGACGCTGGGCAGTACCACCGTGATCTGCTCGGACAAGACCGGCACCCTCACGCGCAACGAGATGACGGTGCAGGGGCTCTATCTGCCGGGGTCGGGCGTGTACCGCGTGGAGGGCGCGGGCTATGAGCCCGTCGGCCGCCTGTCGAAGGATGGCAACCACCTCACCCCCGCCCCCAACGACGTGCACGAACTGCTGCTGGCCGGCGTCCTCTGCTGCGACGCCACCCTGGAGCAGAAGGATGGCCGCTGGCAGATCACCGGAGACCCGACCGAAGGCGCGCTCGTGACCGCCGGGGAGAAGTTGGGCATCCACACCCCGCACGCCCGCAAGCACCACGCTCGCCTTGACTCGATCCCGTTCGAGAGCGCCAACCAGTTCATGGCCACGCTGCACGACTGGGGCGCCGAGGGCAAGAGGATCCTCATCAAGGGCGCGCCCGAGGCGGTGCTGAGGCGCTGCGGCAACGTGGACCCGGACATGGCGATCCGCCAGGTGGAGGCCTTCGCCAGCGAAGGCATGCGCGTGCTCGGCTTTGCCGAGAAGCGCTTCGACCGCACCGGACTGGACATGGAAGACTGCGCCCAGGGCTTCGAGTTCACCGGGCTGCAGGCCATGATCGACCCGCCGCGCACCGAGGTGATCGACGCCATCCGCGCCTGCCACCAAGCCGGCATCACGGTCAAGATGATCACCGGCGACCACAAGGGCACGGCCCAGGCCATTGGTGAACAGCTGGGCCTCGCCAAGCACGGCGCCAAGGCCGTGACCGGCGTCGAGCTCGCCGAGATGGACGAAGCCGCCATGCGCGAGATCGTGAAGGACCACAACGTCTTCGCCCGCGTCGCCCCCGAGCACAAGCTGCGCCTCGTGCGCGCGCTGCAGGAGAACGGCCACGTGACAGCGATGACCGGCGACGGGGTGAACGACGCGCCCGCGCTGAAGCAGTCGAACATCGGCGTGGCGATGGGCATCACCGGCACCTCGGTCTCCAAGGAAGCCGCCGACATCGTGCTCACGGACGACAACTTCACCTCCATCACCGCGGCGGTGGAAGAAGGCCGCCGCGTCTACGACAACCTCATCAAGTCGCTGGCGTTCGTACTGCCCACCAACCTCGGCCTCGCGCTGATCCTGATCTATGCGGTCGCGTTCTTCCCGCTGGTCGAGAAGACCGTCGACGGCCAGGTGGTGAAGGACCTGCTGCTGCCGATGTTGCCGACCCAGCTGCTCTGGATCAACCTGGTCGCCGCCGTGGCTCTCGCCCTGCCGCTTGCCTTCGAGGCGAAGGAGCCGGACGTGATGAACCGCCCGCCGCGCGACCCGAAGGAGCCGGTGCTGAACAAGTTCGTGGTATTCCGCACCTTCCTGGCGGCCACCCTCATGACCGCCGGCGCCGTGGGCCTCTTCCTCTGGAGGTACGAGCTGGAGATGGCCGCCCGCGTGACCACCGGTCTGACCCAGGCGCAGATCGTGAGCGAGGCGCAAACGATGGCTGTCACCACGGTGATCATGTTCCAGGTCTTCTACATGCTGAACTGCCGCTCGCTGAAGGATTCGGTCTTCAGGATCGGCCTCTTCAGCAACAAGTCGGTGTTCATCGGCATCGGCGCGGTCCTGGCCTTGCAGGCACTGTTCATCTACGCCCCGCCCATGCAGGCGATCTTCTCCACCTTCCCGCTGACCGCGCAGTCGCTTCTCTTCAGCGCGCTGGCAGGCGCGATCATCCTGCCGGTGATCTCGGTGGAGAAATTGATACGCAATCGAAGACGCGCCTGAGCCGGTCCATCGGCCAGGCAGCGCTGGTCGCCAGCTGCGTGAGGATCCCCCTGATCACCGGTCGATCCAGGATCGCCGCGATCTCGATGTGCTGCCAGCGCTATTCGAGCGCCACGGACACGGCAAAGAACTTCTTGGTCAACTTCATCCCATACGCGAAAACCGAGGGATCACCGCAAGTTCTGGGTATGGTGTGGGCGGCGTCACCGCCGGGGTGACCCACGGCAACACCAGTCGGAAGTCAAGTCGGGTACAGCGATAGATGAGGATGGAACCGGATACTCCGCGAAAGACCCTTACTCCACTCAATGATCAACGCCCGGCGCCCAGGTCGCGCAGCAGCCGCTGATAGTCGGGCGACTCGCGCAGCAGCCGTCCGGCCATCTCGCGCAGGCGGTCGACCTGCTCGTCGCTGAGTACAAAGCTGGTCGGCAGGTTGCGGAAGTAGCGTTTTTCTTCGGCGTCGGCGATGGCCTCGAAGTTGATGTCGATGGCGTAGAACCGGACCGCCAGTGGCTGCCCGTCGGCGCCGCGCAGGTGCTGCAGCCCGCGTACGAAGTCGCGCAGCAGTTCGACCTGCTCGTAGCTGTAGCGGTCGATCGGCACGCCGGTGGCGCGGATCAACATCGACACCACATTAGGCGGCTTGTCTTGCGTGCCCCAGTCATTCTCGGCATCGGCCAGCGAGTTCACCGAGATCACTGCAAACCGCTTCAGCTTGTCGAAACCGGAGACAGCACGAAAGCGTTCGCTGGTGGCCGAGGCTTCCAGGCCCTCGAGCACCGAGCGCAGTCCGACGTTGTCGGACAGGCCACCGTCGACCAGGTGCAGGTAGCGGTGCGCCACGCCGTCCTGTAGCGCAACGAACTCGCGGTCGCGCAGGTTGATCCGGCCGGTGGGCCCGTTGGCTGCTTCGGGACCGAAGACACGGTCGACATTGGCGCGCAGATCGAAGCCGCAGCTGCCCGCGTAGTTGTCGAAGCCCACCGGTGCAAACACGCCGGGCACGGCCGACGAGGCCGCCGCCGCGCGCCCCAGGCGCACCGCGCTAAGGTCCGAGCACAATAGGTCGAAGGTATTCTGGTTGAAGGTGACGCGCGCACCGGTGGCGACTTCGGTGGCCGCCACGTTGGTGAAAGGCCCGCCGCGCCGGCGCAGGTCGCCGAAGGTGGCGCCTTCGAACAGGATGCGATCGTAGTACTCGGCGGCCAGGTCGGTGCGTGTGAAGCTGCCTCCTAGCATCTGCGGCCAGCTCAGCGGGTTCAGCACCAGGCGCAACAGGTCACCCTGCACGTCGCGCTTGAGAAAGCGCCTCTCGTACTCGTCGAACAGCTGCTCGCCGTACAGGGCGTAGGCCAGCGCGGTGAAGCTACCGCCCGAGATTCCGGTGACGATGCTGACTTCATCGAGCAGGCGCCCCGTGCCAGACGGTGTACGCACCTCGGTACGGCGCAGTTCCTCAAGGATGCCGTAGGAAAACGCCGCCGCGCGCGTGCCGCCACCCGACATGGTCACCACCAGCCCGAATTCGGGGTCGCCGCGCTCGGCCTGCCAGCTCGACAGGCGGTAACCGTAGTCGTGGTCTTGTTGCACCAGCGGCGGGTTCGATGGCCGCGACGCGCAGCCCGCCAGCAGCAGCGCCACCGCCATGATCCCGCATAGGGTGCTGCGCCTCATGCGGCCTGCTCCTGGCGTCGCCAGTGCACGGCCCAGCTGGCCAGCAGCGCATACAGCAACAGCAGCGCCGCCATGTTGACGAACTCGGGGCGGATCTCGCTCCAGCTGGCGCCCATCTGGTTCAGCTTGACGAAGCCGAAGATGCCCGGCGTGGTGGGGATCAGCAGAGCCAGTGCGTTGATAGGCGCGGGCATGGCCTCGCGGGGGAAGACGATGCCGCACATGAAGACGAAGGGCACCGAGGTGGCCAGCAACACCTGGAAGGCACGCTCGCGGTCGGCGAACCACGCACCGAGCGCGATACCGAGGCTGGCGATGGTCAGCGCAGTGAGTGCCGCAAATGCGAGCGCACCACCAAGGTTGCCGCCGCGCGGATAGTCCTGAAACCAGAAGACGAAACCGATGAAGTCCCGGCG
>Ga0209391_10000419_pt1 | contig 19723 bp, 17 predicted proteins | sample PPLLak3March2015_FD_187246 | JGI IMG/M metagenome (GOLD analysis project Ga0209391, IMG submission 187246) | Freshwater sediment microbial communities from Prairie Pothole Lake near Jamestown, North Dakota, USA - PPLs Lake P7 Core (1) Depth... | ecosystem: Environmental > Aquatic > Freshwater >...
TTACTTCCTCGGGGCTTCGCATGGCTTCAACACGGTGCACGGACGCATGCCTTCGGTGCTGACCGGCGCCAACCTTGCCAACCGCGACCTGCTGTACCTGGGCGTTTCCGGCGACGGTGACTCGGCGTCTATCGGCCTGGGACAGTTTGCCAATGCCATGCGGCGTGGCGTGCGCATGGCCTACATCGTGGAGAACAACGGCGTGTACGGCTTGACAAAAGGGCAGTTCTCCGCGACTGCCGATCGCGGATCCAAGAGCAAGAAAGGCGTCATCAACAGCGACAGTCCTGTTGATCTGGTCGGAATTGCGCTGCAACTTGGCGCGACCTACGTGGCACGCAGTTTCTCGGGGGACAAGGCGCAACTGGTACCGCTCATCAAGGGCGCGATGGCCCACGGCGGCGCGGCATTCATTGATGTGATCAGTCCCTGCGTGACGTTCAATAACCATGGCGGAAGTACCAAGAGCTACGACTATGTTCGCCAGCACAATGAAGCGGTGAGTCGCATCGACTTCATCACGCCACGCAGCGAAATCACGACCGACTACGCGCCCGGCCAGGTCGTCGAGGTGCAGCAACATGATGGCTCCACATTGCGCCTTCGCAAACTGCATCCGGACTATGACCCCACAGACCGTTACGCGGCGCTGAGCTACATGAATGAACACCAGTCACGCGGCGAAGTGGTCACGGGTCTGCTGTATCTGGATCCACTGGCCACCGATCTGCACACTGCGATGAATACCAGCCACCGACCCCTCAATACGATGGGCGTCGCCCAGCTTTGTCCTGGTGTGAAGGCGCTTGACAAAATAAACGACGCCCTGCGTTGAGAGCGACTTAATTTCAGTCAAACAGGTTTCTTTTTTCATGTGAAAGGGCTGCAATCATGGCAGAACGCACTGTTTTTCAATCCATGTCCCAGCGGCATGTTGTCAGCTTGGGCCCGCAGGCGACCATCTGGGATGCCGCCTGCCTTATGACCAAGGCCAATTGCGGCAGCGTGCTGATTGTGGACACCGCCAGCGCCTTGCTGGGCATCGTCACCGAGCGTGACCTCATGACCCGTGTGCTGGCCAAAGCACTGAATCCCGCGACAACGTTGGTCAGCGAGATCATGACCCGCAATCCGCGTTGCGTCGGGCCCGATGTACTGGTCTCAGACGCGGTGCTGATCATGATCGAACGCGGCTTCCGCCATCTGCCCATCATGGGCGCGGGCTCGAAGATTCTGGGTGTCTTCTCAGTGCGCGATGCCTTGCCGCGGGAGATCGGCACTGCAGTCGAGCTGGCAGAGTTTCACGAACAGGTGAATGACGCCCTCGGGTAGGCTGATGCTCGCCAGGGGGTGTCGCAGACCGGTTCGGCAGATGGTCGGATCAGGTGGACTCGGGGCCTCTCGCCGGTCTTTTTGCCCGCGCGCGGGCCAGTGCCGCCTCAATGATGCGGCGCTTGCTGTCAAGTATTTCGGGGTCGGTATGTTGCGAGTGGCCGGCCAGGTCTGCCAGCTTCATTTCGGCCTTCCTTTCAAGCCGTAACTGGTTTTCGCCGGCGTCACGACACTGCTTGAAGGTGTGAAAGGCGTAGCGATCCCTGGCTGTTTCGGACTCGGCATGTGACCAGGCATCCCAGCCAGTTCGCTCGCCGCTGACGTTTTCCATCCGGATACAGTCAACCGGGCAGGCCGGAAGGCAGAGTTCACAACCGGTGCAATACGGCTCGATCACTGTGTGCATCAGCTTGTTGCTTCCCATGATTGCGTCCGTGGGGCAGGCAGCGATGCACAGAGTGCAACCGATACACCAGGTTTCGTCGATGACCGCAACGCCTTTGGGGCATTCGATACCGTGGGCGGGATTGAGCGCTTGAGCAGGTTGGCCAGTCAATGCCGACAGGCGGGCAATGCCCTCCATGCCGCCGGGCGGGCACTGATTGATCGGTGCTTCTCCCGATGCAATGGCTTGGGCATAGGCCGCACAATCCGGAAAACCGCAACGCGTGCACTGCGTCTGGGGCAAGGCTTCGTCCAGGCGCACCGCCAGAGCAGACAGTGGCGCCATGTCGATTACGTCGGCACTACTTTTAGCGCGCCGTTTTTCCGCCAGTCGCTGGCTTGCTTGCGGGCTTGCCCTTGCTGGACGTTGCCGACTTCCTGCCGGCCACCGGCACTGACGGGGCCTTCGCCACGGCAGCGGCGGCCTTGGCTTGCACCTGCGACTTCTTTGCAGGGACCTTCTTCGCCGGCGTGGAGATCCGCTTTTTCGCGGGGACAAGCTTGTCGTCGGGGCGCAGCGCTTTGGCACTCCCCGGAGCGGGCTGATGCGCGAGGACGAAGGCTTTCACTTGCGGATAAACCATCTCCCGCCACCGGCGCCCGCTAAAAATGCCATAGTGCCCGGCACCCTCCACCGTCATGTGCCTTTGTTCCGAATCGACGACGCCGCTGCAGATACTGTGAACTGCCTCGGTCTGTCCGGAGCCCGAGATATCGTCAAGTTCACCCTCAACCGAAAACAGCGCCGTGGTCGTGATGTCCTGCGGCCGTACGCGTTCGAGCTTGCCGTCGACATTCTTGACATCCCAGGTTCCGTTCACCAGGCTGAAGTCCTGGAAAACGACTTTGATGGTCTGCAGGTAATAGTTGGCGTCCATGTCGAGTACCGCGTTGTACTCGTCGTAAAACTTCCGGTGCGCCTCCGTGCTTGCGCCATCGCCCTTGATCAAGTCTTTGAAGTAGTCGTAATGGCTGCGGGCATGGTTGCTGGGATTCATTGCCACGAAACCGGTGTATTGAAGGAAGCCCGGGTAGACGCGTCTGCCGGCACCGGGGAAGTTGCCGGGAACACGGTAAATCACGTTCTTCTCAAACCAGCTGTGGCTCTTGTTCATTGCCAGGTTGTTGACCGCGGTGGGCGACTTGCGCGCATCGATCGGTCCGCCCATCATGGTCATGGTCAAGGGCGTAAGTTCGCCGCGCGTGGCCATCAAGGCCACCGCAGCCAGCACCGGCACGGTAGGCTGGCAGACGCTCATTACGTGGCAATTGCCGTAAATACCCTGCAGGTGCCTGATGAACTCCTGGACGTAATTCACATAGTCATCGAGATGGAACTCTCCTTCGGACAGCGGAACCAGGCGGGCGTTCTTCCAGTCGGTGATATAGACCTTGTGATCCTTGAGCATCGTCTTGACGGTATCGCGCAGGAGCGTCGCATAGTGGCCGGAAAGTGGGGCCACAATCAAGACCGCCGGTTGATCCTTGAGCTTTGCCAGCGTCGCAGGATCGTCGCTGAAACGCTTGAAGCGGCGCAATTCGCAAAACGGCTTGCTGATTTCAATGCGCTCGTGAATGGCAATTTCGACACCGTCGACGTCAATGGTGCGAAGGCCAAACTCGGGCTTTTCGTAGTCCTTGCCCAGGCGATGCAACAGGTCGTAGCCCGCCGAAATTCGCTGCGCCAACGGATTCTTGCCCAGGAGCGACTGTGTGTTTCCGAATGCTTTGGAGGCGAATTGCGCCAGATCGGTGAAAGGCTCCATCAGGGAGCGTTGATTTTCGTAGATCTGATAAAGCATGTTGTCTCTTTTCTAGGTTGACTGAGAAATGGTGCAGTGCAATATAGCAGGTGTCAAGCCGTTTTGCACAGGGTAAAACCACCAAAAAAGAATCGAATCATGGGGCCTTTGTCACCTTCGTGAAAGCTTGAAGTGAGTGCTTTGATTCTGATGGATGCCATTGCCGACCATTATTGCGCTGTACAGCCGCCAAGGCGATCCAGGGCGAGCGGGACGCCGGGTGTCTTCGTCACCTCTGCGACCGCAGCGCGAATCCGAACGGGCCTATTGAGTCGCCAGCCCGGCCGCACAAATTTGTTTCAAAATACATAGCAAACACTGCCGACTTGACGCTGGGTAAGCGGCGATTTGAACAAAAAAAGTCGCCATGGGCGACCTTTTTGACGGTGCAGCAGCCTCACGGCCGCTGATCAGATCACCTTGGCAATCGCCGCACAGACGTAGTCGATGTTCTTGCTATTGAGCGCTGCGACGCACATGCGGCCCGTGTCAGTGCCGTAGACGCCAAATTCATCACGCAGGCGCACCATCTGGTCTTTGCTCAGGCCGGAGTAACTGAACATGCCGATCTGGCTGGTGATGAAACTCATGTCCTGCTTCACACCGGCAGCCTTCAGCCCGTCAACCAGCTTCTGGCGCATGGCCTTGATCCGCACGCGCATCTCAGCCAGTTCCTTTTCCCACAGGGCGCGCAATTCGGGGTTGCCAAGCACGGCCGTCACCACGGCGCCGCCGTGGATTGGTGGGTTGGAGTAGTTGGTACGGATCACGATCTTGAGCTGGCTCAGGACCCGAGCTGCTTCCTCCTTGCTTTCGCAGACGACTGACAGCGCGCCGACGCGCTCGCCGTACAGGCTGAAGCTCTTGGAAAACGAGGTCGAGACGAAGAAATCAAGGCCTGCGGCGACAAACTTGCCGATCACGGCCCCGTCTTCAGCAATGCCATAGCCGAAACCCTGGTAGGCCATGTCGAGGAACGGAACCAGGCCCCCGGCCTTGACGTTGGCGATGACCTGGTCCCACTGGCTTGGGCTGATGTCGTAGCCGGTCGGGTTGTGGCAGCAGGCGTGCAGGAGGATGATGGTCCCGGGCGCAGCCGCCTTAAGGTCGGCCAGCATGCCTTCAAAGTCAATGCCGCGTGTCGCCGCGTCATAGTAGCGATACGCTTCCACGGCGAAACCGGCGCCATTGAACAGCGCCCTGTGGTTTTCCCAGCTCGGGTCGGAGATCAGTACCGTCGAGTTGGGCTTGAGCTTCTTCAGGAAGTCCGCGCCGATCTTCAGCCCGCCAGTGCCACCAATGGCCTGAATCGTGGCGACGCGTCCACTGGTGACAACCTCGCTGTCCGCGCCGAACACCAGGCTCTTGACAGCGGCGTCATAGGCGGCAATGCCGTCAATGGGCAGATACCCGCGGGCTGCGGGCTTGTCCATCATGGCTTTTTCTGCCGCCTGGACACATTGCAGGAGGGGAAGCTTGCCGTTGTCATCGAAATACACGCCCACGCCCAGGTTGACCTTGTTGGGATTGGTGTCGGCGTTGAATTGCTCGTTGAGACCCAGGATCGGGTCGCGGGGCGCCATTTCGACGGCAGTGAAGAGAGACATTGAAGATCCTTGGATGTTGGGAGTCAGGCAATTTTTCCCGGGCTGAGGTAGCCTATGCGGTTGCCCGTAATTTTAACGGGCTATGGAGCTGTTTCCGGGTTTTCCCTCATGCAAGAACTTATCGCTGCCACGCCTGAAGCCAGAGAAGGCATTTTTGTCCGCTACCCTGGTTCGCCGTTCGAACTCTACCAACCCTATCCGCCCGCCGGGGACCAGCCTGCGGCCATCGACAAGCTGGTCGAGGGCGTGAACGACGGGGAAGTGTTTCAGACGCTGCTTGGGGTCACCGGCTCCGGCAAGACTTTCACCATGGCCAATGTGATCGCCCGACTCGGCCGACCCGCCATCGTCTTTGCGCCCAACAAAACCCTGGCAGCCCAGCTGTACAGCGAGTTCCGCGAGTTCTTCCCGAACAATGCCGTGGAGTACTTCGTCAGCTATTACGACTACTACCAGCCCGAGGCCTATGTGCCGCAGCGTGATCTGTTCATCGAGAAGGACTCGGCCATCAACGAGCATATCGAGCAAATGCGGCTGTCCTGTACCAAAAGCATCCTGGAAAGGCGCGACGTGGTCATCGTGGCGACCGTCTCGGCAATTTACGGGATTGGCCAGCCCGAGGCCTACCACCAGATGGTCATGACCCTGCGTGTCGGCGACAAGATGGGGCAGCGTGACGTGATTGCGCAGCTGATTCGCATGCAGTACCAGCGCAATGACACGGAATTCTCGCGGGGGGCGTTCAGGGTTCGCGGGGACACCATCGATATCTTTCCAGCGGAACACAGCGAAATGGCGATACGCCTCGAGTTGTTCGACGACGAAATCGAGTCGTTGCAGCTCTTTGACCCGCTCACCGGCCGCATCCGCCAGAAGATTCCACGTTTCACGGTCTATCCGAGCAGCCACTACGTCACCCCGCGCGACCGTGTGCTGGCCGCCGTGGAAACCATCAAGGTGGAGTTGTCTGAGCGCCTGAAGGAGTTCGTCAGCCAGGGCAAGCTGGTGGAAGCCCAGCGCCTGGAACAGAGAACCCGCTTTGATCTGGAGATGCTCAGCGAACTGGGTCACTGCAAGGGGATTGAGAACTACACGCGGCACTTGTCCGGAGCCGCGCCGGGTGAGCCACCTGCCACATTGACGGACTACCTGCCCAAGGATTCGGTGATGTTCCTGGACGAAAGTCATGTGCTGATCGGGCAGTTTGGCGGCATGTACAACGGCGACCGATCACGCAAGACCACGCTGGTTGACTACGGTTTCCGCCTGCCCAGTGCGCTTGACAACCGGCCGTTGAAGTTCGAAGAGTTCGAAACCAAGATGCGTCAGGCGATCTTTGTGTCGGCAACGCCCGCCCAATGGGAAAAAGAGCATGCGGGGCAGGTGGTGGAGCAACTGGTGCGTCCGACAGGACTCGTGGACCCCGAGGTCGAGGTCAGGCCCGCTGCCCATCAGGTGGACGACGTGTTGCAGGAGATCCGCATTCGCGCCGAAAAGCACGAACGGGTGCTGATCACAACGCTGACCAAGCGCATGGCCGAGCAACTGACTGACTATCTGAGCGACAACGGCGTCAAGGTGCGTTACCTTCACAGTGACATCGACACCGTGGAGCGGGTTGAAATCCTGCGGGACTTGCGTCTCGGGACGTTCGACGTTCTGGTCGGCATCAACTTGTTGCGTGAGGGGTTGGATATTCCCGAGGTTTCGTTGGTGGCGATACTGGATGCCGACAAGGAGGGTTTCCTGCGGTCTGAACGCTCGCTGATCCAGACAATTGGGCGCGCTGCCCGCAACCTCAGCGGCCGCGCCATCCTTTATGCCGACCGGATGACCGACTCGATGGCCAAGGCGATCGGAGAAACCGAACGCCGGCGCACGCGCCAGGTTGCGCACAATCTGGCCCATGGCATTACACCGCGCAGCATCGTCAAGGAAGTTCGTGACCTGATCGACGGGGTGTACAGCGAAAAGGCGGGCAAGGAAGCCGAGCGTCTGGAGCAGGACGCGATACAGCGTGCCATGGTGGAGGACATGTCGGAAAGGGACATTTCGCGTGAAATCAAGCGCCTCGAAAAACAGATGCTGGAACATGCCCGCGACCTCGAATTCGAAAAGGCGGCCCGGGTTCGCGATCAATTGGCGCTGTTGAAGGTGCGGGCTTTTGGGGCCGGCGGAGGTGACCACATCGTCCCGACGCCCGGCATCGCCAGGACGAGCTGAGCCACGGGTAAGTGGGCATGAATACCAATTGGTTTGATAGTAGACCCTTTGGTTTAATTACCCGAGCAAATCATTTGGTCTTGTGCTATACTTGAGTCTGTTAGTCAAGAACGTAATGCTTGCCGCAGTTCAGCCTCCCCGGCCTGAAAACTGGACCGCGAAAAGCGCTGCGATGGGCCCCTCACTTGTCGAATGCGAAATTGGGGCATTTGAAACGTGTTTTCACCTATCGAGAAGGATTCTGTCATGCGTCTCACAACCAAAGGTCGTTTCGCCGTCACAGCCATGATCGATCTGGCCCTGCGCCAGAATGGTGGCCCCGTCACGCTTGCCGCCATCAGCCAGCGCCAACAGATTTCGCTGTCTTATCTTGAACAGCTGTTCGGAAAACTGCGCCGCCATGAGCTGGTTGAGTCGACCCGCGGCCCTGGTGGTGGTTACACGCTCGGCCGTAAGGCATCAGATATCACGGTGGCAGATATCATCGTGTCCGTGGACGAGCCGATCGACGCCACCCAGTGCGGGGGCAAGGAAAACTGCCTTGGCGAAGGTGGCCGGTGCATGACCCATGAACTTTGGGCGTCGCTGAATCAGCGCATGGTGGAGTTTCTGGACTCTGTCAGCCTGCAAAAACTGGTGGACGACCAGTTGGCCAAGGGCGTGCAGATCGAGGACAAACCCGCCGTCAAGCGGGCGATCCACAGCATGCCCGTGTCGAAGCCGATTCGGGTCAATGCCCCGAATTCAGTCTTCGCACTTGGGAATGCCTTCGCCAAGTCCTGAGAACCGCACACCGCACCTTCTTTTTCAGCCAACCGTATCTTGAGTCAGTTTATGGACACAACCCCTCATTTTCCGATCTACATGGACTACGGTGCGACGACGCCGTGCGACCCGCGCGTCGTGGATGCCATGATTCCCTGGCTAAGAGAGCACTTTGGCAACCCCGCCTCGCGCAGTCACGCCTGGGGCTGGGAGGCCGAGGCGGCTGTCGAGAAAGCCCGTGAGCAGGTCGCCGCACTGATCGGCGCCGATCCGCGTGAAATTGTCTGGACCAGCGGTGCGACGGAATCGAACAACCTTGCGCTGAAGGGTGCGGCTCATTTCTACAAGAGCAAAGGCAAGCACCTGATCACGGTGAAAACCGAGCACAAGGCTGTTCTGGACACCATGCGCGAGCTCGAGCGACAGGGCTTTGAGGTCTCGTACCTCGATGTGCAGGAGGACGGATTGCTCGATTTCGACGTGCTCAAGGCGGCAATACGGCCCGACACCATCGTTATCAGCGTGATGTTCGTCAACAATGAAATCGGCGTGATTCAGGACATCGCGGCCATCGGTGCGATGTGCCGCGAAAAGGGCATCTTTTTTCATGTGGACGCCGCGCAGGCCACCGGCAAGGTGGAAATTGATCTGAATACCCTGCCGGTTGACCTGATGAGCCTGGCCTCACACAAGACCTATGGCCCCAAGGGCATTGGCGCACTTTACGTGCGCCGTAAGCCTCGGGTCCGCCTGGAGGCGCAGATGCACGGTGGTGGCCACGAGCGCGGCATGCGTTCCGGCACATTGCCCACGCACCAGTGCGTGGGCATGGGCGAGGCCTTCCGCCTTGCAGGGCTGGAAATGGCGCATGACAACGCGAAGGCCAAGGCTCTCCACGACCGCCTGATCAACGGGCTGAAGGACGTGGAACAGGTTTTCCTCAATGGACACGCCACGCAGCGGGTGATGCAGAACCTGAACATGAGCTTCAATTTCGTCGAAGGCGAATCCCTGATCATGGGCATCAAGGGACTGGCGGTTTCGTCCGGCTCAGCCTGCACGTCAGCCTCCCTGGAGCCCAGCTATGTGCTGCGCGCTCTCGGCCGCAGCGACGAACTGGCGCACAGCAGCCTGCGCATGACCATCGGTCGCTGGACGACTGAAGCGGAAATTGACTACGCCATCGATACCATCCGGCAGAACGTCGCCAAGCTGCGCGATTTGAGCCCGCTGTGGGAGATGTACCAGGATGGCATCGACATTTCCACCATCCAGTGGACCGCTCACTGATTGACTGAAAGAGGTAATCCCAATGGCATATTCTGAAAAAGTTGTCGAACATTACGAGAATCCCCGCAACGTCGGATCCTTTGACAAGGGCGACGAATCGGTTGGCACTGGCATGGTCGGCGCGCCTGCCTGCGGTGACGTCATGAAGCTGCAGATCAAGGTGAATCCGCTCACCGGCGTGATCGAGGACGCGCGCTTCAAGACCTACGGTTGTGGCTCTGCTATTGCGTCCAGTTCGCTCGTGACCGAGTGGGTCAAGGGCAAAACCCTCGATGAGGCTGCGGCGCTGAAGAACAGCCAGATTGCCGAAGAGCTGGCGCTGCCCCCCGTAAAGATTCACTGCTCTATCCTCGCGGAGGACGCCATCAAGGCGGCCGTGGACGACTACAAGAAAAAACACGCCCACTAGGGCCGGGACCAACATGGCAGTGACATTGACAGAAGCCGCGGCACGGCACGTGACACGCTACCTTGCCAAGCGCGGTAGCGGTGTGGGCGTGCGCCTTGGCGTCAAGACCACCGGCTGCTCCGGGATGGCCTACAAGCTCGAGTACGTCGACGAAGTAGCGCCTGAAGACCTCGTTTTCGAGGGCCACGGCGTCAAGGTGTTGATCGATCCCAAAAGCCTGGCCTACATTGACGGCACAGAGCTTGATTTTGTCCGCGAAGGCCTGAACGAAGGTTTTCGCTTCAACAACCCCAATGAGCGTGATCGCTGTGGTTGTGGTGAGAGTTTCCGGGTCTGATGCCAGAGCTTTCCTTCAGGCCGCCAGTGCGTCAAGTTCTGGCGGTTTTTTATTGACATGAACCTGCATTCCGACGATTTCGAACTCTTTCACCTGCCGCGGCAGTTTGCGCAGGACCGCACGTTGCTTGACACGCGCTGGAAAGAACTTCAGCGCGAAGTGCATCCAGACCGCTTTGCAGCGCACGGCGGCGCAGCGCAACGCATGGCAATGCAGTGGTCAGTGCGCATCAACGAGGCCTACCAGCGGCTGAAGGATCCGCTCAAACGGGCGGCCTACCTTTGCGAACTCAACGGCGCTTCAGTCAATGCCGAGAACAACACGGCCATGCCACCCGCTTTCCTGATGCAGCAAATGGAATGGCGGGAGACGTTGGAGGAAGCGTCCGGACTGGCGGAACTCGAAGGCCTGGTTGAACAGGTCAATCAGGCGCGCCGTGCCACCCTGAAAACCCTCGACTTGATGATCGATGAGGAGCGCGATTTCGTGAAGGCAGTTGCTCAGGTCCGGGCGCTGATGTTCATTGAGCGTTTTTACGATGAAGTCAACGTTCGGCTCGATGCCTGCCTTGACGGGATGGACGCTGCCAGCAAGGGACAATAGGGCACCTCGTGGCAGCCCCCAATAGCCCCAGCGACTCCCGTGACCGTAAACCTTCAACCCCCAGAACATGGCGCTCCTCCAGATATCCGAACCCGGCCAAACCCCCGATCCGCACCAGCGCCGCATCGCTGTCGGTATTGATCTTGGCACAACGCATTCACTGGTTGCCTCGGTGCGCCATGGCGTCGCTGAATGCCTGCCCGACGCCGGAGGACGGGTCATCCTGCCTTCGGTTGTTCGCTACCTGCCCGGCACTGGGCGCCAGATCGGCTATGAGGCGCTGGCCGCCGAGGCCACGGATCCCGAGAACACCATCGCCTCGGTCAAGCGTTTCATGGGGCGCGGCCTTGCGGACATTGCCGGGCGCGAAAAGATGCCGTACCGTTTTGTCGACAAACCCGGCATGGTGTGCCTGCAGACCGTGCAGGGTGAAAAGTCGCCGGTGGAAGTCAGCGCCGAGATCCTCGCCACGCTGCGTTACCGCGCTGAAGACACCTTCAACGACGACCTGTTTGGTGCTGTGATCACCGTGCCGGCCTATTTTGACGATGCCCAGCGCCAGGCGACGAAAGACGCCGCGCAACTGGCGGGCATCAATGTCCTTCGCCTGATCAACGAGCCCACCGCCGCAGCGATTGCTTATGGTCTGGACAACGCCAGCGAAGGGGTCTATGCGGTGTTTGACCTCGGAGGCGGTACGTTTGATATATCGATACTGCGATTGACCCAGGGCGTTTTTGAAGTGATTGCCACGGGTGGCGACTCGGCCCTTGGTGGTGACGACTACGACCGCGCACTGGCTGACTGGATTCTTCAGCAGGCGGGGGGGAAGGCTGCCACAGCGGCGGACAAGGCGCGCTTGAAGACGGCGGCGCGTGCCGCCAAGGAGGCTTTGTCCACTGTTGATTTGATCGCTGTAGAAGTCGAATTGACTCGGGGAAATATTCGTGTGGATGTCGGAAAATCGGATTTCGATGCGGTGACGTCTCAACTGACGGCTCGTACCCTGGCCGCAGTGCGCAAGGCCTTGCGGGATGCAAAGCTGACTCGCGAGGAGGTAAAGGGCGTCGTCATGGTCGGCGGCTCGACCCGCATGCCGCAGGTCCAGAAGGCCGTCGCTGATTTTTTCGGCCGTGCGCCGCTCAATGACCTCAATCCGGATGAAGTCGTGGCATTGGGCGCGGCCATACAGGCGAACCAACTTGCAGGTAACGACACGGCCGGCGATCTGCTGCTGCTCGATGTGATCCCGCTGTCCCTGGGCATTGAAACCATGGGCGGGCTGGTCGAGCGCATCGTGCCGCGGAATCAGACCATCCCCACGGCCATGGCGCAAGATTTCACCACTTTCAAGGACGGACAGACGGCGCTGGCGCTGCACGTGGTGCAGGGCGAGCGGGATCTGGTCGCAGATTGCCGCAGCTTGGCACGCTTCGAATTGCGCGGCATACCACCCATGGTGGCAGGCGCAGCTCGGATCCGCGTGACGTTCACCGTGGATGCAGACGGTTTGCTGAGCGTCGGTGCACGAGAGCAGGGCAGTGGGGTGGAGGCGAAGATTGACGTCAAACCCTCCTACGGACTGTCTGACGATCAGATCGCCACCATGTTGCGCGACAGCTTCACCACGGCGGACGCGGACATGAAGGCCCGCGCACTGGCAGAGGCAAGGGTCGACGCTGATCGCATGCTGCTGGCCACGCAAAGTGCGCTGGACGCTGACGGCGAACTGCTCACGGGCGATGAACTTGTTGCCATTGGCAGCCTGATGCAGTCGCTGCGAGCCACCGTCGCGGCCAGCCAGGACGCCAAAGAGATTGAAGAGGCCACGACCGCGCTCGCCAATGGAACCGAAACCTTCGCCGCCGAACGCATGAACCACAGCATCCAGAAAGCCCTGGCGGGCAGGAACGTGGAAACCATTTAAGGGAACGAACCCATGCCAGTCATCAGAATCCTTCCCCATCCTGAGTACTGCCCTGCTGGGGCTGAAATTTCTGCGCCTGCGGGGACCTCCATCTGCGAGGCGCTGCTGGATCATCACATCAACATCGAGCACGCCTGCGACATGAGTTGCGCCTGCACTACTTGCCACGTGATCGTTCGCGAGGGTTTCAAGAGCCTGAACGAAATGGACGAAAACGAAGAAGACTTGCTTGACCGCGCCTGGGGCCTGGAACCCGACTCTCGTCTATCGTGTCAGGCCTTCCTGGCCCAGCAGGATGTGACCATCGAGATCCCCAAATACTCGATCAACCATGCGAAGGAAAACCATTGATGACCCGCCAGATCGTTCTGGACACCGAAACCACCGGGCTTTCCGCCGAAGGTGGGGACCGAATCATCGAAATAGGGTGTGTGGAATTGCTGAACCGCAAGCTGACCGGCAACAACTTGCACTTCTACCTGAACCCGCAGCGCGACAGTCATGAAGACGCACTGAAGGTACACGGGATCAGCAATGAATTCCTGCGTGACAAGCCGAAGTTTGCCGAAGTGGCCGAGGAAATCCTGGACTACGTTCAAGGCGCGGAGATCATCATTCACAACGCCGCCTTCGACGTCAGCTTCCTGAACAAGGAACTGGAACTGATCGGCAAGGCTCCGTTCAACCTTTTTGTCGGCAGCGTGACAGATACGCTGGTCATGGCCAAAGAGATGTTTCCTGGCAAGCGCAACAGCCTCAATGCCCTGTGCGACCGCCTGGGCGTGGACAACTCGGGGCGAACCTTGCACGGCGCGCTGCTGGACGCCGAGTTGCTGGCAGACGTCTACATCAATCTCACACGAGGTCAGGATGCCTTGCTGATCGATCTCGGCGCTGTCGAGGGCGAGGCCCATGGCCAAGCCACCGTGGACCTCAAGCAGTTTCTGCTGCCGGTATTAGCGGCCAATGCCGCGGAAATTGCAGCCCATGACGAGGTTCTCGGACAAATCGACAAGTCCAGCGGCGGCAAGACAGTATGGCAACGGCCACAGGCATTGCGAGAAATCACTGTGGCATAATCTCAGGCTTTCCTGAGACAGGCGTTTCAGAAAAACGGGAGATTAGCTCAGGGGTAGAGCACTGCATTCACACTGCAGGGGTCACAAGTTCGAAACTTGTATCTCCCACCAATTCAAGCCTCACAAGTCATTGATTTGTGAGGCTTTTTCGTGCGTTCTCTGCGACGTCCGGATGAGCCCTTCGTGGCGTAAGGGCGGCGGACTGATTCGGAGGCATCGGGGCAGTCAAGCTGCTGGCCGGTCGAGTGCAGGAGCTGGATGCGCCAATTTGGCACGCACGTAGTCCACGTGTTGCTGAAGTACGTGGACGCGATCGGAGAAGTCGTGAGGGAATCGGGTTTCGATGACATCGCGTTCGATGCTGTCCAGCTGCTGACGCGCTGATATGGCCTCCGCAGTGCTTAGCGCGCGCGTTGCTATGTCGCGTTCCAGAAACTTCAACTCCCCATAGCGCCGGTACAGCCTGTTTTCCAGCCGCCAATCGCGCAACGGCGGGATGATCTTGAAAAGCGGAAGCAATACTGCGATCAGGGGAATCAGGATCAGCATCATGCGTTGCACAAAGTTGGCCATCCAGAATGGTAAATAGGTCTGCAGGAACGGGCGCCCATTCTTGAAATAGCGAACAGCCTCATCCGCGAGTGGAAAGTCCGTTCCACTGCCGCTGGGAAACTCTCCGGGCAGGTTCAGAAGGCTAGGCGCTCGGTGCGTCTGAGTCGCAGCTTCCAGCAGCAGATAGGCCAATGCGGGGTGCAATTCATCACGAATCACCAAGTTGGCGGTGGTCGCCAGCAACCGGGTATCGTGCGCAGGCAGATCACGGGAGGGCTCCACCGAACCGCGCTTGAGGACGACGGTCTGAAAATGGGGGTGGCGGCGTGCCAACCCTTCCGCATGGACGAGCGACGCAAGCTGCAGTTTGCTGTCATTGAGAAGTCTTACGACAGATGGTGCTTGCGGGGCCGCAATGACGATCATTGCATCCAAGTCATGTGCCTGGAGTTTTTCAACGGCCGCCATGCCGCTCTCATCAAACAGTTGGGTGGCGCCAATCGCCTTGCCCTTCTGATTGACGACGCCATAGGTCTTCAGCAAATCGATTGCCACCTTGCGGTTGCCACTGCCGGCAACGCCGACGGCGACTTTCTTGCCGACCAGCGTGGCCAGCCCGTCGTTGAGGTTCAGCGTGTGGCTGAAGATCCAGACCGGCTCGAACCCGATCGTGGCCAGTGAGCGCAGCGGGCTGTCCTGGGGGTCACCAAGCGCATCCAGTGCCTCAGCGGCCACGCCGCCCTGCACAAATGCGACCGACACTTCACCGTCACTGAGTCGTTTGAGGTTTTCGACCGAGCCGCTGGAAGGCTGGAGTTCAAGGGCGATGCCGTTCTGCCTCAAGACGGCCTGGTACTTCAGCGCGAAATGGTGATAGGCACCGTCAACGACGCCTGTGCTCATCTTGATCGAACCGGGAGGCGAAGGGCTCACGATCTTGACAATCGCCCACGCCACGAAAAACAGCACCAGGATCAGGCCGATCCAGAGTGCAATCCAGCGGCGATGAACGGGTTGGGGGTTTTCCATGCCACCAGTCTAGCGGAGGGCCACGCCCGGAAGGGGACGCGGCACTCGGCAATGGACCGAGGCGTCAAGACAATCCTGCAGCATTCACCCGCGCCCAGGCAACGCCTGCCCTTGCCCGATGTCAGATATCTTCGGGCACCATCTTGATCGCGCCACAGGGGCACTCGGCGACGCAGATGCCACAACCCTTGCAGTAGTCGAGGTTGAAGTCGAAGCGTTTGCCCGGTCCGTGCTTGATGACGGCGTTGTCCGGGCACACGCCATAGCAGTTGTCGCATTCAAAGCAGTTGCCGCAGGACAGGCAGCGCCGGGCTTCGAACAGCGCATTGGTTTCATCCAGGCCGCCCTGAACTTCCTCGAACGTGGACTTGCGGCGAATGATGTCGAGCATCGGCCGAACGGTCTTGGGGGCATCGCTGTAATACCAGGTATTGAGCTTGTCAAAACTGGCGATCTCGCTCTTGGCTTTGGGCACATAGGCATCGCCTCGCAGCCAGGCATCGATGTTGCGGGCGGCTTTCTTGCCGTGTCCGATGGCCACCGTGACGTTGCGTTCGGCGGGCACCATGTCGCCGCCGGCAAAGATCCCTGCATGGCCCGTCATCATCTGTGGATTGACCTGGACGACGCCATCATCAACGGTCAGCCCGGACACGCCCTCGATCAGCGACAGGTCCACGTCCTGTCCCAGTGCCAGCACCACGGAATCGGCCTCGAGTGTTTCAAACTCGCCGGTCGGCTGGGGGAATCCTTTCTCGTCCAGCGCCATCTTTTCGACCGTGATGGATGACTCGCCCGCCTGTTTGATCGTCGAAAGCCATTTGATCATCACGCCTTCCTGCAGCGCTTCCTCGACTTCAAAGTCGTGTGCCGGCATTTTTTCACGGTTGCGCCGGTAGACGATGATGGCCTCGGTGGCACCAAGCCGCTTGGCGGTTCGCGCCATGTCGATGGCGGTGTTGCCGCCGCCGTAGACCACGACGCGCCGCCCCAGCATCGGCTTGTCTTCGCCTTCCATTGAGCGCAACACCGAAACGGCATCCAGCACCCTGGCAGAGTCGCCTGCCGGAATAAAGGCCCGCTTGGCGATATGGGCGCCGACAGCCAGAAACACGGCATCAAACGCGCCCATCCGCCTGGAGTCCAGTACGTTGGCAACCTTGGTGTTGTACTGGATGGTCACGCCGAGGTCCACGATGCGTTGAACTTCCGCATCCAGCACCTGGCGCGGCAAGCGGTATTTGGGGATTCCAAAGCGCATCATGCCGCCCGGCATGGGTCCCGCTTCATGGACCGTGACTTGATGTCCCATGCGCGCAAGATGGTACGCGGCGGAAAGCCCGGAGGGCCCGGCGCCGACCACCAGCACTTTTTTCCCGGATGCCATTGGCGGGGCCGCAAACTTCCAGCCTTGCGCAATCGCCTGGTCACCCAGAAAGCCTTCAACCGAATTGATGCCGACCGGGGCGTCCAGCTTGGCGCGATTGCAGGCGCCTTCGCAGCTGTGATAGCAGACCCGCCCCATGGTGGCCGGAAACGGATTGTCTTCAACCAGCTTTCGCCAGGCCTGTTCATAGTCGCCCGACTCGGCGTGAAACAGCCAGGCCTGGATGTTCTCCCCCGCCGGGCACTGGTGGTTGCAGGGCGGCAGGCGGTCCAGATAGACCGGGCGCGAGTTGCGCCAGGACCCGGTATGGTTGGCGAGCGAGGATCCGACGTCCAGCGTGATGGCAAATGGTTTTTGCATGATTAACTCTCTTCATCCAGCAGGCCGTAGCGGCGAATATTGCGGTCAGCAATGGCTTGCAGCCTGGCGATGGTGGCAGTATCGGGGTCTTTGCCGAAAAGGTGGGCAAAGCGCTTCTGCGGCCTAAGGTAGTCCTCGATCGGCACGCGGCGGCGGATCTTCGAGACGCCGGTGACTTCGCCACGTTCGGCCTCGAACAGAGGGAAGATGCCGCTCTCATGCGCAAGCCTGGCCAGCCGGATCGTGTCATGCGAGGCCGCGCCCCAGCCGAGAGGGCAGGGCACAAAGATGTGGATATAACGCGCGCCGCGAATCGACATCGCCTTCTTGACCTTGTACTCAAGATCCCGCAGGTCGGCCACCGTGGCCGTGGCCACATAGGGGATCTCGTGGGCCATGGCGATCTGCGGCAGGTTCTTGCCCTGGCCGAAGACGTTGCCCGGATGAGGGCCCACGGGCATGGTGGTCGCCGTGCGGGCCGCGGGCGGCGTGGCCGACGAGCGCTGCACGCCGGTGTTCATGTAGGCCTCGTTGTCGTAACAGATATAAAGCACATCGTCGTTGCGCTCGAACATGCCCGACAGGCAGCCAAAGCCGATGTCGGTCGTGCCGCCATCGCCGCCCTGGGCAACTACTCGCACATTTTCGCGCCCCTTGACGCGCATGGCCGCGGCAATACCCGTCGCGACGGCTGCTGTGTTGCCGAACAGCGAGTGAATCCAGGGCATCTGCCAGGAGGTCTCAGGGTAGGGGGTGGAGAACACCTCCAGGCAGCCCGTCGCATTCGCGGCAATCAGTTGCCCGTCGGTCGCCTGCATGGCAGCGTCGATGGCGTAGCGCGCGCCCAGCGCCTCGCCACAGCCCTGACAGGCCCTGTGGCCCGAATTGAGGGAGTTGTTTCGTTGGGTGTTGGCCTGCACGCTGCGCTGGTCAGCGGCGAGCAGCCGGTTGCCCACGGTGAAGGTGCCGGTCTGGTAGAACTTGACAACGGTTTGTTCCATTTTTCTTCCCTTAGCCGATGGACGACGACACGGTGCCAATGTCGCGCAGGATGCCTTCGGCGATAGGGCCGGAGCGACGCTGTTTCTTCTCGCGGTCCAGAACCCTGTTCACGATGTCCCAATCCAGGTCCAGAAAGGTGAGCAGTTCGAGTTTGTCTGCAATCGCGTCGAGCAGCAGTTTGTGCACGGAGGCCTTGGTAATGGCGCGCCCGCCCAGACCGGCGACCACGGTGAGCACAGGCTGCGGCCGGTTGCGGACCGCGCTGCGCACATCGCGCGAAACGATCCCACCGATGCCGACAGCGAAACACTTTTCGATGACCACGATGCGTTTGGCATGTGCCGTGGCGTCCCGGATGTCGGAGATCGGGAACGGACGGAACGAAGTGATCCCCAGGACGCCGATCTTCACGCCTTCGTTGCGCAGGTCATCGACCGTGTCCTTGATGGTGCCCAGCACGGAACCCAGTGCGATGACGATGGTTTCGGCGTCCTCCAGGCGGTAGGGCTTGACGAGTCCGCCTGAATCACGACCGAAGATCCGGCGGAAATCATCGGCAACCTGCGGAATCAGGTCGAGCGCCTGCATCTGCTTGGCGTGCGCCAGGTAGCGCACCTCGGTAAAGGCCTCGGGCCCCACCATGGCGCCGATGGTGACGGGCTCATTCGGGTCCAGAACCTGACGTGGTTCATAGGGCGGCAGGAAGCCGTCCACCAAAGCCTGCTCCGGCATGTCGACCCGCTCGTAGGCGTGGGTCAGGATGAAGCCGTCCATGCACACCATGACAGGGAGCGAAAGCTCCTCGGCGATCCGGAACGCCTGGATGTGCAGGTCCAGCGCTTCCTGGTTGGTCTCCGCGAAGATCTGCAGCCAGCCCGCGTCGCGCATCGACATGCTGTCGGTGTGGTCGTTCCAGATGTTGATGGGCGCGCCGATGGCCCGGTTGGCCACCGTCATGACAATCGGAAGGCCGAGCCCTGAGGCGTTGTACACGGCTTCGGCCATGAACAGCAGCCCCTGGCTGGCGGTGGCCGTGTAGGCGCGCGCACCGGCGGCGGATGCGCCGATGGCCACGCTCAGTGCGGCAAATTCGGACTCGACGTTGATGAACTCGCAGCGTTCGAGCTCGCCGGACTTCACCATTTCACCCAGTCCTTCGACGATGTGGGTCTGCGGCGAGATCGGATAGGCGCAGATGACCTCGGGCCGGCTCAGTGCCACCGCCTTGGCAACCGCATGGGAGCCTTCGCATTGTTCAAGCATGTTGTGTCTCCGCCTTCTTTTCCTGTTCCATGACCACTTCGTAGGCCTCGCGAGCCGCATCCATGTTGCCCTGCGCAACCTTGCCCTCGAATTTTTGCCGGACGGCTGCCTGCACGGCATCCAGTGAAATCAGCCCGCCCAAGGCCGCAAATGCACCCAGCAAGGGGACGTTGGGGACTGGGCGCCCAACATGCTTCATGGCCAGTTCAGTCGCGGGAACGGTCAGCAGATGGGCCGCGCGAAAACCCATGATGAACTCTCCCAGGCCGAGTTCTTCAAAGGTGCGAGTGGTGTTGATCAGGATATAGCCGT